>Ga0315900_10001320_pt1 | contig 39598 bp, 47 predicted proteins | sample LakEriMetagenome_FD_203521 | JGI IMG/M metagenome (GOLD analysis project Ga0315900, IMG submission 203521) | Freshwater fungal communities from buoy surface, Lake Erie, Ohio, United States - Buoy 12 MA114 | ecosystem: Environmental > Aquatic > Freshwater > Lake > Lake biofilm | place: USA: Lake...
CTATTGCTTAAAGTGAAATTTCACAGCCCCCCCTTACGATATATGACACACCGTGCCCACACACCCCGCCGCCGCCCGTTGGGTAGCCGTGTGCGCGAGGCCTGTAAACAAGAAATGCAGCCCTTACGAGCTGCATACCATTCATAAACGAGTTAGGGATAGAAGCGGTACCATGTACAAGCGTATAGCCCGGCCGTAGGCAACTCCCGCCTGTTAACTTATTGCACTCACATCACCAGCGCCTGCACTAATTGGATCAATCTTCAACTTACCCCAGATCAGTGTATCAAAGCCATCAGAGCCATGTGTGGCAAACTGCTGGGGTACTTGCGGATCTTTCTCACACCTTTTATCTTTTTTAAACCCATCATCTGTCTGTCGGTGCTTAGCATCAGCCATGCTCTTCCAAAGTGCCGGGCAATTGGTGCGATCAATACGAATACAGTACAAGTCTGGTGTCCGCTCAGACATCAGCTTGACAAAGAAGTTGTACTTATCCTCATGGTTGGGTGCCTGCCCGATGTACTTCTGATTAATCTGCCAACCTGACTCACGCAGCACACGCACCACAATGTCCCGATAGCTCTCTTTACTCTTACCGTCCTTACCTACAGCCGTGTGGTCATAGAAGTAGTTAACCACCTTCACCCGGTGATAACGGAAGTAATTCACAAAATCCCGAACCACATCTTCAAGCAACTCAGGAGAGAGCCGCCAGTGTTCTTTCAGCACATTGTAATACCTGGCACTTTGCTTTTGGCCCACAACCATAAAATTGATCGATGCACCATAATCAAAGGAAACATCAAGAGCTGCATTGGTATTCACATACCCATCCTTACGACTATCGTTTACATTGAGCAGATCAAAGTCATACCCCACACTTTCAAAGTGAGATTGGTTGTACGCCTCATAGCTGTGCGTTTCCTCAGACAGCGCAACATAAAACGCTGTCTTCATATCCCTTGTGCGCTTGTTCAGAATGCTGCGATCAAACTGCTCAGGTGATAGGTTACGCTTTTGGTCAGCGATGTAACGGATGCCCAGTGCGTCAATGTTTTCAAGTGTGCTGGCTTCAATGTAGTGCACTGCATTCAAGCGCAGCAGTGTCAACTGCTTTTCGTAATGGTTAATTTTCTTCAACACATTTACCTGTGTTGATTTCGCATACGATGGCAGTAATTCCCGTAGCCGGTTGATCTCGTACTGCAGGTTGATGATTAAGTTGATAACGGCCGGATCACACAACTTTTCCTTTTCCAGAATCCACTGCGCCGATGTAGCCTTAGGCATATCGGTACACAGCAGAATACTGTGATGCTGGGCCAGATTTCCAAAGTAAACATTGTTGCCGCGATTAATGGGTAAGAGTTCGTCGTGGTATTTGTCATACTTTAAAAAACGTGCTTCATCACCGTGTATAAAGTCAACACTCATACCATTGGCCATACCCACACCATCTTGCGACACCATTTGCATGGCGGCACCGGTGTACCAATGAATAAGGTGTTTGGCATCGATGGGTGCCCAATAGGGCTTCGGCCAATTCCATGCTTTGGGTGCATAGTGGCCGATGGTATAATGCACATCGCGCTTATACCCCATCTTTTCCCAGCCCTTGATCACAGAGGGTAAAGTACGTGTAAGGATTTGCGCAAATGTGGCACCCACGTTTGCGCCCAAACACCGGGGCATAGTAATCATGTTGCGATGCGCGGCAGGAGCTAATATACCTTCGGATTTACCTGTTCCCCGCCCGGCAACAACATACGTTTCGCGGGCCTGCACAATCCCCACTTTAAGCTGGGGAACGTTTAAATGTATGTTAGCTGTTTGCACTACCATTACCAAGAATTTTACTCAATTCTTCATCCAGGTTAGCAATTGGCTCAGCACCGATCAGCGTCAAATTATACTGGTAGTTAATCACTGCCGGTGGCGGCAGCTCCGGCGGTCCTTCATCATCATCTTTATTCAGACCAATAACAGATTCCAGCTGCTTATAGAGTTCGGCAACTATTTTCCAGTTGCCGGAGACTCTGTTTTTCTGAATGTCTTCTACCAGCCATTCGGCCATCATGTGGCGGTAGAATTGCTTATCATGCTTTCGGCTCTGCCCGAAGATGAACTGTGTTTTTGCCACCAACTCATACGCGGCGGTATCGGATAATTTAAACCGCGCTTTGATCAGCGACACTACTTTTTTCTTGGTGTGTCGTTGCAGCAGCTGATCATTAGCAAAGCAAACACGCTTGTAGTATTCACCCAGCTTACTGGGCAGTTTATCTGTATTGCCGCCACCCGCCAAAAACTCAATCAGCTGCTGGTCCATGGTCTGGGGCAATTTTTCGATGTTGTTGTTCAGGTTTGGCAATCTTCGGCGTTTTTAAAATTCGTGATGTATTTATCAGCGAGCGCTTGTGCCGGCGCACTGCCGGCAATGGCAAGCTGAATAACTGATTTTCTGATTTTGGCTTCTGTTTCTAATTGTGCTTTGTAATAGGCTTTGTGAACGGATGTTTTTGGGTTGTCGATAGCAGCAGAAAGTTTTTCGGGATCAACTTCCAATGCCAGGGCTATCTGATTGCGCGTCATCATCAGCATCGCCAACTCTCCGATCATCTTCAGCTGATCTTCGGTGAGTTTCATAAAATTTGGTTTCAAACCATTGCCGTAAAGCCGCACAGTTGTTTTCTGTGCGGCACACAATGGTATTTTCTATTCTGTTGTTTGCGGTAAAGTTTGCCGATGAATACACGGCATAAGAAATTTCGCTGCCGGTAATCAGCACCATTTTTGCGTGGCACGCTTCCAGCTGCAGGTGATCAAAGAACGAACGTAAGAAGTGATAAACAGCAGCATGCCCGGAGAGTACCCGGTGATCAATGATGCCTTTTACCTGAGTAATTAATTTTTTTTCCTTCATCAAAAAAATAGCGCGCGCAGCATCTTCGCTGATCGCCCAGGTTGTAAAATAAAGTGTTGCCGGTGCACACTGATGAACGAGTGCTTCAACGATATGGTGCATACTCATACTGCCCTGAGTGATCCAGCAAAAGGTTTCATTTTCATGTACCTGGTTGATGAACTCAGCAAGTGAATTGCTCGACACTGAAACCAGCATACCATCAATGGCCGGCACAGGCATAGCCGTATCACCATTTACCGTAACTTTAAGATCATCGGGCTTTAGCAGCATCTAATTGCTTATTGAGTTCGGTTAATGATTCAGTGAGTTGAGTAAGCAATTCAGCATCCCCCTTTTTTTTCGCCCGGCTGATTTTTACACGAAGATTGTTTCGCTCAATAATCAACAGCGTAGGTGATGCAGGTGCTGCACTTGCTGCTGTTTTTTCAGCCATGTAACGATCACAGCGATTCCAGATGGCATTCATTTCATCGAGCAGCTTCATCATTTTTTCGCGAATCAATTTTCGCTTAGCTGCAATTCGGGTATGATATAAATCATTGTGAAGCTGCGCAACCTGACCAAACAGCTTTGCTTTGTTTTTAAACTCAGCTTGTAACTCAGGTGGGAGATCTGCAACCGTGTAAGAGGAATGCACCGGAAGCTGCCGAACCACAGCTTCACGGTGCTGACCGAGCAGGCGCAGGAGCTCGGCTTCCATTTTTTTGCGTGAAAAGGGACTGTCTGTGCGAAACAGGTTTTTCAGCACAACACTATCACCATACTTATCGTATAGTGATTGACCAATTTCAAATGGCTTACCATCATCAATCCAACTTTGGATTTCACTGCGCATGAAACAAATTTATAAGCAGTGTTTTTGACGCCAAAGGACAGGGGGTGGCCATCGCTGACGCACCCCCTTGAATTAAAGCCTTACGGGGCTTCACTTGCGTTTGAACAAATCTTTAAGCGGCTTAAGTAAGCCTTTTTTTCCAGTAGCTTTCTGAAAGTTTTCGTCAACCGAACCAAGCTCAAGCCCTACCAATAACATTGTGGTCAGCGCAAGCAGATGGTTGATTTGAAAAATATCTTCAGCTGCCCTGGACAACAGGATAAGCAACAGGTAAACAGTAAGCTTACCAATCACGTCTGAAAATCGCCGAGAGTGTATTTTTTCACCACTCCGGCGGGCTGCCCAAATACCTGTTGCGGTATCCGTAAACACAGCAAGTACCACGATTCCCAACTGCCCTGCAGCCGGTAAGAAGTAAGCCAGCAGCAACTCGGGTAAATGCTGCAGCCCTTCGATTAGTCGGTTCACAATGCGTTTCATTTATGTGTTTATTTGGGTCCATATATAGTGCCGCTGGGACGGCGATTATGCTGTGAGGTAGAAGCCGGTGATTATTACGAAGCGATAAGATCCTGTGGAAAAAGTTGGTGCTGTGATGATTTCAAAACCATTAGCAGCAGCATTTACACGCCACATTGGCGATATAACCAATGCGTTGGCCGATTTGGATGTAGTCATGATTCGGCCATTCAACACCTGCACATACATCGATGCGCCAGCGTAGTTGCTGTTGGTTGCCGGGTTCGGCAGTTGAGTAATGTTGCTCAACGTTAAGCTTGTCATTGTAGCGCCAGCCGTCGCGTATTCGAGTGTAATTGTAAACGACACCATGCTTCCGATTCGATACATGCTTATCCGGTGATCGGTTGTACCACTTGGTTGTGTGCCGGCAGTGAAAGCAATGGTGCCTGTAAATGCCGCGCTGTTTGTGCGAGGAAAAACAATAGAATCTTGTTTCCCGTTCCAGACTGAAATTTGAGTACCTGAGACAAATTGACGGGCCGATGTTTGCTGTATATTATCAGCATTAGTTGCATCAATGTTGGGAACCTGGTCTAAACCAACAAGTCCAGGGGTAAGTGCCACCCACTGCTTTTCGCCATTTAATACTTCACTCGCACTGCCCTGTGTAATCGCTGGCTCACGGGCTTCGATTGCCGTTTGCGCGGCACTACTTATCGGCCAGTCTGCGGGTGCAAGATTAGGAATAAGAGGAAGCCCAATGTCTGCTTTTCCGAGTACTACAGTGCCGGCTTGACCATTAACTGATAACACTGGTGCCGCAGGGTAGTTAATGGGTACCCATGAATTAATCAGTGAGGGATTCTCATTTATTAAAACATAAGCCTTGAATTCATCTGATCGATTGCACCAATCGCCGCGCTGTCCAGTGAGCTGAAGCATCGCATTTTGATTCGCTACTGTGCCGAGAAACTCAGTAATAGCAATGGCTGGCAATTGTGACGTAGGTATAAAGCCACCAACCAAGTCCGCCTTATTTGCCAATGCGGCAGTAACAGATGCAGCTGAGGCGTAATAGCTTGCCAGTTGACCAGCCAATCGCTCAGAATCATTAACCACGCCATCATTGTCGCTGTCATAAACAGATCGAAACATATCACCACCACCCGCTGCAGGCGGTGCACTAGGCGAAGCATTAAGCTGCCGAACAATGGTACCGGTGGCTGAATAAATGCTCATGACACAAGCGTGCAAATGGTAAAGTAATCACTCCCTGAATTGCTGCTCTGCACATCCGACACTTTCAAATTAGAATCGTAACGGCCTGAAGTATCGGTTTCAGTGATTCGAACTTCAATGTTCAAATCGCCATCTGCAGCGGTTGTGGTAAATGATCGGGGAACAACAATTACAAGCTGATTCCCGTCAATGTAAATAGATCTTTGCCCACTAGTTGGTGTTTTAACAAACTCCAACCAATACTTACGTTGATTGCCATTTACGAATGTAAACAGCTTCATCTGGTAATCAGCCAGTGAAGAAGGCACAACAGGCGTAGTGCCGTCAACAACAGCAATTTTCCAAGTTATATCTGTGCCTTTTTTTTGCATAAGAAAAAGCCGGCAGTGCCGGCGTTTTTACTATTTATTTTTTTGTGGATTTGGGAGGCTGTAGTGACTCAGTAGCCGGTGCTACCGGTTCAATCTTACTGAGTGCATCAGAAAGCTTGAATTTCACAATGTGCTCGGCTGTGTCCAGATCGACAAGCTCCCAGTTCACTTCCTGCCCATTGCGAAGTACTTCCCGTGGGGAAGTAACTCCGCTGAGCGTGAACTTTTCGGCGATGTTGGCGGGAAGTTTAACCATTATGCAGACGGATGTGCAGTAATGGTAGCTGTGTAAGCAATCGGTCCCATCTGGAATGCACGGATGGTAACATTTGTGCCGCGAACACCTGAGCCATTCTGAGCGGTACCGAATTCGTATTCAGCAATCTTTGCCGGATGCAGTGATGTACCTACCTGATGGTTGGTACCGTCAGCCATCGGAACGATGAAGATAAGATCATCAGCTTTCATTTTACGAAGCACGCCATTGGTACCGGCATCAGTACCAGGTACAAAAACCTTCACTTCATAAAAACCGCCGGATGCATCAACTTCTGCTGCATCCTTGAACATGGCTTCGCCTTTCTGTTGGGTGCAATAGAACTTGAAAAAACCGGTGCTGGCGGGAAAAGTATGAGCAACCGTAACCTGCGCAAGATCTGCAGCAGTTGTAGCAGTAGCCATGTTGGCGGGCTGCTGAATGGTTGTCATCAATGATGTGGCTGAATACCACACATATTGACCAATGCCACCGGGATTTTCTTTCCCCTGAAGGCCATTGATGGAAGCATAGTTTACCGGCATGGTAGTATGGTGTAAAAAATGATGTGTACTTGAAAAACTCTACTCAGAAAATACTTACTCCGCTTTGAGTATTGCTGAGTTCATCTCAATGAGTTGGTTCACTACTGCTTCATTTTTTGAAGCTGCTTCAGCAGTGAATTTCTGCTCATTCAGGTAAAATGTTGGAACGGTAAAACGATACGTTTTACCCTTCAGCTCAACACTTGGAAGCAAACCAGCAGCTACAGCTTCACCTTTCAAATCATTCAATGATTTGGTTAAGTCAGCATTGGCTGTGTTAAGCTCTTCAACCAACTTTGTAAGCTTTTCGTTATCAGCTTTCAGTTGGGCGTTTTCAGTTTTGAGAGATTCAATAGTCGGATTTGCCATGATGCAAAGAGGTATGAAGGTGTTTGATAGAACTGGCTTTTCAGCCAGTTCTAATTTTAATCATAGTCGAACAGAACTGCTAATTAGGCCAGTTCGTTGCAGAATACAGCTTCAAGTAATTTGAAGCCAACACCGCGCCAGTGATCGCCAAGTATTTGCACTTCACGATCTTTCGGCTGCACTTCAATTTGACCTTGACGCGCATTGCGAAAGCGCAGATCTACAAAGTTTTCTTTAGGCGTTGCAAAAATGCGTGAGCGGCCAGTCATCGAAGAAAGTGGCGCAACAGTAAAGTTGGTATCAATCACTTTTGCTTCTGTTCCGGTAAAGTCGCTCTGATTACCGTATTTTTCGCGATAACCCTGCTTGTAACGCAATCCAAGTGTTGGATTGAGGTGAATGTTCATTGGAACATTTGCATAATCCTCATTGATGCCTACAATTGAGCGAGTAAAAGTTTCTACCTGCTCAACGAATGTAACAGCATTGGTGCTGATTGCGCCAAGTGTGATTGGTGTAATCGTTGTGGCGGTGATGGCGTCAGCGATAATTTTACCAATACCGTTCATCGCAGTTCCTGCAGCACCGGCAGTACCAACAGTGGGAGCGGCATAAACACCTTTATAGATTTCGGCGAGCTCATAATCACGCGCTGCTTTCGCAAGCACCTGCTCAATCATGAAGCGAACAAGAGGCCACTCTGTACGCTTAACACCTTCTGCGCCCAAAAAACCAAGCCATGACGCTTCAACATCATCCGGTGATTCTTTGATGTCCATCTTGAAATGGTAAAGGTCCCATTTCAGCGGCTTGAAGGTAGCAGAGCCAGCAGGTGTTACTGCTTTTTGGAAAGGCTGCAATACCTGTCCGATGGTGAATTTGGCGGCTTCCCAACGTGTACCGTCAACCATTACAGGTGTCATGTACTTGGTGGTGTCCGTTTGCGCATACATCAATCGGAGCAAAGAATTCATATTCTGCCCGTTGTTTTTGTAATAGGCACCGAACTCGGTAATTACGTCTGCGATGTTGATTGGCATGGTATAAAAGAAATTAAGAGTACGTGTTAGTGGACTGGATCGGAATGACTATTAGTTAGTCAGAAAAGGATTTTCGTCAACGGCTTTGTTGTGTGCCATGTTTGACAGTTCATCCGGCGCAGGCGGATCAATCTTTTCGTCAGCTTTCGGCGGTGCAGTAGTTTCATCACCCGGCTTATTGCCATAGGTATTAATCACTTGCTGCAACTCAGTCACTTTACCTTCTGCGCCGGTAGCGCGTTCGGTCATTGCCTGAAGCTGTGATTCCATTTCAGAAAGCCGGGTATTGGCAGAAACAAGCTGTGCAGCTTGTTCAGCACCTTTATCGTTGATGGTTTGAAAATGCTCTTCTTCGAGCGTTTCAGGGACGGCTTCACCAAAGCAGCCAGAAATCCATACCAATGTGGTTGCAAGTTTTAATCCTGCCATATTGCTTGAGTTGTTATTTGCGTTGGAAAAATCTTTACTCAGTTCGGCGGCGCGCTGAACTACCAGATCAAAACTTTTTATGCCATCAATAAGGCCGATTTGCTGAGCTTCATAAGCGTAATACAGTCGGCCATTAAATGGATCATCAACTTTTGTATTTATTTTACTGCCACGATTTTCACGCATCGCAGAAATAAAAATATCAGCCGCAATTTTTACAGCAGCTTCAGTAAGCTTGGTTGTACCCTTGTCAACAAATTCGCGGTACTCTTCATTCTTTTCAATTGACTGCTGGGCGTACACATCTTTGATCTTATACCCCATACTTTTCCACCGTTCAGTAGTATCTACCATAGTTTGGTAAACACCAATGGAACCAATCAGATCAGTTTTCTGAGATGCATAAATCTCAGTTGCCGCGCTTCCAATCCAGTAAGCGGCTGATGCCATCATACCCTCGTTAACAAAAGCCACTACCGGCTTTTTCTCACGGGCCATCTTGATTTGATCAACCAATGATTGAGTTCCCGCAAGCGTTCCCCCTGGCGAATCAATTTCAAGAATGATCGAAGAAATATTGGGATTCGCTGCGGCTGAACCGATGAACTTTCCTAATGACTCGGTACCGGGATCACCGCACCAATCTGTTTTTGAGATTGGAGATAATATGCGGATGACAGCCACACTATCAGCCGGCGCATCATTCAACCGGAACTGATTCGCATTAATAACATTGCTTTTTGCAGTAACACAAAAAGCAAAATCTTGTTCACGTAATCCATCATCATCAACTCCGAGCGCAGTAGTTTGCCCGGTCAGTAACGACAGATACAAATGAAAATAAGCATCACCACCTGATGGTTCGACCAACAGAAGTTGTGTATTCAATTCGTGTATAAGTCGTTTGGCGCGGAATGACATGGTACAAATGTATTTTTGCACCATGTGGCTTTAAAGGACATAACTAAGCCGTATAGAATGGCGGCTCAGCGATCATGTCCCGATAAAAAGTAAATGTGTAGCCAGCTCTTCCGCCAAAAACAGCCAGTGTATTCGCTTCCACCTTTAAGCGCATTGGTTCATTCAAATTACCTACCAATCGCTTATTACCATTGGAATCCTGTGCTACAAGAACAACTCCGCGCATTAATTCATCAATCACTTGTGAAGTAAGCAGCTGAAGCTTGGGCACAAAAAGTTGTACCTGTGTTTTCCAAACATCACCAGCAATTGTAATCGCACTTTCTGTACTTAATCCGGCCGACTGCTGCGAATAAGCTAAACTGTAAAATCGTTTACCGGCCACAAATACCGGTGCTGCGCTTACTGTTTTATTGAAAGCCCTGTCAATGCTGATAATTTCAGACACTACCGCAACACTGAGTGTTACAAGACCAGAAGCATTTTCTTCGCGAAGAGGGAGTATGTCGTTCATGAGTGACAGTTTAGGAAAAATTAAATGCTAATTACTTACATTATTAGCAGTGACATTTTGGGAAAAAATATTGAGTTGGTTTGTTCGTAAAACTTGCGCCAGATCACTGCTTGACACCTTTTTGCTTTCTCTGGATTTATTATTGTACCGGTAGTAATATTGCTTTAAAGAATCAAATGTAAGCTCAGATTCTTCAAAACCAAATTTGTCGATAAAATAATAAATGGAGGTTTGCGCATCAAACAGATCTTCCAGCGCCTCCATGTGTGCGATGAATTCAATATGAATCAAGTGTTTGATGTACTGGTTAAGAAGTGGAATAAAAGATTCAGGCAGATGAATCAGGTGATGGTACTCACCCTTTCGAAGTAAGCGAATATGCACATGAGCATATCCATCGGTATTCACTTTTGAAAAATTGCGCGGTTTAGGCCGCAGCAGCTCTTGCAAAAAATAATCGAAAGCGGTTATGCGATGGATTTCAAAAATGGTGTCGAAGTTGTACCTGACTTTCAAATACTTTAGGTTCGCTGGTGTTATAGGAACTTGTATAACCATGGTCGGAATAGTTTATGTAAAAGTACGGCTATCTATTTAATATTTAAATGTTTTGCACCCTATTTATAGCAAAGGTGGTGCAATAAAATTGCCGAAGAAAGGACTTTTTACCGTGTTGCACGTCCTATGGCAAAAAACGCCAAAAAATTCGTGCATTCGTGCGCTTTGGGGTTAAACCACTCATATACAACAAATTAACGCGCACGAATCGCGCACGAATTCGTACTAGTGCAGATTCGTGCAGATTCGTGCAAAATTCGTGCGGGGTTAATAAACTGATATACAGCCGTTTACAGAGTGTGCGCACGAATGCACGAATTTTTTCCTGTTTTTTACTATAAAGATTTTAAAAAGGGTATAGTAGTAGTATTATAGTATGTATGCCGCGCCATTTCTCATTTTCTTCCAAAACTGCAACTTTGGTGCATTTTCCTTCCAAACCCCGATTTTGCTTTTTGAACACGCCTGCACTATTTTTCTCGTTACCTAGGTTTGGGGGAAAGGGGGAAAGGCAAGCTGAAAAAAGCAAAAGCCGCTCAGATAAAAATCTGAGCGGCCCGAAAGGTGTAATTGGTGATTTGTCTGCAATTAATCTTGCCGGAAGCAAGTTGAGCAGGTAGCTATTCCGCAGCCAGAAACTATTCTGCAATACTTCTTGCCTTGGCAGCTACCCAACAGACCAAGCTCAGTAAGCCGAAGCTGTCTGACTGCTCGGGCCGTTCTGTTTTTCCATTCGCGGCTTAACGCAGTTGAGGGGGTGCGGGGGAGTGGTGTAAACATATTGCTATTTATCAAGGCACCATCCAAGCAATGCGCTCATACCCGCCACACCCGGCACCAACACCCATCCAGTAATACCCATCAATGTATACATCGAGGCGGTACCATTTCATAGGCTTACCCTGAGCGCTGATGTACAATGAATCGCCCGGCGCAGCTAAATACTCATACGAGTACTCTGCGCCCGGCGAAACCATCTGAGTGATGTCTTGGGCTGCTCCGGAGTGAGAAACGCTCACAGCATGCTCACAAACGACTTTAAAGCCGATTTTGTGCCGGTTATCCATCGTTTGTTCGTTGCGGCTGCAGCTGGCCACAAACATGGCTGCAAATGCGAAAAGAAGTAGTTGTTTCATAGTTGAGTTATTGATGTGGGCATGTCATTATGTTCGCGGCCGTCGAGCAAGCGGCCGGCTCTGGTTTTTCCAACACGGTAATAGATGTTTTTTTTATTCGGATTATGCGGACTCGGGTATTCCTTCGGATAAGCTTTTTGATCTTCAGCAGCCTGGCAATGGGGCAGCAGTTCACCCCATTGTTTGAAAAAGAATGGCACACCAGATTCTTCGCACTGATCGCGCAGAGAGCGAAACCAATCCGGGTGACTGGGGCGTGGATAGTCTCCCGATTCGCCTCCGGCAATCACCCAATCAATTCCGGTAGTGTACGGCCAATGTTCTTTGCGCTTGAGATAATTGCTCATATCTACAGCTTCAAGCAGCGGCTCCATGGAAACAAAACGAATCTGTGCCGGCACTTTCAGCAGCTCAGGCATACGTATTTCTAGTTCCTGCTTATTTTCTATTGTAGTTCCTTGCCAAACATTAACTGGCCAATCTGTAAGCCAGTCAGACGGAACCATGCTGAGTACATTGTCAATTCGCTTTGTCAGAAACAAATAATCGAGATAAGGCGTTTCTTTCGTAAGATTGAATAAACGACTACGCTGCTCATTCAGCAATTCATTGATGTCGGGATTAACATGACGCTCAAATAAATCAGACATTGAGTTGCAGAACACTTTCAGGCGAATGCCTTTTTTTAAAGCATAGCGATTCCACACATGCGGTTGCTGCCAATACTTTTCAGATTGCATTTTGCGCGGAGCAAGCAAGCCCCAATGTCCCGGATTAAAACGGTTAGCATTTTGCTCAGCATAACAGTTCTTGCAAGCGGCTGAAACTTTGTGGCAACCCTGCCACGGGTTAAATGATTTACCCTTCAATACCGTGCCGTCCGGCAGGCGGGTTGCTGTCCATTCAATGGTTGTTGTGCTCATGTAAATAAGTATCTCTCGTTATCACTGATGATGGTTGTTGTAAATGGAAAATTCTTTTCCGGAACTTGGCGAATTGTTTGAATCAAATACTTCGATCCGGTAAACAATACCCGCTTTTCACCGTTCAAAACAATTTGCAGATACAGGCATTCGCCAGAGGCATCTTGCTTTGATGGTTTGATTTCAAACCGGTGCACTTCTATTGGCCGATTGAGCACGTAACTGATTTTTATTTTTTCGCCGACCATTCCTTTTTCTGGCGGCGCAATAGCCATTTCGTTGAATGCAATCATGAGTTATTTTTTTAACCAGATGGCGCGTTTTGGCATGGGCCATCCAACCCATATAAGAGGCGAATGATTTTTCATCATTTCGCTTCATTGCCATTCTGGCGAAGTTTTGTTTTATAGATTTTCTGATGCCGATGTGTGTGTGATAAATGCGGTAGCCTACAAAGTCAATACCTCTTGAGGCTACCGGAAAAACCTGATAAGTTGATTTTACTTCCAGTTTTAATTCTTGCTTCAGATAGCTGCGAATACTTGAAAGCAGCTGGTGGAGCTCTTGTTTTGTTCTTGCGAGAATAACAATATCATCCGCATATCTGAAGTAGTACTTTACCATCAGCGTTTGCTTTACCCAGTGATCGAATCCTGACAAATAAAAATTAGCCAGGTATTGACTCAGGTAATTACCAATGGGCAATCCATTCGCACTGTCAATAATTTCATCGAGCAGCCACAGCAGATCTTTGTCTTTAATTTTTCTGCGCAACAACGCTTTCAGAACATCATGATCAACCGATGGATAAAACTTACGGATGTCTAATTTTAAGCAGTACTGAGTATTGCTTATGTCCCGAAGCGCACGTTCAACAGCTCTAAGAGCAGCGTGTATGCCTCTACCTTTAATGCAGCTGTAAGTATCTGCAGTAAATCCGGCCACAAACATAGGTTCAAGCACATTCATGATGGCATGATGGGTGATCCTGTCCGGAAAGTAGGGTAAGCGATATACTTCCCTTTCCTTCGGCTCATGAATGATGAATGTGGTGTACGCTGATGTGCGGTAAGCGCGGGTATAAAGCTGTAAGTGCAGCTGCTTCAAATTTTCATCAGCATTCAAATCATGTTTCTGAATGCCCGGCTGATGCCGTTTACCCTTTCGAGCAATCGCATCAGCACGCTGCAAGTTTTCAAGACTGATCACTGAGGGATAAAGATTGCCGATTCGTTTCATGGCCTTTTCATTACACGTCCGTTTTGCTTTAGATCAGCGACTAAGGCCGTGAGTGTATTCGTGATTTTTTGCCCTGTTGGCAAGGTCTGCATTGCAAAAAGAGTATATGAAAGATGGGCACTGACGTTCGTGTTCGTGTAGTTGTAATTCGTGTTCTGAAACCCGAAACCACTCGCGGCAGCACAAGCAATGCACCACCCTATTCTTTATTGCTCATCCAGTGGAATCAGCATGGTATCTACCAGCAGTTGCCTGAAGTGAGTGAACATGTGTTCGACAAGTTCAACATCACGTAACAAAAGGCGGGCACCGACGTTCGCGCGCGTGAGCGTGTAGGAGTAATACGCGTCCTGAAACCCGAAACCACCCGCGGCAGCACTATCTTCGCCCGGCCATACCCATGGATAAAATTTGAGCTGTGAGCCATCGTTAAAATTTGGAATCCAGCGCGGCGATTTTGGTTTGTAGGCTTTATTTAAAGCCTCTACTACTATTGCGCGCTTGTAGTTGCCGGTGGTGAATGCCTTCAGGCGTTCCGGGAGCATTGACACATCGGGCAATGCATTGGGATCAACGCCTACCAATTTGGCGGCAGCTTCCCAGCTGGTAATTTTCTTGTAACTCATGTTGTTTATTAATTAAGCGATTAATTCTTTGTTGATAAGATCAATGAATGTTTCGCCGAAGAAACGGGCTTTCTCTTCGCTTAAAAAACTGCGGCGGGCACCGACGCGCGTGCGCGTGAACGCGTAGTGGTAATTCGTGCGCTGAAACCCGAAACCACCCGCGGCAGCACCATATTGAAACCACGGACACCACTTTTTCTGATCGCTATTGGAGTAATCAATTGGCGCATCATTGCCACGGATAGCATCACAGATCAGGTCAAGGTAAATAGTGGTTTGTAAGCGCTCCTGATAGCCATCTGGCGCATTATTCACCTTTACTTCTACTTCCGATTCTGTGAGGCCATGATAGCGAAGTGCATCATCAAGCGTTGTAATTGTTCTCCAGTCGTGGAATACTTTCGGGAATAATTCCTCAAGCACCTTGCGCTGTACCGGGAGAGCATCATGGTGGATTTCTGCGATTTCTTTAAATGTGATTGTGCTCATTTTTATTGTGATTGATTGGTGAACTGATTTAAGCGGCCGCACGAATTGCGCGGCTGAGTGTACGGGCCATATGTTGTGGAATGACTGGGTGTACCATATTACCGATCATCCACTTTTGTTTTGACTGATTTCCGGCAAGAACGTACTGCACTGGCAATCCCATGATCTGCTTGAGTTCATCAACTTTCAGCATCCGCATGGTGATGCGCACAATGCCATACATCGCCATGAATTGTTTGATCTTCACCGTGGCCGGGCTGTCAGTCTCATACACCGCAATGGCTACCTGCCCGGTTTCGGTAGTCACTACGTACAGCGGTGCTTTATCCTGCCGGGCAACTACCGTGCAGCAGGGCTGATCGACTGAGCCGGGATTGCCTCCCCACGATGGATTGACGATGTATTGATGGCGGCGGCTGGCAAGTATGGTTGGTGCTGGTTGATCGACACTGGTGCCGTAATTGTTGTAGGTGTGATTAATCAGAAACGCATTCACCAGATTCTTTTTCGGCACGGTAGCCAGAGAGCCGCAGGGTTCATCGGCGCTGCTATGGTTGTGGTCGCCGCTGCCGAATTGCGAATCAATCCAGTGTGCCTGTACTGAGGCAAGTGCATCTGCGGCGGCAACAGTCGGAGCCGGGCGATCTGTGGCCGTACAGTTGTGGCCGTTGCCGTGATAGGCCGAAAGAAACACCGCGGCAAGGCGCGGCTGCGCAGTAATTACCGGCGCGGGTACATTTACCCCGGCACCGACAGAAACGCCCGTCTGAGGCGAATTGCTAAGGTATTTCACAAGAAATCCGGGTTGCACCAAATACTGATGGCAAGTAGTGGTAAGGCTACCAGTAACGGTTTCGACAGATGAACATTTACTGGCCGGATGGCCGCTGTTCATCTTCATAACAAATGCCTCATGCGCAGCTTTGCCACCGGCCACGTACTTCATCAGCCCGGCGTAAATGCGCTCCAGTGTTTTTTCGCTCAGGGCTTTATCACGCTCGAAAATGTCCTTGCCGATGTCTTCGAGATCAAGCACTTCACGCACAGCTTTCCATTTCCGCAGGGCGTGGCTGAATAGCCCGCCAGATTGCGGATTTTTCGCGTGTGTTGGTTCCGGCCACACAATAGGCAGACCGTGTTTTGCGAATATTGCAAAGTACCTGGTTCGTGATGTGTATGCACCAAAGTCGGCTGAATTGAGTAACCTGTGCTCGTAGTCGAATCCGCAAGCCTTCACATTGTTCACCCAGCGCATGAAGTCGGTGCCTTCGTGTCGGCTGATCGGTTTGCCACTATCATCAAGTGGCCCCCAGCACATAAACTCTTCCACGTTTTCAATCATTACAAAATCGGGCTGCAGCGATTCAATGTACCTGAACAAGTGATCTGCCAGTGTGCGGCTGTCTGCATCGCGTGGCTGACCACCTTTTGCCCGGGAAAAATTCGTGCATTCAAGCGATGCCCAAAGCACTATTTTGGCAGCAGTGTACCGACGCTGCATTCGCTCAACATGTCTCACCAGTGGACCGAGTTGTAAGGTTCGGATGTCCTCAGTGAAGTGCAGCACAGACTTGTGGTTTGCACTGTGTGAACTGATGGCAAATTCATCATGGTTAACACAGGCAATCACCTTCGCAACTCGGTTGCGGCCGATGCGGGCTTTCTCAAAGCCGGTGGTAGTTCCACCGGCACCGCAAAAGAGATCAATTACAAGAAAATTAGGGTTCATAATCTGTTTCAGTTTTTTGATTTCTCCCAACACCCAAAATCAGCACAGGCATCCGGCATGTTACATTTATCACACTCCTGAAATTCAACAGTATCATCAGCTACAGGCTTAGTAGCAACAGCAACCAACTTCCAACCAATCATCCGACCGGAAAAAGGAAGCCCGTACATTTTTTTAAACCATGCCACCATTGCCTGATAGTCTTCAAATCCATCACGCCGGGCGATAAAATCCGCAAGTCGTTCACCGGGCTTTTTACCAGCCAAAACAAGATCACGCAAACCAATTTCATAAGACAGTATAAAATCACGTTCATCATTCGCAATAGTGATCTCAGCAGTAAATGTGCACTGCGCATCAGAAAGATGTTTACAGCTGCTGGTGCGCTGACCGGTGTATAAAAAAAGCTTATCCCCAACGGCTATTGGCTTACGTTTACCAACGGCACGAATCGTTGTTGTTTTTTGGCCTAAGGCTACAGCCTGGGCAAACTGCTTTTGAAAATTAAGTGCAGGCATTTCAGTTTTTTTTAAGTGAATAATGGTGTTTGCGCCGGGAGCGTATCCGTATCATCGGGCAGATCGAGTTTACTGTACTTATCATTGGCCACAATGAAGTATTCCGTACCGCCGCTTTTGATATCGCCGCCGTGCGCCGAATCTTTGCGGCTCACATTAGGGTTAAAAATGTGGTAGGAGTATTCACACCACTCGATCAGTTTCTTTTTCAAAAGCCGCGGATCATACAGCTTTCTCAGCTCCGGGTGTGAGCTGTAGAAATCATCATTGAACACTTTACGTTCAACTTTTACATTAACATGAATGGGGTTCGCAAAATAAGTATCGGCCCACTCCATAAACACTTCACCAATGCTTTGCCGCAAACGGCGGCGTTCAATGCGATCATTGGGAGCAGGAATAATTCCAAACTGAAAATAGAGCTGCAAACAAACCGCCGCGAAATTGTAGAACAAATTCCACTGGTCGAACTCCCATTCATCGAAGAAGGAAATTCCAAACTCCGAGAGCGGTGAATTCATGTTGCCCTTACCATCATCGTAGTACCAATCAGAAAAAGCCAGTTTAATCATACGCGAAGCAAATGAGCCGCCGCGCTCATTGATGGCGTGATTGGTACAGATGTAAAGCTTGGGCGTTTTTTCAGGGGGTAATGAAGTACGGCGAATACCCTTCACCTCGTATTTTGCGCCACCCGTGATGAATGGAAAAAAGAATTCAAAGTCAAAGTTCACCCGCACATCATCAATCCACAGCACCTTTGTTTTACCCGGTTCTACCTCTTCAAGCAAAAACCGATCTTCGGTAAGGTCCTTAGCCTTACCGGGAATATATACCGTAGGCAGCAGCTTTTGCAGAGCCTTTCCGAGCAATGATTTTCCCGAGCGACCTTCCGAAGATCCTACCTCAGAAATCTTCGCATCCATAGCGATCACGGCTTTGGTCAACCGCGGATCACAGTGGGTATGCAGCAAGTACCCGAATGCCGTACATTTTTGCAAAAAATGGCGGTCACATTCGTTTTGTTCGTCAAGTGCAAGTGCAGTGCCTTGCACTTCTTTTTCACGATAAAAATTACTGGCGCGATACAGAAAAAGCAGAAAGTGACATTTATCGGCATCATCACTAAACTCAATACTGAAAGTGCCTTTTCTAAGATCACCCGCCGCTGTTTTATCTTCGATGTGTGACACTTTTATCATGGTGTCCATCACCTGCGCAGAACGATCACTTACCTGATCACTCCATACAAATCCATCTAGATCACTTATCGGAGATTCGGTGATACTGTCAGCCGTGATCTTCCAATATTTCTCAGCAAAAAAGAAGTACTGCAGCCCTTTGGCAGCTTCCAAAAATTCCGGCTGCACAAAATCAAGGTTACGCAACGAATTCTCCGAAAAATAGCGTAGATCGCCGGAGAAAAGCATATTGCTCAACTCTTCATGATCGAGTGTGCGCACAAAGTTTTTAACGTATCGGCCAATTTCATCGGCTTCAACAGGGCGCACTACCCTGTCCTGTACATGCACAAAGTATTTGCGCTTTTCAAATGATTCGTAATTCGCAAATCCCCGATTCCACAAAAAGCGATAACAGCGCAAGTAATTAAAACGCAAACGGGTTTCTTCCTGACCGCGCCGGCCAACCTTTGATTCTTCCCAAAATTTCTCCGATTCGGAAAGCGGTTGCGCCAACTCCACTACATCTTCACCACTCGGATCATCAATGTACTTCCACAGCTCTTTGCCAAACCGAAACACTTTATGCTGCTTGAGCGCAGCTTTATTGAAACGCGCAAACGACTGCACATTTTCAAGGTGAAAATGTTTTTGAAAATCAAAGTAGGACCAGCCGGTGATGTTGTGCACATTCAGGTATTGTCCTTCACCTGATTTTACATTCATTGTGTGAAAAATATTCTTCACCACCTGATCTTCTTTGCCGGCACAACTCCCGGCAAGCAAATCATCAATACCTTTTTCACCAGCGCCATTCTTACGCACATACCCGAAGTAAATGTTCAGCGATATGCCCAGGTTGTTAAATGCAAAAAAATACTGCTGAAAATTGTACACGGCTTTCATAAAAGAGGCCGGGCGATAAGAAGCCGATTGCACCAGATTTTTACCCAGATCGAGATAATCCGAATCAACAATAAAAACAACGCTCTTGGTGCCGCGCTTCACAATCAATTGCACCTCATGGGGCAACTGCTTTTCATGGGCCAGATTATGAATGCCCATCATGCCGATGCTGGCCATACCATGCTTTTGCGCCTTATCTGCTTTCTTTTCGCCCTCATGAAAAAAAAGCGTTTCAAAGGTTTTCCCGGCCTCCCACTGATAAATAAAACTCGTCGGAAACCACAGCTTTGAACCACTACCAGCGGGCGACTGGTATTTCATGGGGTTGCCATTTTTATCGGGGTGTATGGCCGGAATCTGCCAGCGCATACGGAACATATCGCGGGTTTTTGCCGATGATTTACTGGTATAGGTTACACGGCGGCGATTTAGATCCACATACACCATGTACATATCATCACCGGCAATCAGTTCAAACCGGTCATTGAGCGTACCGGCCATATACCGGTTAATTTCTACCTCTTTATCCGGATCCTCCGTTCTGAGCCGAATTAACTGATCTGCTTCCTCAATACCCGAAGCCGCCAGCTGCTGGTTACGAAAAGACTGCGGCAAATTTGCAGCAGCCTTAGCAGCTACTGCCGCTGCTGCCTTTCGTTTGGCCGTTCCCGGTACTGCTTTCGCCACTGGAGCACCTTCTTCTTCCACCCAATTAATGTGATAGTAGTCGGCAACAATTTTCAAGGAATCAACGTAGTGCTTACCCATAAACACTTGCAAAAAACTTACTGCTGTCTTTGCCGACTTTCCGCAGCTAAAGCACTTGGCAATTCTTTTTGCAGGGGTAATGTTGAAGGTTTTTGTACTGCTGCACAGCGGACAATCACCGACCTGACTGGCGCCTGATTTTTTGAGTGTCAAAAAATTGGCAGCAATATCCAACAGCTTAGACTGCTGTTCAATTTCATTAATGATGTATTCCGGTATTCTTCCCATAAAATTTTGAACCGATGTAGTTAAGTGGTGTGCCCGGGGCGGGAGTCGAACCCGTAAAGAACCAGTGCAAGAACATCTCACCTTTCTGCGTATATCCCCCGGGCGTGTGCCCGATCTCGCTCGGGCGGGCGGTCATTGCCGGCTTAGTGCCAATGAAAACACTCTATCGGGTGTTAACCGGTGAAAAACACTGAGCAGCCGACCTTCCTAAAGGCACCCTGACGCGGGGAACCTCACTTTATCACCGGAATTTCTTGGTAAGGAGTGGGGAGAGCCAACCCCTTAGCTCTCCCTTTACTCCCAGCAATGCCCAAAAGCCATGGAAAAAGGCATTGCTTAATCACCCGGGGAACCACTTCCGGATGTATCGCCCGATGAATCGGGCAATGTTGTGCCCGGCACAAGGCCGGGACTTATAATGGCAAGAAGCACATCCAGCGGCAAGGTGTACATCAACGTAAATTCTGCACGTTCACCAATCCCGCCGGTACGAATAGTTTTTCCCACACGGCTACCCTTAGGCAAAGCCTCGGGTAAGTGTAGTTTAATGCGTTCGCAAACATCGTTGAGCGGCTGATGTTCGCTGCATTTGAAAGTGATTCGTACCAGATTTTTCTTAGCCATTGATCAGAGAGGTTTGGGAGTTACGATGTAGCGACCGGCAAACATGGAGCGCACATGCTGCGCGCTTTGATCGCTAGTAAATACGGTTGCATTCAACACATTGTCTGTGTTGGCAGAATTGCGCCGATCTGAGTAAATCAAATAGCGCGGTTTATTGTCGGCAAATTGCACTGTACTTTGAAGTACAAGCTGCACAGGTTTAGCGGAAGAGTTCATCAAATCGAGTTTTTATTTCGTAAAGCCACCAGCGCCAGCCGGCCCATTCGTCAGCGGCTATTTTTCTGATGGATTTCACGAGCAGTTTGAATGATGGCATTGATTTCAAGAAGTGAAGATTGAAACGTTTTGTTATTCACATGCGGCAAGATCAGCCGCAGTTCCGGTTCCACCTGAAGCACAAGCGAAGCAATCGAGTTCAGCGGTATATTTTCACAGGCACGCGCATCAGCTACAAGCTTAAACACATCTTTCAACTTCGCCAATGCAGTCAGCTTACCGCTGTGCATCACATCCTGCCTAGAGTTAATGATGATGCGCTTGTGCGCCACATACTTTAACAGTCGCTGAACAAATTGCTTTTTATCGCTCATAGCTTCAGGTGTTACATGTGAATGATTTTCGGATCAGCAGAAAACTTCATGATCGGAATCACCTCATAGCCCAGGTACCGGGCAATGGTGATAAAACTTTTTGCCACCGGTGAACTTTCCCAGTTAGTCATAGTCAGTACAGTTGTTCCCTGCTGGCACAACTGCGACACCCATGCACGAAGAAAAAGTTCATCGAGCTTATCCTGCGAAACGCTATTGATGTTCACCTCTGAAAAAACTTCCAGCGTCACATCAAACGGCGTAAACACACCACACACAGCATCAGATTTCACCACTTGAATTGCGCTGTTATAATCACCTGCAGCACCATCGTACTGCCATGCACCGGCAATGAAATAAGTCTGGTTCATTCTTCTACAGATTTTAAGTTTCGTTTGGCAGTAGCCAAAAGCTGCTGCGTGTAGGATTGTGATTTGATATTGGCAAGGGAAGCTTCTTCCCGCTGCCAAGTGAGCACACCACGCTGCTCAGAAGCAGGTAAATCAGCAATGGACAGCTTCACTTCAGCAAAAGCCGCATGCAGCTTTTGCTGAAGCTCCACAATCACCGCTACCTGTGAGAGTATCACATCTCGATGCATCAGGCAGTAGTATTGGGTGCTATAACCATTGTATCAATAAGCACTTGACGGAAGTACTTAATCATGTGAATCACCAATTTTTCATCGCGAAGCAAAAGGCGGGCACCGACGGCCGTGTGCGTGAGCGAGTAGTAGTAAGACGTGCGCTGAAACCCGAAACCACCCGCGGCAGCAGCATCAGCACCCGGCCAAACCCACGGGTAGTATTTATATTCAGAATCATTATCAAAATCCGGCACCCAGCGCGGTTCATCTTCATGGCCCACTTTATTAAGTGCCTGACAAATAATAGCGCGCACGGGCATGCCCAATGTAAACGCCTGCAATTCCTCCGGCATCCGAGACACATCAGGCAGCGTACTGAGGTCAAAGCCTATAAATTCAGCGCAAGCTTCCAGAGTCGTTAAATCAGAGAGTTTCTTTTTCTTTTTCATGTTTTTGGTTTTTAAGAGTTGAGAGTTAAGAGTTAATGAATTTAAAAAGCAGTTGTTTTTTAAATTTTCACACCAGCTGAAGGCTGCTCTACAAACACATTTGTCGTATTGATCACACCTGCACTATCCGTTTCATTACCCGTGCGGATAAAAACATGATCACGCAGCAGTGCTTCATAATCATATGAAGACATTATAATCTTGCAACACCTGCCATCTATGTAAATGTTGCAGTCAGTGAATGCTGAATTTTGTTTGTTAGGCCCGATAACATCAATTTGAAGCTGACGGCCGTTAGTTGAATTCGCCATGTTCTTTTATGATTAGCTTGGTTTTATTGGTTAGAAAATACCTGCTCCACCGTTTGTTCAGGCAAATGGGGAGCCTTGGTTTTGTTGTAAGCTTTAATGATTACCGCCTGCTCCAATTTGCTCGGCCGGGTTTCACCATTCACCCAGCGGTAGAAGGTTTGCTTGGTAACACCTGTCTTTTTTAAAACAGAGTCGCGAAATGTTAATCTGTAGCAATCTTCTACCTCTTGGTAGTACAGCTTATGCAGCATATTTGCGAGATTCATTTTTTAGTTGCAGTTTGTTACTGCAATACTATAAATAATACATAGCCGACTCTATAAAATATAGAGTTACTTTTCAACAGATGTAGTTTTGCCAACATACAATGCTCAACATCAGCTTAATAAAAAAGTTAATTAAAGCTACTGGTATAACTCAAAAGGAGTTTATTAACCGTGCAGGTATTCCCGAACCTAGTTTTTACAACATAATGAAGACGGGAACTGCAAGAAGAAGCACTATCATAAAAATAGCGTCAGCTTTAAATGTAAATGAAGAGAGATTATATTCTTTTAGTGAAAAAGCCAATAACAATGTACTGTTTGTCCCAATATCAGTTCAAGCTGGATACTTTATGGGGTATTCACAGGACTCTCTAGAAATCCGTTCCTTCTGGCTTCCAGAAATTGGCGACACTCAACACTACGCATTCAATGTATCTGGCGATTCTATGGCCCCTACACTCATGAACGGGGACATTGTAATTTGTCAAAAGCTTGTCGGTGCCGAAGAAATCAAGCCGGGAGCTGTGTACGTTTTATTCGATAAAACAGATGGCGTTGTGGTAAAGCGGCTACAGCTAGAAGGCCAACAGGTAAAAGTTGTTAGCGATAATCCGAAATATCCGGCCTACAGCATCACAGCCCGCTCTGTAACTCAACTTTATCGCGTAAAGCGTGTAATAACTGCAAACATTTAAAACCTAATAACTATGAAATTCGCAATACTAATACCAATTGTTATGTGCATGGCGTGCACACAACAAACTGATCTAGGCATCCAAAAAGAGAATAATAAAATAGATTCGGGTGTAACAGCTCGTAATAAAAAACAACCTACAATAATTCACAAACGATTAGATAGAATCGGCGAAATAAAAGAATGTAGCCTATCAATTGCAACTACGATTGATTTGATTAAAAATGACACGCTAAAAACAGTTCAGTTCAGCTATTATAACCTTGAGAAAATATTTACAAATGAAATCGATAAAAATGAACTTCAATTACTTATAAGGACATTTAAACACGGAATTGATTCATTAGTAACTCGTAGATATGATAATCTCGAAATGGTAAAATTTTCAACTGAAAAAGGGTTTGAAGCATATATATATCCTACTGATGTAGGATGGAATTTCTCCATTCAAATTAAATCTGATGAAAAACAAAGTAGTTTATTTCTATCAGAATTTGAAGCACAAACCCTTATAGCAATTTTAGAAAAATGCTTACTTAAAGTATAAAACCCGACAGTAACTGCCACAACTGTCAAAACTGCCAGTTTAAAAAACCCAATAACAACAGCCTCTTTGGCGTGGATTCCGGTTTCGAGTCTCGCCTCCCCGACCACGAAACCCGCGTAAATAGAGGGTTTCAGGAAAAAGGTTAGCAGAAACTGTCACTTTAAAAGTGACAGTTTCTGCTAACCGGAACACAGGTTTGGGGATTGAGCCGTAACTCACTTTTCAACTATGAAAAAAATTGCCACAAAACCCAAGCTATTCGATGCTGGGGGAGACTTACTCAAAGACTGGTATGTCTATTACTCATTTGTAAATTCATTCACCGGTAAACTAGAGCGACACCGAAGGCTCAAGGGGCTTTCAAAAAAGAAAAAAGAAGTAGTGGATCTGATGTCTGAACAAGACATTGAACAGGAGCGGCAGCGGCGCTACGAAGTCAGCATTCGTTTAATCGAGAAAATTGAAAAAGATTTACTCAACGGGTATAACCCGAACAAAACTTCCGGGGACATTTATACAGATGAAATCAAGCCGCTAAAGCGGGTTGCAGGATCAAAAACCATAGAATACTACCTGCGCGAAGTTGAACAACACCTCACAACCGGCAGGCGTGAAAACACGGTTAAAAACTACCGCATCTACCTCAATAACTTTTTAAAGTGGTTAAGAATAAACCAGATGCATCTGCTGCCGATTTCAGCCATAGAACACGGGCATGCAGAACGCTTTCTTTCATTAATCACAGTTGGCGGGTTAAAATCCAACAAATGGCGAAACGAGCATTTATTCTACATGAACCGCTGTTTCAAGCAGCTCATGCGCCTTTACCCAAATCTATTACTCATTAACCCGTTTGGTCTCTCCGAAAAAGTAAAGCACGTAAGAAAAAAAGCAGCACTGTATCGCCCGGATATGCGCCAGCGCATTAAGGATTTGCTCCCAAAGTACGATCAACAACTTTGGCTTTTTGTTCAATTTATCTACTACACCGGTTTACGCCCAGGAATAGAATTACGCTCACTACAGGTAAACATGATTCACCTGAACGAAAGCATACTCATTTTGCCGGCACATCTTGCCAAAGATGGTGAATTGCGTGTGGTCACCATCCCGCAGCAATTAGAAGAGCAATTAAGGGCAATGAATCTGGATAAAGTACCCGGCGAATACTTTTTGTTTTCCACCGCAAAAAAGCCGGGACCGGAAATAGCCGGAAAGAACTACTTCATGAAAGGGTGGCGCAAATTCAGGGAAGCGCACAACATACCCGATGATTTCAAAATTTACTCCTGGAAGCATACCGGCGCAACGGCCGCAGATGATGCAGGCATTGACAGAAGATATATACAAGGCCATCTCGGACACAACACACTGCAGCAAACCGAAGAGTATCTGGATAGCAATAAGGTTAAGGGCTCAGAAGAAATTCGCAGCAAATACCCAACATTATAGCTTACCCTTTTCTACTGCCTATAACCGCAGAACTCTTAGCCATGCTTATCGAATCCAAATCCCGCGAATAACTGTCGTACACCAATTTGGCCTGAATCCCATTACCCAGCAGCTGATTGAGCAGGGTAACGGCTTTAAGCAATTCATCACCTGAAGCACTACTCCGCCCGCTGGTAGATACACCCTGAGCAAACTCCGGTGTACCGGTTGACTGCTCCCGACCAAACCGCACAGCTTTGGCCGCAGTAGAGTAAGACACGGGCGCAGGCACCGAAGTAAGGGCTGTGATGCTGCGGCCGCGGGCACTGAGCAAGGCATTAATTATACCAGGGTTGGCAGCAGTGGTATCTGCCGGAATCATCGCTTCGTAACCTTCAATCTCAGCCACCTTGCGCCGGCCATTGTAAACACCCAACCCGCCCTGCTCGTGCGATGGTCCCGGCAGAATACCGCCAAACCGGTATTCGGGTACTTCGCCCGATTCCTCCCAGATGGCACGGGCTTTGGCAATGTTGCCCATAATCAGCGCAAATCCGCTAGCATATTGAGCAATACCGGCCAATCCACCTGTAACCGCATTCGCAGGGTTACTGCTCGACATCACCACCAATTTAGCAATAGCAGCCGCCGTATCTACGCCAATTTGAATAAGTGCCAAACGCTTTTGAAACCGCACATAATCGGCCGACTCATTGCCCAGAGCATCAAACATTGATGTGAATGCAGAAGCTAAGCTGCTGGCTACAGAGGCCTGAGCATCAATATTGGCCAACTTATCATTTAATGCTTGCTGATCGGAAGCAAGAATGTCTGCATTTTTCTTTTTATTTTCTTCAACCTCTTTTTTATTCCACTTTTGAATGATGGCTAATATTTCTGCCTGCTGCTGCTCATAAAGCACTGATGCATCCAAACCGGCCGCGGCCAATTCTTCATTTTTGAGCTGGTGTCTTTGCGTAGCTTCATACAGCTCACGATCTCTGTCACTCAGCAGCATTCCATAAACCTGCTCACTCAGCTCTTCGCGCTTACGAATTCGATCCTGCTCAATCTTAGCATCTTCATCTGCAAACTTTTTATTGAGCGCAAGTATCTCAGCATTACGAAGTGCCTCAATTTCTTTAAGCTGTTCCGAATGCCCCTTTGCTTCTGTTTGCAGTTTGTTGTACTTAATGTTTACGGCTTCTACGGCCCGATCTCGCTCATTGAGTTGAGACAACCGAAGTGCTTCTGCTGCATCAGCAATGGATTGATTTAATCGCTCTAACTTTTTTGCTTCACCGGATTCAACGATTCCAACACCTGTATCAGCACCGGCTTTAGCAATTTCATTGAAAACTTTTTCTCGCTCTTCCAACAGCCTTTTCTTTTCAGCGGCTTTTTCCTGCTCAATTTTTTTAAAACTTGCATCAGTATTGTCACTTAATGCAATTTGATCTTGGTATCGTTTATCTAGCGTTGACAAAAGAGTGTCAATCTCTTTAAGACGCTCCTCCGGTGTTTTAGCCCCAGTAGTCAATTCATCAACAACTTCATTCAATCCAAGTAACGTCTTTTTGGTATCGAATTGAGTTAATGCTTTATTGAGATTTTCAACCGCTATTTGATTATCGCCTACTGCTAAAGCATACATTGGCAACAGGCGTGTTCCATCTACATACAGCTGATTTGCTTGTTGCATCCAGCCAAAGTGTGTTTTCCAACTTCCTCTGGCTTTCTGATCAGCAAGATATTTCTGTAAATAGTCTTGAGCCGCGGTAAATTGTTCAACCGGTGTTACATTTTCTTTAAGCACATATCCATATTTCTCATGTATCAGCAATGACTTTTCAAGCATCCTAGTTTCTATGTTCACTTTGTCTGCTAGCTTGTCTTTTGCTTTTTCTGCCTCACTATTCAATTGCTCTTCATATTCAACCAACAGTAGCTTATTTACAAGCATGTTGTTTACCTTATCTAATGCTTTAAACAGTTCTTTGTTACCAACAGTTTCAGCATTAATATTTTTCAGGTACTGAGGGTAGGTAGATTGTAAATCATTGATAAGCCCAACTCTGTCTTTGTGTGCCAAATTATTATTCAGCAGCTGCGCATACATTTTAACAAATTCGTCCTTTTCCTCTCGTATCTTTTCTTCGAGGGGTTGCTCTAATAATTTGTCAATCCAGTCAACCGTATTTTCAAGCCCTTTGGCAACTGCGGAGTTCGAAAAAGCATCAGCCATTTTGCGCCCTATTTTCTCAATTTTAGCGGCAAATGTTTCATTTTTTACGTTAAACTCACCCATTACCGAATCAGTTGATTTAAGCGATTTCGCAGATATGTCTAATTTCTGCGAAAGCAATTCGGTATTGCTTCCGAGTTTAAGGAATACTTGTGATGCGCCTGCACCAGAAAGCCCTAAACCTTCAAGCATATTTCCCAACTTGGTTGCACTTGTACCTGAGTTTTTAGCGCCTTCTGCAACTTTGAGAAACGCGCCGTACAAATCTGTATTCACCAACTCTGCAAACTGAGTTACATCGACATTGGCTACTTCTGCAAAATCTTTCACATTGGTAGTCATTTTTTGCAAAATCTTACCTACGGCAGTACCACCTACTTCTGTGCTAATGTTCAACTCCTGCATAGTAGCAGAAAGTGCAAGTACTTGCGCTGATGACAATCCCAACGGTATGGCAATGCCGCCAATGCGGCTTGCAAAATCGGTAACAACTGGTGCCGTAGCTGAGCCGGATGCACCAAGTTCGTTAAGTGCATTTCCAATTTTCAGCATGTCTTCATCAATCTTGGCGGATTTCACATCACTAAAGATGTTCCGTAAGGCACCAATGTTTTTTGTTACTTCTTCTGCGCCACCTGCAAATTCATCACCTAAGGCAACCACCAATTTATCTGTGGCTTTGGTAAAAGCCAGCACATCAGCCGATGCAATACCAAGCTGACCAGCCACAGCAGCGATTTTGCGTAATTCACTGGTAGCTGTTCGGGTATCAATTTTAGAAAGATGTTTATTCAACCGCTCAACCTCTTGCTGTGACATACCAGTAGTTTTCTGAATGTCGGCCAATTCATCCGAGAGTTGAGCATTCTTACTAATAATATTCTTGACCGAATCCGTAATAAACTCAAAGCCCATGTAACTCATGGCCAAAATTCCAAACTGTCGGATTTCATCTTTGATTTTCGAAAACGCACCACCAACACCACGTATCTCATTCTGCACCCGGCGCAGCTGTGCTTCCACCCGCTTGAGTTCCTCCATTTTCTTGATAAACTCTTCAGTGCCTGGAACAAGATTATCAAGCTCCCGCTTGAGCTGGCGCGAATCCTTCTTCAACTCTTTAAGCGTTTTGCCGGATTTTTCGCCATTAACGTTTACAATGACGTTTACAATGTCTGTGAAAACTCCCATCAGATGGTATTTTGAGTGTTGTTTTGCCCGATTACTTGCATCTGCTGCATCGCAAATGCAGCGTAGTTGGCAGAGAGATTGCCGATCAGTTTATTCAGTGAGCCGTAAAATGTTTTGCTGTACCATTTCTTAGGCTGTCGTGCGCCTTTGCGTCGCTTGAGTGCCCGCCGCTTATTGGCTTCGGTTTGCAGCATCTGCCCCCGGCCTGCGCCCATATCCACAAAGCGGCCATACTCTTTAAACAGCTGCTGGTATTGCCCTTTTTGCGATGCGCTTGCAGCCATCACGCGATGCGAAAGCGAAGCGATCAACTCTTGGGTGTAACCTACATTTAAAGCAGCCAATGCCTGACGCAGCCGCTCTTCTACATAATCACCCCATTCAGTAAGTTCATGCTGAATGAATTCTTCTTCGTATTGTGGCCGGTTTTGCATGGTTAGATCTGTCGCATTTCCACTTCACTTTCATCAATCTTTTTACCCCAGAGTGTTGAAACTTTAGTGATTAAATAATTGCGGCCACCGATGCGTTTAGGCAGCTCAGTCATGGCCATCAGATTAGCAATAGAAAAGCGAATAAAGCGCCGTATAAATTCACCGCGCATCAGAATGGCAATCCACTTTGCCCAAAAATTGAAGAACAGGCTTTGCTGAAAATGCAACTGGTAGGCACCAACAATCCCGCCCGGAAAATTGTACCGCGTAGTACCGGAACAGGGGTATAAATTCCCTCCTGCGCCCGGCTGCAGGTTGCGCCAAAACACATACCGGATTTCTTTCGAATCAATGCTGCCGGTATCGAATGCATCCGATTTTCCCGGAACAAGGGTATGCGGCATCAGGCATTGCCCGCCCACGTTTGATTTATTGGTCATGAGCATGGGCGATGCTTTCACCCGCGCTTCAATTTCACCACCGCCAATCACTAAATCATAGTAGTAATCGGTGTAATACGCCCAAAGCTGAATGTTTAAAGCAGTATCGAACCGCGATTGAAAAACACGGTTCTGATTAAGTACAATGGCAAACTTATCTTCATTGCCAACTGCCGGAGGCAATGAAGCAAAATCAATGGGCGAAGAAACCAGCTGATCCCAATCGAAGGTTTTAAAATTTTCATCAGCATCTTCTGATGGAAAGCTCCAGCCAAAGGTGTAGCCTTTGGTTTCAGCATCGAATTCAATACCATAATCACGAGTCACTTTATCGCTGTAATCAGCATCCGGCTGTTGGCTGATGCTGTTTTCAATCAGGCTAAGAACAACCCGAGCACTATTGATGTCGAGCGATGCAGAAACATTAAACGTGCCGCGAAACGCTTCAAAAAATTCGCCGAACGTTACATCCGGAACGTGATTTTTAAGGTTAATAGATTGAGCAAAACAATTGATGTTTGGCTCAATGTGCAATTGGTCGGAAGGAAAAAGCGTAGCGTTTCGAACACTCAAAGAACCGGCTGTGCATTGAACTGAAAGCACACCATCAATAGAATCGGTAATCGCCATTTCAATATGAAATGTTGAACCGATATCGCCGCCTGAAGCGGTGAACTGAAAGGTGTGTGTGAAATTAATGTTGCCCGCTGTAACGCTTGTGAATTGGAATAATTCTTCGACAAATGTTCCATTCTTAATCAGCAGCATCTGCACATCAATAAAGCCAACCGGTGAAGGGATTTGTAAAAACACGGTAGCGCAGATGTCATGCACACCGGTATCTGTGATGGTGAAATGAGCGCTGCCGGTATCAAATACACTGTTCAAATCATTGGCCGGTGGCGTAGATGTATCATTGAAATAAACCTTCTGATCAGCACCGGTTTCAATTAAATGTGGTGCAGTTAAATTGGCTAGTAAATAGAACTGGCCGCGCACATCATCAATACTGTTGTTGTGAACAGTTTGGTGTTGCAGAATTTCAGGATTCAAAAACACATCGCCGTAAACTTGCAACCCTTCTTCCAAAAATGCTTGCCGGATGATGTAGGCAGTAAACACAAAAGGAACAAGCGTGTTGGTGTTTACCGGGCTTGTGGTGCTGCGTACATTGGGCTGATAGGTTTGTGTATTGATGTTGTAGCGATTGACTACACCGGCAAAATCTTCGTTTTTATTGCCGTAGAAATTCGGCCAACTCGTGCTGGGGAAATTAAACTCAGTGGCCGGATAGTTCAGCGCAACAAGGCTGTTCGCAAAACCAATAATATCTTCCTGCCGGTAGCCCAACTGGCGATCACCGCCTAAGTTGAGTTCAGAAAGTTTTTTTTCAAAAACACTCAGCGAAGCCAAACCAACAACCAGATTTACTGTGATGGAACGGCGGGTTGATTTCTGCAAAATCAGTTTGCATGCGGCGCGTTTGGTTTTATACCAATACAGATCAGCATCAAATTTTTTCTTACGCTCAGCAATTTCAATAACCGTTGGAAAACCAAGCGCATTCATGTTCGCCGGTGTCCAATTGAGTTCAAACGGGAAACTGTAACTGCCCTGAAATACTTCGGTTTGAAACATCGAAGTAATGCTCTCGATGCGAATACTCGCATCGGGTGGCAAATCCAGAAATATACCATTGACCTTGATTGCATTCATCAGTTACCAGATTGAAGTGTTTGACGAATACCACCGCTGCCGGAGTGATCGAAAAAGGCGAGTGTAAATTCAAATTCGACATTCCATAAATCGGAAGTCAAATCTGTTTTTACCACACTGGCCGGAGTAATGTAAATGGGTACATGCTGCTCCATAACCGGATCAATCACGTATTTGTATTCAGAAAGCAGCAAGCTTTCAATCCACTTGGTTTGTGCCAGGGTTAGCGGACCGGTGTTTACTTTGGTTGGCAAGAGTTTCTGCGGATCGGTCTGAAACTGTTCACCGGTGGTGAGTACCGAAGTGCGCTCGTAGGGCCGATTGGATAAGGTCAGCTCCGGATCAATGGATTGAATGATGTTGCCTGTGCAGGTCATCACATCCATTGCTGAAAGTGTATTGGAAAAAATGAACTGCAGAAAGCCTAACGGTGTACTGGTTTCCAGATAAAACCGCCGACGCAAGCTCACTTCATTGGCCGGCGAACCATCATCCAAAAACACTTCATACCACACCACTGTTTTCGATGGGTTGATTGCCGCCAGATTAAGCTGAGTAAATCCGGCTGGAATCAAAAACGTATCAAACTGATTTACGCTGCTGCGTGTGCTGATGGTACCGGTTGCTGTAGTGGTATCGAAGTAGTAAATATGGTAGCGAATCCGAAACGAGGTAAGCCCTGAGGGCGCGCAAAAATATAGCCAGTCATATTCATAGGGCCGCACTACTTTGTTATTGGGTTGCCAGGTTAAAAACTGCTTGGTTTGGTGAACCCAGCTGGTTATTACGTTCTGAAAAATGGCCGCTTCCTGGCGCGTGGTACCGCCACGAAAAACAGTGTACACCGGTGAGATGTAGTTGCGCAGCTTTACAATGCTTGGATCACCAAATGATTCATAGTAGGTGATGTAATACTTACGCCGGTTATGAATGCACAGCGTTACTGTATTCTGATTAAACGTGGGAAGATCGCACCGATCAAACACCGCATGCAAAAATTCTTCCAATGAAAAATCAATTCGATTGTTGAGCGCAGTAGGTTGCTGCGCCTGTGTGGGCATTTTTTCAAAAACACCGCTACCCAGTGTTTTTTCAACGTACAAATCAAGGTTGATGTAAAAGTTGGGTTGCACAACCCAATCAACACCGGCTGTAACAGCGTGCAATGAAAAGCCGCTGGCGTTCATGGTGGCATTGATGCTCCATGCTGCGCCCGGTTGTTTGGCGGTAAGGGTAATGCGCGAAGTGGTGTAGGTGATGGTGTAATTGCTGTAGATAAATTGATCTGAACCAAAATCATCAGCCACCTGCGCGATAAATGCCGTTAATGACAGTGCTCCCGCAGTGCGCACCACATCACCGGTATCTCCTAAACCGGTGGCAAACGTAAAGGGGTAAGCGTTACCGGCAACAATAAACGTGATGATCTGTCCTACACTGGCGGCAGTACTGGCCACATTAAGCGTGATACTGGCAGCAGTAGCCGCCTGCACCACATAACGATTAGTGGTGATACTAGCCGTGATTTGATTTTTTGAAAGATCAGTACTGCCCGGAGCAGCAACAAGTGTGAGCGCCATTAGTCAGCAGGTGTTTCGTTAAACCATTCATCAGGATTCAGTAAGTATTGAATACAATCTTCCATCGTGTAACTGCACCGGTAACCGACCACGGTACCAGACATATCAGTTTGTGCAGTACGCTGAAAAGTCCCGCGTTTAAAACCTTTATACACCCCAATGGCTGCATCATTGCGCAGCTTGGTATAAACCTGATGCGATACGGTGTAACACTTTTCCCGCACTGCATTTATTGCATCAAAATCTTTATTGCTGCCAATCGGGGCAACAATCCAAAAAGCACAAAACTGAATTAGGCGCGGGTTATCGGATAAGTTGTCTTCTTCCCGATCTTCCGGATGCTCAATCACAAGCGATAAACCTTTAAAGCGGTTGTTGAGCGCACCGGTTAATTCTTCAAAATCAAAGCGGTAAAACCGTTTGTGATCGGCATCATCGGGAATGTGCCCGATGGCGCGATTGTTTTTAGCAATCGCTTCAAAGTAGGTTATGAATTCGTTGGGACTCATGAGGTAGCTGTTTTATTCATTTTCTTGAGCATCAATTCGAGCTCAGAAAAAATGATGTCGATATTTACCTGTTCGCGCTCTACGAGCGTTCCGAACTTTTCAGCAGGTAGTTCAGACACAAGGCTGAACCAACCGCCATCAGCGGTACTAACGGCTTCTTCTTTTTTATCAAAAACAGTGGGGTACAACTTTTCAAGATTGTTGCGACACCCCTCATAAAAAAGAGCAATGGCAACTTTGCGTTCAAGTGCAATCCCCTGCACATCATTCAGCCAGGCATCAATAGCCATGTTGTTGAAGGGAATCCGGTAATCACCGCTGAACCCGGGATCCGTTGGCCGAATGTCCAACTGTGGCCGGTAAAGAATGGCCACCAGCATATTCAAATCTTCAATTGCCAGTGTTTTTTTGAAGTTGATAAAATACCCATCTGCAAAAACAAATTCTTTCAGGCACAAGGAACTGAGCTGATCGTCAGGGCCGTTCAGGCGATAGTTTTTCGTCTTGATGACCGGCAGTAAATTTTTGGTGAGCGTAACTTTTTCAAAGATGAAATCCGAACACCGGAGCATTGCGCTAAGGTGTTCGAATTGCTCAATAAAATCAGCATTCAGGCGGTGTTTGCGCAGCTGTCTGCGTGAGGGTAAGAGCCGCAAAAAATCGCGTGTTTTTTTTGAAAAGCTGTTCCAGCGGCGAATGCCGGAAAGCACAACGAGCAGTTCAATGCGCGCACCATTTAAAAAAGCAATGGCCGTGGCTGCATGTACATTGCGAAGCGCAATAAGCAACGGCATCCATTTTTTTGCAATGGATACCAGTTGCGCTGCTGAGAGTTCATCCCAGCACCCGGGCAGCTGAATGCTGACAGGTTTTCCCTTGTGTTCGTAGTCGATTGTGTTCATTGCGCGCTAGATTGAAACAATACCCCAACTGGTGTCATTTTTAAAGCGCGTATCGGTTGACGGATCAACATAGGCGCTGCTTGAAAAAAATGTAGCGTATCGGCTGACAGATGCATTTTTATTCAGGTAGTCAATAGCGGATTTTAAATACGATTCGCCTGTTGATCGCCACTGCGCCGCGATAAGGGCAATGCGCTTATCGTACTTATTATCGGGCGATTCTTTCCCGCTTGGAATTTCAGTAGATCGGCTCGTGGAAATTGTTGCACGGTCATGGTCAATAGTGACGGTAAATTCAAGCAGCGCCAACGATGCAGCCATGTTACACATCGCTTTTTGCAAGAGATCAAGTACAGTTTTATTATCCGCAGTTAATGCATTGTTCTTAGACTGCAGCAACAATTCATTGAGGTATGCTTCACTGATGGCCGACTTTATAAGTAAGTCCTGAACATCCATCAGATACGGCTTCATGAACCGGAACACACGGCGGCTGTTATTGATTGGCCGGATAGCATTGAACTGCGCGGTATTGAACACCAGACAGTTCTTGAACTCGGTATAAGCCGAAGAATTGGCAAAGAGTGTGTAAGTAGTTTTGTTCGCTTCTAAAAACTCAAGCAGGTCATCAGCTGCGCCATCACCGGCATTCATATAGCCATCAACCGCATCACGAATCTGCCACGAGAAAGCGGTTTTCTGAAACTCATTTGAAGTGATCAATGCACCCGAAGTAGATACAGCAAATTGCAAGCGCGGTACCGCCTTTTGCATGGCGTAGTTCGCCAATACCGGCCGGATGTAGTTAATCAGGTTGAGCATATCCGCCGAAAGAGCTGCATCTGAAGTAGCGGCTGTATAAGCCGTTTTTACCGCTGCCATCTGCTCGGGGGAGATCAGCTCTGAAATTGTTTTTTCGGCTTCCTTTAAAAAAGGCAGCAGCACTTCAAATGCTGAATTTGCATCAACATTTACAAACTGCTGGAGTGTTCCAATGTCGCGGATCATTTCACTGTTTTTGTGCTCGATCCTGCATCGAGCGTGGTGATTATTTTGCGCTGAATTTTGAAGTACACCGGCCAGCCGTTGTAAGGTGCAATCACGTTGTTAAGCGGTTCAAGCAGCAGATCTTCATTCGCTGCATTCATAATTACGAACTGCTCAAAGGCAACCCGTTTATCACTGCCCGAACCTGCGCCCATGCCTTTGCCGGGAGAATTGCCAACGAGCGTACCATCAATGCCCATTGCAAACAGCAAGTGATCGAATGCAGTCTGCATATCCTCGATGTATTTGCCATCGGCAAATTTTTCATCGAGCTGCTTGATTTTCCAACCAACGTATTGCTGCGACTGTTGATCGAAGATGGAAGCAGTCATTAGTGAGCGGCCGGCATTTTCAACACCGGTTAAAATGTCGTTGATCTCAGTTAGTTCCTGCGTGCGGATGGTTGTTTTTTCCGCATCAGTTTTGCTTTCCCAATCCTTGTATTTGGTAGTCCAGTACAGGTAAGGAATTTCAATATGAAACTTGATGCTGATTTGTTGTTTCATCAGCATTTTTTTCCACTGCGGAATAAGCGAAGCCAGTTCCAGCCAACCATTCTTGCGCACAGAATCCCATGCAGCTACTTGGTAGTAGCTTTTTCCCGGCGATGGAAATGAACTGGGGTAGATGTATTTGAATTTCTTTGAAGCAAGTAAGTTGCCTACCGGATCATAATACGGATCGAGCGTATCTACTTTGATTGAATTTTCCTCGGTCCCGCCATCATCCCAATTGGCATTGATGTACACAAATGGGCTGATGCCTTTGTCGTTTTGTCGCTCAAAACGGCAATACATCGCTTCCTGCGCGCTGATGGCCGCAATTTTCTTGCGGTCATTACTTAAAATGATTTCCGGAAAAAAGTTCCCAAACGCAAATAAATCTTGCGCCGCTTCAAGCAGGTAGCGCTTAATGTTGGTTCGGCGCAACCAATCTTCGATTTCCGGATTGATTTGCCGCACAAACTTTTCATTTCCGTTTTCATCAATGGTATCGGTACCATACACGAGCTTACCGTAAAGCCCTTCCGCTTGCCGCTTGATTAGTGTAGGTATGGATGTTTTTTCAGCCAGTGCCCAAACTTCCTGCGGAAACAAATTGGTTTCACCCCACGGTGCTATCTTGCCAGTGCCTTCTACTTTTTTGGGCGATGATGTAGGGTAACCGGGCTTTTCGCTCGTCACCAAAGCAGAACTCGCACTGAGGTAGGTTATTGATGCATCACCGTTATGAAGTATGCTCATAGGTACACCCGTTTTTTATTAAACTCAATGATGGTATGAATCGCCACAGTGTGTGCGTGGTGATTGTTGGTAGTAGAGCGAAGCCCGATGTATCGGCGGCGATTAACACCGGGTTTTAAACCGCATTTCATGGCCGATTTCAGGTGAATGAGTTCACCGTCTTTACCCACGTACTTCACCGAGTAGCCAATGAGATTGCCGGATGCATCTTTCTTTTTATCCATAGCATCCAGCGCATCGGCAAGTTTGATCGATTCCATATTGCGAAAATCGCTCACCAACTATACTTGCGAAAGGACACGCTTTTGCAGAGCTTTGCACAATGGGCAGAAAACCAATAGCACGTAAAATGACCTTCGATCAGGCGGTGGAACACATCTTCACCAACGATCTGAAAAAGCGCGGTGTACACCACGGCTTACAAGTTGCACAGGCCACACTCAGCAGCTACCGCAGGCGGTACCGGAACGGAACACTGAGCATTGAAACCAAACGATGGTTACTCAGCAAGTGCGGCTATGAAGTTATTCAACAGGAACTTTGGCAGTAATGCGCAACCGCGCACTAAAAAATAACGGGCAGCTCCGAATGGAGCTGCCCGTTTCCGTTTGGCCGTTTTCTTTGCTACTTTCTTTTTCGGTGAAAAAAGAAAGTAGCGCCCGCACGCACGGGCGCCACTGTTCTGCAGTGTGTTTTAAAGCTCTTGTTTTGTCTTAAAAAAAGTCAAACACCTTGAGCAGTTCAACTACTTGTGTTTGTTGGCTTTCGGCGGCTTCGTGTTCATCAATTACGATGGCTGTTGTCACTTGATCGGGCGGGTTTTCTGGCGGCTGTGGCTGGCTTTCTGCTTGCAATAAATCATCTTTATCGATCACGTACAAACTGGGTATGCCGTGCATGTACAAGCCGGGGTTAACGTGATAGCCGCCGTAGATGTCAAGGGTAAGCGAATCGCCCCAGATTACCCGGCCGGTAATCCCGTGAAACATCATGTTGAGCGCGCACATATCAACGCACGTTTTATCCTTATCCTGGGCGAAGTAGTAAGCGCCAGGAAAAATAGCATTTACTGCAAGCAGGTTGCGCCCGCTGCCGCAAGCCGGATCTGAAATTGTTACCTGTTTACCATCGGCGCGGGGTTCGGGTTTATTGAGTGCGGCCATCAGATCACAGATTTCGGGAGGTGTAAAGAACTGCCCGAACGCATCGCGTGTACTTGATGCGTTAATGCTTTCAAAATAAGTGCCGAACAAGTCACACCACGCTCGGCTTTCCACTTCTTTGAGCATTGATTTTGAAAAGGTGTGCAGCGCATCGCCAAAAGCGGCGATTTCTGCGCCGGTGTAGCGTTCTTTGGTCTCAGCCCAAATTTTCGGGTTTTGATTGGGTGTAAATTGGTCAATGGCGTAAGTCAAAAAATCGCGGAACGCTTCGCTGTAGCTGCGTCGCTGACTAATCGGCTGCATTGCTTTACTGAATTCGCGCAGCTGCGGGGGAATGCTAGTTGTTTTCATCGGCTCTTTTTACTTGCAGGTTGGAAAACAGGTAACAAATCGGCCAAAAATTTTCAGGGTGTTCTTCGTTTTCTTGCGGTGTGGGTTCGCTTGCTGCTGCTTTGTTTTTTTCTTTGGGTGCTCCCCACACCGGAAAAGCGGTTGAGCCTTTTAAAACCCGGTAGCCTTTTTTATTCCACTGGTACAGGGTATGGAATTCGCTGTGTCCGTCTTTGGTATAAAAAATTTCAATCACTGCTTCGTTAATGGTTGAGAATGCACCTTCGGTGACGAACTTGCGCACACTCTGACTGATGGCGCGTAGCTCTTGGCGGCGCTGCTCGTATGTTTTTTTCATGCTGTACTCTTTGGCTTCCATATAGACAATAGTTGACTAGGCCGCGGATAGCGGCAAAAGGTGATAATTAAAAGTTGGGAGGGTAAAGCCGCCCGGCAGTTACCGGGCGGCGAAGGGATTACAGGTTAACCGAAAATATTTCAGCATCGCAGCGCGACAATTCAGCCTTAGCACGCTCAGAAAGCAGGTTTAAAACCGCTTTGATGGTCTCGTGGTTACCTGACTCAAACGCTGCGCCTTTCGCATCGGTAAAAACGACTTTACAGCTGTTCTGATCATGCCCAAACTCAAACTTTGCCAGTCGCTGAATACCGGCCGCGATGCCTTCACGGCGGTTAGATAACGAATTAAGCTGCGCGATTTTCTGCAACCGCTCTTCTATTGAGCCGCTCAAGGCAATTAATTTTTCTGGCGGTGTTCCTGAAAGCAGTTGAGCCGCTCCCGGTGCAGCTGTTGGGGTGGCCGTTGGGGTATTTACTTGTGCTGCTGTCTCCTGTTTTGCCTGTTCGATGGTGGCCGGTGTTCCGTTGGTTGCTTTTGTTTTCATTTTTTAAGTGTTTTAGTTTATAACTTATTGACTTTCACTATATAAATGTACGTAAGCCCTTGCGAATACGCAAGGAATGGAGCAACTAATTACATTAAACAAGTGATTTTATTTAACTGATTATCAGTTACTTATAACTGACAGTTAATATATAAATAACTGTTTATCAATACTTTATATAAA
>Ga0315900_10001325_pt1 | contig 39529 bp, 29 predicted proteins | sample LakEriMetagenome_FD_203521 | JGI IMG/M metagenome (GOLD analysis project Ga0315900, IMG submission 203521) | Freshwater fungal communities from buoy surface, Lake Erie, Ohio, United States - Buoy 12 MA114 | ecosystem: Environmental > Aquatic > Freshwater > Lake > Lake biofilm | place: USA: Lake...
CAAATGCCGATAAGGGGAGAATGTGACTTGCGGTTACGGATTTGTCACCTTCATCCTATTGGAGCAGAAGGCGCGTCGTGCTTGTTCCATATGCAAAATCCAGCATTCTTCCCCGGCATGAGGGTTCTCATCGTCACCGACACCTTTCCGCCGGACATCAACGGCGTGGCCCGCACGCTCAGCACTCTGGGCGAGGGATTGCAGCGCCGGGGCCATGAGGTGCAGGTGGTCACCACGGTGGGGGATGCTAAAGGAGCGGGTTTGAAGCGTCACGTTATGCACTCCATGCCGTTGCCGGGGTATCCAGGCCTGCGTTTCGGCTTTTCCTCCGCGCGGCAGTTGCTGGAGATTTTCGACAACTTCCGGCCTGAGGTGCTATACGTCGCCACGGAGGGCGTGATGGGCATCTCAGCGATCCGCGCCGCAGGAAAACGTGAGATTCCGGTCATTTCCGGCTTCCACACGAATTTTCAAACCTACTTGGAAGATTACAATCTGCCTGGCATGCAGAGCATCGCGCAGGGTGCGCTGCGTGTGGTGCACAATCAGACCGCGCGGACCCTCACGCCTTCGGCGGATACAGCGGCCATGCTTGAGGACTGGGGGGTTCAAAACGTCGGTGTCATGGGGCGCGGCGTGGACACGGACTTGTTTCACCCGCGTCGCCGCTCTCCCGAACTGCGGGGGAGCTGGGGGGCGGGTGAATCGACGCCCGTGGCGATTTATGTGGGCCGTATCGCAGCGGAAAAAAACCTCGATCTGGTCGTGCGGGCGTTTGCGGCCTTCAGTGACGCTGAGCCGGACGCGCGGATGGTTTTCGTGGGTGATGGTCCGCGTCTTGCCTCCCTCAAGGAGGAGCATCCAGAGTTTCATTATGCCGGAGCACGCACGGGGGAGGATCTGGCCGTGCATTATGCCTCCGGGGATGTTTTTCTCTTTCCCAGCGTCACTGAAACGTTCGGCAATGTCGTGCTGGAGGCCATGTCGGCCGGCCTTGGGGTCGTCGCATATGATTACGCCGCGCCGCGACTCTTGATTCGCTGTGGGGAAAACGGCTGGCTCGCCCCGCTGGGGGATGAAGCGGCATTTCTCGCTCAAAGCCGCGCTGCTGCGGCAGCGTGGAATGACGCCGCTGTGCGCACCGCCGCCCGGCAGACGGCGTTTGACCTTGGCTGGGAACGTGTGATTGAACAGTTCGAGCACGAACTGGCATCCGTGATGCGGGACCGTGCTGCTTGAGACGATGAACGATGACTCCACAGCTCTGAACCCCGCCACAGGCAAGGCGAAGCTGCGTTTCAAGACCGTTTTCATCTCTGATGTGCATCTCGGCATGCCGGACAGCAAGGCCGCGCAGGCCTCCCACTTCCTGCGCAACTGCCTGTGTGAAAAACTCGTCCTCAACGGCGACATCATCGATGCCTGGCACCTCCGCCGCCTCGGAGGCTGGAACAAGAGCCACACCAACTTCATCCGCACCGTTCTGCGCAAGATGGAGAAGGAAAACACCAGCATCATCTATCTGCGCGGCAACCACGACGACGTGCTCGACCGCTTCATCCCCATCCAGTTTGAAAACTTTCTCATCACCGACGAGCACGTCCACCGCACTCCACGCGGCGACTATCTCGTCGTGCATGGCGACGGCTTCGACGCGGTCACCACGAACCACGCCTGGCTCGCGAAGCTCGGCGGCCTCGGTTACAATGCCCTCCTGCGCATCAATCGTGGGTACAACGCCTGGCGAGTGTGGCGCGGGAAGCCGCCCTTTTCCTTCAGCGCCTGGGTGAAGCAGAAGGTGAAGTCCGCCGTCGGCGCCGCCGGCAAATACGAGGAGCAACTGCAGCAACTGGCCCGCCATCGGCAATGCATCGGCATCATCTGCGGCCACATTCACAAGGCTGCCGACAAGATCATTGGCGACACCCATTATCTGAACTCCGGTGACTGGGTCGAGTCAATGACTGCCGCCGTCGAGCATCTGGATGGACGCTTCGAGATCCTCAGCTATGCCGAGTTTTGCCGTCTCACCCACCGGGACCCCAAAGGCATTCAGGCTGCTGATGAGGAGGGTGGCGCGCACGAAGCTCTTAAAATCCCCATGTGACAGAACCGTGACATTGCCCCATTTTCATTCCATGCACGACCACATCCTCTCCACATTCAATCACTCGCTCGATAAACTCCGCGGCGATGTACTCGCCATGTCCAGCATGGCACGCAAAAACCTCGCCTGTGCGATGCGCGGCCTGCTGGAGCGCGACACCGATCTCTGCAACGCCGCGATTGCCGCCGATCAGGACGTCAACGAACTCGAAAAGAGCGTGGACAAGCTGGGTATGCAAATCCTTGTGAAATTCCAGCCCACCGCGCATGATCTTCGCGCCGTCATGGGCACCATCCGTGTCGCTAACAACCTTGAGCGCATCTCCGATCAGGCCAGCAGCATCGCCAAACGTGCCCGCCTCATCAACAACCTCCCTGAATTCGACGAGGTAAAGCTTATCCAGCCGGTTTACTCGCTTTGCGACCGCAACCTCGGCGCAAGCCTCCAGGCGTTCCTGAACGGGGATCCCGAGGCAGCCGCGGCCGCTCGTCTGCTGGACAAAGAGCTCGACGCTGCGGAGAAGGCGCTCGACCGCGATCTGATCGCCGTCATGGAGTCGCACCACACCGCGTTGGAAGGCTACATTCACCTTCTCTTCGTCGCCCGTTTCCTCGAACGCGTCGGTGATCATGCAAAAAACATCTGCGAAGACACCATTTTCATCGAGCGTGCCGAGGACATCCGCTTCACCAAGGACAAACGCGCCGAGGCTGCTGCAATTGCGGCATCCGTTTGACCCCGGCGGCTCTCAGCCGTCCAGCGACTCATGCACCGCTTTAGCGGCTCGCGCATAAGCGCCGCCACTGCCGAGGGTGGCCACGACGGCCGCAAGATCGTCCTGAATTTGACGGCGCTTCGATTCGCTTTGAAGCAGTTCGACCACTCCGGCGGCCAGCGTGGCCGGGCTAAGCCCGCCCTGGACGAGTTCCTTCACGACTTCACGCTTCGCGAGGATGTTGACGATGCCGAGGTGCTTGATGCGCACAACGAGTTTGCCGACGATGTAGGTGGGCCAGCTTACGTTGTAGATGAGCATGTAGGGCAGGCCGAAGCAGGCGGCTTCGAGCGTGGCAGTGCCGGAGGCAACGGCCCCGGCCTCCGCACGCTGCATGAGGTCGTAAACGGTGCCGGTTTCGATCCAGCGCTTGGCCTCGGGCATGTCGTATTCGTCGGCCATCTGTCTCATGAAGCCGGCAAGGGTCTCGTTGGCGGCGGAGACAGCGAAACGGACGTCGGGCACAGCCTGCTTGATGATTTTCGCCGCGTCCATCATGATCGGGAAAAGGCGGCGGACCTCGTTCATGCGGCTGCCGGGGAACCAGCCGACGAGACCGGGTTCGCGTTTCCAATCACGCTTCAAGGTGACGACACGGTCCACCATCGGATGACCGCTGAACTCGGTGCGTAGTCCGCTCTTCTCGTAAAATTCCTTCTCGAAAGGAAAGATGCAGATCATGAGGTCGAGTACCTTCGCCATGGTCTTAACGCGGCCTTTCTTCCAAGCCCAGACCTGAGGGCTGATATAATAGAGGATGCGGCCCTTGTAGCCGCCGGTGCGCAGTGCGCTGGCGAGGCGGAGATTGAAGCCTGGGTAATCGACGAGAATGACGGCCTCTGGCTTCTGATCGAGGATGGAGTCGAGGACAGCGTCCATCTTGTCCTTGAAGTAACGGTACATTTTCAGCACCTCCCACAGGCCGACGACGCCGGCGGTCTCGACCCAGTCCTCGATCCCGTCGCCGATGATTTCGCGCATTTTTGGCCCGCCGAGGCCGATCACCTGCATGTCCGGCTCGATCTCCTTCAATTCACGCAGCAGTCCTGCGGCATGCGTGTCGCCGCTGACTTCTCCCGCGATGATGAAGACGCGTTTCATCTCCTCCAAAGTGCCGGTCTGGTGCCGGGACGCTGTTGATTCACGGAAAAGGCCATTTTATGAGACTAGCGATGCCTTCCAGACGGTCAAACCGCATGTCATTCATGCTTGTTGCCCGGCCGCGATGAGGGAAGTGCGGCAGAGGCGGGCGTACATGCCGTCAAGGGTGATCAATTCATCGTGCGTGCCCTGCTCGATGACGCGGCCGTGGTCGAGGACGTAGATGCGGTCGGCGTTGCGAACGGTGCTGAGGCGGTGCGCGATGACGAAGCTGGTGCGGTGGGCCATGAGGTGCTCCAGTGCCTCCTGAATCTGCCGCTCGGTCTCGGTATCGACGCTGGCGGTGGCCTCGTCGAGCAGAAGAACAGGGGGATTTCGCAGAAGGGCGCGTGCGATGCTGACGCGCTGTTTTTCGCCGACGCTGAGTTTCACGCCGCGCTCGCCGACGTGGGTGTCGAGTCCCTGAGGGAGTCGTTTGACGAAGGCGTCGGCATTGGCGCTCTTCAGGGCGTCCCAAAGCTGTTCGTCGGTCGCGTCACGACGGCCGATGACGAGATTCTCGCGCACGGTGCCGTTGAAGAGAAAGCTCTCCTGCGTGACGTAGCCAATATTGCGGCGCAGCCATGCTTTGTTCAGCTCATGCACAGGCGCGCCGTCGAGGGTGATGACGCCCTCGTCGTATTCGTAGAAGCGGGTGAGGAGGTTGATGAGCGTGGACTTGCCCGCGCCTGTGGGGCCGACGAGGGCGATGGTCTGGCCGGGTTTCGCCTCCAGGGTAACGCCGTGGACAGTGGGCGTTTTGCCGGCGTAGCTGAAGCCGACGTTTTCATACCTCACATGGCCGGTGATGGCGGGAAGCTCACGCCCGCCGGTGGTGTCGGCCTCGGGCTCGGCATCGAGGATGTCGAAGACTCGTTCGCCAGCGGCGCGTCCGGCTTGCAGGATTTGGTTGAGCTGGTGGAGGCTTTCGATGGGATCGTAGAAAAATTTGAGAAGCAGGAGGAAGGCAGTGAGGTCGCCGGCCTGGATGCGGCCCTGCATGAGCTGACGTGCTCCGACCCACAGGACGATGACCATGCCGACGCTCGTGAGAAAGTGCATTCCGTGGCGGTAAACGGCCCAGATGCGCATGACGTGCAGTGTGGCGCGGCGCAGGGCGTCGCTGGCGCGGTTGAAACGCGCATGCTCCTCGCGCTCCATGGCGTAGGCCTTGATCTGGCGCATGCCGGAGACGTTGTCCTGGAGCAGGGAGTTCATGGCGCTGCTGGCCTTTCGAACTTTGCGATGACGTTCGCGGGAGGTTCGCGTGTAGCCGAGCGCTCCGGCGATGAGGAAGGGCAGGGGAATAAGCGCGTAAAGGGTGAGCGTGGCGTCCGCTTGAAACATGAAGACGCCGACAACCAGGATTTGCAGCACGGAGACGAGTCCCTGCTCGATGCCGTCGATGAGTACGCGCTCGACCGAGGGGATGTCCTCGGAGACGGTGGTCATAATGTCACCGGAGGGCCGGTTATCGAACCAACGCAACGGGAGCGTTTGCAGACGCTGGTAGATGTCACTGCGGAGGTCGAAGATGACTTTCTGCTCGAAGGTGTTGTTGAGCTGGATGCGCAGCGAATTGAACAGATGCTGGGCGAAATAGGCCGCCAGCGCCCAGAATGCGAGAGGGGTGATGCGTTCCCATTGTTTCCCCGGGACAACGACATCGAGCACCTCCCGCGTGATGTGTGGAAAAACAATGACCATGAGCGTGCCGGTGATGGCACAGAAAATCTGGGCCGCTCCAAGCAGTGGATAGCGGCGCAGGTAGGCGAAGACGCGGAAAATGGTTTTCAAATCGAAGGGAGGAGGCTTGATGCGGGAAAGTTAGCAGCTATCTAGCATACGGCCCGGAGCAACCGGCATCCCATGAAATACCACATCGCACGCGGTGAGCAGCAGCTCGGCACTTTCAACGACCTGGATGTGAGTTCAGGCATGCGGGAGGGACGTTTTTTGCCGACGGATCTCTGCTGGGCGGAAGGCATGAAGGAATGGCAGACGCTTGAGGAGCGAATGAAGGCGCTTTCCGAGGAGTCAGGCCTGAGCGCGTCCGAGACTTCCTCGATTTCTGCTTTAAGGGAGGAAGTACGCCAGGATCATGCAAAAACCATTGAACTGGCCTCCTTGGGGCGCCGTCTGGCAGCCCGGCTGATTGACTGGAGCCTGATGCTTCTTCCGATTATCACCCTCGTGATGGCCATGATGGACGCCGCTTTCGAGGCGGAGGTCCAAAGTCTCCAAGGAAACCCGGCGGCGCTCATGGAAGCATTGCAGCGTCAGATTCAGAAGGCGCAGGGCGCGGGAAATCCCACAGTCATGGCCATGAGCTGGCTGGTGGTCGTGCTGCTGCTGGGTAATGTCATCCTCCTCACCGTGCGCGGACAGTCCGTTGGCAAACTGCTGACGGGTATTCAAATCGTGCGCGCATCGGACGGAGGCAGGGCGGGATTTGTCAAAGCTGTGCTGCTGCGCTGGTTTCTGTTTGCCATGATTGAGAGCATTCAGTTCATCGGTCCTGTGCTGACGCTGGCCAATATTTTCATGATTTTCCGCCAGGACCGCCGCTGCCTGCATGATTTGGTGGCGGACACGCGGGTGGTCAAAGTTCCCCGTCCAACTTAGAGAACGCCGGGCTTGGCGTTCTGGAACTTGTTGATCTCGTTGATGTGGTCCCGTTGCTCAGGGGAGATCGATCGCATTTTTTCGCGGAAAGGATGGGTCACGCCCAGCACAAAGCACGAAACATCTGCCACCAAGATGATCATGGCGACCACGATGCCGTATCGCTTCAGCGCTTCGTCTATGACCTTGTTTTTGTTCACTGAAAATGTCTCCGATTTGGAGAACATGGACTGGAACAACCGGCGCCATCCACGAGGCTCGCGGGCAATGCTGAACGACCAGATAAACAGGGCCGTCAGGATGACGCAGGCAATTTGATACTGGATGGGGATTTCTCGCATGACACCTAGTTAGGCTAGCTCTCGGCGACCTGATCTACGTATAGAATGCGCCGTAAACTGTGCAAATGGCGATTTGTTACGAAGCGACAAATCGCTCATGAGCCGGACTGGCATTCAAGAATGCGACCTTCGCCGCGCCGTTGGCGGCCAGATGGGTGAGCATGTGGAAGGCGTCTTCCGCGTCGATACCAAGGCTGGCAGCCACTTCGGCGGCCCCGAGAGGCTCCTTCGTGGCGGTCAGGGCCGCCTTCACTTGGGCCAGTTGCTTCAGGAAATCCGTCGCAGCCTTTTTTCCGGCCTCCACACCGGGCTGATGATAGGCGTTGATGTTCACGAGGCTGGCGTAGAAGCCCACCGCCCGCTCAAAAAGTCCAACGAGCATACCCAGAGTGAACGCGCTGACCTCCTCGATGCTCAGCGTGATGTTCTCGCGGCCTTTGTCGGACAGCGCCTTGCGCGTGCCTCGAAGGAAGCCCTGCAAGTAGTCGCCGCTGGTGAAGCCGGGCTCGACCTCCAGCGGGGCCACGTCACGTGCTTTGCGCACCTCGATGAAGGTGGCGAAGAAGTTGTTCACGCCATCGCGGAGCTGCTGCACATAGGCGTGCTGGTCGGTGGAGCCCTTGTTGCCATAGACGGCCACACCTTGGTTCACCACCGCGCCGCTGAGATCGTGCTCCTTGCCCAGGCTCTCCATGACGAGTTGCTGCAAATACTTCGAGAACAGCACCAAACGGTCTTTGTATGGCAGCACGACCATGTCCTTCAGGCCTTTGCCGCCGCCGGCGTGATACCACATCAACGCGAGGAGCATCGCCGCGTTCTCACGTGCCGGACGGGCACGCGTTTCGGCGTCCATGGCAGCAGCTCCGGCCAAAAATTGGCGCACATCCACGCCCTGCAACGCGGCGGCGATGGTGCCCACGGCGCTCATCACGCTGGTGCGGCCGCCCACCCAGTCCCACATCGGAAAACGGGCCAGCCAGCCTTGCTTCACCGCGTGCTTGTCGAGCTCGCTGTCCAGGCCGGTCACGGCCACGGCGTGCTTTGCAAAGTCGAGCCCGGCCTTCTTGTAGGCGGCCTCGGCTTCGAGCATGCCATTGCGGGTTTCTTTGGTGCCGCCGGACTTCGAAATGACCAGCGTCAGCGTGGTCGCGAGCCCGTCACCGATCTCCGCGAGCACGCGGTCCATGCCGTCCGGGTCCGTGTTGTCGAAAAACGAGATCGCCATCGGCGGATTGGCCGGCGTGATGGCATGCGCCACGAGCTGCGGCCCCAGCGCGGAGCCGCCGATGCCCACCACCAGCACGCGGGTGAATTTCTGCCCATTCGCGGCCTTTATCGAGCCAGCATGCACATCAGCGGCGAACTTCAGCGTGGCCTCCAGCGTCTCGTCGATCTCCTTCGTGATGGCCGCGTCGGGAGCCAGCTTGGAGTCACGCAGCCAGTAATGGCCCACCATGCGGCCCTCGTCTGGATTGGCGATGGCACCCGCTTCGAGCTCCTTCATCGACTTGAACGCATGGTCGATCTTCCCAGCCATTTTGGTGAACAGGCTGTCCTCAAAGCCCATGCGGCTGATGTCGATGGAAAAACCGATCTGCGGGTAACGGACGAAGTACTTCTGAAAGCGATCCCAGTGGCTCATGTGCGGTGGAAGGTGATGGAGGATTGGAGTGAGGCGTAGGCCTCGAAAAAGCACTTCTCATGCCGCGCTGCAACCTGTTTGGCCGTCATTGACTGCCAGCACCGGCTCTCCAGTCTGCGACACCATGAAATCACTTCTTCTTGCCCTGCTTTTCACCATGACCACACTCGCCACCGCCGCTGATGCTCCTTATCGCCATGTCGTTTTCTTCAAATTTAAGGATAACGCCTCGCCAGAGCAGGTGCAGGCGATTGAAAAAGCATTCGGTGAGCTGGCGAAGAAGATCGACACGGTGAAGGGGTTTGAATGGGGAACCAATGTCAGTCCCGAAGGACTGAATGATGGCTTTACCCACTGTTTCCTGGTCACCTTTGCCGACAAGGCCGGGCTTCAGGTCTATCTGCCGCATGCGGAGCACCAGGCGTTCGTCGCGAAGCTCAAGCCTCTGCTCGAGAAGGTCTGTGTGGTTGATTTTGTGGCCCAAAAATGACGCTTAGCGTCCGCAGACAGGGCAATCGGCCCGTTTGGGCAGACGCACCTTGCGGAATTGCATGGTGGAAAGATCCATCGACAGCAGGCTGCCTGCGAGTGACTCGCCGATGCCGGTGATGAGCTTGATCACCTCCATCGCGCCAATGCATGCGGCGGTGCCTGAAACCGCGCCGAAAACGGGAAACTGGCGTGTCCACGAGGCGGGAATCTCCGGCACATAGCATGCAAGACATCCGGTCTTCCCGGGCGCAAAGACCGTCACAGTTGCCTCCAGTGTGTGCATGGCGCATTCCACCATCGGTTTGCCTGCCCGAAAGGCGGCCGCGTTCAAAGCGAGGCGTTCTTGGAAAAGCGGCGCGGCATCCACCACGATGTCCGCGTGGGCGACGAGGGAATCCGCATTCTTTTCGGATACGTTTTCGCTCACGCCCACGACCTCGCAACGTGGGTTGAGTTCATTCAGCCGCCGCAGAATCGATTCCATGCGCGGTTTGCCGATGTGATCATGGGTTTGCAGTAGCTGACGGTTCAAATCAGATGCCCGGAGGTTGCCGCCGTGAGCCAGAACCAGCTTTCCCACTCCCGCCGCCGCCAGTTCGAGCGCCACCAGTCCGCCCAGGCCGCCGACGCGTGAGATGAGCACGGACGCGGATTTGAGTTTGCGCTGGCCTTCCTCTCCCATGCCCGGCACCGTCATCTGCCATTCGTAGATGGCTTGTTCTTCAAGGGTGAGCGCGGTTTGGGCAGGCATGAGAGCGTGCATGACAAACGGGGTCGGGAACTTTTTCTCAACTTTTTTCAACACTTCCAACCACCAAGCCACTAACCCACCAACAGTTTGTGCAAGGTATCAGCCCTCCATGAACTGAGTCTTGAGAGTGATTGGTTGTTCACTGAAACCCTGCCTCAACGCAGGATTAAGTTGAGGTTGATCATACCAGGGGCCGGACGGAATCGGGAGCCGTCCGGCCCCAAATTTTTTCCAATGAGCCGGCGTATTTTCACCCCGCGGTCGAGGTGGACTGAATCCATGCCGTTTCGCCGCACCACTCGCGAGCCTTTGCTGCAAGCTCAGCGGCCTGAACCGGGGTGTCGGTGATCGCGAACATGGTGCTGCCGGAACCGGACATGAGCGCTGCGCGGACCTCCCCTTGTTCGAGCAGCCAATTTTTGAGGGTGGGCAGCAGCAGGTATTTTTCGAAAACCGGACGCTCCAAGTCGTTCACCATCGCACCCCAAGGACAAAGCTGGGGCGCATACGGCACGCCGGGGATTTCCTTCGAATTTGCCCAACGCTTGTAAGCCCATGGCGTTGGAATGGGAAAGGGTGGCTTTATGAGCACGAGAGGGAGTTTCCAGTCGAATTCGACCGGGGTAACTTGCTCGCCTCGCCCCGCTCCATCGGACGCCGGAGTGTGGATCAAAAAGCACGGCACGTCAGAGCCGATCTGAGCACCCAATTCGATCAACTGTGCTGGTGAAAGCGGGGAGCCAGCCAGAGTGTTGCAGGCCTTGAGCACGGTGGCCGCGTTGCTGCTGCCGCCACCCAGACCTGCGCCCGCAGGAATTTTCTTCTCCAAATGGATGCGCCAGGAAGAGTTCTTGTTGGCGCGGCTTTCAAACGCACGCAGGGCTTTGATGGCGAGGTTTGACTCGTCCAGAGGCACGGTGGGATCGGAGCAGGTCAATGCGACGTTGTGGCCCGCCCCGAGATGCTCGACTTCTACCGTGTCGCCCAAGGCGAGCTGGCAAAGGCGTGTCTGAACCTCGTGGAAACCGTCTTCTCGTTTGCCGAGGATGCGCAGCCAGAGATTGATTTTGGCGGGGGAGTGAAAGGTCATCGCGTGATCAGCATGGGCGTCCGAGCAGGGCCAGCATGCGCCCGGTGCGGCCTTTTTCCATGCGATAGGAATAGAAGCGCCGCAAATCCGAAGAAGTACAGATTCCTGTGTCATGCACCTGCGCTGCTGGAACTCCAGAGTCGACCGCCTGCTGGCGGATTTGGGCGGCAAAATCAACTTCGTAAGCCGGCGGGCGGATGCATGGGCTGAGTTGCACACGCAGGTCGGCGGGATTTGTGCCGTAGTGTCGGACCATTTTCTCGATCGCATGCGCGGTGATGCCTTGCTCCGAGCCTTTTTTTCCAGAATGCACCACACCAAACGCCCCGGTGCGCGGGTCAGCCAGATAAACAGCGCAGCAGTCCGCTACATAAATGCCGACCACAAGGCCTGGGGTGTTGGAGATGATGCCGTCGACGCCGTTGATGGCCTGGGATGACGGGGCATCGATCACCGCGACTTCGCGACCATGCACCTGTTCGGCGATGCATAAGGAGCCGTCCCGGAATCCAATTTCTCGCGCCTGATCATGGTGCCAGGCCCACAGCCTTTCCACCACCACAGCTCGTTCGGCATTCACATCGATTTCGGGATGCCGGAGGCTAAATCGATGTGCGATGCCGGCCAGGGCAGTGAGCGCTGGAAAAGTCATCCAAGGGGCGGAGTCCATCGCGCTTGTTTGCCATGAAAAGCAAAAGGGCGCACGGACAAACCGTGCGCCCTTCATAAAAATGGCATGAGTTTCAGCGCGCCAAAGCGGTGTCCAGCGAGCGATACGAGGTCATGAAACTGGCCGCGTCTTCGGAGGAAGTTTCGCTCATGGCGGCGGCCACCTGGTTTTGCAACTCATCACGCAGGCGGCTGACAAGCTCCAAACCACGTGATGTGATGCGGACGAGCACCTTGCGACGATCATCAATGGCGTGGGTTCGCTCCATGTAGCCGAGCTTTTCGAGGCGGTCCACCAGGCCGGTCGCGGCGGCGGTGGAGTGGCCCATCTTGCGGGCGATGTCGGTCATGGTCAGCTCCTTTGAAGTGGCGAGGTAGCTGAGGAGAAAGAACTGAGCGAAGGAGATATTGTCCCGGTTCAGCTCACGGGAGAGATTCAGCAGAAACTCGCGCTGACTGAACAGAATGAAATCTGCCAGTTTGGCGTGGTCTTTGTCTGGTTGTTTGGTTCCTGTGATCATGGAGTTGGGTCCTTAGAGCTATGGGTTCCGAGAAAATCTCGAATTGTGGGTAATATAACGAGTGCCAAAGGTAGGATCAAGATAATTTCATAGAATCCATAAAATTTTACTTATCCGCCTCATGCATTTCTTATATCTGAGAGGTTAATATGGGTGAATTATTATCTGCGAAATGAAGGTTGGCAAGAAAACATTCACGCATGGGCTAATTCCAAGCGTCAACCAAGACTCATTGCAGTGTCTTGCCTTTCGTTTCGGGGCAGAACCAAATCAGAACAATCCCAAGCGCGTAGATCGAGCACAGGACACTGCCGGCCTTGGCGAAAGAACCACCGAACACGCTCATCAGGTTGGCGGTCTGGAGTGCTCCAATGGCCGCCAGTACTCGGCCGAAATTAAAGCAAAATCCTTGGCCTGTGGCACGCACTTGGGTTGGGAACAGTTCAGGGAAATAAAGCGGGAAGAAGCCGTAGAACGACGCGCTGATACCGCCGATGAGGAAACCGGTGAAAAGGAACCAGTTCGTGTAGCTGGAATTGGTCTGGTAAAAGAGCAATGCGGCGGCGATGGTGGCCACGCACAGGATCGTGTAGGCGATGCGGCGTCCGAGTCTGTCACCGAGCAAGGCGGCCACCATAGTAAAGATGATCGCACCCGTGGCGGTCCAGATTTGCGCCCAGTCCTTGGCATGCAGGGCTGGATTACCCGCGAGTTCTTCCGCCCACTTTGGCGCCCATTGCACAGCTCCCCAGGTGCCCATGAGAGCCACCCCAGCCAGTCCTGCGCCCAGAAGCATGCGTTTGATGATGAAGGGGCGTGCTGCGGCAGGATCTTCAGACCCGGCGCGTCCCAGATATTGCCAGACAGGGAACAAGTAGCCCAGCAGGGTGATCACCAAGCCTGCGAGCGTGATCGCGACGGCCAGCGTGGTCGGGATCACCGTGCTTTTGGGTGCCCAGACCCACACGATGCCCAGCGCGGAAGCGCAACCGATCAACACGCCGAGCAAATCCTTCGTAGCCCAGTGGTCAGTGGTGCCTTTGGCCTTCTCCTCCTCCCATTTCTTCGATTCACCCACAAAAATCTGGATGAAGAACACCAAGAAGGCCGGCACCGCGCCGCTCATCATCAAAATGCGCCAGCCGTTGTTCGACAGCAGCGTTGTCACAGTCTCCTGTCCCAGACCGATGCCTAGCAGGGCGTTGTTCACGGTGCCCAGAACACCGGCCAGCCCCAGGCTGAGGAAACCACCGAGCAGGTAGCCCACATTCGCCGCGGCACCGATCAATCCAGCCACCAGCATGCGTGACTTGCCGGGCCACACCTCATTCACCAGCGCCACACCAAGCGACCACTCGCCTCCCATGCCGAGCGAGGCGATGAAACGATACGCGGCGATCTCCTCCGCATGCTTCGCGATGCCGCAGAGACCGGTGAACACCGCGTAAGTGAAGATGGATAGCGACATCGCCTTCACGCGGCCGATGCGGTCGCCCAGCCAGCCGAACACCACGCCTCCCGTGGCCGCACCGACGAGAAACATCGCCATGATGACGCCGAACCAGTTGTTCAGCGAAGGGCCGCCGTCCGGCCCCAGCAGTTCCTTCAATGCATCGCGCCCTGTGAGTGGAAACAGGCCCATTTCGAAGCCATCAAACATCCAGCCAAGAAAAGCGGCAAGAAGGGCGGCGGTGCGGGCGGAGGAGGTGTTGGTGCTGTTCATGAAGGAAAGAGGACCGAGCAAACGGCAGCATGAGCTCACTTCTACAATCATGGCGAGCAAAAAAACGGGCCGCTGCATCACAGCGGACCGTTCACGCGCAAAAGATGACGTCTCGATTTATTCCTTCGCCACGCCGTTGTTCCAGGCGGCGAACATTTCTTCCACGGTCGGGATTTCGAGCGGGCGCACGATGCGGAAGCCGAGCCAGGTGGCGTCGGTCAGATACCAGATGCTCTTCGGAAGCTGCGGGTCTTGCTGTTTCCAAAGAGGATCCGAAGCCTTGCGGGCGGAGCTGCGGCAGAGTTCCGGATCGTCATCGTAGGTGCCGCCGCGTGCGACATGCGGATACGGAGTCTTCGAACGCACCCAATCATTGCCAAGGATCGCGGTGCCGGGTGTCGTCGGTGTGTATTGGTCGAGGCACCACTCGCACACATTGCCGTAGATGTCGTGAAGACCCCAAGGGTTCGGCTTCTTGCCGCCGACTTTTGCGTACTGGAAGTTCGGCGCGTTGTCGAAGTACCACGCGTAGTCTTTGAGCTGGGCGGCATCGTCGCCAAAGAAGTAAGCGGTCTTCGTGCCGGCGCGGGCGGCATATTCCCACTCTGCCTCGGTCGGCAGGCGGTAGAAGTGGCCTGTCTGCGCGCTCAACCACTGGCAGTACTTGTTCGCCGCGTGCTGTGTCATGCAAATCGCCGGGAAACGCTCGCGGCCCATGCCGAAATCCATCGGTTGGTAAGGTGGAGTCGGCTGAGAAATGAGGTCTTCCGGCTTGTCAGTCGGTTTCCACACCTGGCGGGAGCCGTCCTTGTTACGACCCACGCTCGTGAGCTGGAAGGGCTCGTATTCGTCCCATGTGATCTCATATTTCCCCATCCAGAACGGCTTGATCGTCTTTTTCACCTGCGGGCCTTCGTCCTCGCCACGGTTCGCCTCGCCCTCGGGGCTGCCCATCATGAACTCACCGCTCTTGATCACCACCATGCTGTAAGGCGCGCCCGTCTTCGGCACTTTCGTGTCGTAGGGCTTCATGTCGGCTTCCTTCTTCTCCTTGGAGGTTTGCACGATGAAGGCGTGGATCTTCTTCACCAGTTCCAGGTTGTCGGGATTGTTCGTGGCCGGACCTTTCTTCTCCTTCGCAGTCAGCTTCACGTCATCAGGCCACGGCGCGCCTTGTTCGATCCACAACTTCAGGAAATTGATGTCCTCCTTGCTCAAAGGCCCGCCGCTCTTCTTCGGCGGCATCAAGTCGTCTTCATCGGCGCCCAGCGTCGTCAGGTGATAAATCGCGCTCTGTTTGAGGTCGAAGGGCACGATGTTCGGCGCGTTCTCGCCGCTCTCGAAAGCTTCCTTCTTCGTCGTGATGATCCAGTCGCCCTTCGCCTTGTCCGCGTTGTGGCAGGACACGCAGTTCTGTTCCAAAATCGGCTGGATGTGCTTCTCGAACTTAATGCGCGGCGTTTGCTCCAGCACCACCCCGGCGGGCCAGTCGGCACCTTGCTCGATCCAGGCCTTGATCACCTCGATCTGGCTCTTTTCGAGCAATCCTTCCTTCTTCGGCGGCATGACCATGTCATCTTCGACATCCAGAAGCAGCGTCGAGTAGATCGCGCTCTTCTTCAGATCACCCGGGACGAGACCCGGGCCGTTCTCGTTGCCCTTCTTGATGTCCTCCAGCGTATGCATGCGGAAGTCGCCCTTGTCCTCCTTCGCGCCGTGGCAGTGGGTGCAGGCGCCTTCGAGCAAAGGCTTCACCTGTTTGACGAAATCAACCTTCTCCGCAGCGCTGAGCAGCGCGGGAGATAAAAGCAGCATGGAGGCGAGGGTTTTGGCTGGAGACATGAGGCGTGCGGATAGCATAGGCTTCGGGGGATGTCCAATACGAGGAAACGTCCGTCGTTTTGCGCCGGATCAGACCTTCAAGTGACGTGAACAAACCTCCATCAGCCCCGCCCGCGTCGTGCAGCGGCGCATCTCGTTCAGGAAGCCTGGCGGGTCGTCCATGCCTTCTCCGAAGAAGTTCAGATGCTTCTTGATGCGGTTCACTTGATCGAGCTCGCGGGTGCTGGGCATCGTGACGGCCTCATACAGTTCGCCGATGTAGGCCAGTCTCTCGGCTGGAGTCGGCTGTGCCACCGGTTCGCCGCGAAAGTGCTGCCTGATTTGCTCAAACAACCACGGATTGCGGATCGCACCGCGTCCCAGCATGTGGCCCTGCACACCGGTTTCCTTCGTGACCGCCTCCGCGTCGAAATGCGAGCCGATGTTGCCATTCGCCAGCACGGGGCAGGGGAGATTCGACTTCGCTTTCGCGATCAAATCATAGCGCACGCCCTCTCGATACATCTGCGTCACCGTGCGGCCGTGGATCGTCACCAGATCCACGCCGTGCTTCGCAAACAGCGGCACCAGCGCGTCGATCGTCTCCGTGTCATCAAAGCCAAGACGCGTCTTCACTGTGAACTTCACCGTCACCGCCTCCCGCAACGCTCCGAGGATGCCCTCGATGCGCGGCACATCGCGCAGCAGGCCGCCGCCGGCGCACTTCTTGTAAACGATGGGCGCTGGGCAGCCGAGATTCAGGTCAATCGCCGCCACCTCATGCTGCTGCAGTTCCTTCGCGTTGCGCACGAGGGAATGGATGTCATTCCCGATCATCTGCGCCACCACCGGTTGCCCCGTGGGGTTATGCGTGATCGACGCCAGAATGTCCTTCTCAAGGTGCGAGTCCGGATGCACGCGGAAATACTCTGTGTAATACACATCCGCCCCGCCATACCGCGTCATCAGCCGCCAGAAACCAAGATCCGTGATGTCCTGCATCGGCGCGAGCGCCAGCAGCGGCTCCGGGCGAGCGAGTAGTTGATCGAGATGTTCAACAGGACTCACAACGCCGCGCGATACAGCTCTACGAAGTCCTCAACGCTCGGTTCACGCGGATTAAACTGCGCGGTCCATTGTTTGGCGGCGAGTTCGGCGAGGGGCTGGAGGTTTTCTTCCTTCGCGCCGTGCTCGCTGATGGTGCGGGGCATGCGGGCCTCCCAGAGGAGCTCGCTGATGCGGTCGGCGAGGTCGCCGTCGAAGTAGCTTTCGTAGATGGCGGCGATTTCGGGGATCGCGGAGTTGAAGCGGATGACGTGGGGGAGCATGACGCCGACGGCCTCGCCATGGACGACGTGGAAAAAGGCGGTGAGGGGATTGGCGCAGGAGTGCGCGGCGCCAAGCATGCTGTTTTCGATGGCGATGCCAGCGTAGGCCGCGCCGAGGAGCATCATGCCGCGAGCTTCGACATCCTTCGGCTCACGCAGCACGCGGCTGAAGCCGGAGTGGCAGAGACGGAAGCCTTCGCGGGAGTAGAGGGAGGACAGGGCGTTGCGCTTCTTCGTCACCGCGGTTTCGAGGGCATGGGAGAGGGCGTCGATGCCGGTGCAGACGGTGACGCGCTGCGGCTGGGAGATGGTGAGCTCGGGATCGAGGATCGCCACCTTCGCGGCGGCCTTGGGATCGCCGCAGGCCATCTTCACATGCGTCTCGGCATCGGAAATGAGCGCGTAGCTCTGGCATTCGCTGCCGGTGCCGGCGGTGGTGGGGATGGTGATGAGCGGCAGCATGGGCTTCGTCGCCTTGCCCGTGCCCCAGTAGTCATGCATGCGACCGCCGTTGGTGAGGATGAAGTTACAGCCCTTGGCGGTGTCCATGCTGCTGCCGCCGCCAAGGCCGATGATGAGGTCGGCTTGAAACTCACGGGCGACCGCGACGCAGGCGTCCACGTCTTCCGTACTTGGATTCTCGCGCACCTCGCCGAATACGCGTGCCTGAAGGCCCGCCTCGACCAGGAAACTGACCGCACGAGTCACGTAACCGGCCTTCACGATGCCAGGATCGCTAACAATGAGCGCGCGTTTTCCAAGTTCGCGCGCGAACTCGCCCACACGCGCCAGCGTGCCGTTGCCAAAGACGAGGCGCGTGCGCGGCTGGTGATCGAAGGGGGCGAGTGACATGCGGTGTAGGGCGAGGATTCCAACCGTTGATCGAGTTTTCTAACCCGATTCGGAGACAAGCACGGGCTGGAAAGCCCGTGCTACGTCGCTCACGCGCAGTCAATCGACCGGCGCTTGTAGAGGAACTCAAACATGTTGCCTTCGTGCGGCTGGTCCCAGCTGATCTTCATCGTGCTGATCGGCCCGATGTTGAGGCGGTCGATGTCGCCGCATTCCAGCAGCTCGTTGATGAAGGCCGGATCCTGCGTGATGGCGGTGACGATGAGCGAGTAGCCGATGCGGCCGAGCACTTCGCTCTGCGGAATCTCCAGAACGCTGGCGTAGGGGCAGAGGAACTCGCGGTTGGCGAGCGGGTGCTTGTTGTCGGAGCACCAGATGATCGTCGGGCGAAGGAAGATGCCTCCCTCGAACTCGACCTTGCGCGGTCCGTCGCGGAACTGGGCGGTGACGTCCTCGGCGCCGGGTGTCTTGAGGTCGTTGTCGATGGCGCTGTCGATGTAGTCGGCCATTTTGGGGTTCGCGAAGCCGGAAAGGCGGGCGTTCTCGTCATCAGCGGCGGTGGGCTTCACCGGGCCAAGGCGCTCGGCGATGGCGGTGGCGATTTCCTTGCCGTACTTCGGCACGATGACGGCGGAGGCGTTGATGCAGGAGCGTCCGCCGTTGTCACTGATGGAGCTGACGATGACGTCGATGTATTCCTTCCAGTTCTCGATCTTGTCCTCGCCGATGATGATCTTGCTCCAGCCCGGACCGTGAACCTGCACGGCGGGATTGTTTTCATACATCTTGGCGATGTTCACGTCGCCGAAGACGAGGTTGCGGCCGCTGAGCTTCACGACTTCGCCGCTGCCTTCGTGGTCGGTGGGGTAGAAACCAAAGGCTTCCGCCGGTGCGCCGGCGGCGATGAAGGCCTGAATGAGGCGGAAAGGCGTCCACGGTTCCTCGCGGCCCGGCTTGATGACCACGGGGATCTTCAGCGCGATGGAGGGCAGCCAGAGAGAGTTCACCGCAGGCGAGTTGCTCGGCATGACGAGGCCGAGGGACTTCGTAGTGGGGAAATACGACACCGGGCAGCCGGCCTGCGTGCCGAAGCCGCGGTCGATGACGCTCAGGTCCAGGCCGCGGGTGAGGCCGTTGAGGATCATCTTCATGTTCGTCATGGCGAAGTGAATCTTCGTCATGTTCCGCTTCACCATGATGTGCGGCAGGCCGCTGGTGCGGGAAAGGGTGGCGATGTATTCCTGCGGCGACTGCGTGTGGCCCTTGTCGCCGAGGGGAAGGGTTCCGTTGAGGAAGAGATCGCCCGCCTTGGCGGTGATCTCGATCAACTGCTCCACCGTGAACTTTTTCAGCGTCGCACGCGCCTCGCCGATCTTCGCGAGATCCTTGCGGACGATGCCGGCGTTCACCTGGCTGACTTCGGCGCAGATCTCGCCCGTTTTGTGGTCTTTGACCTGAACCTTGTCGAGCGACTCATAAGGGCGGCCTTTGCGGAGGGCGGGAAGATGCGGTATGGACATTGGCGGGTTGGTTTTTGGGAGGCGTGAGGATTACGAGCGCGGGATTCGCGGGGCAACGAAAAAACTGGCGCGTGAGGCTGTGTCTTTCAGCCAGTTCGGGTCATGCTTTTTGCACAGGGCGCAAAGAGGACGGAATCATCTCGATCAGCGCGTCGGAAAAGTTCGAGTAAGACGGGTAATCCGGGTGTGGCGCGCCATAGGTGCCCACGGGGCGGTAGCGCCAGTGCTTGTACATCCAGAGCCAGCACTCGGGGTGCTCGCGGATGGCCTTTTCAAAGTGATTCCAAACCCGCTGTGTGAGCTGCTGCGTGTCCTCATCAGCACCGGGCTTGATGGCCTCGAAGATGTGCACTTCATAGCGGCCGTCATCGAGCGGGCGGCACACACCGGTCATGATCGAAAGGCCGAGGCGTTTCGCCAGCTCCACATGCAGCGTGGGGACGCTGGTCCAGAGGCCGAAGCATTGAATCGCAGTGGCGGCACGACCGGGAGGGATGTTGAGATCCGTGAGCAGGCCCGCGTGCCCTTGGCGCTTCAGCGCCTTCATGAGCTTCAGCATCGCATTCTCCTGCGGGATGATGTCATGCCCCGAGTGCGAGCGCAGGCGTTTGAAAACATGCGTGAGGGCGGGGTTCTTGAAATCCTGCGCGACGACGGTGAATTTGAAGCCGCGGAAGCCCCAGACCATGCTCACCAGTTCGAAATTGCCGAAGTGGGGCGTCACCCACACGCCGCCTGTCTCATGCGCCTGCTTTTCGGCGGCAGGATCGGCCAGGTGAATGCTGAAAAAATTCTGCCAGGTGTCCTTGGTGAGCCGCGAGGACCAGAACAGGTCGAGAAAAGTGCGCGCGAAGACCTGATACGACTTGCGGGCGATGCGGGAGCGCTCGGCCGCTGTGTACTGATCTCCAAACGCGCACTTCAAGTTCTCCAGCGCCGTGCCGCGTCCGCGTTTGTCCGCCAGATACGCCAGCGTTCCGATGCCGCGTGAGAGCGCCAGGATGAAGCCCCTCGGCAGGCGGGGCATGATCCATGCGCCTGATTCGATCAGGGCGGTCTCAAAGAAATATCGGAGCTTCTTCACGCGGCGTTTGGTGTTTGCGAAAATCGAGTTACGATGGCGCATGGCATCGCCCAACCTCAACAACATTCTCAAACGCCTGCTCAAGCAGCCGACCGCGCCATTTCACGAATATCATGTGCGCGCCGAAATCGAGTCGCTGCTCAAGGACTGCCGCCATGTGAAGTTGAAGCGCGACAAGTTCGGCAACCTGCTGGCCACCTACAAGAACGGCAAGGCCAAGAGCAAGCCGACATGGGTGCTGTGCTCGCACATGGATCATCCCGGCTTTGTCAAACCTGCCGGCAGCACGAAGCGTGATGAGTGGGAGTTTCTCGGCGGCGGCGGAGTTCCGCAGGAGTCCATCGAGACGGCGGTGAAGAAAGGGTTGCGCAAGGTGAAGGGGCAGATCGCCACATGGAACTTTCCGGTGAACGTGACCAACAGCCGCATCGAGGCCACCGCGTGCGATGACTTGATCGGCTGTGCCGCCATCGTGATGACCTTCCTCGAACTCGCCCGTCTGAACATCCAGACGACCGTGCATGCGGCCTTCACCCGCGCGGAGGAGGTTGGCTGGCTCGGTGCCTGGCAGCTCGCGCAGAAGTGGCCCTTCGGCAAAGACAGCGTGTTCCTCTCGCTCGAAACCAGCCGCCCGGTGAATGGCGCGGTGATGGGCGGCGGACCGGTGATTCGTGTTGGCGATCGCGTTTCCATCTTCGACAGCGAGGCGGTGGCCGTTTTGATGACCACGGCGAAGGAGCAGGGCATCCGCGTGCAGCGCTGCCTGCTCGACGCTGGCGCCTGTGAGGCCACGGCAGCCCAGGCTGCGGGCATTCGCAGCGCTGGCATCTCCATTCCGCTCGGAAACTACCACAACCTCAGCGACACCCGCCAGATCGTCCCTGAATATGTCATGATGGATGATTTGAAGTCGCTTATCACACTTTTGAAGGCCCTCGTCGCCACGAAGCACGACGGCATCGGCGAGCGCACCATCCGCGAGCGCGTGGAAATGCGCATGTCCGAGCATGCCGGGCATTTCGCGGCGGGGACGAAGCTCTTCAAATAAGGTTTCAAGTTTCAGTTTCAAAGTTTCAAGCCCCCCCGGGCGCGGAACTTGAAACCTCCAACTTTAAACTTGGAACTTGGCCCGGCCTCGCCTTCTTCCGCGCCCCTATGTCCAGCGAGCAGCGCAAAGCCTTCCCTTTCTCCGAGTTTGAACCGAAATGGCAGGGCGAGTGGGAGGCCTCCAAGGCCTACCGCACGCCCAACCCCGGTGATGCCGACTTCGACGCCTCGAAGCCGAAGTACTTCGTGCTCGACATGTTCCCCTATCCCAGCGGCAACGGCCTCCACGTCGGCCACCCGGAGGGCTACACCGCCACGGACATCATCGGTCGCTTCAAGAAGATGTCCGGCTTCAACGTGCTGCACCCGATGGGTTGGGACGCCTTTGGCCTGCCCGCGGAGCAGTATGCCATCAAAACCGGCACGCATCCCCGCGTGACCACGGAGGCAAACGTCGCGAACTTCACCAAGCAGCTCAAATCCCTCGGCTTTGCCTACGATTGGGACCGCGAGGTCAACACCACCGATCCCGGCTACTTCAAATGGACGCAGTGGATCTTCCTGAAGCTCTACAACTCCTACGTCGGCGACGACGGCAAGGCGCATCCCATCAGCGAACTCGAAGCGCAGGGCCTCTCGCGTGAGGAGATCGACCATCGCCGCCTCGCCTACGTCAGCGAGGCACCGGTGAACTGGTGCCCGCAGCTCGGCACCGTGTTGGCGAATGAAGAAGTCGTGGACGGCAAAAGCGAAGTCGGCGGCTTTCCCGTCGAGCGCCGCCCCATGCGCCAGTGGATGCTGCGCATCACCGCCTACGCCCAGCGCCTCATTGATGAGCTCGACGGCCTCGACTGGCCGGAAAGCATCAAGCTGCTCCAGCGCAACTGGATCGGCCGCAGTGAGGGGGCGCATGTCACCTTCAAGGTCGATGGCCTCGACGAAACGATCACCGTCTTCACCACACGGCCCGACACGCTGTTTGGAGCCACTTACATGGTCCTCGCGCCCGAGCATCGCCTCGTGGACGAAATCACGACGGAGGAGCAACTCGCCGCCGTCGAGGAATACCGCGAAAAGACCGCGCGAAAGAGCGATCTGGAGCGCACGGAGCTCGCCAAGGAAAAATCCGGCGTCTTCACCGGCGCTTACGCACTCAATCCCGTCAACAACGAGCGCATCCCTATCTGGATCGCCGACTACGTCCTCATGGGCTACGGCACTGGTGCCATCATGGCCGTGCCCGCGCATGACGAGCGTGACTTTGAGTTCGCGAAGAAGTTCGATCTGCCGATCAAACCTGTGGTTGCTACGCTGCACATGAGAGGTGGTGAGTTTAACGACAGTGACCGCCCCTACGAACAACTGTTGAATACTACTGTTACAATCAAGGATCCGAAGACTGGAGAAACTACCTTCGCTTGGTATTCAACCGACAAGCCGGAAGCCTCGGATGGTTTCGCCGTGAATTCCGGCTTCCTCGACGGCCTGCCCACGCCCGAAGCGAAGAAGAAGATCGCCGCCTGGCTCGAAGAAAAAGGCCTCGGCAAAGGCACGACCAATTTCAAACTCCGCGACTGGCTCTTCAGCCGCCAGCGCTACTGGGGCGAGCCGTTCCCGATCGTGTGGGAAAACGGCCAGCATCGCAGCATTCCCGAAAGCGAGCTGCCGCTGATGCCGCCGACCTTGGAAGACTTCAAACCCACCGGCACGCCCGAGCCTCCGCTCTCCAAAGCCACCGACTGGGTCCAATACTCCGCCACCGCGAAGCGCGAGCTCAACACCATGCCGCAGTGGGCGGGTTCGTGCTGGTATTACCTGCGTTACTGCGATGCGCGGAACTCGGACAGGTTCGTGGGCGTCGAGGCGGAGCGGTATTGGATGACGGGTTCGCTTGGAGACAATCAGACAAGGGGACAATCAGACAAGGAGACAACCAGACCGGGAGACAATCAGACCGTCTCCCCATCTCATGGTCTCCCTGTCTCATTGTCTTCGTCGCCGCGCCCAGGAGGTGTGGACTTATACGTCGGCGGCACCGAGCACGCGGTGCTGCACCTGCTTTACGCCCGTTTCTGGCACAAGGTGCTCTTTGATCTGGGCTACGTCAGCACGCCGGAGCCGTTCCAGCGCTTGGTGAACCAAGGCCTCATCCTCGGCGAGGACGGTCAGAAGATGTCGAAGTCCCGTGGCAACGTGGTGAACCCCGATGACGTCGTGCGCGAGTATGGGGCCGATGCGCTGCGCCTGTATGAGATGTTCATGGGCCCGCTCGAGCAGGTGAAGCCCTGGAGCATGAAGGGCGTCGAGGGCGTGTATCGCTTCCTCGCCCGCGTGTGGCGTCTCGTCATGGAAGTCGATGACGAAGGCGTGTGGAGCATCTCCAAGGCCCTGCAAGACGTGCCTGCGAACAAGCAGCTCACCAAGGCGCTGCATGAGACGATCAAGAAGTGCGGCGAGGACATCGAGAAGCTCAGCTTCAACACGGCGATCAGCCAGATGATGGTTTGCACGAATGCCTTCACCGGAGCCGAAGTGAAGCCCGCCGGAGCCATCGTGACCTTCCTCAAGGTCCTCAGCCCCTTCGCACCGCATCTCGCCGAAGAACTCAACGCGATCATCCGCTCCAAATTCCCCGCTTTGGCCGCTCCAGGCTTCCTCAGCGACGAAACCTGGCCGAAATACGATCCCGCCGCCCTCATCGAAGACGAAGTGGAAGTCGTCTTCCAGGTGAACGGCAAGCTCCGCGACAAAGCCCGCGTGCCGATCCAGGCCACGAAGGAGGAGATCGAAAAGATCGCTCTCGCCAGTGCTCGCGTGCAGGAATTCATGGAGGGCAAACCCGCCAAGAAGGTCATCGTCGTTCCTGGGAAGCTGGTGAACATCGTCGTTTGATCGGAGCGGAGCGCGGACGCCCTCGTCCGCCTGGGCATCGAAATGATTGCGGACGAGGGCGTCCGCGCTCCCATGCTTGCGCATGCGCATCGCCATCCTGCATTACACCCAACCGCCCGTTATCGGCGGCGTGGAGCGTGTCATTGGAGAACAGGCGAATGCTTTGACCGCGATGGGCCACGACGTGAGCGTCTTCGATAGGAGCGCGGACGCCCTCGTCCGCTTTCATGCGTGGCTGCCTCTCGTTTCCAAAGCGGACGAGGGCGTCCGCGCTCCTTCTCCCTTCGTGCGTGTGCGGCAATGGATCGAGCAGGACGATCACCATCCCTACTTCGAGCCAGCGAAGGAAATCACGCGTCACCGCCATGTCCTGCCGCATTGGCAGCAAGCGGGGAAGCTCGTCTTCGTCACTTGGCGGCTGGCCGATTCGCTGCCGCAGGAAAAACTCACTGAACTGCGAGAGCAGAAGCGCCAGTGGGAGCAGGAGCATCCCAAGCCGTGGTCAGCCGACGAGGAATTCGCGTTTCATGACCAGTTTGATGAGCAAATCGAGCGATGGTTGAACGCGGGCATGGGAAGCTGCGTCTTGCAGCGGCCGGAAGCGCGCCAAGGGCTGATTGACACGCTGCATCATGCCGATGGCAAGGATTACGACCTGCTCAGTTATGTGGTGATGCCGAATCATGTGCATCTGCTCTTCCGGCTTCGAGCGGGAGCGGAGCTGGAGAAGGTCATCCAGGCTTGGAAGAGCATTTCTTCGCGAAGGATCGCCAAGCATACAGGTCAGAAGGGCGAGTGTTGGCAGGCGGGGTATCGTGACCGGTTGATTCGTGGGCCGGAGCATTTGGAGGGTGTGTTGAATTACATCCGGAGGAATGCACCGGAGGCGAAATTGAGGGACGGCGCGTTTGAATGGTGGGAGTGCGGACGCCCCCCTCCGCCATTATTCGAAGCGGACGAGGGCGTCCGCGCTCCACTCCAATGTGTCGTGATCGTCCACAACGTCTTCACGATGCCTTTCGACCTCGCATGGACGGAGGAACTCATCGCGCTCACGCACGCACGGCCGGACATTCGCTGGATCAACTGGGTGCATGATGTGCGTTGGGCTGAAAAGGTCCCCAAAGCCCTCCACATCGCCGTTTCCGAGCATCGGAAGGCCGAATACGCCAAAGTCACTCGCGACCCCATCCACGTCATTCCGAACGGATGCGACGCGAAGGCCGTTCTGGGCCTCACGGAGCGCATTTCGGCCCTTCAGCTCGAAAAAGCGCCCCTCGTGCTCCTGCAGCCCACGCGCTTCGTGCGGCGCAAAAACATTGAAATGGGCCTTCGCGTGCTCGCGGAGCTTCCAGAAGCGATTTACCTCGTCACCGCCGCCCCGGACCCACATCAAAAGGATGGCCTCAAATACTTCCGCGAGCTCAAACGCCTCGCCAAAGACCTCGGCGTCACGAAGCGAGTCCACTTCCTCGGCGAAAAAGCCGTGTTGAGCGATGACGACGTGCGCAGCCTCTACCAGATGGCGGACCTGCTCTTCTTCCCGAGCATCCAGGAAGGCTATGGCCTGCCGTTGATCGAAGCCGCGCTGCATCAGGTGCCGGTGTTTTGCTCCGACATCCCCGCGCATCGCGAGGTGGCCGCGCCTGACGCCAGTTTTTTCAAACTCACCGCCTCGCCCAAGGGGCTCGCGCGCAAAATCAAAGCCGACGCCGTGGTGAAGGCGCGGCAGGCGCGCCGCGGGCTGATGCGCAGGCTGGACTGGCAGACAATTCTTCGCGAGCGCTTGGAGCCGTTGCTTTCCCGGTGAAACGCTCCATGAGTGCGGGCCATGTCCAGCTACTCCAACAAGTCCGAAATCCAGTCCGTCATCCAGGCCCGTCATGGCAATGTGTTTGCCTTCCTGGGTGCCCACGAGATCGGCAACGGCCAGCAGGTGGTGAGGACAGTGCAGCCCTACGCCGCCATGGTGGACGTGGTGGTCAAAGGCCAGCGCTGGGAGGCGCAGAAGCTGCATGACGACGGCTATTTTGAGGTGGTGACGCCAATTGGTGCTTATGAGCTGGCGATCACCGACCATGAGGGCATCGCCGAGACGCTGGTGGATCCGTATTCCTTCGGACTGCTGCTGGGGGAGCAGGACATGTATTTCTTCCGCGAGGGCACGCACCAGCGGCTGTGGGACATTCTGGGCGCCAGATTAAAGACCATCGATGGCGTGGACGGCTGCCAGTTCGCCGTGTGGGCGCCGAACGCGCAGCGCGTCAGTGTGGTGGGCGACTGGAACCGCTGGGATGGCCGCGTGCATGTGATGCGCCACCGCATCGAGGCGGGCATCTGGGAGATTTTCATCCCCGGCATCACGGAGCTGACGCACTACAAGTTCGAACTGATCGACAAGCACGGGCATCTCCGCATGAAGAGCGATCCGATGGCGAACTACGGCCAGAACGGCGCGCAGACTGCCAGCCTGGTGTTCGATCTGGACCGTTACCAATGGGCGGACAATGAATGGATGCAGCGCCGCACGAGGCATGACCTCTACCATTCGCCGATGAGCATCTACGAGGTGCATCCCGGCTCGTGGAAGCGGAACGTGAATGAAGGCGGTCGCTGGCTGAGCTACCGCGAGCTGGCGGACGACCTCGTTCCGTATGTGAAGGGGCTCGGCTTCACGCACATCGAGCTCATGGGCATCGCGGAGCATCCGTTCGATGGTTCATGGGGCTACCAAGTCACCGGCTACTACGCGCCGACGAGCCGTTTTGGGAATCCGGACGAGTTCCGTGAGTTTGTGGATCGCTGCCATCAGAACGGCGTCGGCGTCATCCTCGACTGGGTGCCCGGCCACTTTCCGAAGGACGACCACGGCCTCGCGCGCTTCGACGGCACCGGTTTGTATGAGCATGAGGATCCGCGTCTCGGCGAGCACATGGACTGGGGCACTCTCATCTTCAATTACGGTCGCAACGAGGTGAGGAACTTCCTGGTCGCGAACGCGCTCTACTGGCTGGGCGAGTTTCACATCGACGGCCTGCGCGTCGATGCCGTGGCGTCGATGCTCTACCTCGACTATTCGCGCAAAGCGGGCGAGTGGGTGCCGAACCACCTCGGCGGCCGCGAGAACCTGGAGGCCATCGCCTTCATGCGCGATCTGAACCAGGTCTGCTATGCGAAGCATCCCGGCACCACGATCATCGCGGAGGAAAGCACCGCATGGCCCGGCGTCTCGCGTCCGGTGAGCAGCGGCGGCCTGGGGTTTGGCTTCAAGTGGAACATGGGCTGGATGAACGACAGCCTGCGCTACATGGCGGAGGACCCGGTGCACCGGAAGTATCACCACGGCATGGCCACCTTCTCGATGATCTACGCCTACGACGAGAACTTCATTCTCGTCCTGAGCCACGACGAGGTTGTGCATGGGAAGGGGAGCCTTATCAACAAGATGCCCGGCGACCGCTGGCAGAAGTTCGCGAACCTGCGCATGTTCCTCGCGTGGATGTGGATGCATCCGGGCAAGAAGCTGCTCTTCATGGGCGGCGAGTTCGGCCAGTGGCATGAATGGAAGCATGATGCCAGTCTCGACTGGCATCTCTTCCTCGGCGAGGAGCACAGCGGCCTGCAAACGCTCGTCAAAGACCTCAATCATCTCTACACCACGCGCCCCGCGCTGCATGCCAGGGACCACGAGGCCGGCGGCTTCTTCTGGCTCGATGCAAACGACGCGGAGAACAGCATCTTCGCCTTCGCCCGCACCTCGCCCGATGGCGACATGGTCTATGTGCTCGTCAATGCCACGCCCGTGCCGCGCAAAGGCTATCGCGCCGGTGTTTCAGACGGCGGCAGCTATCGTGAGCTGCTGAACAGCGACGCGAGCAACTACGCGGGTTCCGGCTTGAGCGCGGGAGCGGGCTTCCAGGCGCAGCAGGTGCCGCATCACGGCCAGCCTTGGAGCGTGGTCGTCGATCTGCCGCCGCTGGCCGTGCTGGTGCTGGGGCGGTGAGATGGCCGTCAGGCGCGCCTGCTCGAAAAACATGCTGCCCGAGCGACGCCGAAATCCCCGGCGGCTACGAGCTCGTAGGTGGCTGGATCGAATCCGCCACACCTACACGCCGCTCTGGCCGTGGGATGTGGTGTTGATGCCGTGAGCCAGCAATCGGCGCACCACCGGCAGCGCCCGGTCAAAGGCATCCCGCAGTTCCTGGATGTCCGGCATCCGCACGGTGTCAAAGGCCGGCTCCATCTGCGCCGGCGTGATGCGGTCGTGGCGGATCAGGAAGTCCACGTCCGCCATGTCTTGTGGATCATCTCCCCGCATCATCTTCGTCAGGATGAGGTCGATGGTCGCCGGACGAAACAGCTTCAGCCAGCGCATCGGCGGTCGGAGCACGGGCACGATGTGCTGCTCCCAGTCGGGACGGAGGAAGACCTGATCCTCTTGAAAGAGATGCGTCATGTACAGCCCTTGCTTCTCCAGCACGGCATTCACCTGCGCCTGTGCTTCCCAGAACTGATCATCCGCCTCAAGCTCCGCGGCATGGGAGAAACGCAGGATCACATCCATATCTAGGGACCGGCCCACCGCCTCTGGCACCTGATTAAAACCCAGCGCGATGGAGGCCCTACCATAAGCCACGAGTGAGACCTCATGATCCAGCAGGCCATCGAGCGTGTTGGCGATGATCTCCGCGTTCGTCATGCCGCCGGACGTTTTTGAGGTCTCTGCCACTCGGTGGTGATCTTCCTGCCAACACCACGTTCATAGCCGTTCATCGCCACAAAGCGCGTCGGATGCGGCAGCACGCCGGGTTTGGGTGGGAGCGCGGGAGGTAGCAGGCCCAGGAGTTCACTCCAGAACGGGTTTTCAGGCTCATAGCCTGACCCGCACTCAGCGACATAGCGCACGACGGCCTCGCTCCGCTCCCAGGCCGCCAGACAAGCCAGCGTGGCCGGATCATTGCCCGACGCGCTGAGCATGGCGGCGCCGCAGCGGATCATATGAGGGTCATAGGGAGCGGCGATCGTCAGCAGTGCCAGCGCTAGCTCTGCGTTCGAAAGCTTTGCTTGGGGCACCAGCTCGCCCTCCGGCTCCGTGCCCTGCCAGTAGTGGCGGCATCCCCGCTGCACGGCCAGCGTGCAAAGATCCTCCGGCACGCGCAGCCCCAGCCGCCGCGCCTTCATCAGCAGCGGGGAAACGTGCGTCGTGGTGCCGAGCCGATGGGCCAGGGTTTCCGTGGGCATGGCGTGAGCATAAGTTCAGGCCGCAGGCCTTGCAATTCCCGGTTTCACAGAGCACCACCCATCGCCATCATTCCACTCCGGCCTTCCCTCCAGCCCGCGCCCTCATTCGTCATTGATTCGTTTCACTCACCCTTCGGGCTCAGCTTCGCTTCGTCTGTCTCGCTTTGCTCGGCTCGGGCTTCGTCATTCCCCGATCCCCGCCGCTTTCCGCGCCTCGGACTCGCTCAGGCCGTCGAGGTTCAGCACCTGGGCGTCCTGGAAGTAGTCCCAGTCAGCTCCGAAAAGGCTGAAGCTGCAGGGCGCGGGCGGCAGATCGGTGCTGGCGGTGAGTTCCTGGCCGTTCACGCGGGCGATCACCTGTTGGCCGATGGCGTAGAACTCCGCCACATACTCCTTGCCCTGCGGCAACGGCTCGCGCAGCGGGGCCTCCGCCAGCACAGGGAACCCGGTCTCCATCACGCGGATCTGCATCTTGCCGGAGCGGATGTGCAGATTCAGTGCGGGCGTTTTGTCCTTCACGCCACGCAGGTTGAGTTGAGGGTAATCGTAATCCTTCACCCGCTGCCCTCGGAAGCGTGCCCGGATGCCAAGGTTGGTCATCAGAACGATGTCCTTCTCATACCAACCGTTTACCACCTGTCCCAAGCGAACCCACGGGCCATCCTCGGTCTTCTCGTGCTTCGTCAGGTCTTTCATCTGCGCCCACACGCCCACCGGGAAGACCATCCGCCCATCCGGGCCCGGCTGGGGGAGGGGGGCGGTGGCGGAAGACTTGGAGACAGGGAGAGTCGGAGACGCGGAGACAGCATCCACCCCCGCCGCCTTCAGCGCCTCCGCCTCGCTTAGGCCGTCGAGGTCCATCTACTCGTAACGATCGAGAAGAAGCTCATCGGCATAAACACTGAGGCCCCCTCCCTCGGCAGTGGCGGGATGCGTGGCCGAGCCGAGGAGCTTGCCGTTCAGCCACACGAAGTGCCGGTCGCCAAGGGTGGCAAACTGGAAGACCGCGGTGTCGCCCGGCTTCAGGGGCGGCTGGATGTCGGGCTTGCTCCCATCCAGGCGCTGATCGTGTCCCGAGTAATGCCCCACCTCCCAAAACTGCCCTCCGGAGCGCGAGGCACCCAGCTTGCCGTAGTGAACGGCGGCGCTGTCATTTCCGGTGATCAGTTTGACATTGGCGGTGTTTTCCCGCCAGACGAACGTGATGCGCTGGGCAACCTGACGGAAGCGCTTCGACTCCAGCGGCCGCCATTGTCCATTCGATACCTGCAACTGCCTGCCGTTGAGCGTGACTTTCGGGTTCGTCGGCGCGGCAGCAAGGTCCGCCGCGATCCACGAGGCCGAAGTCTGGGACGGTAGCGCGGAATCCACCCCTGCCACCTTCCGCGCCTCGGCCTCGCTCAGGCCGTCGAGGTTGATGACCTCCACGTCGCGGATGAGATGGGCGTTCTGGATGGCGACGGAGCCGGATTTCAGTCGGGTATCCGTCACAGGTGGCAGCCACTCGTTATTGAAGCGGGCCAGCAGTTGCGTGCCGATGGCGTAAAACTCCATCGTGTACTCCTCCCCTGGGTGCATCGCGCGGCCGAGGTCGCGGTTGTAGAGCCGCTCCCCCTTCTGGGTGGCCACCACATGGTGGATCACGCCCAGGTCGGCGCTTGGTCTCCAGTGACCGCCGAGGGAGAATTGATAAAACTCCACCGCGCCCTGAGTGCGCCAGCGCAGCAAAAGGGAACCGATCATCGGGGTCACCTTGGCCTTGCCGGTGTACGGAGCGATTTTCCCCCGCAGGCGCAGGCCGACGTTTGCGGCTTCACCAGGCATCGGAATGTGCAGCGTCGGCACGGGGTCCAGGCCGCTGGCGTCCATCCAGCCATCTTCAAAGCGCAGTTTGTCCCGGAACCCCGCGTTGGAGGCATGCAGCTCCTCCGGCTTCGTCAGCACCTTCACCCACTGGCCGGGGGGAAAGGCAGAAGACTGGGAGACAGGGATAGTGGGAGAAGTGGAGACAGGATCAATCCCCGCCGCCTTCAGCGCCTCCGCCTCGCTCAGGCCATCGAGGATGAGGACCTCGAAACTCCTGAAGAGGGCGCTCTGAGCATTGATGTTGCTCCTTCCGACTTCCTCAGACATACCTTCCACCTCAGCGTCTCCTAGGAAGCGACCGTCTAGCCAAGCGAAAACACGTTTGCCGATGATGGCCATCTGGAGGACGGCATCGCCACCCCTTGTCAACTCGGGCACGAGTTTAAACCTCTGGTAAACCTTCTCTTGCCCGGAGCGATTGACAAAAATCTCCAGGGAAGATCTCCATAACCGGACGCCGGTTTGTGTGGTGCCCACAGAATTGATCAGCCGGGCGTCGGCCATGTTGGCATCGACCGGAAGGGTGGTGCGCAGGGCGACGTTGCGCGCTCTCACTCCATTCCACCCACAGATATCGTAGTTGGTGCTGTGCAGCAAGCCACCCTTCAGCTTGGCAGCGCCGCTGAAGGCATCGGCGAACGTCTTCTCATCCATCTTGGAAAAGTCGAACGTTTCCCAGCGGGGTTGCTTTGCAGCAGCAGGGGTGTCAGTCCCCGCCGCCTTCAGCGCCTCGGACTCGCTCAGGCCGTCGAGGGACATGTATTCCACCTTCTTGATGGAGGTAGGTTTGGGGTCGCTTGTCTCGTCCATCAGCGTTCCCAGCTCCAGATGGCCTTTTTGGTATCGATCATCCGTGATCCGGGCCATCAGCCTGCCATCCAGCCAATACATGAGGTGATTGCCGTGGGCGGCAAAGACCAGCTCGTGCTCCGCTTCTGGTGGACCGCTTCTGACAGGAGCGTTCTCCGGCGGCACCCACTCCCGATCCGGATGGTCGCCGCTGAAGCCGGTCCCCCGGCGGTCATTGCCTACCCCGACGATGTAGCCTCCGAATTTCTGGGCGCTGGGCTGCCTCCGCAGTTTCACCTGCACCCGGTGGCGGAAGACCACGCGCACCGCCACATCCGCCAGTTCCTGGTTCCCCGAGAGCGGGAAATACTCAGGACTGCGCCGGGTGGCGATCAGCCACTCACCCTCCGTCGTGAAAAGCCCCTTCTCCTGCCCGCTCCGCCTCAGCTTCTCTGTGGCGTCGATCCATGGCCCGGGTTTGGCGGGCGCGGCGGAGGTGGTGGAAGACTTGGAGACTTGGGGACTGGGAGACGAGGAGACGGGATCCACCCCCGCCGCCTTGCGCGCCTCCGCCTCGCTCAGGCCGTCGAGGTTAATGGCCTCCACGTCGCGCACCAAGTGTCCCGTCTGAAGGAAGACGGAGCCGGATTTCAGCCGGGTGTCCGTCACGGGCGGCAGCCACTCGCCGTTGAAGCGGGCCAGCAGTTGCGTGCCGATGGCGTAAAATTCCATCGTGAACTCCTCCTCCGGCTGCATCACGCGGTCGAGGTTGTGGGTGTGCAGGCGCTCGCTCACTTTGATGGCAGTCGCATGGTGGATCACACCCAGATTGGCACTGCCAATGCCATTGCTGCCGAGGGAGAAATGGTAGGCCTCCGTGGGCCCTTGGGTGCGGGAGCGCAGGACGAGAGCACACACGTGGGAGTTTACTTTGCCTGCGCTGCGGGCAGGCGAGATTTTTCCCCTCAGGCGCAGGCCCACATTGGCCGCGTTCAGCTTCGGGATGTTCAGCATGGGCACCGGGTCCAGGCTGCTGGCATCCATCCAGCCGCCTTCAAAGCGCAGCTTGTCCCGGACACCCACGTTGGACGCATCGACCTCCTCCCGCTTGCTCAGCACCTTCACCCACTGGCCGGGAGGGAAGGCGGTGGAAGACTGGGAGACCGGGAGGCTGGGAGTGGGGGAGATGGCCCCAGAGCCGAGATCGAGATACTCCAGCGCTTTCACCAGCACGGGCACGGCACTCGTTGTCCCGATGCCAATCCTGCCTTCCGCGGGGGACGTGTCCTCGGCCTCGCCCAGCACCTGTCCGTTGAACTTCACCGTGAAATGGCTGCCCACGGCACGCAGCTCCAGTTCATAGTCCTCTCCCGCGCTGAGGGGTATCGGCAGTGGGAACTCACCGAGATTGAGTGTGCCTACGGCTGATTGGCCTTGACGCCAAAGTCCAGCGTAACGGCCATTCTTGTCGATGTTGAGCGTGTAATACTGGGCCTCACCCGCGACACTCCGCACACGTAGCTGGGGGCCGCTGATGGTGGGAGAAGGCACAAAGGTGGTGCGTATCCGAATCGCCACGTCCCGCTTGGGGGCGCTCTCATTCATCACCAGCCTGATGCCCGTGAAGCGCAGTCCCTCGGGAGTGAGCTCATCAGGTCGGTTGGCCAGCTTCGCCTCGCTCGTCAGCGCATTGATCCAGCGCTCGGTGGTCGCGGGTAGGGCGCTTTGTCCCAAAGCGCCGTTCTGGGGTGTTCCGGCGGCGGATGAGGGACCATCCGCCCTACCTGGAGAACCTTCGCGCATGAGGAAAAACGCCCCGCCGCCCAGCACCACCACCGCGGCGGCGATGAGGAGAGGAGCGCGCCCACGCTTGGGCGCTTCCTTTTTCGCGGCTGAGCCGCCTGTTGGATGAGAGCGGGCAGGCTGCGCAGCCCCGAAGGGAACGCCCGCGCTCCCTTCTTTGAGCATCACCACGCTCTCCACGTCCTTCTTCATCTCCGTCGCGGTGGAGTAGCGCTTGTCGCGGTCCGTCTGCATCGCCCGGTCCACGATGATGTCGAAACCCTTGTCCACCTGCGGAACCACGCCACTGGGCAGCTCGAAGCGGCCGCGCGGGATCTTCCCGGTGAGCATCTGATACAGCATCACGCCCACCGCATACAGGTCCGCGCGGCCGTCCACGGAGATGCCGGGGATCATCGCCTCGGGGGCGATGAAGTCGGGCGTGCCCATGGCCACGTTGCTCTGCGTGACGAGGCTGGCGTTGGCGTCCGCGCTGGTGACCTTCGCCAGGCCGAAGTCCGCCACCTTCACGCGACCGCGCTTGTCGATCATGATGTTGGAGGGCTTGATGTCGCGATGGACGATGCCCTCCTCGTGCGCAAACGCCAGCGCCTCGCAGACGGCGGAGATGATGGATGTGGCACGCGCGGCGTCCAGCTTTCCCTCGCTGGCGATGAGCTGGGCCACGTCCGTGCCCTCGATGAACTCCATCACGAAGTAGAGCAGCCCGTCCGGCGTCTCCCCGGCGTCGAACACGGCCACGATGTTCGGGTGGCTGAGCCGCGCCATGGCCTGCGCCTCGCGCTTGAAGCGGTCGGCGAAGTTCAGGTCATCCCCGGCCGCCATCTCCGGCGGCAGCACCTTGATGGCCACGGGGCGCTTCAGCGCGCGCTGCAGGCCCTTGTACACCGCGCCCATGCCGCCGCGGGCGATGAAGCCGCTGATCTCATACTGGGGGAGCACCTGTTGCAGCTCCTCCACGCTCGGCGGCTCCCAGCCGCGGTAGGAGGAACCGCCGGTGACGCCCCCGCCGGTGCGCGGTGTGGGGGCATCCACGCGAATGGTGGCGTCCAGCGTCATGGCGGCGCTGTCCGCCTCGTCCTCCAGCCCCAGGCGGAGCAGCGGGGCGATCTCATCGGGCTTTGTGTAGGGCTCGTCGGGCATGCGGGCGTGGCAGTTCTACAACTTTACCCCGTTGCAGCGCAAATATTTTGTGAACGCGGCACCGTGCCAAGTATAAGACCTTCGAGCATGAGCGCCGCATCGCCTGAACGTCGATTCCCCACCACCCACTGGTCCATTATCGCGCGCCTGAAGAGCCATGATCAGAATGAGGCGCAGAATGCGGTGCAGGAGGTCTTCAGCATCTACCGTTACCCGCTCTACGGCTACCTGCGCGCCACCGGGCTGAACCATGAGGACGCCGAGGACGTGCTGCAGGGCTTCTTTGAGAAGATGCTGCGCAACGACGCCCTCGCGCAGGCCGACCGGGAACGCGGCAAGCTGCGCACCTTCCTGCTCACCGCCCTCTCCCGCTTCAAGCTCAACTTCCAGCGCGGCGAGCAGCGCCGCCAGCAGCGCGTGCAGGCCCGGGGCGACCTGTGGGACGAGGACGAGGCCCGTTACCGCCAGGACGCCCATGCCACGCACGACTCGCCGGAGCGTTACTACGACCGCCGCTGGGCGCTGGAACTCATCGAGCGCGTGCGCGCCCGCCTGCGGGAAGATTACGCCAAGCGCGGCAAGCAGGCCCTGCACGATGCGCTGGCACCGCTGCTCAGCAGCACCGAGCCGCAGACCGAATCCTTCGCCGCCATCGCCACGCGCCTAGCTGTCACCGAAAACGCCCTGCGCATCTCCCTCAGCCGCCTGCGTGGCGATTTCCGCGACTTCCTGATCCGCGAGGTGAAGCGCACGCTCGACGAAGGCGAGGACGTGAAGGAAGAGATCCGGCACCTGCTGGCCCTGTTTGAGGGCTAAGGCGGATGGGGGAGGGCGGGCAAGGTAGGGCGGGCTGTCCCCAGCCCGCCGTCGAGAGGCCGCAAAACGTGCGCATGTCTCTGAGCGTCCTTCGAAGCCCCATCACCCCGCGCAAGCCCGGCGCTGTGGGGACACAGCGCCCTACCTGGCACATCGCGCCCGCGGCGAGGTAGGGCGGGTTGGCTTCGCCTATCTCGCAGACTCGGTTGTCCCCAGCCCGCCGCCGGGAGGCCGCAAAACCTGCGCATGTCTCTGAGCGTCCTTCGAAGCCCCATCACACCGTGCACACACGGCGCTGTGGGGACACAGCGCCCTACCAACGACACAGCATCCTACCACGGCACAGCGCCCTATCCACCGCAGCGCGCTCGGCTCATTGCACAAAGAGAAACTCACGCGTGTTCAGCAGGGACCAGCAGACATCTTCGAAGCCCTTCTGGCCATCCCGCCGGATCGTCTTGTACGCGGCCGACCGTTCATCCGGCGTGGGCAGGCGGCTGAGCACGCTGAGGAAGACCGCGTCCACCTTGGGGCCGTCCGCTTTGAACTGGTCCACCGCATTGAGGATGCGTGAGCCGGGCTTGGTCAGAACCTTGCTGCCGCTGCCGTTCATTATGGCCATCACGATCGGCACGGAGCCGATCGTCGTGTCGGCATCACTGAGCTCGCGATTGGACTGTCCCAGGATGCTCAGCAGGTGTCCTGGCGGGGCGGGTTGAGTGAGTTCAGAGGCACGCACCAGCACATCCCCGTACAAGCGCCATGCGCTGATACGGTCGTCAAACCAGAGCTCTTTGCCGCTGGGGCGCACATCCGGGCTGTCCTTCGGCCAGCCGAAAGCACCACCATCTCGGCTCATGAGCGCTTCCTGCCTGGCGAAGGAGTCGGCAAAGATCTTCCCGGTCACCGTGGCGCGGTCAAAGGCGAAGGTTTGTTCCCAATCCTTGTAGTCCCGCTTGCCGTTGTAGTAGTCCGGGTCCTCCAGGACCATCGTGAGGATGGAGTCCCACACCTGCGCGGCGCTCAGCCGGCGGAGCAGCGGTCCGGGGAAATCATAAGCCGCTCCCAAGGCCGGCGAGGCCATCGAGGCCTCCCGCTGCCAGGCCCGTGTGCGGTAGAGGATGGCCTCAAAGGCCCGCAGGTCATAGCGCACACGCTTCATCTCCTCCCCCAGCACCTCGACCAGGCCGGGAATGCTGGCGGCGCTGAGGTCTTCGAGGTCATTCAAAGGCTCCACCACGCCACGGCCGAAGGCCCGATCCCACATCCGGTTGGCGATGGTGATGGCGAAGCGTGGATTGTCATCCGCCGTCAGCCAGTGGGCGAAGGCCGCGCGCAAGCTGTCAAACTTTGCCAGGTCGGGCATCGTACCGAAGATGACCTTCGGCTCCAGCACATCGCCGGGTTTGGCATCGGGGTATTTGTAGTCGTGCGGGAGCTTCAGCACCAGCTTGGGGTCATCCGCCACGCGATGCTGGGCCGCGTTCATGAAGCGCTTCATCGCCTCCTTGACCACGCCGTCGTATTCGCGGTGCTCGAAAGCCGCCTCGATCACCTTGTCCGTGGGCACGTACTCCTTGCCAACCTTGCCGCATTCCGCCTTGAGGACATCCCCGTTCGGCGTCGTCCGTGTGTGGCCAAAGAACGCGGCCAGATGGTAGAACTGCCTTTGCGTCCAGTCGTCGAAGGGGTGGTCGTGGCACTGGGCGCAGGAAAGATCGGTGCCGAGGAAGTACTGCGAGGTGAGCGAGAGATTGTCCAAGGTCATGCCCGCGTCACGCATCAGGTAGCCGGCGGCGGGATTTTTCTGGTAGGCACCGCTGGCGGTGAGCATCTCACGCACCATCTGGTCATAGGGCTTGTTCTCCGCGATGCATTGCTTCACCCAGGTGATGTAGGAAGCGCCGCTGATGTACTCCGACACCCGGGTCTTCAGCCGCAGCAGATTGGCAAAGTAATTGAACAGATGGCTGTGATGGCCCGGAGTCCGCAGCAGCCGGTCGATCAGCAGCGTGCGCTTGTTGCGGGTTTTGTCGTCAAGATAAGCGCGTGTCTCCTCCAGCTTCGGGATGCGGCCCGCGATGTCCAGATAAGCACGGCGGACGAACTGCTCCTCGGTGAGCATGGGGTTGGGCTTGATCTTCCGGGCCGCCAGATGCGCTTCCACCACGCGGTCGATGCGCTCGGCGGACTGCTCGGGTGTCAAACGCTGCGGCGCTGTGTCGCCTCCGGGCTTCTCCGGCAATTGGCGGATGCGCTTCACATCTTCCGCGCTCAACCGGCCGAGGGGGATCGCGTGCGCCGTTCCATCCGCAGTGCGCAGATACACGGTTTCCATCTGCCGTCCCACATACTCGGCCTGGAGCTTCCGGCCTTGGGCATCAGTCCAGGTCTCCAGACCTGCGGCAGCCAGCTCAGGGGCTGGCAGGGCAAGCGCAAGAACTGCAAGCCAGGAACGCGTCCACAGGTGGCGGGGATGAGGCAGTCTGTTCACGGTCTCAGGCATGCTGACAACGGCTGTACGAAGGGCTGTTTTCATCGGCATAGTGATTCTGGGTGTTGACGGGTAAGCAAAGAACGGGCGTCTAAATTGTATTTGGCAATAGTAAAAAATGTAATGCGGTGCTGCCGGTTTTCAGATATCCTAAGCATCAGGCATGCCAAGGTTACGATCGCCATGCAACAAGGCTGTTTCGTGCCCAATTTGCCTGAAATCCCGCCGGAGGCGCGGGGTAAAGGCCAGTGAACCCCGCCCTGCATGCCTTCCCTAGATTCAAGCACGCAATCCCGCCGGTTGGCACCGCCGAAAGCATGCGGCAGGCATGCCGTGGCCTTGCCAAAGACCGGCATCGTTCGTTCCAGTTGCGCCCTCTGCATTCACTGTCCCCGCTGCGCCGCCGACCGTCACGCCACCTGCGAGCTGTGCCGCGCCTGTGCCCGGTGCGAGGTCCACACCTTTACCCGCCGTGCATGAGCCATGAAGCCGCTGCACTGGGACTCCCAGGAAATCGCCCCCTGGACCGGCCAAAAATACACTTGGGACTCACCGAACCCGAATGTCCCCTGGGACGGCATCCTAGAACCCGGTGATCCCGGCTACACCCCGCCGCCGGGAGGTCATCAAACGCACGAATGTCTCTCAGCACCCTCGAAGCCTCATGCATGACCAGGCGTCACATCTCTCCGACACTTGGAGACCGGCAGGGACAGTTCCTGTATGATCACGATAACATGTCGCCAGGCATGAAGGCGCGTAATACTCACGCCTGCCGGAGCGTTCCTTCCGCCCCATGAAAATTCTCACCCTTACCACCACCCTCCTTGCCGCGTTCGCGTTGAGCGCCGCGGACGCTCCCAAATCTGTCTATGATGTTCCTTTGAAGGACATCGACGGCAAAGACACCTCCCTGAAGGCCTATCAGGGCAAGGTGATGCTCATCGTGAACGT
>Ga0315900_10001326_pt1 | contig 39512 bp, 33 predicted proteins | sample LakEriMetagenome_FD_203521 | JGI IMG/M metagenome (GOLD analysis project Ga0315900, IMG submission 203521) | Freshwater fungal communities from buoy surface, Lake Erie, Ohio, United States - Buoy 12 MA114 | ecosystem: Environmental > Aquatic > Freshwater > Lake > Lake biofilm | place: USA: Lake...
CGTGTATCGTGTTTGGAATTATTTATTTGTTGAGATAACCACTTACCGAGTTTCTTTTCATCTGTATTTGTTGATATACTAGACGGTCTTCTTTGATTTTCATCGATGAATTTCTTGAGCATCTCCAACTTACATATCCATACTTCTTTGTTCGAACGAAAATACTCATTGTATTTTTCATCAGCAATAAATTCATTCCATTCAGCGAATATTTCATCGTCTTTCATAATCTTTTTGCGTGAATTTGAATTAGAATTTACTATTTGCTGTGATAACCACCTACCCAGTTTCTTTTCATATTGATTTGTATATCGCTGTATAGGTCTTCTATGATTTCCATCGATGAATTTCTTAACTAGTTCCAACTTACGTCTCCATATTTCATGACCATTTACTAATAACCCTACACTATTATAAACCAACTCATATTGATATTCGATAAATTCAGAAGATGATTCATCTGTTTCATCTTCTTGACTAGTAATTGAAATATATCCACCGAGTGTTTTCGAGTAATAGGAACTACGAATACGGCTGTCATTATTCGATACAATTTTCATAAAGTATGATATGGTCTTACAATTTTCATCAGATGAAGATGGCAATATAATAGACGCATATTTCTTCAGTGGGTGCAAACGTAAGCATCGTCCAATAATCTGAATTACTTGAGTTTGGTTAGATGGTAAATGGAGGAAACACACGGACGATGTTATAGGTGCATCGAAACCTTCCGTTAATACACGAACATTCACAAGGAATGGAATTTTACCAGTTTTATATTCCGATATGATTTTCATGCGTTCATTACGTGGCGTATGGCAATCGATGTATTTCGAACAATTCGGCATCAACTCATTCATTATCGCATTGATTTTCGTCCCTTCTTTCTGCGAATGACAATAAATGATAGTATTTCTGTATGTTTTTACAAGATATTCACATATATTTCTGCTGGTAGGGTCGCTATTAAATATAGGAATATTCAATGTATAATCACATAGATATCCAGATTCAATCATTGCACGGATATCCTCTTTTTTATATGCAAAACCTTCTATATTGTCGATAGTTGCAGATAGATACACGTTGTTATTGTATTTCTTAAATTCGGCAATTTGTGTCATATAACTGGAACATTTTAATTCGTCTTCTGAATCAGCAATCGCGTTTTCCTTCATGTCGTCGTTCGATGTGTCTTCATCTTCAACGACCTCATCATAATCTTCATCAGATTCGGAATATGATACTTCTATATTATCTTCATATTCCTCATCGTCAGTAATCGTATATAATCGCGGTTCTCGAATATGATGTGCTTCATCGACATAGATTTTATGATATTGTGATGCATGCGGTTCTACGACAGATACACTATTGAATACACAAATATGAATATCTTTCTTTGAATCATACGTATTGTTACCGTCGCCAATTAGATGGATACTGTTCTTCAATTCTGGACGGTATCGTATCAATTCATCTTTTAACTGGTCCATCAATATAATTCGCGGAACTAATATAAGATATTTCTTGCCGTTTTCAATCGAGTGAATGATTACAACGTTTTTACCGGTTCCTGTAGGGATACATATAATGCAATTACCATTATCGTGTATCATTTGAATACACTCCTTTTGATAATCACGTAATTCGACGGTTGTTGATTCCTTCGGTTGTTCTATTTTCGGCATATTTCCGATTAAATCTTTACAATACTCGAGTAACTGATTGCGTGAAAATGGTATGTCCGTAAGAAGACGCGAATGAATCTTGTTTTGCAACTCTCTCGATAGTTTTATTTCATCGTTACGACAAAGTATCATTTTTTGCCATAATACTTCTGTTTTTTCAGTTGTTGGATTGTATCTATTTTGTGATGCCAAAAATGTAGCACATTCGCCTAACGATAGTCGTTCTTTGCGTAATTTACATTGGACGATTGTATCTTTTAGGTTACATACGTCTATACCAGTATCTTGGTAAGACATGCAACGTTCTTCCTTAAAAGTCGGGTCGATATCTTCATAACATAGGAACGGTATAGAGTGTTCTTGACTAAGACGGATACACGTATAATATTCAAATACTTTCGCCAATTCATAGTTATTAAGTTCGTCTATTTCTTTACCGGACTGTAAGAGGTCATTTATTCGGTGATATAATAACGATTCATAGTAGTGTGACATCTTTGGGTATTGTCTATATCATTCTAATACACTCGTCATTTTTATATCAAATTCGTCATTTTCATATAAAAACGATACAGTATCCATACCTATATTAAAAATGAGCGACAATCAACTAACGAAGACGATATCACTAACTTCCGACGACGATATTAATCTATTGAAAGATATGCTAAAATACATCGGCATCGAATTCGATACATTAGACGATTTATACGACATGCCAATTCCAAGAGAAGTCCTCCTACGAGAAGACACAATCGGGTACTACAATGGTCACTTTAAAGAAAAATGGAAGAGTCTCCATTACCGCACGGATAAATTGACCTCTTTGAGAAATAACAATCTCACGTCACAGCGATACCCGGCAGTCAATATGTTACGTCAGATTCTAAGATGCCATAAATTGCACATGAAACCTCATGTGACATCAATGGGATATGATGCAAAGACGGGGCGCAAGTTATACAAACGCGATTATATCATTGGACGTGTCTATTCATTCGACGACGTTCCTGAAGAAGACGCAATTGCGGACAATGACACTTCGTCTATATCAGCATCATAAAATTCCTTTTGTAGGTGGAAACGCGCAATACAGTTCATATAAATCGAACGAATGCGTTTTGCGTCCAACTTTGGCGGACTCGACGGAACACTTGGGTCATCGAATGGACCATCGGTCGGATCATCTGGTATATACGAGGATTCCGCGTATTGTGGCGAAGATGATATCGTAATGTTTTTATCGTCGGTATCGACGTTGTCTTCCGTGTCATCCTTGTCTTCTCGTTGTCGTCGTGTATTACCGTGTGCGTCATCGTGCATGTCATCAGGAATCGAATCGGAATCGTCGTCCGGGTGGATTTCGTGGTTGACATAATCGTGTATGTTTTCATCGACTTCGGTGGAGTCATCGATGAATTGACGAAAACGCGCAACTTTAGGTGATATTAATGACGGTGAAGCTGACAAACACGTCGGATTCGGATGAAATATCGGAATCGGCATAGACGTGATAGAAAGATCCATTCCGGGTTTTTTAATTTATCACTATATTTATTACATAGATTTTTATTTTATCGATTATGAATTCCACATGCTCGAACAAGGTGCGGAGACCATAGATTCATAATTGAATGGTGGCGACATAAGTCCTTATAGACGACATTCATCCAATCGACAGTTTCTTCTTTCAGGTGATTCTTGGAGCATTCCGATGGGTCTAATAAAAAAGTTTTCCTGACTGCGACGGAGTTGTCAAGGCGTTTATTTAGCGCGTCATATACGTGTGGGACTGGATTCATAATTGGTCTAACTTTTATGAGTGTATTTCGAATGATATGGTTTATATTCTGGTTTGCTGGAATTCGCGGAGTTCATTGGGTTCCCGTAATTCGCGGAGCTCATTGGTTGTCCCGAGTTTCCTAAAGGATTCTCATGTTGTCGCGTAACGATATTATCGGCGAAATTTCTCGACACCAATGCCCATTTCTTGAAATAGGGGTGTATTCGCGCACGTAGATAGATAGTAGGGTTATTTCGCGTCGCTCGTATGAGTTCATCATGTTGTTCGAATGTTTCTAAACGAAGGATTGCAAGACCCGATGTCCCGATTCGCGGAAGTGTTGTTCCATACGGTGCATAAACGTGATAAACACCATAAGTATTCTTCGGGTCGCTCATATTGACTGCAATTGTATAGACATCATCGGTCTTTGTCTTCGATGCGTCTGCCAATTTTGCACAATATTCCATCGTCGATTCCCATGTAATCACATCGTCCGCGTCACCAGTGTTCGCGTTTGTCTTTATATACTGCGACGCATCCGGTAATAGACGCACACGATGGACTGCAAATGGATCCAGATGTTCTAATTTATGTGACTTGTATGCGACATTATGAAAATAGGCGATGACCTGTCTCATCGAATAGAAGCGGAAACCGTGTATCGGTTCATTCAACACTTCGTCATGGACATCTCGCGCGGGTATTGTCTGTAGTGAATAGACGGGTTTGAGTTGGATATGAATGCCGGACCCATAGACCTTCGACGACGCATATTTTACCCAATGATGTAGGAATTCCATATGATATGCCATGGTCATCGAATCGCGCAATTTCCCATCGTATAATACACGTTCAAGAAGTAGTCGCACCGGTACATTCTGATATTTTACATCCCTGATAATGAGGTCACCTTGCAATACGATTGCATGATGTTGCGAATTGTGCAATAGTCCCTTCCACTTCGCCGGAATCGAAAGAGGAACCATCCATATAGACGGTTCCGAACGGTGTTTCGGATGGAGTGTATTGGTTTGGGACGAATACTGTTGTATGACAAAGCACGTTGGTACATTATGAACGATCATGATACATAGGATGACATTCATCGCATTTTCATAGAGCGGTGTCGCATAGGTTTGTTGGGATAATGCATCTTTAAAGATACCTTCATTAAACATGCGTTCAGATAGATGGAGTGAGTGAATCGTCTTCAGTGTCCGCAATATTTCGTGACGCTGACGACGATTTTTAAGTGAATAGAACGTGGTTCCGTTCGTTGTAATCTTGGTGGTTTCGAATGTGGTCATCGTTGTCGATGTAGATGTCGGTGTCGATATTCTTATATGAAAATATACTTTAACGGGACGCGTTTTCATATCAAAATTGGGTCCGTATCGGTCCGACTCGGTCCGCCTATTCTAAACGTGCAAGAGAACGTGCGGACATTTTGCGTTTATAAGAACGTGCTTTGCGACTCTTGCGACACATGTATTCACCATGTTTCTTAACACGGCGACAGGATGAATCGACAACTTCTAAACCCGGAACCGCGATACAACGGTTGGTTCTACGGCGGAATGCACAACCGAACTTTGGGGTTTCTTCGGACGCATCACGTTTCTTTGAAAGTGATTTTTTCTTCAATGACTGACGTAGTGACTTGACGGCAGAACGTTTGCGTGATTGTAATTTGGATTGCGAACGACGTAATGAACGTAAGATTCCTTTTAATGAGATAGTTGATTCCGGCATGAGTATAGGTATAGTCTCTTATATAATAATTCAATATTTTTTCGTGATTGTCGGACGATTATGAGGACGACGACTACGAGGACGACGACGTTAGTTTGGACCATATGTAATATAGAACAATTCCAATGAATACATACAACAAAATACGGTATAACACATAAAATAACAATCCACCAAAGATACAGACGAAAATCCATTGTTCCATCGTTAATTTCGGAATAGTCCAGTTCATCTTTGGTTTTTCTCGCGGGGTCTTATCCGCATCTACAACGGCATTATCGACAGGTTGAATGCGTTTATCGTCAGTATTTGTCATCATACTCCAGAAAATATCATTCAATGCGTCTTTGTCTAAATTTTTGAGTATAAATTCCATTTTATGAATACCCATCTATAGTAATGTAACAGAATATTTTTATCATACGTAAGTAATGATACGTAATTATGTGATTCATCACTATATTGGACGCGGGTCCTACGGTAAGGTCTTTTGTGTATCCAATACAGGGAATACGAATACAGGTGTTATTCTCAATGCCAATATGCCGAAATATTATGCCATGAAAGAAGTTCCATTATTGGAATTATCCGTGAAAGAAAAGATGCAACTATTGACCGAAATATGTCTTCAGAAATGTAGCACTTCACCGTATATCGTATCCTATTACGACAGTTTCATCGAGAATGAAAATTTATATATCTTATCCGAGTATGCCTCATTCGGTGACCTCCAACGGTACATCGGTATTGCGTCTCCTTTGACCGACGAGTTTATCGCAAAAGTCCTCATACAGTCCGCGATGGGTCTTGCTTATTTACACAAGCACAACATTGTTCATCGCGATATCAAGTTGAATAATATACTCGTTTCCGACGACACGAGTATTCGAATCGCGGACCTAGGTGTCTCCCGTTTTTTTCCAGAGACAAACCTCTTGAATTCGCTAACAGGTAGTCCGCTCTATATGTCACCGGAGATGTGTATCGGAACCGGATACAATGAGAAAACGGACGTATGGTCGCTCGGATGTGTGATATATTACTTGTTGAAAGGAACTTATCCATATAACGGAAGCAATATGTTTCAACTCTATTATGACATTATGGACAAGTCATATGAACCTATCGGACCAGAATCCACTGCGCGACACGAAGAATGGAACCGTATTTTAGGAAAACTGCTGGATAAGAATCCATTCACGCGATATCGCGCATCGGTGATATGTCAGGACCCCTTTCTATTGGAACTCGCGGATATGTCAGTCGATGAGATACAGAAGCAGGTACATTGTACAAATACGATTGGCGAAAATATATGGGAACTCTATAATCGGACCATTGCGACGCGCATGGAACCCGATGAAGATATAACAGACGAACAATTTATCGGGATGGTCGATATGATTACTGAATATACACCAAAGAAAACGATGCGGTCGATTCCGTCGATTCCGATAAATCTTGCTGGAATACAACCCCATCCACCGACGTCGTCATCACCACATGTAACTCCGCGGTCAGTTCGTTCAAGGTCATCAACTCAACGAACACCGATGCCACCTTCCCCTACATTTTCGACGACATCTTCTGCGACCACTTCCGCGACCTCTTCTGCAACACCTTCGACTAATTCGCCACGTATTTCGTTATCTTCACTCTCGTCGACACCACCATCGTTGAATTCGGTGTTGAACAATTCACCACGTGTATCATTTTGCTCATATTCGCATTCCGTTGGACAGATTCCAATTCCAATCCCTTTAAAGAGACAATCATCGTTCCTGCCACCGATTGAGCGCAAGTAATTTTTATGCAATAAATAATATAGACATATCACAAAACACACATACACATCCTAATGGCAATTGATTATGTAATGGATAATGCACTCTTATCCAAGTTGTGCATCTATCTCGTTGTTGCAAATATCGCCGTAATCGGTTTCGTGGTCTTTATTTATTTGAAATTACGTAACAAACAAGGACCACCAGGTCCTCCAGGACCACCGGGACCTCCAGGGCAGTCGGCACCTGCCGTTCGTAGTCCAGGTGAAGATGCATCGAAGACTACTGTTATTTCTGCACCATCTTCATCATAAGTTGCCATATATATCATAGACATCTATCGTATTTGCCGTTGCGGTTAATACGATTGTCTCTACAATTTTACACAATTCTTCGTCTGAATCCCATTCATAGAATAGTGCGAACAAGGTTGCGTATCGCTGTACGAGTTCTTTATAATAGCGTGTTGGTAAGTCCATTTGTAACTATTTTTTGTATATAAAAAAGAATCGCGGTTCTTTTGCATCATACCACTGACCGACCACCGATGAAGAAAACAAAAACAGTATCGATTCAAGAGTGCGATTCGCAACCCGCAACGAAACCTCATGTGATTTTCAATGAACCGACTGTATTTTCCGAGTTTATCATTCACAAACCTCTTTGTCGGATATTATCATCCTATCAATCACCCGAAGACCTCCCGATGGGGATGTTAATTGTGGGCACCCCCCTTTGTGGTAAAAGGACATTAATCCATGCATTTATAAATCACCTTGTCCAAAAACCGGTTACGCGGACCATACGTCGCGATATGCATGAATCGATGAAAGTGGAGTTCGTTCATTCGCCGTATCATATTGAATTTCATTTAGAAGAATACGGTCTAACTGACCGTTACATCGTCGGCGAATACATTAAAAAGATACTGGATTGTCAAACGATTGATGGGCGAATACGCATATATATATTCTATGGTCTGGAAACTTATACACTCGATACGCAAGATATGTTTGTAGGATTGATGGAAAAGTATGCGTCGTCTTCGCGATTTATATTTACCGCATCATCTACTAACAAAATACACAAACGAATAAAGACATCGACGGTACATATTCGGGTGCCAATGCCGTCCCAACATGAAATTCGTTCATATCTTGCGAGTAAGGGTCTATCGATATTCGATGCAGATGCGCGGTTGCAAACGATATTGAACGATGGACATATCGGTAGTCTTCGCTATCACTCTTCTGTAAATCCATTCGATGCATTATGGAAATCAATACGTCCATTGATTGACCGAGAAGATATAGAAAGTGTTGTAGAGATGCGTCCGCTTTTTTACGAGGCAATTACGCTTACATTACCGATGAACGAATTGATACAAATGATGTGTCGCTATGTCGTTCAATCTTGTCCAATGCATTTGTCGAATGAACTATCCAAGTGTCTTCAAGAATTTAGTCATCTCGAAATGAGAATGAATCATTTGAAGCACGATATCGTATGTCTGGAATACGGTGCATTACTTGCCAAACGATATTTACATGGACACTTTCGAGAATAAGATAGATTCGAGAAACACTTTCGAGAATAAGATAGATTCGAGAAACACTTTCGAGAATAAGATAGATTCGAGAAACACTTTCGAGAATAAGATAGATTCGAGAAACACGTTCGAGAATCGGAATCGATAATCGCGTGTAACTGAAACGCTTTTTATCTAAAGACAGAATAGGCGAAGACAAGTAATATATTATATCGGCACTGTATCTACGTATTGAAGATGGAAGATTATTACGAGATACTTGGTTGTTCGCATACGGCATCGACGGAAGAAATCGCACAAGCATACCGTCGTAGTGCTCTTAAATTTCATCCCGATAAAGTATCACATGACAACTGTAAGAATACAGCAGAATCGCTTAAACTCGCAACGGAACGATTCATCCTATTGACTGATGCATATGAAACATTGCGCGATCCAGACAGACGTCATGCATATAATCTACGGAAGAAGATGTACGGTTCATCTGCCTATGCGGAAGAAGAAGCAAACGAAATGAAAAAGAACGAGGCACCTTGGACACTTGATACACTCTATCAATATCTGGTTCGCTCGCCGTTATGGAAGTGGGGATGGGTTTGGTTAAAAAGTTTTGACCCCGTGTTATCCGATGTAACACAAAGATGGATTGATGATATTACACAACAATATATGATGGAAACTAACGAATTGACAAAATCCGAATGTGTCCAGTGGTGTGCAAATATCGTCAAGAATTACTTGGAACGTAAGTTTAGTATTCCAGAATACCACAATATATACAAATTGCAATTAACAACGTATTTAATTGAACAGTCGCATATCAATATCGAATGTTCGCTCGATTTCATTCGTAAATATTCTGCTGTGGATATTTGGCACGAATCGAAACATGAATATGCACTCGCACGTTTCGACTTGCGCAATGATGTCTGTTGTCTCCGATATATAGACCGAAAGATAACGTTTGAATTCATGGATAAATTTCCGGAAAATACATCGCGATTCGGACTTTATGACATCCAGATGAAAGTCTCATTACCACCTTCGATACTCACCAAGAAAATTCGATTAACACACGACTATGAAAAGGACACCCCGTTAGTTACAACCATTCACATCGATGGGAAAACACATATTTATCGTTTAAAAAGCAAAGGTATATACGATGCGACTTATCGTAAATGGGGCGATTGCTACCTGTGTATCTCACTCGAAGACGTCGATACAACGGGATGTCGTGATAAGAATATTTATCGTTATGATATTCTAACCGACGAAGAAACGGAATCACTATCAAAGGACGAACTGTATTCGTCTATCAAACTTGAAGAAATGCAAGATATATTCTCTGTATAGTCCCATCTCAATCTCTACTTCTACTTGTCCATCAATTATTTTATCGACACACATTAAATAATTGATGCTTTATAATAAATGCAACCACTTACGCGTTTCATTACATCGTATCTCCCGTATGTTCTTAAACATTCAACTTCACATGTTCAATCCTCTGTTGAAATACCCTCTCCATCCCTCGCGATTGTCGATGAACCAGTAAGGTGTCGTACGGATGACCCTGAACGATACAAACAATACAAGTATTTTATCAATGACGCGATATCTCCTGAAATGCAACAGACAATCCTACGCGATTATCGCCGTGTCCATTGTGTCCAATATACATGCAAATCGCCTTTCTCATCGGATGCGTTTCAGATAGAAATGCATTATTACCTACCTCTTACGTTGAAATCATTGAAGAGTTCTAGGATGATGAAAACCATCGAACTGTATGTAAAATCATTGTTCGTGATGTTTTTCAATCTCGAATCGATACAATCACCTTATATACGCGACGTTGTTCTGTCGAAAAATGGTCCAATTCGAATCTACTTTGCGCCAACTGAATTTAAAAAGCACATTCCTCGTGAAGTGTGTCATCGCAAACCGTTTGTATTCGAAAATGACATGGTGAATTCGGGATATACAACACATGGTATGAATGGTCGATACATCGTGATTTATCGCCGGGAAGAATTCAGTCGTTTATTATTCCATGAATGTATCCACTATATCGGTCTCGACGGTGCATCCGACAGTTGGATCGATTTCCAACAATTCCGCGACGATACACTATTGAACGTCGAAGGCGAGTTGCGCATATTCGAGGCATATACCGACACGTATGCCATATACTGGAACATTCTCATCCGTCAATACCTGATGCGAACCAAGACATCGACCGTGCCGGTACCGGCAATACCGACCTTATGGAAACGCGAAATAAATCACCAACGCAAATTGATTGAACATTGTATGTACTGTATCGGTGCAAATTCAATAGACCAATGGTTACCCGGCGCACCTGCAGATAATCGAATTACATGGACAATGAATACCGCCACATTTGCCTACTATATTTTAAAACACGGTGCGTTCTTACGTGGCACCATGAAATTCCAAGAAATGTTCCCTTTCGGTGCAACTTTATGGTCTCGCGATAAAATTAAACAATGGTATGAATTCTGTATAGATGGCATGAAAACGGTATCTGATAAATACCATGCAAGGTGTCGAGCGAAAGATGCTCCGACGACGATGTCCGCGATTTGTTCATCGTAAAATATTCTGTTTCTATGGTAGCTAACTAAAGTAGCCACGAATGGGAATTAAAAACCTAAATTCCCTTATTGAAACGTGTAGTCCATCAGGGATTCAATTATGTTCATTAACAGCATTTCGCGGAAAAAAAGTTGCCGTCGATGCAAATGTCTATTTATACAAGTACATGTATGGTAAAGCAACGCCTATCGATGGAATCTTTTTCATGGTCAATAAATTCAAAAAGTTCCATATGACGCCGATATTCGTGTTCGATGGCAAACCACCATGCGAAAAAGAAATGACACTTCAATATCGCAAACAGATGAAGAATCGTTTGGAGACCCGTATTCAAGAAATCAATCATTCGATGGAACAACTCGCAATTTCAGGAACCGGCAATGACCCGGATACAACGATGATAGAAGATGACTTGCGACAACAATTACAACAGAACGAACGTCGTCTCATCTATATTTCCGATGAAATTATACATCTTGTCAAGAGATTGTTCGATATGATGGGCGTTTCCTATATTGATTCACCGATGGAAGCGGAACACTTGTGTGCCAAGTTATGTCGCGCAGGATATGTCGATGCAGTAGTCAGCGAAGATATGGATGCAATCGCATGTGGAAGTCCGGTGGTCCTACGCGATTTTTCGAATCGTCGCGATGATATTCGTGTTTATACGATGCAACGCATATTGGACGATATGGGTATTACATATTCCATGTTTGTCGATATGTGTATTTTACTTGGAAATGATTATATGCCTCGCGCTCGTGGATATACGCCGGATATGATTTATTCGGATATATGTCAGCATGAAACCATTGAACAAATTAAACAGACACGGTCATTTCGGTTACCGGATGAATACCAATGTCGTCGCCTTCGCACACTATTGAACTTGGACGAAATTAGTATTTCGGATGAAGAATGGACGCGTCAATTAAGAAAACATCAGGACCTCAATAAACTCAAGGAATTTATGTGTTGTCATTCTACGATTGACATGGATACGATATCGAATCGTGTTGAAAAGATGTTTTCATCCGATGCCCGCAGACCGTCGGCGATGGATATTCGACAAAAAGTAGAATCACAAGTCGAATCGCGATTACCATGGTTCTCTATTACACCTCGCATTCATAATGAATACAGGACAATACGTGGAATGACTGGACTCACAACCGCACCATCACCTGTCGCAACGAGTTCGTTCGTACATTGAAACGAAATAGAATGTTCCTATATAATATACATTTTTGTGATATATTATATAGAAATTCGCAAGATGGAGACCACTGTATCAACCATACCCGAAGAAAACATCAAGCGAATCAACCAATGGGATAACGAATTATGGACCGTCATCGATTCCTATTTCAAAAATACCGATAATTATATGTCAAAGAACCAACTCGATTCATACAATCGCTTTTTAGAAATTAATTTGCCCAAGACCATCCGTCAATTCAATCCGCTTATTCTGTCCTATCATCCAACTACATTCGTCGTTCCGGGAACAAATCAAACCGAAGAAGGATACTATTTCGAAGTCCATGTGACACTCGGTGGAAGTGTCGAAGAAATATCCGTAGAAGAATTAAAAGAAGACCGTTCTGCGAATCCGTATGAATCCCGTGAAACTGTATTAATCGACGGAACATCCATTCGCGTCACGGATAAAAAAGTCAATGTCATCAACGACGGAACACATATCTATGTCAATAAACCAATTATACAAGAACTTTACACATCCGACGGTAAAATCACCGGTCAATTACACCAAAAACCACTTTACCCAAACGAAGCACGTCTCAAGAATATCACGTATCGAACCGATTTATTAATCGACGTCATTATCGACTATCGTATCCACCCCTATGCACATTTCCAACCCGCACGTGACGGCATAACAAGCGATACGACAAACTTTACACAACCCCGAGTCATACGTCGATTCGAAAAAGTTCCACTCGGTTCCATTCCAGTCATGTTACAAAGTAAGATATGTAGTCTATACGGTATGAAACAGGAAACATTGCATCAGATGGGCGAATGTGAATATGACCACGGTGGTTATTTCATCATCGACGGAAAAGAAAAAGTCATCGTCGCACAAGAACGCCAAGTCGAAAACATGATTTATGTATCGGAAATCAAGGATGCATCGAGTAAGAACGGGATTAACTATCGCGTCATGAGTGAAGTCCGCTCTGCACCGGAACATCGTTTCCAACCGGCACGTATTACAAATGTTTTTGTGGCACGTCGTTCGGTGACCAAGAATCACCAATTCTATAACAAGTCCTACGATACGAATGTCAAGGTTCGCATGGTCGATATGCACGAAGACGGTCTATATGTGCGAATTCCACAAATTACACAGGACATTCCTTTATTCGTCGTGTTTCGCGCACTTGGTATCGTATCCGATTATGAAATTATACACAAGATTATGGCATCCGGGTCATTGAACGAAGACACCGTTCTCGGAAAACGCATGATGGATTTCCTACAAAGTTCAAAGGCAGGTGCGACAATATTCTATCCGGAACTGTATCATTATGATGAAACATTGAAGGTATCGTATCAACGTGAAATCGATAATATGGCAGATGCACGTATGTATATCGCGTCCTTCATCGACAATGAATTCTTGCCGGAAAAAATACAGGATAAGGAAGTCCGTATGGCATACCTCGACATTATATTCAAGGAACACTTTTTACCACATGTCGGAAGCATGAATCTCGATAAAGCAGACTATTTGTCCTATATGGCATACGAAACCCTATTATCGACATTCGGAATCAAGAAATTCACCGACAGAGATAGTTATATGCACAAACGCGTCGATTTAGCAGGTTACCTCGTTGCAACCCTATTCCGTGACTTGTATTTCCGTGTGAAGAACCGTCTTGTCGAATTGTGTAATATCAATCATAGTAAGCGCGATGTGTCCGGTGGATTCTGGTTGAATGATGATAAAGACACCTATTTCTGGCGCGAATTACCCGCAAACTTGAAATTCACTCGTTATCAACTCTATCGTTTCATCGGTTCCGAACTTGAACCGCAAACCATTCTCCGTGCAGACCAAATTGTTGATAGACGTATCGTTGATGACGGTTTCATGTTTGCATTCAAGAATGCATGGGGTCTCAAGAACGCACCTGGAAATAAGGAAGGTGTGGTCCAAGACTTGGCACGTTTGAGTTACGTCGGTTTCGTATCCCATCTACGTCGTATCAATACTCCATTATCTGCGAGTGCGAAAGTCCGTGCACCGCATACTCTCCACATGTCATCATGGGGTATTATGTGTCCTTCCGAAACGCCGGATGGTGGTAACATCGGTCTCCGTAAGAACTTGTCGATTTTCGCAGTCATCAGTTCGGGTAGTAATTCAATGACCCTATTGCGATGTATGGTTAATCACGGTTTAGAAAGTAATTTACAAGCGGACCCGACACGTTTCCATCAAACCAAGGTGTTCTTAAATGACCGCATCGTCGGATATGTTCGTCATCCCGTGTTGTTCTGCAAGAAACTACGTCTATTGAAACGCAATGCAATTATCAACGTCTATACGTCCATCTCATTCAACATCGAACATAATTGGATTAAAGTCAATACGGATTCCGGTCGTGGTATGCGCCCAGTCCTCGTTGTCGATTCCGATAACCAACTTGATATTTTCAAGAAAGTCAGTGTTCTCGGTGGTAAAGACGTCTTTTCTGCATTGAAACAACAAAGTCGCAACAGTAAGGTAAATTGGATGCATTTAATCGGTGGTTTCCGCAACCACGATGAAAAGGTTCCATTTAATGACCAGGAAGAAATGTATTTGAATGACTCCGACTTCGAATCGGATATGATACGATTGGAAGAAATGGCTGGTGTGATTGAATACATCGATAAGACAGAAGAGGACAATGCAATGATTGCCGTATCGATTCGCGATCTTTCCTATAAACAATATCGTTATCACTACTGTGAAATCCATCCATCGCTCATATTAGGTCTCCTTGCAAATTGTGTTCCTTTTATTGAAATGAATCCGGGTCCGCGTCATTTGTATGCCGTTGGTCAATCCAAACAGGCACTTGGTATGTATGCAAGTAACTTCCGTAATCGTATGGACACGAAAGGTCAAGTGATGTATTACCCTCAACGTTCGATTGTCCGTAATCGTCTTGAACGCTATTTATTCACACCGGAAATGCCAAATGGTATCAATGCGATTGTCGCAATTGGTTGTTTCTCGGGATACAATCAAGAAGATTCCATTATATTCAATAAAGCATCGGTGGAAAGAGGTCTGTTCCGAACAGTCAAATACCGTACGTACTCTGCACGTGAAGAAATCGAAAATGGCAAGATTCGCGAACGTATTATGAAACCGGTTCCAACCAATACACACGAAATGAAACCGGGTAATTACTCGAAACTCGACGAAAATGGGTTGATAATTGAAGGTTCAAAGATTACCGAAAACGATATTCTGATTGGAAAATGTGCGGTGTCATCGGAAAAAGACGGAAAGACAGAATATGTCGATACCAGTGACTATGTCCGAAGAAATGAAGACGGTTATGTCGATAAGGTCTTTTCGAATATCGGAAATGAAGGACAACGTTATGTGAAAGTCCGTGTCCGCAAGGATAAGAAACCGGAATTAGGTGACAAGTTCTGTTCGCGTTACGGTCAAAAGGGTACTGTCGGTATGTTGATGGAACCACAAGATATGCCGATGACCGCAGAAGGTATTCAACCAGATTTAATTGTCAATGCACATGCGTTCCCTAGTCGTATGACTATCGCACAATTCCTCGAATTAATTCTCGGAAAGGCATGTACAGAACTCGGTCTTGAATCGGAAGTGGCCGCGTTTAGTGAAGTCAATGCGGAAACCATCGGCAATTCATTAGAATCCGTCGGTTTCGAACGTCACGGACACGAAGTTATGTATAATGGTCGCACCGGTGAAATGCTAAAAGTCAATTACTTTATAGGTCCAACCTACTATCAACGTTTGACACATCAAGTCAGCGACAAGTATCAATCACGTGATGACGGTAGTCGTACTGCGCTAACACATCAACCAGTCGGTGGTCGTTCATTAGGTGGTGGTGGTCGTATCGGTGAAATGGAACGCGATGCATTATTATCACACGGTGTATCGGCATTCTTGAAAGAAAGTATGATGGAACGTTCCGATAAGAGTTCGATGGTCATTTCGCAAAATACAGGTGTTCTTGCAGTGTATAATCCAGAACGCCAAATCTACCGGGATTTCATGACGGATGAATCTATCCAGGAATTTGATTCCGTATCGAATCAAATGGTCAAACGAAGTACCGAACCAAGTTTATACGCAAATCAATTCGCAACGATTGAAATACCATATTCATTCAAGTTATTATTACAAGAAATCGAGGCAATGGGTATTAGTCTAAAATTAATTACTGAAAATAAACAAACATTCTGGAAGGATACACCATTGACAGACGCAGATACACGCATGATGAGTCAATTCGAACAAGAATTGGCGAAATTCCCTGTGAATCGTATGAAGAGTCCAAAATTGTGGAAGGTCATGGAACAGAAATGTTCGAATTATATCGAACCGGGAAAACGCTCGTCTATACAGTCAATCCTATCTCAAATGAAGAAGGATAAACAAATCATCGCATCCAAATATTCGTCGTATTTCAATACCGCATATATCATGAAGAATAAAATCAGTTTTAACGAAGAACGTGCAATTAGTCGCTTGGATTCGATTGACGAATTATTCCGAACGGCAAAGTATGATGCACATAGTAACATGCGTCGATTCCTCGATGTCGGTGCATCCGATGGAACGATTACGAGTGCAATTGCGGAACGATGGAACATTCCTCGTGAAGATGCACATGGTATCGATATTGACATCAGTCCATACATGACGATGGATGTCGGTGACCGTGTGAATATTACTACTTATCCGCGAAAGAATTACACGGGTTACGAATCAAATACGATGGATGTGGTCTTCTTCCACGTGGTCTTCCATCACGTACCATTACATGACCGTATACCATTGTTGCACGAAGTGTATCGTATTGTCCGTCCGGGTGGTTATGTCGTCTTCCGCGAACACGATATGCCATATGACCGTGATAGTGAAGAATGGCAATTCATGGATGCTATCCATGCAATTCATATGATTGCGAAGAATGAAGATATGCATTCCTATTATGCGGAATATTTCACGAAGGAACAATTGAAAGAGTATATGAAGATGACCGGATTCATCGAGGTAACAAAGACGAATCCGCGTGGTAATCAATATATCTATGAAGCATTGTATCAGAAACCGGATACACAAGTATCGGAACGAGTCATTCAACAAATGAATGCGCACGAAGATGTTACGTCGATGCCGTTTATTAAACGCATGAAATACCATACGGTCTATTACGATGAAACCAAGGATGATATCGTAATTATTCAGAAGGTCGATGTGCGTGATACGGATGACGTGTCTGCGGAATTGAAGGACATACAAAATAACCGTGTTCGTATCATGTTGGGATACAAACAACCGGCATTATTGAAATCCGGTGGTCGTCGTAAGTCGCCTGAACCAGCTGAAAACTCGATTCGTGTTACCATCGATTCAAAGGAAGTCGATGAACCTATCAAAGGTGGTATGGGTATCGATGGTGATGTCAATGATGGAAATGCGGAAGCGGAAGTGGATAATGCAGTACAGATGATTGAAACGATGAACGAACATAGTGATGTCATGACAAACGAACAATACGAAGCAGAACAAGAATTCGAACGCAAGGAACATGAACGCGAATCAGCACACGTCGAAGTTCCGGCAATCGATGCAGTGACAAAAGTGATACCAATTGAATCGGGATTACCAAGTGAAATACAGGATACAATGAAAGAATATAATCAGACAATGCCGGAAAATAAGGATGCGGACTACAATGTTGATGCATTGGCAGAAAAGACGCGTCAAGTGGTTGAAGTGATTAATGTCCCAATGGAACCAGTGTATCGAGATGTGATTGATCTTGATATGATGGATAATGGGGACGGTGACGAAATCATCTAAAGGGGAAACCGAGGTTTCCCCTCGACCCCTTCCTCGTGCTACGCATTGTGAATAATAGTATATTGTAAAATCATTCATAATGAAACACATAATTGCGTTTCACTATCAATGTCTATTCTTATGAACCATCCTACACTTGTATGCATCTGGAAAAACTGAAGAAATGGAGAAATAACAAATTTACTCGTTTTAAGACTTCCCGTTTTAAAATTTTTTTCAAAAAGTGAGCTGTCACTTTTAGTAGTTTCAACTTGTTTCAATTCTCCAAATCCCCATTATCCATTTCCCTTTCACCCTTTCCTTTTTTATGGAATAGATTGTTATATCATTCGACACGCAGTGGCGTGAGAGTCCATAGGACGAACTCATAATGAAATACATAATTGCGTTTCACTATCAATGTCTATTCGTATGAACCATCTAACAACAACCATACAGCAGAATCAAATGGAATTTCAACATGAGAATCTAATGGCAAAGACCATGTCCATCATGTCTAATGTAACAATCCACCATACGAGTCTCCAGTAGGGGAGTCGGCCATGTGGCCTCCGCGGCGCCACCGACGGGTCAAAATTTAGACCCATAATATTCCATTAGGTTAAAAAAGTGACCCACACGTATCGCACCTAACAATGGTGACTTTTTGGTGAAAAAAAGAGGAAATGGAGAAATAACAAATTTACTCGTTTTAAGACTTCCCGTTTTAAAAAATTTTCAAAAAAGTGAGCTGTCACTTTTAGTAGTTTCAACTTGTTTCAATTCTCCAAATCCCCATTATCCATTTCCATCCGACCTTAACATGAGTGATTTATATAGGACATTGCATCCGAACTATCGTCACATTATGTATCACATTGCGTAGCACAAAAGGAGGGGGAAGGGGGAACCTTGGTTCCCCCGAAATTTGATAAAGTATTGTAATGAATCCATAGACGTTCAACACGAATTTAATTATAAAAACGATTTATACTATTGTATATATTTGGCACGGCAATGGACGAACTAACATATCTACGCAATGCTTGGAATACCTGTATTGAAATGGTATGTGACCGCGGGTATGCCATCCAAGACGAATATAAGAATCTCACCGACTCCGATTTTAAATACCTGATACAAGAAAACAAATTAGACATTTACGGAGAAATTACCGACAAGGATACAGATGACAACGAAGAACATGAACATCGTAATGGCATCTTTGTCAAATTCATATTAGCACGACGTATCAAACCGACTGTAATCAAAGCATGTATTGAGGAAATACGGTCCCTATATTCCCATTTGAAATCAATCGACATCGTCCTTGTATTGAAAATCGAACCGAATCACAGTATTTACAAGATAGAAAAAGAAAAGAACGACAAAGACTATAGTGTTCAAATTATGCACTGTAAGCAACTCCAGATGAACGTAACGAAACACTGTCTGGTCCCATCCCATCGACGCATCGACGAGTCCGAAGCATCCGACCTGATGCGACTATACAATCTAACATCGCGCAACCAGTTCCCATTGTTACTCAAAGAAGACCCCGTCGCGCGTTATTACAATTTCAAATCCGGTGATATCATATGCATTACAAGCAACTCTATTTCAATGAACTACGGTTATTGTTATTACCGTTGTGTGCGTTAAATAATACGTTTCATATAAATTCTGGTTATACAGTATATTGTCACTGTATTCTAAAAAATATTTTTTTAATGATTGACTTGATTAACTATAGTCCAGATAAGTTACGCGCAGTGAATGCCGATACCTTGAAGAACATGTTTGATGTACTATATGCTGAATATAACACCAATAAAAATAATTTAACCGACGATAAACGTATGGCATATAAAGAGGCATTCCGAAACCTCGTTGACCGACTTTCGAGTCAAGCGAAATGGGACTCTACTGCGAATCGATATCGCGGTAGTGTTGTTTCAAAAGAATGTAATGGAGACTGCTCATTTCTAACAGAGGCACATGGTAAATTACAACGACTATCCGACAAGGCATCTGAAAATATAAATCCAATGGAAACAATAACCCAGAACAAGACCACCATTGAAACCAATAAATCCATATTACTATCACGACAGGCACAATATGACATGGCAATTAAACGCAATCGCCATCGTCGCGATATGATTGTAACCGTTGCCGGATTAAATACCCTATTGTTAGGACTCTATTACCTATTAATCAAAGACCCACCTGCAATCATCGAAAGTTAGAGCACCACATTCTACTTCTTTATTTCTTTATACATAATATAACCATCTTTGGCATTGCATTGCATTGTTATATAATGAATACAACAATCCACACAACATCGACACAACACACGGAATTTATACCAAGTCAAGGTGTCCCAATTATAGAACGCCCTCAAGGAGTTCCCGGCGGTCATGGACAAGGACAACTTCCTGAAACACTACAGACAACCAAAGACGTCCGTTGGTCATCACACGGTGTCTATTATGGAACTCCTAAATGGAGACACTGGCAAATCAGGATGTTACCCGTATCGGAAATGGACGAAAAGATGGTCGAAGAAAAACGCCGCCTCGAACGCGTAATGCGTCACCGTTTATTCATGAGTTTCATCTATGTATGGTGTTTCTTGACCATCATCGCGGGTTTATTTTACTACACATCGACGATTACACGTTCTATATTCATTACGAGTATCGCAGTGATGACCGTGGTATTGATGGTCGCCTATTTGGTTTATGTACCAAATCGCGCATTGTAACATCGTTAAAAAATATTATACCAATATAGAAAATAGACACTGTATCACATTCGAAACACTATTTATGTCAAACGCAGAAATTGAAGGTTTAATCAACCGTTTTAATAAAGATTACACGTCTTATACCGAAGTGAAAAAGAGTATCGATAAAATGGACCCTGTTATCCAGAAACAGAATGAAATCAATTCGATGAATCAACAAATTATCGATTCGACTGAAAATATATTGAACCAACAACGCCGAGAATTAGATACAAAAGGACGTATCATCGACTATACCGAAAAAGATATTCGAAAAAACTTTTCCTTATTAAATACGCAATTCATCTTGTTTATTACAATCATCGTCATGATTTCCGTAATCGTACTCTATATGGTGGTCACCTATATCACCGAAAATAATATTGTAGAAAGTGCAAGTAACTTTATGAGTCGGATACGTGGAACCGGGCAATAGATGATATAAATGATAAACATTATATCGGACTATGTTAGAATAACCCCGAATGACTATCGTTCCATCCAGAGATATCTCTTCCACGTCGTCCTATATGTTCCTTTATGATTTCATTGTAAAAATGGACAAGTATGCAAAGAAAATCGACGAAGGATGTGCAGAGATCGATGCATCTCATTTCAAAGATGCGATCACCCAATTATCAATTGACCACGACCCGAAAATCCAACAACTCGCAAACGAATGGAAAGGACGTTGTCGTCTATCGTGCGAACAATATATTCGCGTTCCGATTCATCGAACAAGTACCCTCGAACTCATCATGATTATATGGAATCCGCTTTCAACGACACCGGTCCATTCCCATCCCGAATATGGATGTCTTTTCCATGTTCTCGAAGGAACCATTCATACTCAAGAATATACGGATGGAGATATGTCTTCTATCTATCGGATTAACGGCGAACGTATTATGACGAAAAGTTCAGTCGATTATACGCGGGGACAACACGGAATTCATCGTGTATTTAATCCATATACGACAACTGCGGTGTCGATTCACCTCTATATCCATCGACGCCCTATCTACCGTGACCGACGTTCATCGGAACCCAATGTCGGACGAATGATAAATATTCCATAGAAAGATTCAGATTCAGATTCATTGTCACCATTCATATCTTATAAAAAATATGAGTGTTGTTTTTTATTGTTTTGGTTTTGCCTTATTGGTCATTATTGGTCCAAGATATCAACGTTTGACCGATTTGACCGATTCGATTGTTGTGAATGCATCGACATGGTATCATCATAGATATCGCCTTCCTGGATTGCGTATTCCGCATAATCACTCTTCAACGGAATACGATAATTCTTAATCTTCATCCATTGTGCCTTTGACAAGTTAAGGTAGAATTTTTCATCCAACAATGTCTTGAATTGAGTTATCTTTATAAAATCCTTGCGGATAATATTGTTTTCCTTCGTCCATGGAATGTATATCTGACGATACAATACACTGAATGGATACATCGGTAGTGCCTTTTCATCGTCGACATTCGCGGTAACATCCATGATGGATTCCATGAAAAGGTTGAATTGATCATTCGCAGAACGATATTCCTGTGTATATCCGATGATTTCATCTGGATAGTAGTCGATTCCTTTGATACCTTCCTTTTTATAGATAGGATACCAGTGAATCATAATGGACATAAAGTAAGGCGCCCAGTAGTTCAACTTTGCATCATCAAGCACACAACGTTTGAAATGCAATATGTTTTCCGGTTTCGGTGCCATTGTGAATGTCGATAAGAAGTCGGTATTACGAACACGACGCCATGTTCCTTCGTCGCCTGACTTGATTTCCGGTTTGTCATTACAAATCAAGGCAAGTTTAAATTGCGGTTTGAATTCAATTGGGTCTTGATACATTTTACGAGCAGATATAGTATCACCACCGGTCATTTCCTTCATATAACCTGCATTCAATTGGTCATTCTTATCCGGTTCTTCCATTGAACAGAAACGCTTACCCTTGTTCTTTGCGACTTCCGGTGTAGCCGCAGTGGATGCAGGACGTTTTTCGGTGATAACTGCGACAGTCATTTTGCCGACATAGGATGTCGATGGTGAAATGTGGAATCCGAGTGCCTTTTGTAGCAAACTAATCATCTTTGATTTACCGTTACCACCTTTACCCGAGAAGATACTGAAGATTTCGTCGGTCACATCGCCGTCCAAATACGATGCGAGTAATTTCAACATGTATCGTCGAACGGACTTGATGATAAAGACCTGTTCGAAGAATTCGTATATGTCCTGTATCGTCGGATTGTTCTCGTCGTATTCGACATATGGAATATTGGTTGTCAATGTATTCAAATCTTCTGGACGACCTTCGCGGAATTCACCTGCTTTCAAATCATAGATACCATTGGTGAAACCGATGATATGATAACTTGATTCACCATCGAGTTTCTGAACTTCGGTCTGTCCTTTGATACTAAAGAATTCCTTTGCAGCTTTAACGATTGCACTCTTGAAGTCATTGCGTTGTAACTTGGTGATAATTGCTTCTGCATTATCGACCTTCTTTTGCAGTGCTTTCAATTGTTCGCCGTCGTCTGACTTTTCATCGCTGTCGTCGTCGCCGTCATCGTCGCCGATACGTGAGTTCATCTTCATGTTATACACTGCCGTATAGTTTTCTTTGCGGAGTTCGTCAAACATGACCATGATACCGTTCGAAATATACAGACGTGTAAATAAGTGCGACTTTTCATCTTCAATCCAACGGTGACGTGTTCGGTCGTATTTATAACACATATCATTAATCGAATTACCGATACGGACCATATATTCGTCCTTGTGGAGAAGATACAACAACTCGGCAATTTCATATTCGGTCACGTTCTTGCCTTTTTTTAAAAGACGCAATAGATGTGTTCGGACATTGGACATAATGACCTTCTTGTATTCCGTTGGGTTGTCGGTATTTGCCCAGAACTTGAGAGAACCGAGGGAATACGCAGAGTCGTGCATATTGGACCAACGTTCCCGACAGACGTCATCCGCAACGGATGCATATTCCGGTGCCTTTTTACTGAATGCGACCCACATGTTCAATACACGGTCGTCCTTGTTGTGAATATTGTAGAGACACCATCCGAGTTGTATCCATTTCATATATTCACGTGCACGAGAGGTATCGAGACAGTCAATGAGTTTCGATACGAGGTCGAGTTCGCTATCCGATAGACTCCGTGTGTGATTCGATGGCGCCGACGCATTACGCGAACGCACTTCTTTTTCCTTCTTGTTCTGACTGATTTGATTGGCAATCATCGGTTCCTTGTCTTCGCGAATGTTTGGCCATTGAGACTTGTTTCGCATACCCAATAATTTGATTTTCTGCATATTCGAATAGGTATCTTCGATATCTTCAGTGCGGTCAGACCAACAACGGAGAATGAGTGTGACAGTGTATGGAACACTACCCGGTTTTCGCGAACCATAGACTTGCCATGGATTGACTTCGATAACCGCTTCATCAACGGTTTCTTCGAGACTCTTGGTCAAGTGGAACGGTTCGAAAATGTGTTTCGCGTGTTGGATAAAGTGTATACGCGCGAGATGTTGGATATATGGATTGGTACAGATACGCGGGAATACGAGATGAATGCCGTCCTTCGCGAAATACTTGGTGTGTTCATTGCGTTTCACAACACCATTGTTATCCTTGACGTAGGACGGATGTGGTTTTTCCATGACAAAGCATTCGCGGTCTTCTTCGTGCAAGTCCTCTGTGCGTATATATATCGAGAGTGCCTGGATATATTGCTGACACATTTCGCGTATGTCATTGTGTGTATAAATACGCGGAGGATGGACACCGTGTTCATCGACGAGATAATGGAGGTCAATGTCGATTTTAACCGGTGTAAATTCTTGGTCCGATATACGTTCCGCAAGGAATTCGGAACCCTTGTTTTCAAAGACTTCGTGTTCATAGATAAACGCAAATTTGTCGTTGGTGGTATCAATCGCATATTTACCACCTGCGACATTGTTGTTTCCATCCTTTCCGCCAATTCTTAAGTGAGTGTATTCTTCTTTTGATGATACATAACTACGTCGTAAGAATTGTTGCAGAGGTGTGGATTTTCTTGTAGTTCCAGATGCAGGATTACGTGAAAGCATTTTGAAACTATTATAAGATAGACAAGTATTTTTTTTAAATTAGAATCAATTCAATGAAAATGGGTCAAAATAATTAAGCGTGGTTGGGTGCAGGTTTCTTACTGGAAAACTACACAACGGTTTAATGCTATCGTGTATTCGACCTATTTTGGGAATCAAATTTCGGACATCATGCGAAGTTTTGAATTATGCTCGATGATTGTCGTCGCGAACCGCGGATGTGTCGTCGTGCCCACCATCGTCAATCACGAGTTCCGTATTCAGACCCATGTGGTATTCTACCAACTGGAAATAGAAATCGACATTGAGATTGATGAATGGTCGTAATGCACTTATCTTTTCAATCGTTTCATCGACGGTCATATTATGATATCGGATGAAGTAGGCAATCAGGAACGATACCGAACGACTTGCACCCATGAAGCAGTGGATGAATATCGACTTTTCCGGATTGTCGCGAAGGAATGTGTGCATTTTGCCGGTAATCGTCTGGAAATATGGAACGAGCGATTCATTCGGAATATCTTGCACTGGAACTTGGACGTAGTCGAATTCATCCGGGAAATAATTTGGGAATTCGGTGGTGCAATTAATGATGAGACCGGCATTTGCATGTTTTAACGCATAATAATCGCGGGAATTATAGGCATTACCGAGATAAATACGTGGTGTAATGCGGGTCATTGGGTAAGTGAAATGATATAACGTATGAACGATGGTCTGACGATTATTATTCATTCGTTGAGTATCATTGTATTCCAATGGGGATTTTTTTTCCATGACATAGTTTAGCGTCTTGGTGAATAGTGCATTGGTAATGCAATACGCTTTATATATGATGTTCATTTCTTACTATATCATATATAAATTATCTATATATTATAACGTATTGTAACAAAACCATCAGTATGACAACAGTAAAACAGATGGGCACTCGCGAGGCATCCAAAGAGATAATTAAACAAATGTCGTCATTTAATACCAATCTTGATAGTTTTCTTAGTCGTCTAATGGGGTATCTTGAACAAACAATGACGAATATAGATACTGACCTTAGCAATGCGACTACACTGGAACAATTAGAACAAATAAAAACGCGTATTAATACACTTGGTACACAAATCGAAAATGTTCAAACGTCTATGCCGGCGGGTTTAATATCGAAAGACGCATTAGACAAACTTACGAAAGTTAATGTTACCGTATTATCACTATTTCAACAAAAGCAAAGGTTATTGACTGTAAAAGCACCTTCCGTAGTACCGTCACGAACACTCGATGTCGAAATTGAATTAATTCCAATAGAAGAAGTAGTAATTCAACCAATACAATCACTTGACATCGATATTGACTTAACACAAGAAGAAAAAGAAGTCAAGGAAGAAGAAGTCAAGGAAGAAGAAGTCAAGGAAGAAGAAGTCAAGGAAGAAGTCAAGGAAGAAGGTCCAACCATACATGCAGAACCAATATCAGTCCAATCTCTTGATATCGACGTCGAATTAGAACAAAAAGAACCGGAACTACCTGTAATTCCACCAACATCAACACAGGCACTCGATGTCGGCATTGAAATGAAAAAAGAATTATCCGACGAAGAATTCGAAAAGAAGGACCCACTTCGTGTATTCAAAACGAACATGGAATTTATTGATACGATTAATCTCATTGTTGAAGAAAAAATCAAAAAAGACATTGCTTCGAAATCGGATAAAGAGATTATCGATAAATTGCAAAAAGTCAAAGATGCTATTTCTGGATTAACCACCCAGTATGATAAAACACCGACACCTCTTAAATTAGAAGACGAATTCGAATCGATTTTCCGACAGTTTAATGAAGAATATCCTGAAGGAACACGTGATGCATATGTAAATGCAACTATAAAAAAACTATTTACCGATATTGATAATTCAATTGACGTTTTCAATCAAAAGGTCCAAGATAAGAAACAGGCGGAACAACGTGCATTTGAAGAACAGGAAAAGATGATGCGTGACGCGATTACACAAGCAAAAACACTTATTGACACGGCAATTGCGTCATTGAATACTGCAAAAGGTGTCTATTCATCGTTACCGAGTCCGACAGTAGATGACGACAAACCATTACAAGACGCAATTGCAACGTCGAATACTGAAATCGCTGCAGTTAGAACCACCATCCAAACAAACAAAATTCGCGATGTCGATATTAATGATAAATTAGCAGCATATGCAACGATTGTCAATGAAAGTAATGCCCTACTCAAGACAAAACAAGCAGAACGCATGAAATCCGAACAAGAACAACGTAAGATTGTAGAAGAAGAAAAACGAAAACAGGCAGAATTAGACCTTGCAAAACAAGCAGAATTACAAAAACAAGCAAAGCAAGCAGAATTACAAAAGGCAGAACAAGAAAAACAAGCAAAACAAGCAGAGGAACAACGAAAGATTATGGAAGAACAAGAAAAACAAGATAAAGTACTTATCGATGAACTGACGATGATATACAAGAATATTGAAAATGCGTTTGCGAATTTTAATAAAGTCGGCAGTCTTGTCGCAAAAAATAGTCTCGATACTGCAATTGACCAATACAATACCCAAATTAAAATTATTGATGATGTAACAAGAGGACGCGTATTAAATAAACTTAATCGCGATAGTAACATAAATTTCGGCGTATTGATTAAAAGTATCAACGAAGCATATGCGAAACGCCGATTTACTCCAAAACCAGAAGGTCCGCCAATTCCAGCAAGACCGTCTGCACTAGTTGGTCCAGTGACAAAGGAAGAAGGCATCAGTGCATTCCAACAAGCATTCACCGGTCTCACCGGTACGTTTGCAAAACTTACGAGTGGTCTCGAAACAGCAGTATCCGATATCAAGACACGTATTGCACCGACTGCAGACAAACGCGAAGAACAGATACAACAACGTCGCGAAGTGGATGAACGTGTTGCAAAATTACAATCTGCAAATCAAGAAGTGGCACAGCGTGAAGAACGTCTCAAACGAGAAATGGAACGCATGAGTAAAGAAAGGGAACAGATGGAAGAAAAATTGAGACAACGCCGTGATGTTCCGCCGGAAGAATTGGACAGAGTCCGACGTGAATATGAATCGCGTATGAACCGGATGCGTTCAGAAATGCAACGCGCATCGGACCTCAAAGCACGTAATATCGAACGTGAATACCAGGCACGTTACGACAGACAACGCCGTTCAATTGAAGGCGAAATGGAAGGATTACGTGATAAATACGAACGCGTAAAGGAATCCGTTACTACAAATGCGAGTGAAAAACGTGCAAAGGATGAAGCATTGCGTCGTATGCAATATGATATGGAACGTCTAAAGGTTCGTAATCGCACTCTCGAAACAACTGCACAAGAACGTGAATCAAAGTTGATTGAATTACATGACTTGAAAATGAAATATAATAATCTACTTGATAAATATAGAGAAATTCAACACAAAATTAATACCCCAAAGATATATAATCCAATGAGTAATCCTGATGTTCAACGTGATATGGAATCGCAAATACAAGGAGTCAAAGACGAAGTCATCGATACCCAACAAAACATTGACAGAGTCGAAAGCGAATTAACGGCACAAGTGCAACCATACGATGTTCCGATTATCCCTACCGAAAAGGAAGAAGAAAAGAAGGAGACTTCTATCTTTGACCAATTTTTAACCACAGTCGGTATCAAGAAAGAAGATGAAGCAGTTGCACCTGTAGTATCAGAAGCACCAGTAGAAGTCGTACCAACCATTGCGGAAGCACCTGCACAAGTTGCTCCGGTAGTAATGGAAGCACCTGCACAAATTATGCCGGTAGTAACTCAAGCACCTGCAGAAAAGAGTATATTAGATGCAATGAAAGATACAGTAAGTAACGTAGTCTCATCAGTTACGGGTGAAGAACCTACAAAGGCAGTCGCAGAAAAGACAGTCGAAGAAGTTGCAGAAGGCGCAATCGAAGAAGTTGCTGGACCAGTTGCAGCGGCAGTTGCGGCACCAGTCATCGCAGCGGAAGCGGTATCGGTTCCTGAAAAGAAGAAGGTCATCTATCGTCGTAGTCGTAGCCGTTCCCGTTCATGTCGCCGTGTATGCAAGAGTAAAAGCGGACGCAAGAGTGGTCGTAAGAGTGGTCGCAAAGGTTCCCGTCGTGCAAGTCCTCAATCCCAACAACCAATTATCTATATCCAACCAATCCTCGGACCTCAAGACAAAAATTCCCGTGGAAACCATGTTCCAGGGGAACAAGTTCAAATTAATGAATTTTTAATGGGACAACAACCGCAACCGCAACCGCAACGTTCTTGTAAAAAACCTAAACGCTCTACGCCAAAACGCCGTCCAAGTAGTAATAGTAAGAAACAAAAGAGAATCCGTAGTCGCTCACGTTCTCGTTCTCCATCCAAGTCATTAATGGATAGTCTCAAGAAATATATGCCAAAGTAAATGGAAATTTGATGGTAAAATAAATAAATACATTTTTATTGTATCATTATTATAAGTCACACACGTATCGTATCGAACCGAATCATAACCATGCGCTTCTGTCCTCATTGTAAATTTATGCTCTATACAAAGATGATTCCACTATTTGAAGGAACTGACGCACAGGATGTTCAATTATCTTATTATTGCAAACACTGCAATTGGACTGAAGAAATGAAATTGGCAGAAACCGAAGAAAAACAGTCGTCCATCCCATCCACAACGACATCGTCCTGTATCTATCAACGCAACTATAAAGAAGATTTCATCGTCGACCGTGTGATATCGAATCGCTATACTATCTTTGACCATACATTGCCACGTGTTGCTTATGAATGTATTAATGAAAAGTGTGCAACCAATCGTTCATTTGACGATGACCGTCTCGTATATATCACCAACATTCCGGCAGATTATACAGACAAGGATATCGACGAACTATTAGAACGACTTCTCGGTGTGAAAATGGACGATGTCGAAGAACGCCAACGTATTCAATTGACCAATATCTTACTGGTATTGAAAGATGCAAAGATGGTCAATACAATCACCAAGATGGTTGATAAAAAAGTCGAAGATGAACATACATTACACGTTGAAACATTCCAGAAACCGCGCAAGGAAATCCTCTATATCAAATACGACCCCATTAATATGAAGTATTTATACATCTGTTCAAACTGCGGAACCTCATGGAAGAAGGAATAAGAACCTAGAAATCTATGAATTAATGATTTATCCGCGATGGTCGGTTTCACTATTTTTTTATTTAATTTGATTCAAAATCACCTGTCGATTACCATCGTATAAAAAGACGTAATAATAATACTTTCATATAATAGTATATACCATAAATACCGATAATCCAATATGTCTGACGAATATGATATGCAAGTCGATGATGTCGATGAAATCCCAGCAGAAGATTTCATTGATGAACAACCACCTGAAGATGACGATATCGCAGAAAATGACGATGAAAGCGAAAATCGTTGTGAAACTCGCTTCGATATCGTCGATGTGAGTAAGACTTATGAAAACTACTATCAACAAAAAAAGGTAACCAAACCATTCCTGACAAAGTTTGAACGCGCGAAAATCATCGGAACTCGCGCAGAAATGATTGCGAATGGTTCCGTCGCACTTGTGAATGTTCCTCGTGGTGTAACTAGTGCCTATGAAATTGCCAAGTTGGAATTCAATGAACGCCGTATTCCATTGATGATTCGCCGTTATTTACCGAATGGTGTCGCAGAAGACTGGCGTCTCGAAGATATGGTCGTATTCAATTAAGTCCGGATGGCAATCGATACACTATTGATAATTGGAATGCAATCGATACACTATCGGTCACACTCGATATCCTATCGATAATTGGAATGCAATCGATACACAATTTTTTATTGTATATAGATTGTTCGTTTATTCAATCACGCATATTTGTTTCAATTCGTCAGACTCGTCATCGTTACTATCATTACCACCTTCATCGTCTGAATCGCCTATGAGTGTTAGATGATATTTACTATAATACGACGTTGGAACAGTCGATGAACATTCCACGATTCTTGGACGATGAATTGCATGATTTGTACCCCATCCATTACGATAAATCTGCCGAATGGACTTTCGTAGATTGTCCGTTGCAGTCGGAATATCTATACTTTGACCTGGATGATAACATAGATAAGCAACCATACGATTCAATTTCCACCATTGTCCTAACGTATTTGCTTCTGTCACATCGCGTTGTCGGTTACGCAACATATCGATATGGAGACTCGAATGTAACAGACGTGAATCCCATATCACATATTCACCTTCGGATACAGGTATATGAACCGGAACACTATCGGGAAATAGATTGAAGAATGATTCGGGATAGACGATGAATTCACGATTTTCTGGACTATCGAGGCAACGTTGTAACGTCCGTCCATGTAAATGATGCGTTCCCGGATAGAGGATAAGGCCTCCGTCCATGATTGATGGTGTTGCAGTGAATGCATATAACCCTTGGAAAGACTCATGGAAATCGTGTTCGAATCGTTGGTCGACATGTGGTTCCATATCATCATCCGAATAGAACGTGCGATAATCCTCTTCGGGGATATGCGGATGATGTTCCATGCATTCGGTCAAATATTCCGGCGAGTATCGAAGTCCAATTGTATCGAAGGACACATTCATTTCCTCTGGTTCGACTTGGTAGATAGATGCCATGGTTTCTACCAAAGCAGGATGACCACGCAGTTTCCACATCGTCGGACTATGAATAAGATTATCGTAATATGAAACTATACCATAACATGACGGATGTAACAACTTTTCTGGGCGAAAGAAACAGGACGACGATGATGACGGTGTATCCGCATTTGTCCCGGTCAAATCATTACGTGTAATCCGGCATATATCTGCAATGAGGGAACGATAGATTTCTTCGCGGTCACACTTGTATTGACTAGAAGACAATCCTTCGAGACGACAGTAACCGACCTCGTTGAGGTCTAATAGAATACCGTCGTAATCGTCATTCTTTCTTACCGAACGGGCAAAGCATTCGAATGCCGATTTTGTATGAGTCGCATTTGAAATATCTTCAAGGATACCTTTGTTAAACCGAATGGTATTATTATAATCATCGTCGTCATCCGTATCGTAATTGATAGTTCCCTCATGGTTCGACTGCGGGTCATCGGAATTTATATAATTTGCATATCGACCTTTGATAAACTCGCGTAAAAAAAAGCGTTGTTCGTCATCCGTGTAATAGTTTCCTAAATAAGAGTGCAGATAGGATGACGGACGATTCGTAGAATTCAAAGAAGTACTATAAGACATATTGTTATGAAAATGTTATGTCACTATTACGTCAATGTTTTTTATATTCAACTTTTTGTCATTACCAATTAACACTTCCAGCGCTTACCACAGTTGAGACAAGTGACGAAGGTTGTCATCGGTTCATCAGCAGAACGGGTCTGTAATTGGTAATAGGACGTCTTACGTTGGTTACAACGCATACACAAGTATATATCGGTTGCCATTTCGGTGTTGATTTCATACAACATGCGGTCACGTTTCGTCTTTTCGTCGATATATTTCTTCCAGTGTTCCGGAAACATATACTGGTGCTCCATGGAACATAATTCATACGGTTTAAATTCACCTGTAACGAGACGTTGTATGAAACGCGCATTATTGACATACGCATCCGGGTTCAAATTCGAATAGACTTTAATGCCGAATTGTTTGTACATGTTGGCAAAGATGGGATTATCCCAGCGTTTCATGATATTCTTAGTATCCGAATATGCGATCGTATGATTATACACACCTTTTTCTATTTCAACAGCAACATCGTAACATTTGTCGTCGGTCCAACTATGATAAGGGCGAATATTGCGTAATAGTTTTTCGAATATAGAGACCATCGACGCGCGAACGCTGTGGGTAGAAGTCGAAGTCTTCGATTCAATATCGTGGGTTTGAGTATCGTCGTTCATTGAGTTCATGTTGGTGTCGTGTAGATATTGGAATTAGGATACTATCGTATGCATGATAAAAAATTTAAATCAAAATTATAAAGTGCAATCGTACAAACATGCAATTTATAATTTTATTGGATTATTCAAGGAATTCTTCGCCGAATCATTCGCTGAATCAATCGCGGTAATTTGGGTCGTATGCGCGTAAGTTTTCCTTAATCGATTCGTATTTTTCGAGGATACTTGGTTTAATGTCACGTTTCTTTTCGCGCATGGTTTCGATATAGACTTGTAAGGTTTCGAGTTCTTCATACCATTCTTGTATATCTTCTTCCGTGACTTCATCGTCTTCACTGTCTTCGTCGTCATCACTATGACCATCGTCGGTATAGTCGTCGTCTTCTCCTTCATCTGCATCGTCATCGACGATAAAGTCTTTCAAGTCTTCACCATCGTCATCATCATCTTCTTCGGAACGTTCGGAATCTTCATCTTCAATATCTTCGAAACCACCAAAGGATGATGCATAGAAACTTTCATAGTCTTCTTCAGTGAAATCGACGAGTTCTCCTTCGCTATTATGACAGATGACGAATATATTTCCATAGTAGCATTCTTCATCGATGGGTGGCGGTAATTCGTGCTTATTCAATGTGCGACCCTTGGTATATGCAAAGACGCTTACTTTATTTCCTAAATAACTATAATCACATTCACGTGAAATGTCGTTGGTTCCAATATACTTGCGACATGCTAATGGTATTTGTTCTATATCAAAGTTATCGACTGAAAATGTAGAGGATAGCGGGAATTCGCGAACGGTTCCACCGACGTTTAAACAAACTGCAGTAACGGTATGACTCATGTTTATAATTGTAATTATTGAAATATGCGTATTGTTTAACTTTGAACATAGGAATGAATTGGCATCAAATTCAAATGAGGTGGAGGAGAAGGTCGTTATGGTCCATAAAAATGTGTTTGAGATACGAATTCGATGAGGGGGTCGATGACGAATTGGATGACAAATACCTATACTTTTGTATGGTAACGCATCGTATCTTTGAACAATTCCAATAAATCATCTTGGCGCCCATGCTGTCGCATTTCATTTCGTATCGTATCAAACAGTTCAATCGTTGCCAATACATCGGACATTGCGCGATGAGTGGGTTTATTTTTCAAACCGAGTGTCTCTGTCAGACATTCAAGTGAATACTTGCGTCTATACGGTTGTATTGGGTCATCCGGTATCATATAATTCTTCTGTGCAAGTAATAGTGTATCAATCATACGAATAGACGATGGTATGCAATAACGCGACACACCTTTCTTCTTATTTGCAATATTACAACGGTGAATATGTGCTTGTAATATCGGCATATCGAATTGAAAGAGGTTGTGCCCGACGACAAATGACGCACTGTTTACCTGACATGGTCCATTATATAGGAATGATAGGTTGCCATGGATGAAGTCACATACATTGCGAATGACGGTGTCCATCGGTTCCCCCTGTGTTTCAATCAGTTCGGACGTAATTCGTGTGATACGTTGTATATTATCCGGCAATTTACTATCGATTTTAATAAGCGATTCGTATCGGTGACCAACGTTATCACACATCGCGACTTCGATGATTTCATTTTGAAAGATATTGAGACCGGTTGTTTCGAAATCCATAAATACAATACGGTCTTTCTTTTGATGACTTCGGAGACTCATATTCATACGTGTCGAACTCATTGTTGTAATGATTGCAGTTAATAGTTATATGGAGAATGGATAGTGTATTGATGGGATGTGTGGTATATGACGTTGGATATCAAAATTCATAACGAATGCGAAACTTAAAATAGTCACGATTGAGACTTCAAACGGCATGACTGCGATATATAGTTGAATAATTTGGTAAGATATATATGCGAGTGAGCCAAATAATACAATATAGAGTGCGAGTTTGCGTATGACAGATTCGAGGTCGATTTCGAATCGCATCGAACGTGGTGGTAGATCGTAACCGACTTCCTCTATATGTGCGGTATGACACGCATTGAATATCGGTTGATGTTCGTTGATAGTCGTTTCAATCGTTTCATCGATACTATGTTCATGTTCGATATTGGATGTAGTCTTCGATGAATCTACTATGGAATTCGATAAGTCGTCGATGACAACCGTCGTTGATTGACATTCTGGTCCTTGGTTTTCCGTATGAATATGTGGGGTATTTGGACGTTCATCCGACGATGCATCGGTTATTGGGTGAATGTCGTCTGACATTGATGTGCTATATTAGCAACATAGAATTTCTTGACTATAGATTTACGGATTATCCGAGTATCGAATGAATCCATTTATTCGTAAAAAATCGTGTGATTATAATTTTTATGAATAAATATTGAGTAAAGTGCTTATGCGCGTAAAGTTGCAGTAACTTTCCATAAACGGTCTTCGACTTTTGCAGTAGCTGCATCAATACCAGTGATACCACCGAATAAAGCGGAGATAAGACTTTGGTTGACAGTAGTTGAACCACCTAATGCTGAAGCTGCATCAACTAATAAGTTACCTTGCATCTTAATACGGAAGACAATCTTATCACCATCTAAGAATGGATATGAATGATACATATCGTTGTGTGAGTAGTCAAAACGTTCGTTTGAAACATCAGCATTGATTAATTGTTCTAACATGGAGTGACGAACAATGTGGTTGTTTGATAATTCAGTAATGAATTGTAAACCTAAATCATCACCACTTAAATCTGATAAAATAGCTGCATCGTTCTTAATTGGTGCTTGAGCTTGTGGGTGACCGAATAATAATGAAGCAACGTATTGGATGAAGTGGTTACAAACTGAACTGTCTTGTGGGATGACGTTGTTAGCAGATTTTGAGAATTGAGTATAGTCTGCATTTGCACTACCAGTTACTGATTCTAAATGTAAAGTCTTTGCATCAGTAGTTGAGTTTAATAAGTTGATGTGGTTCTTTAATGCATCGGTTTGAACGAATGAAATATCCATATCACCTGATTCATTATCTTTGAATAACAATGAATTAAGGAAGACGTTTAATGATAAATCAGTGGTTAAGTTGAAACTTGCATCTGGTACAGTGACTTCTTCACCGAAGATTTCAATCGATTGTGCTGATAAATCGAAGATGAATGGTAAATTAATAGTAGCGTATGACATGGTTGAATCTATCTATACTTTATAACAAGAATAAATATTTCTTTTCGTTGTTTTAAAAATAATTGTTTGACATATTCATATTCTCAATTATCAATTCAGATTCTACGCATATAATAAATAGTAGTCATCCTATTTAAACGCACAAACACATATGAACAAGGTCCTATATAATCAAAAGACGCTTGTTAATCGAAACGGTGGTCTTTATCGTTTTAAACCCGTATCTTATACACGTCGCTATTGTATTTGTGACCCCTATGATATTCCTGGACCTGGTACGGGTATTATGATTGGGTCGAGTGGTGAAAATCTCATCGATGAATACATCAACGATGTTATTGATAAATTCATATACCCTTACCAATTGAATGACATTGCAACTGCGGAAGAGAATTTCGATAATGGTTCTTATGACGCACTATTGTTGGCATTAAATCCATTTTATAACGACAGTGTATGCGCGGAACTTGCATTACGTGCCATGGCCGTCGTCCAGCGTGGTATTCTACAGAACGCCGAAATCGATGCCCTGCAATCTACCGTGGATGCCTTACAACAGCAATTGAACTCGTTGTATGCACCGCGTGTCGCTTCCGATATTACAACTGAACTATCGGCAGATGTTTCGTTAGATATACGATACTTGTTATATATCCAAGAATACGGTCCGCCAAAAGACGGTATTTTCGATCCGGTTTTATTATCGAACTGTATGGTTCAATAAAACATCCAAATGCAATGACCTTCATTGTCTGCCGGATTGCGTATAACGTTCGCGAATTTAAATATACCTTAATAGTAACAGAATGATTCCACCTGGTCAGAATCCCTATTACCTGCAGTCGCTCTACGCAAACTCGCAATCGAACGCACTTACATTAGACGAGCAATATAAACGCAATCCGAACCAGAATCTTATATTACAGCAACACCCTGCGTTACAAGGAAGTTCTACGTCTTCACTCACATCGTCATCATCTTCTTCTACATCGACGTCTTCCGGTGTGAATGCGTCGTCTACTACATCGCCGACAGCACCATCACCATCATCATCATCTGCACCGTCGTCATCATCTATGACGGCGAATGCATTACACCCGATGTTAGCAGCTCAATATGCCATGGGATATCCGCCTCAATATCCATCGATGATGACGCCATCGCAACATCCGATGTTTTCGATGAATCCGTCCTACTATCAAACACAAGCAAGTCATCCTTTTCAATCACAACCTCTACCTGGTTATCCGAACCCAACTGCCAACCCGTATATACAAGCAATGATGATGCAAGGAAACCACGGACCTCTCGCTGGTCAAACATCCGGAGCATCCACTGGTCAATCGTCTATATCCTCGGCAACACCATCGCAATCACAGTCACAGTCACAAACACATTTACCATCTGAACCTGCACTCCTATCGTCTTCATCATCGTCACCTGCATCGTCATCGTCGTCTGCACCGCAAACATCTACATCTACACCTACGACACCATCGCCATTGACGCATGTCGTCGCACAACATATTAAACATCCAAATGCAGTTGAAGTTCAACCGACATCTGCAACACAAGGAGCATTATATCCGATTAAACGTCGTATCCACAAACGAGTCATCTGCTTCGATTCACGTTTCCGTGATAACTATTTGGAAACCTCATCATCCGATTTCATATATACACTACCATACCCGATTAAGAACGTGATTTCGATGCGTCTTAATTCACTTGAATTACCGAATTCGTGGTATTCCTATTCCGCTGCAAAGAAGACCAATACGTTTCAAATTATCGATGCATCGAACGTATCTCGTTATATCACTTATCCCGACGGTAATTACCAGGCAATGGACTTTGAAACCGCATCGAGGACGATTATCAACGATGCATTCGGTAATGGACAATTCGAATTGAGTGTCAGTTTAACATCTGGACGTACTGTTATCCGCGATTTAAGTGGGCAACCGTTTCAACTCAAATTCAATACCGGTGACGTCAATAGTGATATACGTAAGAACCTCGGATGGTATATGGGTTATCGTAAGGCAAGTTATTCCGGCGAAAGTTCATATGAAAGTGAAGGTATCTACAATGCGGGCGGGAATGATTACATCTATCTCGTATTAAACGACTTTAATCATTCGGAAGCACCGTCCGTCGTCGCCATGTTAGATAACACCATCCTCGACGATAATATATTGGCAAAGATTCCTATTTCAAACGATAAATTCCAGATTCTGTTTGATAATCCGGGGACGGGTGTAACGAAGCAACGCGAGTATATGGGTTCTGTTACATTATCGCGTATTCATATCAAGATACTCAACGAATTCGGTGACCGTATCGATTTTAATAAGATGGACTATTCCTTCTCTCTTGAACTCGAAATCGCGTTCGAATAGTGGATTCGTAAATTTGATAGGAAATACGCGGATTCCATCTGACAGATACACGCAATATTACGCAATTGACCAACTACCCCTCACACACGCAAACTCATGAGTTTACAAACATCGTCATCGTCGTCATCGCAACAGTTATATACACAACTACAAAAATATATACCTCATTGTGATAAGCAGAATCAGATATTCTTACGGTTCGGACGTATCATTCCGTCGAATTATGGGACAATCATGCAACTACCGGTCGAATCCGCAAAATTACGCAATGTCCAGACGTATATACAAAATAATGAATCGAACTACAAGAAGACCGTCGTATCCGGTTACAGAATCCAACATAATGGTTTTGTCTATATAATGAACCGACATTCCGGCGAAATGACAAAGATTCACAGAGAACATCGTCATCATTGTGAAACCTCTGAAGTTATGATGGATTATGATACGATTGAAGAAGACAGCGGAATTGTTCCTTGTATCGACGAAGCAAATATGGAAGAAGAATATGAGCAAACGATATATACTTCATCGGAGTCTGGATTAATCGATATCGACTGGATTATCGAATACTTTCCAGGGGTTCGTATTACATCATTGTATTGTGTCATACGAAAACCTGTTCAATTACATAAGTTGTGGAAATTATTGGAAACATTTGGATTGAATGCATGAATGCAGATGCATAAATGCATGAATGCATAGGTTATTGTCCGCCACCAC
>Ga0315900_10001327_pt1 | contig 39497 bp, 55 predicted proteins | sample LakEriMetagenome_FD_203521 | JGI IMG/M metagenome (GOLD analysis project Ga0315900, IMG submission 203521) | Freshwater fungal communities from buoy surface, Lake Erie, Ohio, United States - Buoy 12 MA114 | ecosystem: Environmental > Aquatic > Freshwater > Lake > Lake biofilm | place: USA: Lake...
CTGATACCCACCTGTCCAGTTAAATGGTGAAGTATTTGTATAGCGTTTGCAACTTGGAGGCAATAATGCAGGGTTAGCCGGGTCTATAAGGGTGTATGGTAATATTTCATCCCTAATTTGTAGGGCAGTTGCTTCTATGGTATTACTTACGAAATTAAATTGCGATGCACCGAAAATATACCTGTTGTCATTGACGGACAAAGTAGGGGACGGGTCAGTTATTGCCATTGTATTAAGCAGCCCTATAAATTCAGTATTATTGAATAAGTTATACTGACTAAACTGCATATTTATTTGTGGCTTTGATATGCAGTTAAAATATTGGTTAAATAATAAGGTACCTAAATTTGTGTATAGTGTAGTAGATGCCCCGAACCTGTAAACATCTGCAAAAATTTCATAATTTGTATTAATGTATATTGATTGAGTTTGATTAACTCCATTGGCTGGGAATGGCAAACCAAGTAACACTTTAACTTCTTTTTTGTAAGGTGTAGGTGTTACATCATTATAAATAACTCTACTGGTTACAGGATATGATGATTTCCTTGTTACAGATGCAAGATACAGGGCATTTACCTCGGTTGCTCTAACATTAAAATATATTACGAGTGTTCCACTTGCCGGGGCTGCTAATGTCTTTATATTTGTTTCTTTTATCCTGTCAGAGTTTTGTGGCGCTCCATAATAAGCAGCGCTATCATTATAAACCCAATAAGGTTCGTCATTGTTTTTCCTGTAATTCCAAAAGTTTCCACCCCCAACATCAATACGAATAAATATTCTTAACAAGTCATTTACATTGTTATAGGTTGCGCCATAAACAAAAGTCAAATCTATTTCCTCGTTTTGTTGCACCTTGCCTGGTCTATCACAAATTAAAGTACTTGCTACCGTTCCCGCTACAATTCTTTGGCAAGTGAAATTATCAACAACAACTCTATCATAAATACCACTAACTCCTAAAGACTTTGTCCAATATATTGGCTCACCAGACGAATCTAATCTTGACAAATCTCCATTAGCTATTGTATTTTCAGGAAATTTAATATCACCTGTTATTTGAATACTATTATACCCTTTTTTTAATATTTTAACTTGCCCATTATTTATAAAGTAGAACGGTGTTAATGTATCGTTTTGGTATGGCTTTATATCATACTTAATATTCTTTGTGCTTAAAGTATCAGCAACTAACTTCCAATTTGTAGTGAATACCCTGATACTATCAGATGCCTTTTCATTTACCGAAGTAAGCCACCATTGCCCATTTGATTGATATAATTGCACTCCGAAAGACTCACAAATCCTTTCTAATACTTCATAGCAACTTGGATATGTTGTTGAGCTTTTAAGGAATATTGCAGGTGCTAAATACAATTGCCTTATAGTGCTTGTACTTTCGCTCATTGCAACTGGTAGATAATAATTAACTGATGAATTGAATGTATATCCATCAGGAAGATAGATATTCATTAAACAATTGTTAATTATCTTTTGTATCGTTTCAAGTTCGTTAATATCTCCTGTTGATGGAATATATGCAATACTTTTCAGCATCCCAATCCCATCAATGCAATTAAGGGTTATAAAGTTTCTTCCAGTAGTGAAAGGCAATGAAACGGTATCGAATAATATAAACCCTTGCCAAATGAAATAAGACGTACCATTAGCATAAAATTTCACATGATACTTTCTGTCATCCGTTGTAGTAAAGTCGGGTAATGGGCCTGTAAATGAAGTGAAGTCCGCTTGTATCGTAAATGTGGTAGGTAGTATCGGTTGGAATTGGTCATCGCCGGAAGCATTACAATTCATTACAAACGGCTCCGGCCCTGTACCTACTGAATACACGCTCCCCGAATAACCTTTCTCCCAAATTTCAGCAGTAAAGGTATGCCCTGACTTCCCTATGGCGGATAGGGTATATTTTTTACCGTATGCCGGAGGAACAAGCAGAGAAGCAGTTTCGTATGGTGTTGTTGTTGCACCTGCTATAATTCCAGATGTTACAGACGAGCCGCCTGTAGCTGCTTGTTTATTTGGTGCAAAAATGTATATCTGTGGGGTATATGCAGTTTCGTAATTGTACCCTGTGACATAATTAGTTCTTACTTCATTGTAAGCAAATGTTACAATTTCACCTTGGCACGTTTGAAATTCAAAATATACAAATCCATCAGATGCAGCAGCTATATCTGTACTTGAAACTGTTATTGTTAGTTTATTACACGCCATATTAAGTAGTTAACCCCCTATAAACAGATGTACGCTGCTGACTCAACCAAATGTCCTGACCGGATATCCTTCCCTCCACTATCACCCTGCTATTACCCCCTCCCATTTGCGATGCGGATGCGATAATTGACCGCATCTGATCGGGCCGAACAATATGCTCTGTGCCGTGTAACATTACGGGATACCCGGATTTAGGGCCGGATACCGTTCCACCTTCGGAGAATCCGAGCATCTTGCCGAACCCTTTCATAAACGCACTTCCCCCGGCTGCACTTCCACCACCAGTAACGGCCCCAAGTATCGCCTGAAATATTGCCGCCTTCGCTGCTGCTAGTGCGATGTCAACCGCTAACCGCTTAAACATATCACCCAACGCTTGACCGATATTTTGCCCGTTTGCCATAGCGTTAACAAGTCCGCTAATGCTATTCATAGCCATATCAGTAAGGCCGTTGGCGATGGCTAAATTTTGATTGCGTTGGTCTTGCAATTGGGATTGTACAAGCAATACCTGATTGAGTGCAGAGTTACCATCGGTAGTGAGTTTCAGATTGGTTAAGTCTTTCGCCTTATCTCTTTCGGGCATTATAGTACCTAATGCGCCCTGACCTGTAGCACGAATACGGGCATCTCGCAAACGGAGATATATTGCTATTTGTGCTTCAAGTTCCTTGTTTAAATCTTTGGCATCTGTTACAGGTGTTTTACCCTTTCCCCCGCCCGTTGCTTTTTCTCTTGACCCTGCTAAACCTTTTTCAATTCCAATTGCTTGTTGTATTAATTTATTACCCTCTGCATTTAACCTGCTTACTGCATCTGTTGATTCAATCGTTCTTCTTTTGAATACATCAATTGCATTTGCCCCCGTAAAAAAACTCTTTACTAATTCCTTAAATGATTCACCATCCACATCGAATGTCGCTAATTCACCACTAACAATTTTTGCAGAGTTTTTCGCTGCTTCACCATACATTACCTGTGCCTGTGTTCTTAACATCAGGGCCTTAATAACCTTTTCTGTATTGGCTGCAAGTAATTTTTCTGCTTCTTCTAATGATGTAGCGTATCCAATAGTTGCACCTAACTTGTCATTGTATTCTTCAAGTGCTTTAGTCTTACTCATTGCACCACCACGGGCAGTATCAAAAGCAGTCTTAACTTCTTGAAGATTGGTATAAAAATTAGTTAGGTTTTTAGTTACTTCTTTTGTTGTTTCATTGCTATCCTTACTTCCCCTTGTCCAATTCGATAACCCTATTTGAGCAAATGATAACCCTGCCACCAACGCACTGAAAGCAAGTCCAGCAGCACCAGCAGCCGGCACCAACTGCGTTAAGTTGTTGGCGATAGCATTAAAACCATATGGTAAATCTTGAATGACACGGCTGATACCTGTGAAGTCTTTGCCTAACTTTTGAGTAGCACCACCTGCTGATTTCCCTGCTTTCTCTACACCATCAAGCGCAAGAATAGTATCCTGTATCTTCTTTACGGCATCCTTATTATCTGCCGTTATCGTTATCCGCAATGATTCTTCTGCCATGCTATAGTGCTTGTGATAGTTTCTTCATGTTTTCGATGAATTGCTCCTGTGTTAATTTTTCCCCTCTGTCCGGCTTTTCATCCGTTGACAAAGGTAAGAACTCTGTTATATCTTTTCTGCCCTTCGTTTCCGTGTTCGTGCAGTAGATCACATAAGCTATCAACCGTGTCCTTTGCCATTCCGCCAACTGCCTTGCTTCATACCCTTTCCTATACAATAAAAATTCTCGCCAAGTAAGCCGCCAAAACTGCTCAATGGTTAGGCCAACTTCCAAGGCGAGAACTATAATCTCATCCCACGTCTTTTCCCTTAACTTTTTTTTTCCTCTTGCGCCTCCTTATCAGCAGGTATATCGGGAATCATGGACTTAATGGTATAATTCACAAACCCTGCAATAGCAGCACCATTAGCACCCCCCGACTCATCAATGTACCTTGCAGCAGTTCTTTCATCAATCACCGTTCCTGCACTCTCCGATGCTGCCTGAACCATTGTGATTATGTGCTTGAAAGCAAACACCTCACCATCATACAACTGCATTAGCTTTGATATGGCAAGATTGCCATTCATCTCACAAAAGCGGTGCATCGCCCATGTTCCCCACTCTAATTTGATAACACCTCCCGAAATTGGTAATTCGTATGGTGTCATAAATTAGTATGTCTTTGTTTGAGTTAAAGGAGCATTGGCCACCTGAAATTCAGCATCGAACTTCATGGTATCTTTATCGTCAGCACTCAATGAAAGTGAGGTAACAAATACATTGCCACTATACACGATATCACCTGATACTGGCGAAGCAGGGCCGAATTTTGCAGGGCATTGTACTTTGTTTTGCAACATGGAGTACAGACGCTCATAGCTTTCACGGCTCACGGTTCCGGCTTGGTCAATAGCGTGACCACTACAAGAAATGGTCTGACTAACTGAATCACCGGGCAGTTGCAAATCTCCGCATTTGGAATCAGCATCAATCGGGTCACGGGTGATTTCCATTGAGTTGGAAGTAAGACACGCAACGGGCAGAAATGAGCCGTTTTGGTCGAAGTCAAGTTGAAGGATGATATCCCTCGCATTTACGAAAGTGTAAGACATATTCTATATTGTTTGAGTGATTACAAAGGTATAACGAATTATTACACGAAACGTATTGCCAAACGGGTCCAAGTCCTCCAAGTTGTTGATGGATGCCATGACTACGTTCTTGCAATCCCATCCAGCCGGAAGGGTTACAATCGTATCGGAATTGATGCCGCCCATTACTAACTCTGCAATCTGTTCTGCCCTCTTGAAGCCAAAGCCATTGCCCTTCGTTACAATGTCAATGTTTGCGGATACTTCGTGACTATACCCGGTCTTATTGTCAATCGGTGAAGCAGTACGGGCAGAAATGACAATATACTCACCATCGGCATCATCCGGTACCATAGCATCGTAAACATCAATGTATGAATAGGCCTGTAATTGGCTGACTAACCACTTCTTAATCTCTATGGCAGGGTTTTTCATTATCATTTGAAAAGGTTTCTTAATCGTTTGAGCAACTTGGGTTTTTCTTCCTCAAATGAAGGTATCAGGAATGGTTGTGCTTTGACCCCGTGTCTGATAATTAGCCATGCAATATACATTGCTAAATAGTTTACATCGGCTTTCTTTGTGCTTTTCCTTCCGGTATAGCTATTGGTAATCTGTGCAAGGTTCTTTTTCTTCACCCATCTGACCATTGCATTAAACAAGTCACGGAATGTACCACCTCCCCTGCCTTTGAATTGGGCTGCAAATGCTTCGTATCCCGGTGGAATTTGCACCTTTGACCGTGTGCCGAACTCCACATAAGGGGCATATTTTACGGTGCTTAATACGGTTCTATTTAGCCCACGATTACCAACACTAATTATAATACTTTGCCTTAATTTACCATCGAAGGCAGGCGCACGTCTTTTGGCTGCCTTTTGTATGTTAAGTGCTGCTGCATCAAACTCTTTTGCGATGCCTTCCGTTACCTTCTTATCCATGTTCTTGAAGGCATCTTGCACTTGCTTTACCCCTGATATGTTTAGCTGAAATGCACCCACAATTACCGATATATTAATATTTCCAAATACTCCTTCCTATTATCCAAATTCGTGATACTATGAATAGTCCACTGATTGCCTTCTATTCCTAGCTTATAGGTATTATCAATGGTGAGGGGGAAGCGGACGAATAGTCTCGCCTGTTGCGTGTAACTTACCTCCGCTGCTATTAGTGTGCGGTCATTCCCCTCCGGCACAAACAAACCCCAAATGTCAGCCGTTTTATTAAGGGTGACCGAATAACCCCCCTCACCATCGCTAACTAATACAGGTTCAAAGACCTCGATTGGTTCTGTCAGCAAATCTGCTGCTAAAAAGTTTATACCCTTCCTTAATTTCATAGTATCGGACTTGTTCTATTAAACTGTTGGCATGCTCTCCATGCCTTTTCACAAATACCCATACCTTCCGCACCTGCCCCACGATTTTCGTACATATGGTTAACCTGATCGAGAATCGCAAACTTCAAAGCAACGGGAACATGGGTCATGCCTACCTGGTATTCTGCCCTCAAAGTATCTATTTGAGGAAACTTTACAACGGGGTAATTACCTCCGATAATTCGCTTGTCAGCAAGTAATGTATTAGTATAGTCATCATACAACACAACATCGGAAATCACCGGGCCAAAAGGTAGGTTGAAAGAACCCCCTTTGTTGGAAAACCATACTTTCACCGTCTTTGTCAGGATGGATATTCCGGCAGCATCTTCGATTGTTTTCCGGGCAGCACTAATCAGCGATGCCACCTGTGCATCTTCGGAGGTATGGCTAACACGGATATACAACTTTGCTTCGGCAAGTGTTAAAGGTTCGCCATAACTCACCTCCGTTAACTGACTATCTATGATGTAAGACTGATTACCCATTGTTCAAAGTTTATTAAATTTTGCTCCGGTTCAAGTTCATTCGCCCGTTGCAGCGATTTATGACTGTAAAATTCGTATTTATTTCTTACATTATTGATGGCAGCAGTCCAGTCCTCCAATCGGTCAGGTCGGCAGTATATCGCAGCATCGCCACAATTCTCACGAAGGCCGGGCAAATCACTCACTATAACGGGAATTCCAGATGCCATAGCTTCCGTTGCCGTCCTTCCCCATGATTCATACTGCGATGGCATTAATAGTATGCCTGTGCGCCTATACGCATTGCGAATGTCGGGCTGATTGGCCATGTAGGAAACATTCGGCAACTCTTTGTATATCTGCTGCCCGTAGCCGCCCTGTACGCCTAAAAATCGCTCCTGTGGCATGGCTTCGGCTATACGGTAGAACATCTCCGCACCTTTATTCTTATTTAAGTTTATTAGTGTTATTTCCTGCCCTTTTTCAACTCTGTAATGGTCAATGTCAACGGGAGGGGGCAATATAAAGCCCGAATTGTTGTATTTGCAAAACTCACTATTCCATTTACTATTATAAACCACATTTAATTGTGGATTCGACCTAACAGAAGTGTACATGAATGTATTATGTGCAAACCAAACGGCTGGTTTCTTACTTACTTTGCAGTCATTGACTACATCTTGCGCAAAGTCTAGTTGTGTGAAAATTATATCGGCCCATTCGTGATGGAAGTACCAATCATGGGTACGGTTGAATACTTGTATTCCTTCGTACTCGTAGTATTCATTGTTCATTGCGGAGGTCATCACCTTTACTTTGTGACCTCTTGCTAACATCCATTTGTTGATGGCGTGTGCCATCCATTCTGACCCAGATTTTGCCATTGGCAAGTAGCTCTGAACGTGCCACAAGATGCGCAGTTTTTTTGGGTATGTGTTTTCGTTCACGCTTTTTCATATAAAATAAGGGGGAGAGATTTTACCCCTCCCCCGTTATTGATTAGATAGTAGCGTAGATGGCACTATTAGGAAGCATCAGGTTGATGGCTTCATAGCACTCTATTCTAGCGGTAACCATGTTGGTCACGAAGTTGTTTTGATCTTCGAGACTCAATTCGATGTTCAATCCGTTCACTTCGATACGCTCAATGAATGAGTTATCAAGTACCAATGCTCGGGCATTCGGAATCCAGTTAACGCCAACGATAGGCACGCCAACTAAATTCAAAGCACCGTTTGCACCGATACCCAATGAACCTGCACCGAGGTAGTAACCATTGGTGAAAGATTCAATCAGCAAAGTGCTATAAGTAGCATTGCTAACGAAGATTACAGAAGGACTGAAATCAGCAGCACGCTGGTTACCAATCAACTGAATCAAATCTCCGAGGTTGGTAGTTGCAGATGTAGTTGTTACACCTGTGGCAGCACCTGATACGGAAGTGAAGAAAGAGGCATTCTCTGCCTTAAAGAAATCACGAGTCAACAAACGTGGTAACGTTTGGCTCATGAAAGGCAAAGATGCAAGCATTTGACGGCTAAACTTGCTGAATCCGGCAATGAACTGATTAACAGTCTTTACCTCGGTTAGAGAATAGTTGTTCTCTTGCTTCAATGAACCTTCCAACTGTGCAGCGATGTTGTTTGCGTTACCTGTAGCCTCACGATAGGTTACATAAAGTCCGGTAGGGCTTTGTACGGTAGGCACATAATCACGGAAGTTTACTAACTGCGCAGGTTGGATAGCTTGACGGCTATTGTAAGTAGCAACAGAATCACCTGAAAGGTTAGAGGCTAATGTCATGGTCTTAACCTCTGGCATTTCGATTATCACACGGCCATTCTTTTTGATTTCGGCTTCGATGTTACGACCATCCAATTTCTCGGCTAATGCTTCGTTAAAAGATTTTGCAGGATCAGGATTGCCTGCTTTCACCTTAGTGGTAAGGGCATCGAATTGAGACTGCATTGCGTTCTTAAATTCAGCAAGGTCAGCAGCAGAAGCAACTGATTCCAATTTGCTTTTAAGTTCGGCAACAACTGATTTTGCTTCTATTGCATCGGATTTTGCAGTGGCAGAGTTTGCCAGTACTTGCGTGAGGTTATCTCCGATTGATTTCACCTCCGCAGCGATTTGCTCTTGTGTCATTTTGTAGACAGTTTAAATTTGTTGTTTAATTGTTTAAGGGCCTCAAATACAACCTTGTTATCTTCTACCGGGTCAAGTGACTGCTTCGCTGCGTCGGGTTGAGTGGTGAGTTCTGATATAGCCGTTTGTATTTGTTTTATTTCAAGTTCCAATAGTTGGAACGTTTCATCTGTGAATGTACCGTGTCTAAATGCTTTGTAAAGTGAATCCAATCTACCAATCAGCGTTTCTTTCACTTTCTCCGGCTCCATTCCCTTATACATTGCGATTGTTGGAGTTTCAGGGTTGGCTGCCCATAGTACTGCACTACCTTCGTATAACATTAGTTCGGTAATGGTTCTCACACCTTCGGTTGTTGAATCTGATTTGATTGTACTGAACCCGATAGAGTGCTGATTAATTAGTTTAGCTTGGTAAAATTTAAGTATATCATCACCTGCTTCTGAATCAATAATTGGAGTTACCGCAATCAGCATATCACCTTCAACATACAATTCGGAAGGTTTACCGATTGCGGATTTCAAGGATGCCTTATGATCAATCAATGACCAAACAAGGTTTTTCCCTTTCGGGCCACGTTGCTCAATGGTTCGTGTAAATGCTCCAGGTGCGATGATGTCATTGTCCAAATCAACATTACCCATTCTTGCCCACACGGCTTTAACCTTGCGGCTTTCCATGTCCACATCTTCCACATCATTCTTTACCTGCTTACATTGATACTGCTTCATTGATTAAACTTTGTAATTGCAAAAATAACGAGTTATTCCATAGATTCCACATGGTGCCAGCCGGCCCACGAAGGTTGCCCGTAATTTCAACGGGTCTATCTTGTGAATCTCTTACAACTTCAAATCCAACGGTGCATCTACAGTTACATACATTGCCTGCGCTTCCATTGGGATCACCTGGATATTCCATGATGTCAATACTTGTCATACCTGGAACGGTGAAAGGCATATCTGTAGGAACTTGTTTACCGTCCATGTGTAGATGGTCGAACTTATCACGTGGGATGCGCCTTGTTCTATCATCGTTTACCGAAATCCATTCTTTCACGGTTTGCAGTCCGGTAGATACTGCGCCAAGTAACGCTCCCTGATTTGCTGCCCGTGTTGTTTCAGTTCGTGCGATTAATTCTGCCCGGTACGCATTGATGCCTAACTTTTCAAGTTCCTTCATCATGTCATTGATGCTCCAACCTTCTTGCATGCCCTTTGTGAGAATTTTTCTCATATTATCACGGGTAGTGTCCGTTATTTCACCCGTTAACTTCTGCAAACCACCTTCCAGCAGCATCTTTATAACAATCGCCCATCTTTGTTGCGGAGTTAACTCTTGCTTCATCCCGGCACTGCGCAGCACCTTGTCATAAGTGTACCTAGCCATTTGCTGACCTGCCCCCTGATGAAGTGAACGGATGGCACGCTTCAAACCTTCTTCATCCGGTATTTCACCGTTAAGTATTTGGCGGCATTGCTTATCAAGTTCCTTCTTGATAATCACCCGGTATTTCTTACGGTATTTGTTATAGAGCTGGCGGTACATCAACAGGTAAGTTGGTGAAATCATCTAACGGCTGCAACCCAGAAGGGATGTATAACTTTTGGTAATCTTCTATAGGAACATTCGGGTCAGGTGCAAGGCCCTGAATCTTTAACTTTTGTTCGGGAGTTAACCACCATGCGGTATTAAGCCATGTAGCTTGTTCACCTCTATTCGCTTCCAACTCCTGATATACGGTCATATCGAAGTCAACGCAAATATCTGTGTCCTTGTAACCCCAATCGGAGTACAACTTGCGGTTAATGTTATCACGGATTGCGACAAGTTCGGGAAGAACGGCACGAAGGGTGAGAGATTTCTCCGCTTCTTTCATGTTGTTGTATGTCGCAGCTTCTTGGCTTCCAAGCAGTACGGGTGGTACACCGTAAATTGAGCAAAGTGCTTCTTTATCCCATTTCTCTGATTCTATTAGCTGCAAATCTTTCGCCGGCAAGCCCATTTGCGCCCATCCTACTTTGTAACCCGATACTGCAGTACTTCCGTACTTCCCGGCTCCCGTATTCGTAGATATTGACTGCTTTAGTGCCTGTGCCTGACTTGCACCGGACAATGGGTCGAAGCGTACATCGTCCATGTATAGCACACCTAGCGGCCCCATGTTGTCAAACATTGCTACGCTTGCTTCTTTTGATGAATTTGAACGGGTCAGCACCTTACTTGCAGCACGTAGCGGTGAAAGGCCGTATAACTGCCCTCCCGTTGCTGACCATTCTGGATTGAAATACTTATCATGCAGAATTTCCAGCGTATTGAACGGGATGTACTGCCCGTAGTAAAGTTGATAGGCCACTTTCTTTGGTGGGAATTGGTCAATATCCACCTTAACTGCCATGTACTGACTAGGAAGCATATAAACCTCTAACGGCTTACCCTTGTTCACCGATGCTTCACCAACCATCTTTGCGTACATGAATGCGTTGCCCGTTATCTTCTTAAACCCTACCCATTGTTCGATGATGTCGGCCCATGTATCATCACTGTTCGGGTATTTCAGCATTTCTTCTAACCTCACATCCTTATACGGCTCTAACGCTTGTTCTTTGAGTTCGTATAGCTTCCGCATATCCGGCTCACGGTCCAGGAGCATTGCCTTGTATCTTTTAGCGGCATCCTTATTCTTTATCCGGTACACTCCCCACGGAGCAACCTTCGCTTTTTGCGTAATTAGTGTAATGATAGCATAGACAAGATCATTGCCCATGTAACTATCTTTCACGATTTCGGCTTGGTTCTGCCCGTCCCAAGTTAACAGACCACGCTCTACCGAAATTTGAACAGGTGATTTTATAGGTGCAGCTTTGCGCTTAAGAAAATCAAATACCCCCATATTAAAGATTTAGTAACAAAATTACACCGAATTACCTTACCAAACGGCTACCTGGAATTGTGGCTTGTGTAGATGGGTGAAGATGGCATATCTCATAGCATCGCAATTATGGACTAATATCCCGTTAGCAAAATACTCATGCTCATCTTCAACGCTTAGGTCGTAAACTCTTTCCTGCCAACTTGTAACGCACTCGAAGTTCTTTAGCTTTGCAGTTTGGATGGCAGAACTTTGAATGCTTTGTTTTTGCGATGTATTCATTTCCGCAATGCATGCATTTTGATTCAATAGATAATGGTTTCCCGAAGTTGTTTTTAGCTGCATGTTGTTTGTGCCATTCGATACCTTCTGCACTTTTATGCCATTGCTTTGCTGCTTCAATTCCTTTTGCATAGAACTCTTTGAACTTTTCAGGGTTGTCTTTAATCCTTTGTTTAATATGCTTACTAAGATGTGTAGAGGATTTGATTTTTTCAAGGTTAGATATTTGATTATTCCATGAATTCCCATCTTTATGATGAATATGATACCCTTTTTCTCTTTTCCCGTTGTAGTGTTCCCAAACGTACCAATGCATGTGTAGTGGCCCATTTGTGAAATACCTTGCTCCGGGATGTAATGTGAATGGTCTGCCATTAAATGTTTGATATGGCTTACCGTTTCCATTAATTCTAATTTCGAAATCTTTGTCCATTCGTTTTGAGTATAAATTAAATGATTTGAAGTACAATGCAAATATACCGAATGCGTATCGAATTGCATCAAATACTTTTGCACTTGTTTCACTCCGTTATTATGCACGGCATACACTTTTTTATACCCATTCCTTGTTAATACTAAATCGCCTACTTTTATTTCATCAATTCTTTTTTGACCATTAATTGTTGTTATTTGTGTTTCGCCTACAAAACATGCATCGTCAAATTCTTTAACAGGTTCATCCACAACATTGTCATTCTTGTCCTTCTTCCACTTATACGATTGCAGTTCCCTGATTAGTTCCCTGCTATCTTTGTGAACGTACAATGGATATGATTTCACTTTCAGTATCCCCGGCCATACTTCCTTATTCGCTTGTTGCGCATTGATACCGCCTCTGTATAGTTCCTCAATGCTTTTCGGCTCTGCCGCATCGCAGTACACGGGTTTGCGGTCATGGATGTAATCTTTCACCTCCTTTATCATTTCGGATGGGGTTAACCCTGACTTGTATAGTAATTGTTGCACATAGTTAGCACCTTCGTAATGTACCACCTTAACAAGTGCCAATGGGTGAACATATCCAAAGTCCAACCCATAGAACACATCACCACCTTCGGGCAGTTGGTCGGTTATTTGCCATTGTGTGTAAATTATCTCCTTTGCTGCCCCACGTTCCCCCAAGCCGTACACCTTCCACATAAAGTCATCGGGTAGGTTCTTATACCCCTCAATGATGCCTATCTGCATTGGGGAAAGGTTCGGTAAATTGTTTAAATAGGTAGAATGTATCCTAGCGTTATTCGGATTGTCGGCTACATCGTACACCCAAGAAACGAAGTCGGCAGGGTTCCAATCGAGGAATATCTTGCCCGTTGTCCGCATTGCCAACTGGTCAAATAATGACTTTCTAATCAGGTTCGCTTCATTGATGAATAGTATATCCCTGCCCGGTCCACGTGCTTTCCCCTCATCTTCAAGTCCGAATAGTTCAATATAACTGCCATTGCGGAACTTATACACAAAGTCGGTGAAGGAGAATGAGTCATCATCCCAAATGCCCCAATCAGTCATAATCTGCCTAAAATCACGATATGCTCCACGTTTGATGTGGGGTAAGGAGTGCGATACGATGCTTATACGTTTGCCAGGCTCATCCATTGCTATCAGTACCAATAACTGCACTTCGGAGTATGACTTCGAACTACGGCTTCCTCCCTCATTGCAGATAATGGGTGCCGGGCCTTTATACGCTTTGAGATTCTCAAAGAATACCGGGGTTGCTTTAATTGGTTTTAATACCACACTCTTTAAATTCATCTAACGTGCAAAATGTTTCTTTATTCTTTTGAAGTACCGAATAGACATTCCAGCCATCTGTATAATTGCCCATAGCAGCAACGCTACCGACAGAAAGCAGAGTATAACCGCATATTTCAGCAAGTCTTTTGTAGAAATCTTCTGTGTAGTAGTTGAATCCATGTCCTGGCCAGTTGCCTGTTTTTGGGTTTTCTGATATGATGTATCCTCCCACTTTAACGAGGTTGTGCTTGTTCTTCCAGCAGTTGTATATGGCCTTGATGTCGTGCTTCCCGTTTGTTCCAACGTGTTCGGATGTGCCGGCATCCACAAGTAAATCAAACTGCTTTTCGAATTTGTGTAGCTTGGATAAGTCCAGCGGGGTGCTTCCATTCTCCCCTGATATGTCAATGGATTCGTAGTCTTTGCCGGCATAGTATGAATCTTTGGTGTAAGGTGCGGGCAATGGTACCCGGTAATCATTCTGCGCTCCTAAATCTACCACCGATTGAACGTGTGGTAAGTAGGGGTCGATTATGCGTGTTGTTTCGTGTGTGTAGCCCATTATGGTTGTGTTTCTTTAGGTTTAGAGAATGTTTCATCGAATGCCCGAACTGCGTTATTTGCTTCAAACCATGCCGATTCCCATCCTGCATTTGGTTTCTTTATGCACTCAACATAAACAAGTAACCACAACTGAGTTCTTTGTCGTTTATTTAATTCTTCGTGTGTGTATTCCATAGTTTAATCTTTAACCCCCCAATTTATGAAATAAGGTTCAACAGGCAAATAGTGCCTGTATGCTAATCCACCATACGGCTGCACCGGAATACCTGTCATGTTCATCAACCCTGATAATAACGCCTGGTCATGTCTGCTGCTAACGTAATGCGGATTCTTGCTTTCATTGTGGTGGAAGCAGTTCTCCTTTGCCCCTTGTATCCACTTTTCAAAGATAGGCATCGTTGCAGGATGGTCGAAGTCGAACATGATGCAACAAGCCATTATCTGATACATTTGTTTGATTTCTGTGTAGTCCTTTAACCCTAACCATGCGATTTGATGGTCTGGCATGTATTTGTGAAGTTCGTGTCCTTCATTATCCCATGCAACTATACCATGTTCGGCTGCTAACGCCCAGAGCGGATCGGGGTTTTGATGTACCCGGATTGTGGAATCGCACCAAATTATCTTCCGGTATCCTTTCTCCAACGCTTCGGCTACCATAAACGGCTTGAACTGGTATGGCATATTCTGATGATTCCATGACTTGCCCCATCGCTTTGATTCCGGCCAATCGCCAAGGATTATTTTGCGTTCCAGGTATTCATCAACATATCCATCAACACTACGCAGGTGAGTGTCATAGTCGGGTGCCTTTCGGTCAATACTGCGTATTAATCCTAACTGCGCCTCATTGTAGTTTTCCCTACCGGTGGAGGAAAGGGATACGATTACCTTGCCCATATTACGTTTTCAAGATTGTTAAGTAATTTTTTGGTCAGACCTGCCTTATTGCAGTATTCTTTAATCAACTGAAATAAGTCAGGGTTAGAGTTATGCTCAATGCAAACCATGTCAGTATATTTGAGATCAATCTGTTCCAATATCTCATAGTCCACCCCTTCTGCATCAATACTTATGAAATCAAAGAACTTAAACGGGGAATGTTTGAGTAGTGTTTTGTAAGTCCATACCTCTGTCATACGTTCTTTGAACTCCACCCCCGGCCAACGCTTTAACTCTGTTTTCTTAATAGTGGATAGCAGCGACACATCCCCAGCGTTGAGGTGGTTGCCCATTTCGTGAAACGTACAATGCCCATCTTCCGTACCAATAGCAACATTGAACTTTTTCAACCCGTAACGTACTTTGATACGGTTAAATGCTTCTTCGCTTGGTTCTACAAGTACACCGCTCCACCCCTGTAATTGCAGGGCATAGGTATTGGACAAAGTTTGTCCATCGTTTGCACCTATGTCAAGAAAGAACCCTTTGCGGTTACCGAAGTATTGCAGGATGATGTCCTGTTCGTTATTTTGGGAGTATCTCATTTGCCGAAGGTTTTGGTGTAGTATTCTTCACAACGTATTGCGTTGGTTGGTACATCTTGCCCTCCATCCCAATACGCATTCTCTATCTGCTCCCTTTCCATTTGTTTGGCTTGTTCAAGTATTTTAATTGCAGAATCTTGAACAGCCCCATCAACTTTTATATTTAACTTTCTTATTTCTTGTTCCAACCATTCTACTGCTGTCTGTTGTGCCATACTTGGTAGTTCGATTGGGGTTAGCTGTTCTAAAACTTCATCAAAAGTTAAATTAGGTTGACATCTTGCTATGTCCATAGCAAATTTTACTTCAAATTCTGTGTATAGTTTCTGTTGTGCCATAGGTTTATTTGTTAGTCCTAAATTGATAATGATAAAGTTCCTTGTCAATCTTCACCTCCGTATTGAGCAGTCCCGAAGTATGTATCGCAGTTGCCCAAAGATAATCTTCCCCCACCGTAATATCCATGAACTTGAATTGAATCGCAATATCCCTACGTATTGGCACAATGTGATTCGGGTAGCGGTAATACGCCCCGTTCTTGGCTTCATAGCCGTAATGCTTCGAAATGTACCACTTCCGTTCATCCTTGCCGTTGGTGGTCATAGTGCCGTTGAATACGATTACATCGGGGTCACTTTCTGCTGCTTTGAGTATATCGCTCACATAGGTATCAGCAATAGCATCATCATCATCCACGAACACAACGTACTTTCCGGTACTGCGTTGCAGCAGTATGTTACGTTTGCGGCCCGTTGTCATTTGCCTATCATCCGATTCAACCAATATCTCTACATCATCCCTTCTTTGCGGTGCAAGTGATTGCAGCAGTTGTGAAAGGTAACCTTCACGGCCACGGATGGTGCAAATTAGGATGGAGAGGGTCATAGGGCTTCGATTTCGGCTATTACTTGTTCCCAATAATTACTATCATCCCATTCACTTGAATACGATATTATCTCATCAACTGCGATTAATGCGCATTGTTTGGCATATTGACGTTGTTTGATAACTGACAAAGTACTGAAATCAAATTTGCTATACTTATCTACCAACTCTATTGCTTTGTCTTTCGGTGTCATGCGTTATGTTTTGGATTAAGGAAATATTTTATCTTTTACCCATTTGGCACCATCTCTAAACCCTTTTTCTTGTTCTTCTGATAATGACCTATCTTCTATCTCATCATCACTTGGTAGTTCTATTGGGGTTAAAATTTCTATTATTCCATTAGGATTAGAATATATAAAATAGCCACCCCCGGGATTTGAATCGCATTCTTGTGCTAATTCAATAGCAATTCTTACTTCTTTTTCTGTGTATAGTTTCATGTCTTATATCATTTCGTTGACCTCACCAATATGGTTTTATTGTTATACGTTATGTTTTGGGAATCCTTGCTTACTTCTACGGATATACGTTATTTCATCAGCCCGGAATGTTGATTGCGTTTTCTCTAACAGGGCATCGGGTTTCTCGCCCGTCCATGCAGGGTGAACATGGTCGAATATTTGGCGGTTGATGTACTTATGGCACCCACGTAATTTAGCCACGTCCATAGCTTCATTGTCGCACCACAGGTTTTCATATTGCGGATGGTAGATGTACCCATCACGGTCATAGTAGTTCCTGCCCATTATGCTCATCGTAGGCAGCAGGTGATTCACCCTTCCATCAGGGAAGTGAATAAACTGGTCAAGGTTGCCACCAAATGCGTTAATGATAGCGATGTCATAGCCAGGGGCAATGAAGCGCATATCATCCGACATATTCACAACAATATCACCTTTCCAATCTACCATACCCCGGTTGATTGCGTGAATCTTGTTTTTACTTGTTCCAGGTACAACGTAGATACGTTTGTCCTGCAAAACATCCATAAGTTGGGGTGAATCTAGTGTAGCCCGATCATCATCGTCAATGACTAGACCAATAGTCCAGTCCGATTTGTGGGAATATGCTTTGATGGTGGCTATTGCAGCAGCCATCTTATGCGGCCGGCTGCGTGTGGCAAAGTTGTAATGAATTTGCAAGGGGTTGGCTTTGTGTTCACAAAAGTAACAAAAAGATTTTGTGAAATCCATCTTTAACCTGCAACATAGTTTTTCACATACTGTGCATTGCTTTTCATTCATTGGGTTGGGTTGTGTCGGTTAATGTCCGAAATATCATTCAATCGGTTTACAATCCGGGTCCGGAATGATTTGGATGATAACGCTTGGCATCGGATTCTCCGGGTCATTGCTCACCTGCATCGGTATAAGTTTGGAAGCAAGGCGGTAGAATTCGGTGGGGTTGGATTGCGCCCATTGGTGCAGGTTAGCCGTGTCCGATTCTTGCAGCAGGTTGAAAGCATGGGCGAAATGCTCCCTTACCGTCTTTGTGGCCTTGTTAGGTGACCCCTTCGGTCTGCCATTCGGGTTATTTGTTTGTCCTTTCTTCGGCACGTTGTAGTTACTTGTTGTTTACAAAGTTACCGACATCCCATCCAAAATACCAAAATTGCACAAAATTGCATAAAATTGCACCAAAATTGCACGTAACTCATTGATTATCAGGGAAAATTGCAAAATTGCAGTAAAATTGCATTCCCCCTATTCCTATATTAGCCTTAAAATATAAAGAGATATTATTATTATTATCTTAGAAAATTGCGCAATTATGCAATTATTGGCAGTTACGCTATGAATATCAATAGGTTACAAAATTGCACTCGCTGCAATTATCGCAATTTTGACGCAATTATTGCAGCATAATTGCACCTGGCCTGGCAAAAAAAACCCCAGTGTAGAAACACCGGGGGTCGGATTTGTCTATCGAAAATTGTTGTTACGTTGTGCAAGCGCAGTCAAACGCAGGTGTAACATTGTTAAGATCTATGTCTTTGAATAGGTTATTTTGGGCGATGGATAGGAGTTGTTTTATAGAAACGTCATCGAAGTATGTATGTTTATTTGACCTTTCCTCATCTTTTATCCACGGCTCTGCTAATTCTGGGTATGTCGCAAGAATGTTAATGATAGCATTTTTACCTTTCATAAAACACAATGTACAATTTCCAAGTATTGAAGGTATCTCCAAATTATACGGCTTATTGGCCCAATATGCGTTAATCATTGGCTTTGTTATGCCGTCATCGTATAGAGGAAATTTATCAATGACATTGACAAACTTTTGTTTTCTGCGATTAACTCTTAATGGCTCATCTGCCCTAAATCCTATAAAATTGTTAAACTTTCTTATTCCGATTGAGCGTAGATATCTCTTACAGGTTTTTATCTTTAACTCATTGGTGCAGAATCTTTTAACCCTGTTAGGTATAACTTTATGTTTCTTGGTTTCAAGTAGTGTATCAAATGGAGTTTCCGAATCTTTGTAAGTTATTTTGATTACTGATATATTTTCAAATGCTTCAAAGTCATGTATGAATTTATACGTTTTCTGATGCTCTCTACCAGTATCGGTGAATATCACTAAATCACCTGGTTTCCAATAGTGCAGCACCATGTATGCACTTGTCTTACCTCCGCTAAAATTAAATACGTTTGTCATATTATATCAGTTTCTCATACTGACCGTGTGCGATACGTTTGAAGTGCCTGGCAAAGTCATGTCTGCGCATGGAATCAATGAATCGTTTGGGCCGAATATTGAGCCGGATGCAAAGTGCTTCGGCTTCCTTTGTGGTGAATTTAGCCGGAAGATTATCCATAAGTAGCCGTAAGTCAGCCGGCAGCCCTGATTCATTTTCCGTATAAATTCCTGCAAGGATATTGACCGTTGATTCAGCGTACCAACGGTATAACTTCCATGCAAGTTCAGCAACTTCGGCAGTAATTATCGGACACATGGTGTTGTGAGCGATTGCAATCAAATGGCAGAATCGAAAGTAATAAGCTGACATCTTTGCTTCGGTACCCATAACATAGTCCTCTGCCTTGTTTTCGTGCCTTTTATTGGCATCAATTCGCTGCTGACGGTAATACTTCTCTAAAACGGGTACCGCCTGTTCTGTGATTACTATTTTGATTTGTGGGGTATCTCCTTTGCAGTATAGCTTGTTGCGTTTGTATAGTTCAAAAAGTAGGTCCTTCCACTCCTGGCACATTTGCCGGGTTTCCGTGAACGGGGATACATCTTCTTTTAGTTTAAGATAGTCGGACTGTACTAGCAGGAAACGGGATGCAAACCCCGATTGGATACGATCTGCTCCGAATAGGTTTTTTAGCCGGGATGGTTGCGTACCCATTAGCAGCGACATATTCAGCGATTTCACCACCCTTTCCTTTGTCCGGTCAGCTCTGATTTGAGTGTAGCGGCCACCGCTGAATGCTTGGGTGAAAAAGGAAATTGCATCGTTATTAGCCTTATGCGCCCCAGCATTTAGGATGGTTTCCGCTTCATCGTGATATATTCCCATCCCTGCAGATTGGTCCTGCATTAGCCCAATATAGCCCTCTGTGGTACCATCAACGGCAAAGGGGATGAATCGCTTGGGATGTGCTTTATTAAATGGCTGCTTGTTGGCATTGGCTTCGGCCCGTTCCCGTGCCCATTCCTGTACTTCGGCTTCGTATTCTTTATCCTCCCTTGCCATCAGGTCCTTTAGTGGGTTTTCGCACATTGTTTTGAATGCCGGAGTTTTACCTACCGATACCGGGGCAATCATTATGGCAAAAATGATGTTTTTTGTTTCATCCGGTAGGTCGGAAGTATAGCAGTTGCCGGCAAGGGATGCGATGGTGTATAGTCCAGCAGTTGCCAAAAATTCGGGGTGTAGTGATTTTTCTCTTGCCACCTCATGTATTGATTTTTCAACACTCTGTGGAAAAATACCCGTAGGATAGCCGTTGGCTGCATCTTCAATGCCTATGCGTTTGAGTACTGCTTTCCAATCCCGGTTCAAATGGTAGAACAGAATAAATGATGGTGGCAGTGACCATACCGGGTATTCGTGCCTATTGTGCCAATTCGGAAAGGTGTGCAATGATGCGCTAAATATCATAACCCTCCTGGACTGATAATAGACTTTAGCAGATATGCCGGCCGATTCACTTCCCTTGCGCCTGTAGGCGGTGAATTTGTCCTTCTTTGAGTAACGGTATGTATCTACCGGGAATAGCCCTATTTCGTGCAGTATGGCATCAAAATCATCATCGGATATTTGCGAATCATACTGGCTCAATTGCTGCTCATACCCCTCTGGATAGCTTACCGCTTTCTTATTAGGGTCATACTTTGGCTGATATTCGTTAAAGTATTGTGAAACTTCTATCAGGTAGTTGAATTGCGCCTCATTTAGTTCCTCTACATCGGCCATTGACTGGTGCCATTCGGTATAACCTGGTGTGGGGTAGGTATAAACTACCGGGCCATTGGAGTACAGGGCAATGACTTCGCTTCCTTCGGGTGATTCTGCAAGTGCGGTCTTTGTTGGGAGGTTGCCGTACTTCATCCAAACGTGATACCCTTTGTTCCTCGTTTGCTCTATAAATAGGTTATTGAGTATATCTGGTGCTTCATTGCTGATTATACCCATCCATTTGTTGAATATTTCTTTGTCCTTCGTGTTCTTTAGGTCAAAGTCTAAACATCCGTAACCGTTGCCCGTCTTTATCATTATGCCGTTATCATCCGGGCGGAGTTGTAGATCATCGGGGTTGCTCCAATTACGGTGTGATACGGGTTGTTTGTTTGTGCTATCCCATTGTATAGGGATGACCGTGAGGCCGAGTTCTCGGTAATCGTGGTATTCGTGCATTTGGGGTTTTGGTTTATAGGGTGTCAAAGATAGCAAAGAACTGCTCCGGTGTAGATATAAATTCATACATCCCACCTGCTGCCCGTTCTTTGGCTTGTTCTGCAAGTTGTTCGGGGCGGGGGCGGTCACGGCCTACCTTCACCTCCCACATCACTGAACGGCCTTTAATGGTGCTGCTAATGTCGGCTGACCCTTTGCGAGTTGTAGAGTGTATCCATCGGCCGCCTACCATTCGGCCCATTGTATTAATACGGGTTGCCCTGAATCCTGACCAGTTAATGAAGTTGCAGATGAATTGTGTCAGTCCATTTGCCGTTGCTACTTTCGGTAGTGTCGGCCCGGTGTAGAACCCATCCCGGATAACATTGGGTGTGCGTTGCAGGGTGTAGTTATAATGGGCGGTGTTATATCGTAGCCGCCATTCGGGGTAGTGTTTCATAATAAGTATGTCTTTCTGCTATCCGGATTCGGTTTCATCCCCACTTTCAAAGGTAGTGGGAAGATGCGCTCAAATTCACGTTCTGGCATCCATCGGCCATTAACAAGGCGGTACATTTTGCCTTTCTCTAGTTTGGCGGTGGTGTTAAGCCGGAAGTATTTTCTTTCGATGTATTGGTGGATGGTCATGGTGTAAAATTAAGGGGGAGTTGCTATCCTCCCCCGTTGGTTTAGAATGGGAGGTCTTCAAGTACTGGTGTTGATGCCGTTGCAGTGGGTGTTGGTGTACTTGCTGCATTCGGCTGCTTAAAGTTCCCGATGTACTGCTTCTTTTCCCCTGCTTCCCTTTGGTCTTTCGTTTGAGAAACCTGTACGCTGCCAATGTTGCCGTACTGATCGGGTGTGTCATTTACCCATAGGGTAATGTTCAGATACTTCTTTCCGTTTTTCCCTTCGGTTATTTTTTCCTTTGGGATGTCGCTTAGGCAAATACTGCCGTTGTAAAATGTACTCATGTCAAGGCCGGGTATCGGGAGCCGGTGCCGTTAAGAGTTATGGTTGTGATTCGTTTAGTGCTTTGATTAGGACATCGGCTATGTGCAAAAAATGTTATGGGAAATTCAGGTCAACACGCTTAACAAATATATCTGTACCTTCTATGGGAAAATTATTATGCCAACTTGTTACTACAAATTCACTACACTCAATTACATTGTCATTTCCAAAACCATCGCCAAACTTAATATGATTAGCTTTTGGACAAGTTGCAAAATCATTTTGACAATATCTGCAAAGATGGTCTTTTGTGTCTTTTGTTTTTATTACTCTCATTTTATAAGATTTTAGGGTTGTGATTCGTTTAGTGCTTTGATAAGGGCATCGGCATACAATACTGCTTTTTTTGCGTGTCCTTGTTCATGTAGATGAATATCCATCCCGTCTGCCAATATCCCCTGCAATGCCATTGCAGCAAAGTATTCACGTTTGGTGAGACCTTTGGTGTGGAAAATCTTTTCGGAAGTTTCTACCGTTTGAGGAAAGGCAGCATCTTTAATGTAATTGCCGAATTTATCTTGTGCTTCTTGTTCTGTCATAAAATGTTATTTAAGCGTAAAAGCCACAGATGTTGTGGAAGTTTTCGCAGGTGGATAATGTTTTTCAAGTTCGCCCGATACGGGGTCAAGTACTTCAATGCCGGAGATGGGAAGTGATTTGTGGTAGGTTTCCAATTCCTTAATTCGGGCAGAGATAGCTTCCTCCTGGCAGTACAAATCAGCTAACGTACTATTGCCACATTGAGAATAGTCTAACTTAATACCAACCTCCTTCACCTCTACCTTTGCGTTTTGGTACTGGAAGGACTTGCCGTGTTTCTGCGCTTCATCAAGTAGGATGCCTTTGTACGCTGGCATTGATGTCAGGGCCTTAATCACTTCCTCTACTGACTTCAATCGCAGGTGCAGTTCTAACGGGTTAACACGGCCGTTAAGCACTTCATTCATTATTTCATTTACCACCTCCGAACGCTGCTCTTTAGTGGTATGGTTGAATTTAATTAGTTCCATCTTCACCTCCTTCGTTTAATACTTGAGTTAATGCGGCCACCTGCGATTCAGTTAGTTCAACATCTTCAACGAGCCATGCAGCTACTGACTTTGAGCCATCTTTGAGCATTGCGCCTTCCTTAACTTTCTTTAAGGCATCCTTGAAAACTTTATCAGATACGGTTGTACGGGATGGGGCAGGGGGTGGTGTAGGCATATCAGCTACTCCCGTATCGCACCATTTGCGTATCATTTCACCGGTTTTTTCAGTAATTATAAAAGCATCTTTACCCTCAAATAGGTTAGTACGATCTTTTGATGCAATTGCAAGGTGTGTATCTCTATCAAGTGTTAAAGATACGGTTAGTTCGTACTCCCATCCATCACGCTGAATATCTTTCATGCCTACTTTATGTACCTTCTTACCTTCGCCCATTACAGTTTCCATCTTTGAGCGTGTGCAGGTAATAACGTGTAAAGGTGAGTGAAGTACCTTGGATACGAAGGCATCATGTCGGGGTGTTGTTTCTGACCACGCTGCCCATGCGTTGCCTTTGTATTTGAGTTGGGCAAGTTTATCATTGATTTCAAGGCATCCCCCCGGGCCACTCCATTCGTGAGTGGATGAATCAATAATAACGCATTTTATTCCAGCATTGATAACAATGTCAAGTGCCTGGATGTAGCGTTCAGGTGTAAATGGTGGTTCAAGTTGTATGGTGTTAAATTCGCCTAAATGACTATACAGAGATGCGCTACCATTCTCCGTGTCAATTACTGCGATTTTATCCCAATCTCCAACAAGGCCCTTGGCTAGTAAAAGGGCAGAATAGGTTTTACCTGCGCCACTTGGGGCTGACAGGTTTAGCCGAAGCATTGTCTGCTTCCGTTGTGCTTTTTGTAGTTGCATAAATAATTGAGTTTAGAAGTCAAAGATGCAAAATAATTTGGAATTACAAAAATATTTTTTATTTTTGCTGAAACAAACCTATAATTTATGACAGACAACACAGACAACCCAGCGTTTCCGATTATTGAGTTCCTTAATGAAAAGATAAAGGAAGCCGAGGAAAACAAAGACCATTGGGAAGAAAACCATCAGAAACCTATGGCCGACTATTACCGCAAGGTGGCAGTCAACCGCATCGCTGCTTTTAAAGAAGTACTTGAATTTATAACTGAAAACTTTAATGAAAATGGCGAATAACCTAACGGCAGTGGAACAGAACGGCAATTTTGCCAAACCCGTGTTATGCGATGTTTTTAAAGGTAAACTCGCAACACTTAAAGAAGATTTTTTACCCGAAAGTGAACACTGGGAAAATGGTTATTGGCATCTTAAAAAAGGAACACAAGTTTACATTCAAGGGAATGAAAGTGACGGTACTTGCTACATAGAATATATTGAAGCGGTGTTTACGATTGATTACAGTCAGTTAAATATCGCATAAAACTAAATAACCTATGGCACAACAGACAGCAGTTGATTGGTTTTGTGAAATGATTGTTGATATGATACATGAATCACATCATTCAGAACTTGCAGATTTATATGAACAAGCCAAACAAATGGAAAGGGAGCAGAAGATAATGACTAAATCCGACAAACTACACCAGCTACTGACCTCTGATCATGTGTTCAACCTCTCCGCTATTGAGCGCAAAGTTGGCCTGCGTAAGTTAAAACTGCATGAATGGGTGAATAATAAGACATATTTAGACGATGCGGAAGTATTGAAAATCAGCAAGTTAGTAGAAAATGCAACAAAATTGCAAAAATAATTCCAAAAATATTTGGAAGTTGTGAGTAAATACCCGTATCTTTGATATATCAAATCAAAACCAAAAACCATGACAACGATTAAAATCTACAGAGGCATTGAAGTAACACAATTTTACGCACCCTCTACCCGTAAAAGCGATTATTCTTGCATTATTAACGGCAAAATGTTCAGTTCGCCATCTTGGGATAATCTGAAAAAAACAATTAAGAAAAAACTTGTATCTTTTAATTAACCAATAAAAACCCAACCCCATGATTAAGTTAGCCGTATCAACCCGAACACAAGCCATGCACTACGCAGAACGCAGCCACTTAGAATTTGATGAGTTCCTCACAGAAACAGGTGGAATGATTCAAACCTACAATGATGATGGTTCAGTCTGTCAGCAGATTAACTACTACATCCAGCCGACAAAGCGGCCGATTTCGGAAGTGCAAGTATTTGAGATTTTTAACCCATTCATGAACCGCTACGAGGAGTATAACTCCATGTGGAACTTCATGCAGGACTTCGACCTAGATGCAATGCACATACCGTATATGACCAAGCGTATAACCTTCAGCGATGGCAGTCAGGAAGTTTATCGCACCATGTTGGATAGCTTGTCCTTTTCATCGGAATTAGTTAATTTCGTGAGTGCATAAGTTGGGTTTTGGTTTCCCCCGGCAATTCTGTCGGGGGTTTTATTTACCATCAATACTCTATCATGAACCCAAACGATTACATTCAAATTTTAGCAAACCATGTTAAGAAAACAAACACACCATTCTATACGAAGAATAACAAGGCCCCCCGTATCAATTCACCATCCGATATGCCATACTCCCGAATGGCAATCATTATCAACAAATTGGAACAATATGCTAAACTATTACGCAGCTCCCGGTCTTATGACCCAAGACCGCATAAGTGTTACTATTATCATCGACACGGTGTCAAAATACTTCGATGTAACCATGCAGGGCCTCATGGGGCCGTCAAGAATGGCAAAGATGGTAATGGCCCGTCAAATAGCCCAGTACCTTTTGCGTTCAGAGTTAAAGATGCCCGTTAAAGCTATTGGCCGTCTATTCCACCGGGATCATACATCTGTGCTTTATAGCATCAAATACATTGATAATCAGCATAGTTTAAAGAACCCTGGGGATATTGTAACCCATTTAATCAACATCGAAAATCAACTAAAATGGTAATCTTTGCAGCAGTCCTATTTCTGTTCACGGTTTACGCTGCCTATCAATTGGGCAAGTATGAAAGTGAGCATGGGAGGGAGGATAAGTAAGCAAATAGTCAGGTGGCGGAATTGGTAGACGCAGACGAGTTTAGGGATAACGCATTGTACAATGTGAAAATGGACTTTAACAATTATCCTATACAGGTTCGAATCCTGTCCTGACTGCTAATAATTAAAAAGTTATGAAAGAAATATTTGAAAAAATATTCGAGAAAAAAATTAAGTATATTAGCTTTAATCAATATATTCATGTATATCCTCACCAAGATAAAGATGGTGAGATATATGAAACAGAAGTTAATCCTGAAGAACCGTCATATAGTATTCTGTTTATTGATGGGTCAAAAACAGTAATAGATTTAAGTGAACTAATAGTAAAAATATTCAATTCAAAATAAAACAGTCAGGTGGCGGACAAAGCGGCTGCTGGTCTTCTCACGATAATGCTCTGGGCGGGCTTTGTAAAACCCACAATTATAAAATGGAAAATTCATTTTTTGACAGACTTCTAATTGAAGCACAAGAGTTGGCGACAAAAACAAACGCCTTAAATGACTTTATGAGAACGCAAAAATTTGTTGACCTTGATAGGCAAAACAAAGATTTGCTTTACAAACAGTCAAGATTAATGAACGAGTATTTACAGATACTTGGACAAAGAATTGAGTTACTCGGTGAAAAGTTTTCTTTCAAACAGTAACATATAATTGTGGTTCGTAGGATGCTCGGTGTCGGGTATCCTACGGTTGCCACTAACACATAAATACACGCTATAATCACTACGGCACCACTGTTAGCTCAAAGGTAGAGCCCCTGCATTGTAGCTGGGTGATACGGGTTCGAGTCCTGTACGGTGGTCACTTTTCTACTTTCCTATACCCCTGTTCCCACAGAACCTTCGTGAGCCGCTTTGACTTGCGTATGATAGCCGTTTCGCTATCCTTCGGGTATAGTATGTGTAATGCTTCGTGTATGGTGATTTCAAGGCGATAGCGGCCTTTTAACCGCTCATCAATTTCAATGGTGTTGCTATCAATGTGCGCCAATCCATCGGCTTTCTCCTTGCCTAATTTGCGATGGATGACCTTCATATTATAATAGTTTACCCTTGTAAATACGTTTATTCCTAAATTCAAAAGATTCACCATCGCTGGCAAGTTCGACAAACCCAAAGCCGTGATTCCACTTATTGAGTGGCATGAATGCCGGATGCAGTTCCGAAAGGCAACCGATACTAAATGTGGTTACCATTGACCCGGATAGTGTCGGTTCGGTATGCTCCGATGTTTGGTGGTTATGGCCTTGAAAGCATGATAATTTAGCACGAAGGAACAAGCCCCTTGCAGGGTTCACCGGTGCCGATATTCCCCCAGGGTATTCGTGTCCATGCAGCCCCCAAAGGTTATTCATTCGGATAGGCCGCTTATCGCCTATCACTTCAATACCGGATGCCCTTGCTTTAATGATGTTGGCAAGATCAAACTCTTCCACTCCTATAAGTTCGTGCGCTTTCTCCAATAAGAAATGCTGATACCTTTCTTCGTGATTTCCTAACTTGTAGTAAACCTTTGCCTTTGGGAATGTCTTTTGCAGGATAGCAAAGAAATCTTTGAATGATGCTAGTTCGGATGCGAAGTCCCTTTTTTTCGGGTCTTTAACAAACCGTGATAGCTTATGACAGTCCAAAATATCCCCGTTAAGCAGTATGGCATCGGGTTGCTCTTTCTTGCCGTAATTCAGGGCCACCGTGAGGGCTTCGATGTTGTGGTAGGGTAGATGCACATCGGATAAAATAAGAACCTTTTTATGGCCTTTAATTACGAATGGTGCAAAGTCCGATTCAAAGGATTCAGGCAGGTTATACGGGTTTTTTGGTCTGTCTTGGGGCATAAAGTATTGAGTTTTAGCGATTGATTGGTTCTTAACAAGTTTTCCCTCTATGTAGCGAATTGCTGACCGGGCATCTTCTAGGTGCTTAAAGGTTAGGTTATTTTCAGCATACATTATACGGGCAAGTTTCAGCGAAGGCATCTGCATCCCGTACTTGTCCCGATACTCACGGGCTATATCTGCTTTTGAGGTCATATGTGCTGCTCCACTATCATTTGAACTAATGATGTCCAATAAGTACTCCCGTTCTTAATCACCTTGCCTTGCAGCACCCAAATACCTGGAATGTCAATGTCACCGACAGATGTACTATACACTAGATTATGATTTCCCTGTACGGTTGCAGTCCAGTACCCTGTCTGCCCGGATGGTTTCTTGTAATATATTTCCGCTACATCGGGTTGATGTACATTGACATTTGATGTGAGGGTTATTGTTATGGTAGTACCGTTGTATATCATGCCGTGAAGTTTTCTGTTATAGTTACGTTATAATCAAAGTCATCTGCTATTGTTACGTTTTGTGCAATTTGCTCAATGATTTGAACATTATTACTCTCTGTTTCTACGATTGTAACGTTAGTCGACTTGCTTTGTTCTATGGTTACGTTAGCGTTAAACTGAAACAAAGGTACAACCAAGTTAGCATCAAATCCGGTCAGCACGAAAGTGCCACGCTCTGCGGTGAGTGATAACTGTCCTTCTTTCTGCAGGGTGGCATCTTGCCCGGTTAGTGTGAATGTACCTTTGTCCGCTTGTATTGTCCGGACAAGTGAAAAGTCAGCATCCCTTCCCGTGAGTATAAATGTTCCCCGGTCTGCGCCAATGGTACGCGATGCGTTAAGTCCGGCATCATTACCCGTGAGAGTATAGGTTGCCGTGTCTGCTGCAAGTGTTTTTGATATGCTGAAATTAGCATCGCCACCGGTGAGGGTGAAAGCTACAACGGTAGCAGCCACCTGAAATGCTGCCCTAAAATCTACTACAATACCCGTGAGGTCATATTGACCCCTGTCAGCGGTTAGTGTGTTACCTGCTGCCCCATGGTTACGTAATAGCGTTAAAAGCATTTCGTGCCTCTGTTAGTTCTTGTTGTAGTTGTATAACGGTGTTTTTATCTCCTCTCAATTTGGCAGCAGTTATAAGCATCTCAAGTTGATTGATTTGCCGTGATAGTATTTCCTTTTCTTCTGCCTGTGTCATTAGATAACCATTTGTCTATACATGAGAGTAGAAGTATTCATCAGCATATACACATAATGTATTTCGGTAGCCCCATCGTAGTATGTGGCATCAAATGCCGTATCTCCTACTATTGCAGCACCCTGCACACCTTGCATGGTTGTCCATCCGTTCATGTTCGATTCGCTTAAATCCAACTCAAACCATCTATTTGTTTGATCCTTTTGAATGTACAATTTATCGTTGATGTATGTGTACTTCGTACCTGTGGTAAAAGTTTCCGTTGCAGGGGCGTAGGTAACACCCGATACCCAAGTATTAAGCGCTATATCGTAGTAGTCAAGTGTTGCAACACCACCACCCCGGAAAGAGTAAATTCTACGACCGTTGATAATAACGCTTTCATCGCTCCATATTGTAGAACTTTCACCGTATATCCAATGTGCTGACATCCCGGCTACTGGTGCGCCTGCCCTTGCAGCCGTTGGCGATAATGTACTCCATGAGTTACCGGATATTGAGTAACGATACATTGTTACCGCACCGTTTCCGATATAGTAAATGAAGTCATCGTTACCCTCAATTGAATATACCGAAGTTGCATCGGGTGTGATAGTCCACGTTGGAACGGTTAAGGTAGTTCCTGTGTTAGAAGTGATTGCACGAATCTGCCCTGCCCCTGTTCCCGATACAATTCTTACTTGATAGTTAGTCCATTGGTTTGTTGTCCATGTCTTTGCACTATTTACAAGTGTAGTACCTGTTGCAGATGTAGCGGTACCTGTTGCGAATGCTTTATAACCGCTATTGAGCCATGAAGGAGTGCTGATTAATTTGCCATCTGTAGCAAGCGATGCAGGTAATCCGGTGTTAACAAGTGTAGTCCATGTATTGGTGGCGAAGTCGTATTTCTTAAACGAACCGGATGCCAAAGTTCCCGAGCCGAGTACATACCATACCGGAGTACATAGGCGGTACACGGTTGATGAAGTAAATGCGGATGCCTGGGCTGCTACGGTGATAGTAGCGGTTGCCCCTATGGTATTAGAAACTATAGGAAGTGTTACCCCGGCATTTGGACCGGATATAATGTGAATAGAATACCCTGCCAAAGACCGGGCAAGTGTTTGGTTGGTTATAATTGTAGTAGTTGTACCACCTGTAGCCGTTAACGATGCAGCCGCAACGGTTGTACCTGTACTCCATGCACCTGCTACGCCTGCTGCCCCTGCTGCCAATGTACCTGCCAAAGCTGGGGATGGAGTTTGCACCCATCCATCTTCAAAGGGATTGTATAGGTATGCAACCGTTACCGCTTGCACGTATAATTGTTGCTGGCGAAAGTGCCGGGAGGATGCGATGAAGCTACCTGCAACGGATGCAACCGGAGCCGGAGTAACTTGTTCCCATCTTTTGAGGTCTAATAATTTTCTATTTCCGTTAGTGGTTGCCATTATGTTACGTTTATATTTCTTCTTAAATTGTCAGCAGTCATTCTTTCAAAGGATGGTATCTGTGAGTTTGCTGCTTGTCCTCCTATTGTTGCAAGGTTGGTAATGTTCCATGTACCTGATTGCGTTACGGCAGGTGTACCAACTGATACTGTACCAGATACGGGTTGAGTAACACCCGAACCATCTACCAACATACGGCCCGTTAATGGGTTGACCTGTGCCATACCAATAGACTTTTGCAGCGATACGATTGCCATCCGCATTGCTTCAATAGCTTCAATCAGTTCACCATAAGCGGCAATAGGCATAGGGTTTGCATCGCTTACATCGGTTGCAACTCCATCGCCACCGATTCCCACCTTTACCCGTTGATGCAGTACTCCTGCAATCTCATCGGCTGCGATTGTAGCACCCGAACCCGGTGTATATCCGACATTATCTGCCATGTTATTGTAGAGTTAAAAGTCCATTAGTCTGATCGAAGTCAACTGAAAGCGATTCCCCAGCATTGAGCGTTAAGGCAGTGCCGTAATCATACCATCCAATTAACGGACCACCTGCAGCAGTAGAGTTGTAAACTACCACATACCGGAAAGGCCCTGTACTTCCCCCTGTAGAGGTTAGCGTAAGGTCAGCGACTATAAGCCGGTAAAGCCCGGCACTCTGTGAGGATGATGTACGGGTGATGTTACGGGTGGAAAGGTTGGTGTAGGTTATCTCCGTAATATTTGCCAGTACGGTGTTACCTGCAACGGGTGCCGTATTGGTGAGTGCCAACGTTAATTGGTCAGCACCTAGGTCATGCACTTTCTCTGCCACCGCTTCTACGAAAGAATTGAATTTATTGAATACCGCCATTGTATATGATTATGGTGTAAAATTACGTCAATTCTTTGACCTAAAATGTGCTAGGGTTGCAGCCAACTTCCGGGCTATGCCGTTCTTATTCGCCTGGTAAAGTTTCATATCCGTTGGGTTGCTAATGAAACAAACCTCTATCAGCACATTTTCTGCGTTAGGTCGCATCCAGCCAAGTGACTTACGGGCCGTTTCCGTTTCTGGTTTTACCCCTCTATCCCGAAAGCCAAACACGGTAAAGCAGTGCAGTAGTTCTTTTGCTAGATTGAGTTCAAATGCCGATGCCTTTTCAGGCACAATAACCTCACTTCCCTTTGCTTCGGGATTGGCTGCTGCGTTCCAATGTATGTCAAGTAGGATGTCACCTGTGGTGAACTTACCCCGTAACCATAACAATGTTTGCTTCAATGCGTTCTTATCATCATCGGTCAGGGCAGTAATGCCGAGTGCCTTAAGTTCTGCTACAACAAGGTTACGCAGTTCTATTGCTAAATCACGTTCAATATAACCATTCCCGGATGCTCCGGGGTCTATACCTCCGTGTCCTGCTGAAATGATTATTTTTCTCATCGTAATATATTGTATTTTTTACCAGTCATGTAGAACAGAACTATGATAACAATACCTAGTATTAGATACCAGGGTGTTTTTTTCGTTTCTTTCGTTTGCGTGTTCGTTGCAGTTGTTGCCGATTGTGCAAAATTCGCCTTTCCTATTGTGCTATCTTTAGAGATGCCATTCTCCCTCATCTCCTTTCGCATCTTAATATTTTCATAAATGATGCGTTGGCGAATTTGAGGAACCTCCGTGTAAGTGGTATCAAATATCTCAATTGTCTTTGTAACAAATTCCTGTAATTCGGTTGTCAGTTTGGTAGTGTCCACTACTTTGACGTGTACGGTATCCCGTACAAATACCGTGATTGTTTCGGTCTTGCTGCTGCTTTTGGCTTTCTTACTACCGTTGCAGGAAACTAATGTTAGTATTACTGCAATGGTTACAATGGTAAGAAGTGCTATCCAAAATTTATTCTCCGGCTTTGGGTTCGATAATGTCATATTCTTCGTTTGCAAGTAATGCTGAAAATACTTCCAGCAGGGTTGGTAAAAATGCGATGATGGTTGCCACGTTAGCCATTTGCTTATCGGTCAGGTGGAATATCTGAAACACGGCCATAACGGTGGGGCCTGACAATAGGCCTATAATTCGCTTTGATTTTCTATACCATTTAGGGGAACGGTGGTTGACGTTAGTTAGACTTTTTGCCATTGCTTTTTAGCTTTTGAATGTTCACTATTATAGTTACGATTGCTGAAAGTATAGTGCAGTACGTTGCGAACTGCGATGCCGTGATATTGGCAAACATCCATAAAAAAACGGTGATTAATAGACCCCTTACGGATGTTCCGTCAACGTGCTGCTCCATTGTTTAACGCTTTATTAGTTTGTAGAAGTTGAGAATGAAATCGTCTATGAGTGTGTTATCTGTTCCCCATTGCTGCACTGTGGCAGCAGGAATAGGTACGTTACCATCTGTTATTTTCTTTCCCTTCTTATCGTATGCCACAACATAGGCGGTGCAGCCCTGTGCGGTATCTCTGCCAAGTCCGAATACTACCCACGTTATCTGCGTGATAGTATCTTTTGTTAGCTTGTTGAACTCAACTGCAATAACCTGTATGGCAGCCGGGATGGTGTCTGTTTGTACTTCCACCTGTACGGGTGCGGTGGTTGTGATTGCGATTGCGGTGAGTAGTGCGGTTATCATTTGCGTAAAAGTTTATAAGTTAATTCAAAGCCAAAAGACCATGCTAACATTAGCAAAATTACGTTACCTCCGCCATAAAAAATAGCGGTAGCGATTGAGATGAGCATCCCGTATTTTACAAGGTGCCATCCGTCAAGTCGGACAATACCAAGCGTATTCGGTACAACCTTCCACGAATAGTTCGGATTCCACCAATCCCGATTGAGGTGGCTGAAAATGGATTTGTCAAAGTGCCACATTAACACATCCATCCATCCGTTGAAAGCACCTGCGAGTATTATGAATATGTATGACATTAGTTAGATATTATTTTCCAGTTAGTGCCATCGCACATGATAGTAATTCGTGACCATTGAGTAGATAGCGTTTGGGTTGTTGCCCCATCAATGGTTTCAGCACCGTTTCCATCTACCGTAATTGTACCTGTGCCAGAGTTCTTTATTATTAGTATTCTCCCTGCGTTGCCCGATGCTGCAAATAGTGTTATGGTAAATGTACCCGTTGTACAGTCAATCAGGTAATCGCTTGTTGTTGCGTTGTATGCCGTTGTACGGGCAAGATATGCCTGTTTCATGCCTGTCATGGATGCAGAGCCTACAACATTTAACTTATCTACTCCGTTGTTAGTGTTTGAATTTACATTTAACCAGCCATCTCCGATTACAGAAGCATTGTCATAAAAGGTACTACCTCCCTTACCTGCGTTTGCGTTAAATAGAAAGCACAATGTAAATGTGGGTGAGTTATTTCTATGGTAAAATTCAAAGTTACCCGTTGCGTTGTTTCCCAATATTCTCCCTGCCCATCCGCTTGAAGAACTATTGGCAAGCATAGTAAGGTTAGTATTAGCCGTACCCGACCCCATGTCAAGGTTATTAGTTATCTGTGCGCTATTAGTAACCGATAAATTCTGTGCCGTTGCCCTTGCCGATACATTCATACCCCCACTCACCTGCAATTTATCTACTCCGTTGTCGGTGGTTGTGCCGATCAGTGCGTTACCCCCGGAAGTGATACGCATACGTTCCAATGAGTTTGTCCACAACCCCATACTACCTGTTGTTCGTGCATCCCCTGAAATAAATGTCGCACTATTCACATTGGTATTTTCTTCAAAAGTGAAGTAAGAAACATTCTCGTCAGTATTTTTGCTTCTTATTTCTGTTGTTACTCTTGCTATACCATTAACATCTAATTTATATCCCGGAGTTGTACTACTTATTCCGACATTGCCTCCTGGAGTTATAGTCATAGCTACCGAAGATGCAGAGTCAACTATTGATGAATTTCCTAATGTTGTCGCTCCTGTGAACTTTGATACTCTGTTAGTTGTACCACTAACCGAACCACCCCCAACTTTTACCCACGTTCTTTTATACTTCACATAAAGCGAACTATCAGCCGGCCTAATCAATATCTGTGAACTATCAGCAAGTACCCCAGCAGCCGTGTCCTTTGTAGGAATACCCAAGCCGTTAACATAACGAACCTTGCTACCAGTCTGCTGCCATTGGGCGGTAGCGGTAAGGGAACATAAAGTGAGGGCAATAATTAAGAATCTTTGTAACATAGTAAGTATTTATTGAACTAAAATAATAATTTTTTCTCCTGTGAAAAATGGTACACCGCTATCAACGGCAAGTGTACCCGTGCTAATGGTCCACGTGCAACCAGTACCCGGTGACCCACTATAGACAATGGTCTCAAATGCAGTACCTCCACGGCTACCGTATAACATTGTTTTACCTGCCCCACCGGGAATAGCAATGGAAGTTTCACCACCAGCAGCGGTGTATTGTAATACCTGTACCGTTGTACCCTGAATAAGTATCCCCACAGGCGTAATGGTGGTTCCTGCTAACGAGTATGGACCTGTACCCTGAAAGGTTGCCTGATACGTTCCGATGTCCTTATTTGCGCCCGTAATGCTTATTGACTGCAACCATACCAACCCCGAAACAATGACCAAGCCCCCAGCAGTGCCATTGTCTATAACGAACTTAATCAGATGGACTTCACGGTCCAACTGCGACTGCAACATAAAAAGGTATGAATAGTCATCCAATACCACCAACCCATCGGCTGAAATTGACCAATTTGCAACGTCTGGACGGCTCTCCTGAAACCATGCGGAGTTGACATTGGTTACCTCCATCGCATTAACACTAACGTTCAATGTGCAAGTTCTTGCGCAAGCAATCAGCGTGTCGGTATTCGCTATGGAATTGTATTTGTAGATGTTTAGCTTTTGGCCGGTTACTGGTGTCATATTATGTACAATCTATTCCTAGTGTTAAATTTGATCCGGATATAGTGAATGGAGTGAACATCCTTGCACATATAAACGAACCAGGGGTCAAAGTTACATTGTATAACCAAGTTCCATCGCATTTCTGATACCCACCTGTCCAGTTAAATGGTGAAGTATTTGTATAGCGTTTGCAACTTGGAGGCAATAATGCAGGGTTAGCCGGGTCTATAAGGGTGTATGGTAATATTTCATCCCTAATTTGTAGGGCATTTGCTTCTATGGTGTTACTGATAAAATTAAACTGTGAAGCCCCGAAAATATACCTGTTGTCATTGACGGACAAAGTAGGCGACGGGTCAGTTATTGCCATTGTATTAAGAAGCCCTATAAATTCAGTATTATTGAATAAGTTATACTGACTAAACTGCATATTTATTTGTGGCTTTGATATGCAGTTAAAATATTGGTTAAATAATAAGGTACCTAAATTGATATAAAGCGTAGAAGATGCCCCGAATCTGTAAACATCTGTTAAAGGTGTATAACTTGTATTAGTGTATATTGATTGAGTTTGATTAACTGCATTGTATGGAAATGGTAAACCAATTAACACATCAACCTCTTTTTTGTAAGGTGTAGGTGTTACATCATTATAAATAACTCTACTGGATACAGGGTATGATGATTTTCTTGTTACAGATGCAAGATACAAGGCATTTACCTCGCTTGCTCTAACATTAAAATATATTACAAGTGTTCCACTTGCCGGGGCTGCTAATGTCTTTACATTTGTTTCTTTTATCCTGTCAGAGTTTTGTGGCGCTCCATAATAAGCAGTGCTATCATTATAAACCCAATAAGGTTCGTCATTGTTTTTCCTGTAATTCCAAAAGTTTCCACCCCCAACATCAATACGAATAAATATTCTTAACAAGTCATTTACATTGGTATAGGTTGCACCATAAACAAAAGTCAAATCTATTTCCTCGTTTTGTTGCACCTTGCCTGGTCTATCACAAATTAAAGTACTTGCTACCGTTCCAGCTACAATTCTTTGGCAAGTGAAATTATCAACAACAACTCTATCATAAATACCACTAACTCCTAAAGACTTTGTCCAATATATTGGCTCATTAGACGAATCTAATCTTGACAAATCTCCATTAGCTATTGTATTTTCAGGAAATTTAACATCACCTGTTATTTGAATACTATTATACCCTTTTTTTAATATTTTAACTTGCCCATTATTTATAAAGTAGAACGGTGTTAATGTATCATTTTGGTATGGCTTTATATCATACTTGATATTCTTTGTGCTTAAAGTATCAGCAACTAACTTCCAATTGGTAGTAAATACTCTGATACTATCAGATGCCTTTTCATTTACGGAAGTAAACCACCATTGCCCATTTGATTGATATAATTGCACTCCGAAAGACTCACAAATCCTTTCTAATACTTCATAGCAACTTGGATATGTTGTTGAGTTTTTAAGAAATATCGCAGGTGCTAAATACAATTGCCTTATAGTGCTTGTACTTTCGCTCATTGCAACCGTTTGATAATAATTAACTGATGAATTGAATGTATATCCATCAGGAAGATAGATATTCATTAAACAATTGTTAATTATCTTTTGTATCGTTTCAAGTCCGTTAACATCTCCTGTTGATGGGATATAGGGAATACTTTTCAACATCCCAAGTCCATCAATGCAGCTAAAAGTTATAAAGTTTCTTCCGGTAGTAAAAGGCAATGAAACGGTATCAAATAATATAAACCCTTGCCAAATCAAATAAGACGTACCATTGGCATAAAATTTCACATGATACTTTCTGTCATCCGTTGTAGTAAAGTCCGGCAATGGCCCTACAAACGAAGTGAAGTCCGCTTGTATCGTAAATGTGGTAGGTAGTATCGGTTGGAATTGGTCATCGCCGGAAGCATTACAATTCATTACAAAAGGCTCCGGCCCTGTACCTACTGAATACACGCTCCCCGAATAACCTTTCTCCCAAATTTCAGCAGTAAAGGTATGCCCTGACTTCCCTATGGCGGATAGGGTATATTTTTTACCGTATGCAGGAGGAACAAGCAGAGAAGCAGTTTCGTATGGTGTTGTTGTTGCACCTGCTATAATTCCAGATGTTACAGACGAGCCGCCTGTAGCTGCTTGTTTATTTGGTGCAAAAATGTATATCTGTGGGGTATATGCAGTTTCGTAATTGTACCCTGTGACATAATTAGTTCTTACTTCATTGTAAGCAAATGTTACAATTTCACCTTGACACGTTTGAAATTCAAAATATACAAATCCATCAGATGCAGCAGCTATATCTGTACTTGAAACTGTTATTGTTAGTTTATTACACGCCATATTAAGTAGTTAATCCTCTATAAACAGATGTCCTTTGCTGACTCAACCAAATGTCCTGACCGCTTATCCTTCCCTCAACTATCACCCTGCTATTACCCCCTCCCATTTGCGAAGCGGATGCTATGATTGACCTCATCTGATCGGGCCGGACAATATGCTCTGTGCCGTGAAGCATTACGGGATACCCCGACTTCGGGCCTGATACGGTGCCGCCTTCGGAGAAGCCGAGGAGACTTTTGAACATCTTGAAAAAACCACCGCCCCCTGCTTCTGTACCTGCTTTTTTTGCTGCTGCTGCACCTGCCGTACCTCCTGGAAGTAATGATAAAATGCCGGTAAATATTGCCGCCTTTGCTGCTGCCAATGCAATTTGAATAGCAAGATTTTTAAACATATTGCCAAATGCCTCACCAATGCTTTGACCTTGCTGCATAGATGTAACAAGTCCATTAATACTATTCATTGCAGTATTGGTTAGATTGTTTGCTACTTCTAATGTTTTGTTGTAATCATCTTGATATGCTTTTTTCTTCATTAAAAATTCAAGTTCACCTAACTTGCTAGGGTCAGGTGGTTTGATTGCTGCTGCTGCTTTCTTTTTAGGTGCAACCAAACTCAAAGCATCCAACCTCATTGATTCTTCGAGCATTTTGCCGTGTAAACTTTGGCGGAGTTTCCCCTTCTTTTCTTTATCACCATCTCCACCACCAAAAGGAGCAACAGCTAAATCTGAAATTGAATTTATTTTCCTGTTAATCTCTTGCTGAATCCTGTACCTTTCATTAGCAATTCTTGTTTCTTCCTTTAGTAATTTTTCCTGCGCTTGTATATCCTCTTGATACCTGCCCTTACTAAATGCAAGCATATCTCTATCTGCTTGCTCTTTATTTCTTTTTGCGTCTGCTAAATCTTGATCAAGTTTAATTAATGCATCATAATCTTTTTGTACTGCATCTCTTAACGCTTGCGCCTTTGCAGTTTGCATTATTGCATCTGCTAACTTTTTATGTGCTTCGGCTGCTTTTCCTACAAGAATATCCTCATCCGAATAGTTTTTAAGGTAGCCACCATATTCATTCCTTAAATCTTTAACCGCCTTTAACCTTGCTTCCCTTGATATATTGTCATTTGTGGCAGTAGCAAAAAGTATATCTAATTGCG
>Ga0315900_10001328_pt1 | contig 39488 bp, 30 predicted proteins | sample LakEriMetagenome_FD_203521 | JGI IMG/M metagenome (GOLD analysis project Ga0315900, IMG submission 203521) | Freshwater fungal communities from buoy surface, Lake Erie, Ohio, United States - Buoy 12 MA114 | ecosystem: Environmental > Aquatic > Freshwater > Lake > Lake biofilm | place: USA: Lake...
GAACATCTTCCGCTACATCGAAGGTCCGGACCGCGACCCCGCGCTGCTGAAATGGTTCGACTCGCCCCATGGTCGCGACCCGCTGGCCCTGGCACAGAGCTTCGGACTGCCCGCCTACGAGGCCTTCGATCGCGCCTCACTGCGGAACGCCCTGGAGCAGTTGTATGAACCGCATGACGGTCCGGCGGTGCTGGTGGTGCGCACCGATGCGGAAGTGAGCCCCCAGGTGCTCCGCGACTACTTCAAGGCCCTGCGTCCACAGCCATGATGCCGCTCTGTCGTCCGCTCGCCATGCTGCTGAGGACCCTGCCGATCCTCGCGGTCCTTCCGCTGGTGCTGGGCATGACCGCACCGTTAGGCTCCGGGACGGCCTTCCTCAGCGGCCGCTCTGCTTCAGGCCGGACGGTGTTCAAGGCTGAACTGCAGGATATCTCCGGACTGTTCGAGGGTGGGTCGATCACCATCGATGGCCACACCTTGGAATTCCCTGCGGATCTGGACCGCGTGGAACATCATGCGATCTGGGACCCGAAGAACGGGGTGTTCACGCTTTCCTACCAGCGGCCCGGGATGGACGACTTCCTGTTCTTCCGTCTGTGGGCCATCCCCAGCACGTTCAAGATCATCTCCGGTGACCGGAACGCGGGTGCCATGTACACCTTCGATGCGGTGTTCGAAGGCAGCGAACCGCGTCCGGGCAAGGGCCACGCCACCTCGTCCATCACCCTTACCTGCCGATTGGAGTACCGCATCTGATGGCCGCACCGCTCTCCGCCTGGCTCCATGCCTTCCGCCTGCGCACCCTGCCCCTGGCGGTGAGCAGCATCATCGTGGGGAGCACGTTGGCCGTTCCATACAGCCGGATCAGTGCCGAGATCACCTTCCGCGTGGAGGTGCTGGTGCTCGCTTTGCTCACGGCCACCCTGCTCCAAGTGCTGAGCAATCTCGCCAATGACCTCGGCGACCACCTGCACGGCACGGACAATGCGGACAGGGTCGGCCCCGAACGCGCAGTGCAAAGCGGAACGATATCACCCGCCCTGATGAAGCGGGCGATGGTGATCTGCGGGATCCTGGCCTTCACCAGCGGGGTCCTGTTGATCACCTACGCCTTGGGGCTCCGGATCATGACGCTGGCCTTCCTGTTGCTGGGGCTCACGGCAATAGGCGCCGCCGTGAAGTACACCTTCGGAAAGAACCCATACGGCTATGCTGGCCTGGGCGATGTGAGCGTGTTCCTCTTCTTCGGCATCGTGGGCGTGCTTGGCACCCACTACCTCCATGCACGCTACATCGATTGGTCGCATCTGCTGCCCGCCGCCGGCTTCGGCCTGCTCAGCGCCGGCGTGCTCAACGTGAACAACATGCGCGACATCGACAACGATGCGGCGAGCGGGAAGCGCACACTGGTGGTGCGGATGGGCAGCGCCAACGCGCGCATCTACCACACCTTGTTGGTACTTGGTGGTATCTCGTGCCTGGTCGCGTTCACGCTTTCCGGCCCCTCCGGCTGGACCTCCTGGCTCTTCCTCCTGACCACCCCGTTGTTCCTGTTGCACCTGAAACGGGTGTGGTCGGCCACGGAACCCCGCAGCCTCGACCCGCAATTGAAGGTGCTGGCGATGGGCACCTTTTTCACCGCGCTGCTTTTCGCGCTGGGGCTTATCCTTGCGTAGATGTTACGCGCCCGCTGGATCGAGCACACCCTGCAGCCCCACTTCGAACTGGGCACGAGCAAGGGCACGATCACCGCACGCACCGTGTGGTACCTGCTGGCGTGGGACGATGCGCGGCCCGGTGTCGTGGGCATCGGCGAGGCCGCCCTCTTCCCCGGTCACAGCCGGGAATTCCCCGCGGACGTGCGCACCAAATTGCTCGAGCTGTGCGCCAACACCCGCGACTGGGCCCAGCGGCTCACCGGCGACCTCACCGACGTGCCCAGCGTGCGCTTCGCCGTGGAGCAATGCCTGCGCGACCTGGAGGTGAGCGGGACCAAGGAACTGTTCCCCTCCGAGTTCACGCTGGGCCGCAAGGGCATCCCCATCAATGGGCTGGTGTGGATGGGCGACAAGGACACCATGCGGCGGCGCATCCGCGAGCAGATCGAGGCCGGGAACCGCTGCGTGAAAATGAAGATCGGGGCCATCGGCATCGATGACGAACTGGACCTGCTGCGGGCCGTTCGGAAGGAGTTCAGCGCGAACGACCTGGTCCTGCGGGTGGATGCCAATGGCGCCTTCGATGCGCGCCAGGTGATGACCGTACTGGATCGCCTTGCCGAACTGGAGGTGCACAGCATTGAGCAGCCCGTGGCGCCGGGTCTATACGAGGTAATGGCCGAAGTGTGCGAACGCTCACCCGTGCCGATCGCCCTGGATGAGGACCTCATCGGCCTGAACCGCAACGACCTGCGCACCGACCTGCTGGACCATGTGCGGCCGCAATACATCGTGATCAAGCCCAGCCTGGTGGGCGGATGGGCGGCCACCCGGGAGTGGATCGACCTGGCCCGGTCCCGGGGCATTGGCTGGTGGATCACCTCGGCGCTTGAGAGCAGCATCGGGCTCAATGCCATCGCGCAGTTCACCGCCACCTTGGACGTGACCATGCCACAAGGGCTGGGTACGGGACGCGTGTACGCCAACAACATCCCATCGCCGCTGATCGCGGAAAAGGGACAGCTCCGCTATGCACCCGAGGTGGGCTGGGACCTGTCGTTGTTCCAAGTACCGACGATCGGATGAACCGCGGCTCGTGGCAGCGGCTCCAGATGGACGGCCGGTGGCTGGAAGGAAAAGACCTGCTCTCTTTCGCCCATGACCTGCGCACCGACAATGACACTGCGGAATGGTCCGCGCCATTGGCCGGCGTGATCACCGACCTGAGCCAGAAGCGCGGACCGCTGCTGATGCACACGAGCGGCACCACTGGCACGCCCAAGCCCCTCCGGATCGGCCGCAGCGATCTGCGTGCCAGCGCGGCGCTCACCGCCGCCACTTTCGGGCTGCGCCCCGGCGACCGCGCGCTCCTCTGCCTGCCCTGCGATTTCGTGGCCGGTAAGATGATGGTGGTGCGCGCCATGCTCCTGGAACTGGACCTGCACATCGTGGACCCGCGCGGCAGCGTGCTCACCAACCTGCGCACCCACGACCGCTTCCGCTTCGCGGCCATGGTGCCCCTTCAGCTGCACCGCGCCCTGCAGGAGGACAAGGCCCGTCTGCAGCGTCAGTTCGACACCATCCTGCTGGGTGGCGGACCGGTGAGCGATGCGCTCATCGAGGACCTGCAGGACCTGGACGTGGCCGTGTTCCAAGGCTACGGCAGTACCGAGACCGTGACCCACGTGGCCGTGCGCCGTCTTAACGGCCCCGGCCGCAGCACGTCCTTCGAGGCCATTGGAAAGGTCCATTTCGGCCGCGACCCGCGTGGTTGCCTGGTGGTGTACACGCCGCACCTCAGCACCACCCAGCATGTCACCAACGATCTCGTGGAGCTGATCGACGACACGCACTTCCACTGGCTGGGACGGCATGACCATGTGATCCTCTCCGGTGGCAAGAAGATCTTCCCCGAACAGCTGGAAGCGCGCACGGCCGGCGTGATCCCCTACCCGCACTACTTCACCGGCGTGCACGATGATGTACTGGGCCAGGCCGTGATGCTGGTGCTGGAGACCGAACGCCCGCAACAGGAGGTGTTGCCCGAGGTATTGAGCAGCCTGATGACCACCCTGCATCCCCACGAGCTGCCGCGGCGCGTGCAAGCCCTGCGGCGCATTCAGCGCACCAGCGGTGGCAAGATCATCCGCGGCGGGACGACCTAACGCATGTTGTTCACGGCCTCCTTGTCGAGCGGCTCCTCGTCGTCATCGTCGAAGGGCTTCGCAGCGATGTAGGTGCGCCAGCGCTCGAGCACCGCCTGCATATCGGCGGGCAGGGTGCTTTCGAAGTGCATGCGCGCCCCCGAGATCGGATGGTCGATGTCCAGCGTGCGGGCGTGCAGCGCCTGCCGGGGCAGCATGCGGAAACAGTTCTCCACGAACTGACGGTACTTGCTGAAGGTGGTGCCCTTCAGGATGCGATCGCCTCCGTATGCGGCATCATTGAACAAAGGGTGCCCCGTCCATTGCATATGCACCCTGATCTGGTGCGTGCGACCGGTCTCCAGTTTGCACTCCACCAGCGTCACGTACCGGAAACGCTCGATGACCCGCCAGCGCGTCACGGCCGGTTTTCCCTGGTCACCTTCGGGGAACACGAACTGTACCGTGCGGTCCTTATGGCTCCGCCCGATGTGACCCTCGATCACGCCTTCGTCCTCCGGAAAGTCGCCCCACACGAGCGCATTGTAGCGCCGGTCGCTGGTGCGGTCGAAGAACTGACGGGCCAGGTGCGTGAGCGCCTCCTCCGTCTTGCCGATCACCATCACCCCGCTGGTGTCCTTGTCCAGCCGATGCACCAGTCCGGGCCGTGGGATCTCCGCTCCCGGCACGGCGGGGAGTTTCCCGAAATGGAACAACAGGGCGTTGACGAGCGTGCCGGTCCAGTTGCCATGGCCGGGATGCACCACCAGGCCGGCCTGCTTGTCGATCACCAGGATGTGCTCATCCTCGTAGAGGATCTTCAGCGGGATATCCTCCGGCACCAGTTCCACCTCGCGCTGCGGATAGGGCAGTACCACGCTGATCACATCACCGGGCTTCACCTTCTGGCTCGGCTTGGCCACCTTGCCGTTCACCAGCACATTGCCCGCCTTGGCCGCGACCTGGATGCGGTTCCGCGAGGTGTTGGCCAGCCGGTCGAACAGGAACTTGTCCAACCGGAGCAACGACTGCTTGGGGTCGCAGACGATGCGGTGATGCTCGTACAGCTCCTGTTCCTCGCTCCCGATATCGATCTCCTCGTTGGCCATCAGCGCTGGATGATCAGGCGTTCCTGGCCGACCATCGTGCCGGTCGCATCGAGCAGGCGAACAATGTGCAGGCCCGGCGCCAGTTGATCGGTGGAGATGGTCCCTCCGGAGCGGAAGGGCATATCCAGCACCTGGCGGCCAAGGGCATCGAGTACGATGGTCCGCCCTGCGGGAAGCTCCTCGTCCGACATGATCCGCACCTCGTCCGTGGCAGGATTCGGATAGAGCGTGAATCGGGCATTGCGCAACGGCTCCTCCATTCCGGCGAAGGGATCCACTGCGGCCACGAACACCGGACGCATCATCAGCGCACCGTCGAAAGCAGTATTTGTGAAGCCTCCCGAAGTGGCAAAGAAGATCTTGTCGCTCTCATCGCGGTTCCGATCGAAGCCCAGGTTCATCACCGTACTGTTGGTCTGCGTCCAACCGACATAGACCGTACCCTGCACGAAGATGGCGGAGTCGAGGGGATACTCCACATAACTGTTCGGACCGTGATCGCGGTACTCGGGCGAGGAGAAGGAGAAGTTCTGGTGCTGGATCACCTCGGGTGCGAGGCTGGTCCACACGGTGATGAGGAAGGAGCCCTGCGTTGGCGGCGTGCCGGGTGGCGGGTTCAACGACGGGCTGAAGTACATGCGCACCGCACGCAGCGTATCCCCCTGCGGGAGGTCGAAGCGATAGGCCAGCTTCGCGCCGGCGCTATTGAGCCCGTAGGTCATCTCGGCCGACCCATCGTCATAGGCGTAGTAGTTGCTGATCTCCTGGATGAAGCTCGTGGTGTCGTTGTACCGGTTGATATCCGGCGTGGTATTGGACCAGAACTTCACGCGCCAGAACGCTGCATCGGTGCTGATGGCAGGGTCGTAGGCAAAGGGTGGTGAACCGGCCTGCACCGGGTGCCGGGCCGTGAACTTGAGCAGGGCGTTGTTGCTCGTATTGTTCCCCGAGGTGCGCAGGAAGGCCCCGGCACCGTTCTCCTCCTGGGTCTGGAAGCCGAACACGATGAAGCGGTCGTCGACATCCAAGTTGCGGATGGACAGCCTGGCTGTGTCGGCCATGAAGGCGGAAGGGGACGCGCTGAACGCGTTGTACGGCATGGAGGTGTAGGTGCGCAGCAGTGTGCTCTCGGGCATCACATAGGCCACATCGATCAACCGGGTGTCATCGAAGGTGCGCTGTGCGCCCAACCGCACATAGTCGATGTGCCAGTGGTCGAAGGCGCCGCTGAGCGTGGCATAGTTCAGAAAGCGCATCCGGAAACCGTTCTTCAGGTAGCGGAACTGCTTGATGGGGATGAGCACCTGTTGGAAATCGCCTGGTGCGATGTAAGGCGAGCGCCAGACACGGTACCAGATGTCCTCCTCCGGCGCATAGAACTCCAGCACGAGGCTGTCCTGCGGCTGCCCGAACATATCCCCGCTGAGGCCTTGGGCCTGGTAGAAGAAGCTCAGGTAGATGGAGTCGCTGGCAGGATACTGCAGGTCGATGGGTACGGAGGTGAGGTGATCGGCGATGCCGTAGTTGGTGTAGTTCACGAAGTCATAGGGCATACCCGTGCGCGACAGGCCGTCGAACGTGGCCACGCCCACGGTGGGAGGATCGTCGCCGAATGTGCCGTTCACCAGTACATCGTCGTCCTCCCAGAGCACCCACGGCGCCACGGAGTTGTCGGGGCGGATGTAGGTGCGTGTATCAGCCGCCACGGTGTACACCAGCAGGGAGTCCTGCTCCAGCACGTTGGAGAACAGATCAAGCGTATCCGGCGAAGGCGACTGGATGGTATCGTAGATGTTGTAGGCCGGCCAGAGCTCCTGTGTGCTTTCGGTGGGCGGGTACACATCCAGGTCACGCACGGTGGCGTTCACCGAGGGCAGTGCCGCACGCGTGGTCACAGGCGGGTCCTGCAGGTCCGTGGTATAGAGGAAGGTGGTGTCGAGGCTGAACACCATGTCCGGCTCGGAAACACCCGCCACCTCCAAATGGAAAATGGTGGCGGTCAAGGTCACGTTCGGGTCACCCGGCTGGGCCCAGCGCTTGGTGGTGCGGTCCACCGAGAAATCGTCCGCGATGGGGAGGGTCTGCGTCTGGAACGCATAGATGAAATGGGTGCGGGGACCATCGGTCTTGGCAGCCGCCTGCGCCGTAGGCCGGCCTCGCAGGGCCTGCAGCACTTCACCCTGGGCGAGCACATGGCCGCTGCTGGCCAGCAGCAGCCCGAGCAGCAGGGACTTACTCCGGAACATCAAGGGAATCGTTCGTGGCATAGCGAGAGGGGTCGTTCCAGCCGCTGGCCGGTCGAAGGTCGGTCGTATCGGTGGTGAGCCACAGGTCGATCACACTACCCATGGCGATACGGGCATTGGGGTTGGCGGCGGGTGATTGGCGGTACACCCGGGCAAACGCCGAATCGGCCTTGGTATTGCAGCCGTCGCAGGTCACCACCACACCGCTGTTCAGGGATGCCATGTTCAGCACCATGCTCACCTCCACCTGGGTGAGGCCCCGTAGTTCGGGCACGGGCACCCGTTCGCCTTTCTCCCCCGCCCCCAGGACGAGTGTCACGGCCTCGCCCCTGCGGATCTTATCGTCCGCAGCGATCGGCCGGCCTTTGTACAGCTGTTGGATCACGCAATCCATGCAGGGATCGGGCCGGTACTGCAGCTCCTTCACCTTCAGCCCCACGATCTCCAGCACCGACATGGCCTGCCGCTTGGACATGTCGACCAGCGCGGGCATGTCGATCATCTTCGGTTGCATGGCGTTCACCACGAGGTAGATCTTCCGCCCGGCCTTCACATCCACCCCGTTGTCCGGGTCCTGGTCCACCACGCTGCCCTTGGGCACTTCGTCCGTGTACACGGAATCCACGACCAACGCCTGAAGGTCCCGCTTCTCCAGCATGGCCGCGGCCTCCTCCAAGGATAGCCCCTGCAGGTCGGGGACGCGGACCAAGCTGTCGTGCCGGGTGTAGATGCGCAGCCACAACCAACCGGCCAGCAGCAAGCCGATGGCCACGAGGATGGGCAGGAGAACGAGGAGGGGGCGTTGCCGGGCCATTCCACAGGGTCCCCGCGGGCAGGCCCGGCGGGAAGCGGCGCTAAGATAGACGCCCACCCGTGCGCCACCGTCCACGATCGCCGGTTCACACCGCAGGTAGATCAGCCCGTGCGTGGAGGCCCGGTCGACGTCACCTTTGCCTCACCGCCCACCCATGAACAGACCGCTCATCGCCATCCTCCGCGGTGGCTACACCGGCGAATCGGTGATCAGCATGCAGAGCGCACGCACCATGATGGAAGCCGTGGACCCGGCCCGGTTCGACCCGCTTTATGTGACCGTGCATCGCGAGGGGTGGACCTGTGAGCATGCCGATGGCACGACGGTCGCGTTCGACCGGGGGAACTTTGCTGCGGACCGCGGACATGGGCCCGAGCGGTTCGCCGCAGCCCTGATCGCGATCCATGGATCACCCGGCGAGGATGGGCGGCTGCAAGGCTACCTGGACATGGCGGGGGTCCCTTATGCCACGGGAGGTGTGCGATGCATGGCCATCGCCATGAGCAAGTTCAGCACCACCGGGCTGCTACGCCAGATGGGCTTCCCGGTATCCCGCTCCATCGTACTGCGGGGCCGCGGTGCGGAGGACCGGCAGCGCGTGCTGGATGCCGTGGGACTGCCCTGCTTCGTGAAACCGGACGGGAGCGGCAGCAGCCTGGGCATCAGCCGGGCGAACACGCCTGAAGAGCTCGACGCGGCGCTGGACAAGGCCTTTGCGGAGGACCCCACCGTGATGTGCGAGGCCCTGGTCACTGGCCGGGAGCTCACCTGCGGGGTGATCACGCTGCACGGCCAGGTGATCCCGATGCCGGTCTGCGAGATCCGCACCAGTCGGCCCTTCTTCGACTACGAGGCCAAGTACCACTCGGCCGATACCCAGGAACTGATCCCCGCCCCCATCCCGGAGGAGGTGACGCGCACGGTGCAGGAACGGTCCGTGGGCATCTACAAGGCCCTGGACTGCCGGGGCATGGTGCGCGTGGACCATTTCTGGTCCGGCACCGAGGTGATCACCATCGAAGTGAACACCACGCCGGGGTTCAGTGGAGCAAGCATCTTCCCGAAGATGCTGAAGGAGTCGGGCATCGGGGTACCCGCAGCGATCAACGGATTGATCGAGGACTGTATTCAACGCACCTGACCGAGGTGCTGCAGCAGGGCCTGCACGGCCCGGGAGCGATGGCTCATGGTGTTCTTGCGGTCGAGGGTCATCTCGGCAAAGGTGACCTCCTCCCCTTCGGGGATGAACACCGGGTCGTAGCCGAACCCACCGGTCCCACGAGGCGCTCCAGCGATGTGACCGCGCACCACGCCTTCGAAGGTCCATTCGCCATCCGGTGCCACCAGGGCGATCACGGTACGGAACTGTGCGGTGCGGACGGGCCGGTCCTGAAGCTCGCTCAGCAGCTTGGCCATGTTCGCCTTCGGGTCCTTCGCCTCCCCCGCGTACCGGGCCGAGCGGACCCCGGGTGCGCCGCCCAAGGCGTCCACCTCCAGTCCTGTGTCGTCGGCCACGGAGGGGAGCCCGGTCCGCTCGAAGACATACCGGGCCTTCTGCAGGGCATTGCCTTCGAGGGTAGGACTGGTCTCCGGCAGGTCATCCGGAAGGCCCAGCTCGCGCAGACCGACGAGGTCCATACCAGCCGGGAGCAGGGCCTTCAGCTCCACCACTTTGCCCGGATTGCCGGTGCACAGCACGATGCGGTCCATGGGGCAAAGGTCAGGCGAAGCGTCGATCTGGGACCAACGAGGGCAACCGAGTGCCCTGGGGCCCGTCCTTGCTCTGGGGTGTATCACTGCACCTTGGTATGACCTGACCCATGCGACCCGTTCTTCTTCGTTCGTGCCGCACGACCACGGTCCTCACAAGCTACTTTTGGCGGCGCTCGCTCCCGGATACACCCATCACCTCCTGCTCAGGCCCGTTGGCATACCCATGCTAGGCCAACAGCTGGACATCATGAACGTGCGGGACCGACGTCCTTCCACCCATGGCCCAAACACAGTCCCTTATGGCGTTACTCCCGCTGTCCAGGAGCGCCGCCGTTCATCCGCCGTATCCTTCATGACCCGGAAGAAGGTTCTGTTCGTAGCAGGCTGGAGGACCGATGTAGGGGACTTCATCCGTGAGCATTATGAGGCGGTGCGCCTCCATTACGATGTGACCTACCTCCACATCGACTTCCTAAAGAACTTCGAACCACCTACGCTTTGGACCATCAAGGAGGAGAACCTCCATGGCAACTCCAACGAAGTGGTGATCACCATCTCCTGCTACCTGCGCCGATGGGGCATCTACGAGCACCTCATCCGCAAGGCGCTGGCCCGGTTCCTTGAGCGGAACGGGCAGGTCTTCGACCTGGTGCACATCAATGTGCGCACACCTGTCACCGAAGTGATCGCGACCGACGCGCACTTCCGCGGCATTCCGGTCGTTCTTACCGAGCACAGCAGCTTCTACCACACCGGGGTGGACCTTCGATACCCCGACCAGCGGAAAAGGCAGGCGGAGATCGAGCGCGTGAAGGCCTGGTTCAGAGAGTCCGGACTGCTTTACGTGATGCCCGTTTCAGCCCAGTTGGGCCAGGTGCTCGTGGACCGGTTCGATGTCCGCGCCGAACAGATCCGGGTGGTCCCCAACGTGGCCGGCGAGCCCTACCGCCCCCTGCCATCGGACCGAAGGTCAGAGGACGGCGCAGTGCATGTGCTCCTGGTGGCCCTTTGGAGCTATCCAAAGAACCTGATGCTCTTCGCTCATGCGCTGGAGGGCCTGGCTCCGGAGAAGCGGGCCCGATTGAACATCCAATTCGTCGGGGATGGAGAACTTGTTCCGGAGTTCCGCGAATACCTGGAAAAGAAGCTTCCGGGCCTTCGGATCACTTACCACGGCATGGTCTCCGATCGGAACGAGCTGGCCAGGCTGTACAACGAGGCGGATCTGTTGGTGCATCCGACCGATGCCGAGAACCTGCCCTGCGTGATCATCGAAAGCCACTGCTGCGGCACGCCTGTGCTGAGCAACCGCATCAATGGTGTAGTGGAACTGGTGGAGCCCGGTGTCAATGGACTTCTTGCTGAACGGCGGGATGTGGAGGCGTTCCGGACCGAGCTCGAACGTTTCATCGATGGCTCGGCGAACTTCGATCGTGCGGCGATCAGCCGCACCGCGATTGCACGGTTCGCCCCATCCACAGTGGCCGGCCAACTGGCCCGGGTCTACGCCGACGCCATGGAGATCGGAGCTCCCGGCACCCGCAACCTGGACCGCACCTATCAGCAATGTGTCCGTTGCGTGATGGACACCAAGGACGACCCTCGCATCCAGTTCGATGAGGACGGCGTCTGCACCTATTGCCATGCCTACAAACGGCTGGAGTCGCGCAGGCTCTTCATCGGAAGCGACCGATCACGATTGCTGCAGGACCTGGTCGCCAGCATCAAGCAGGACGGGCAAGGCAAACCGTACGACTGCCTGCTGGGGGTGAGCGGCGGCGTGGACAGCACCTACGTGGCCGTCAAACTGAAGGAGCAGGGCCTGCGCCCGCTGCTGGTGCACCTGGACAATGGGTGGAACTCCGAACTCGCCGTGCGCAACATCCAGCATATCGTAGACCGTCTGGACCTAGACCTTCACACCTATGTGATCGAATGGGAGGAGTTCAGGGACATCCAACTGGCGTTCATGAAGGCCTCCGTGGTCGACATCGAACTGGTCACCGATTTCGCCATCGTCGCCTGCCTTTACAACATCGCCCACGAGAAGGGCATCAAGTACATCATCTCCGGGCACAACTTCGCCACGGAGTCCATCATGCCCGGAGATTGGACGCATGAGAAGAGCGACCTGCTCAACATCGAGGCCATCTACCGCCGGTATTTCGGCAAGGCGCTCCGGACCTTCCCCAAACTCGGCTACTTCAAGAAGAACTACCTCGTTTTCATGAAGGGCATCAAGGTGATCCCCTTCCTCAACTACATCGACTACAACAAGAGCGCGGCCAAGAATGAGGTGATGGAGAAGCTCGGGTGGCAGGATTACGGTTCAAAGCACGGGGAATCCATCTTCACGAAGTTCTACCAGAATCACATCCTGCCCCGGAAGTTCCACATCGACAAACGCAAGGCGCACCTTTCCTCGCTCATCTGCTCGGGGCAGATGACGAAAGAGGAGGCCGTGATGGAATTGCAACATGACCTGTACGCGCCCAAGGAACTCGCCGCGGACCTCTACTACGTGACCAAGAAGTTCGGATTGTCCGGAGAAGAGTTCGATGAGATCATGAGGAGTCCGATCCGGCGGCATACGGACTTCCCCTCCTATGTCACACGGCACATGGCCCAGGAGCGCATTTGGCTGAAACGCCTGAAGCCGATCACCCGGATCTTCAAGCGCGTCACAGGGTTCAAACCGGAAAGCAACTATGTCTGACCGGCCAACGGTCTTCATGCTGGTGGACAACCCCATGCGCTCCGACCTGCGTGTGGAGCGCGAGGCGCGCAGCCTCCACGCGCATGGCTGGAAGGTGAGGCTGTTCGCCATGGAGGACCCCTCGCTGCCGGAACGGGAACTTCGCGATCACGGCATGGTGGAACGATCGGTGCCCCGTGCGATCATCTCACCGCTTTCCTTGAAGTACGTCCGGGCCCGCACCCGGTTCGCGCGGATGCTGGTGGCAGAGGGCGCACGTTGCATCCATGCACATGACCATTACTGCCTGGACCTTGCGGTGGCGGCCAAACGGATCGACCCGTCCATCACGATCATTTACGACGCCCACGAGTACCTGGCGGGCTGGCCGGTCCACATGGAAAGTCCCCGCCGCATAGACCGCCTCAAAGGAGGCATCGTTTGGTGGTGGTGCGTGCAGCGCGAACGCATGAACCTGCGTCACTGTGCATCTATCATTACGGTGAGCCGGAGCCTTTGCGAAGAGATGCAGCGCCGAAATGGCCTCCCGACGCGCCCCGTACTGCTCAGGAACATACCCGATATCCCGGCATACATTCCACGTTCCAACATCCGGCATGACCTGCAGATACCAGAACATCTACAGGTACTTGTGCACTCCGGTAACGTCTACCATTCGGATGAGCGGATCGCCATGCTCGTAAGGGGCTGCTTATCCGTCGACGGGACCTATCTGCTCTTCATCTGCAACACGCGGAACCGCTCCAAGGTGATCTCCGTGATCGAGCGTGAGAACATCATGACCGCCGATCGTGTCGGCTTCGTCGATTTTCCCGAACGACATGAGGTGTTGCTGGGCATGCTCCGCGCATGCGATGCCGGGGTGGTGCATACATGGCAGCCGGACTGGCCATCACATTGGTTGTCCCTGCCCAACCGCATCATGGAGTATACGCTCTGCGGACTCCCCGTGCTAGCGACCAGCCAACCCGAATTCATCGCGTTCCAACAGGAATTCGGCAACTGCGCCTTGTATAATGGAGAGCGGGCAGAGGACCTTAGGGCGGCCATCGAACAGTTGCTCGAGCAGCGGACAGCGCTTGAAGTGAATGCGAAGCATGCCGCGACCCGTCTATCCTGGCGTTCCGAACAAAAAGCCCTCATCGACCTGTATGAAATGCATTGTGCAGGGCCTCCTGCATGAGACCCTCGAGCGGAAGGACCATTGTTGGCAGCCTGCTTGGGCGGCACTGGGGCTGAACAGCCCGGATGACCTTCCTGGAGTACAACGTCGGTCACCCGGGCCCATAATCAACGGCCATGCGTCTATCTTCGGATCGGACAGGCTGCCAAAGCCCACCCTGCACGGATGACCCACCAGCACTCGGAACCGAGCAAGACCCATCTCCAGCGTGCCCATTCACCCACGCAGGTTGAGGGTATCGGGCGGATTGAGACCCTCTGGGTGGGTGCGATCCACATCACGCTGGTCCTACTGTTCCTGCAGATCTTCGAGTACCGACCGGTCTTCGATTCGCTCCGTTACTTGCATGTGGCCGATGAGTTCCGCCAGCTGCGTTTCTCGGATGCAGATCCCGCCATGCACTGCAACACGGCCCCAGGGTATCCTTTGTTCCTGGCAGTCCTTTCTCCGATAACAGGACATAACACGTACGCCATCGCCTTCCTCCAGGCGATGCTGTTCGTCATCGGGCTCAGGTCGCTGGTCAATGCCCTCGTCCGAACAGGTGTGATCGACCATGGCCGTGCGATCTGGTACATGCTCATTCCCCTGCTCATCCCGGACATCATCCATGTCAATGGCTGGGTGCTGACCGAATCCTTGACGACCAGTCTCCTGCTTATTCTCATGGCCGGCACCCTCTTCAAGCCAGCTTCACCTGCTGCTCAGGTCGGCTGGATCCTCGCGGGAACCATGCTTGTCCTGACCAAGTTCGAGTACCTGATCGTCGTGTTCATCGCCGCGGGCTACCTGGCCTTCAAGGGAAGAAGGACACCATTGATCTCCCTGGGCGCTATCCTTCTTGCTGTCCTTGTCCTGAATGCCTGGCGCAATGCCACGATATACGGACGTCCCAATCCGTTCAGCTTCGGCTCCGGTACGGTGGTCTATGGAGGGAACAACCTGAACGGCGATGGGTCCTGGCACATGCCGTCAACCACGCCCGGCTACATTCCCCAGCATGCCCAAGGGAAATACGACCGGATCGCATCCTTGGATGCCGATGCGCGATGTCTGGAGCAGGACCGTTTCTTCAAGGACCTGGCCATGGAGGCCTGGCAGCAGGATCCCGTTCAGCAGTTGCGTACCATCCCGCTCAAGTTCCTGAAGCTTTGGCTGTTGCCTGCGGACCTTGACATCTACACACTTGACACGCACTTTGTGCCCGGACTTCAGCTCGGAACCCTGTTCAGACCTGCCCGGTGGCCATTGCCCGGGGTCATCCGGCATGCCACAGAACTGCTTTTCCATTGGATGGTCCTCACCTGTCTCATCCTGGGGCTTGCCATCCGGGTCCGACAACGTGAACTGACCGAGGGTGAGCTGCTCATTATCACGGTCGCCCTGACGCTTTCCCTGTTGTACGCGATCCCGTTCTACGGCCTTGGCCGGTTCCATGTGCCTGCGCTCATGCTCGTCTCCTACCTGGTGACCGGCCCGGTGATGAGCGCAGCGAGTTGGACCGTCCGACACCTGCCAAGCTTCAGGCGTTCAATGTGAACGGCCAAGGAGTTGGGCCACATCCTTTGGTGTCAGGATGAAGTAGTTCCCAAAGGGTACCCGAAGCCGAAGGAACACCACCAAGGCCACCACCATCATCACGGTGAAATAGGCCAGCGTCGAGGCCACAGCCGCACCCAGCAGGCCGTGGGCAGGAATGAGCAGCAGGTCGAACACCAAGGTGATGATCAGGCCGGCTCCGGAAGCCAGCACATTGTACTTGATGTTCCCGGTGCGAACAACCAGCAGCACCAGCATCTTCGATACGCAGGCGAACACGATGCCTGGCATCAACAATCGGAAGGCCGCTGCCGAAGGACGGAACGGCTCACCATAGACCAGCGGGAACACCCACTCCGAAACCAGAACAGCGACCGCACCTCCGGCCAGCACCACCGTGACACACAAGCGTGAATAGAGCTTGAACTTCTCCAAAAGGCCTTCCTGGTCATCGCTGACCAGATGTGGCTGGAGAACCCGCGCGATCGGCTCAGGGACCATGAAAAAGAACTGGGCCACCCCGACGGCCACCGCGTACAACCCGAGCTCGCCCATGTCCCGCATGTCACCCAGCAGCCAGATATCCAATCGGTAATTGAGCTGATTGAGCAGATCGGCGAAGTAGCCAAGGATGGAGAAGGCGATGGCCGGGCGGAGCAGGCTGCCGCCGGACCACAGGGCCGGGCGGGTCTGGACGAACATGACGTAATGGACCAGCCACACCACGGTCATGGCAAGCTGGGCCAGCATGCCCACCAGGAGCACGGGCGCGACCGCTACAGGAACATCACGTTCGCTGTTCATGAACATCCCACCATAGACCAGCAGATTGACAACAGCCGTGAGCACATACATGCGGTTCCCCACCCTGAACTCACGGACGCCAAGGAACGTGGCGGCCAGGAACGACTGGGCCAAGGTCAGGAACAACGAAACAGCTATAAAGACGCTGTAGAAAGCGTCGGCCCCACCCTTGGGTAACAAGAGCCCCCCGTCAATGACACCGGAGAGGACCAGGACCAACGCAGCCACGATGATGGCACCCAGGAGAACGAGGAGCGAAGCAGCAAGTCCCACCACGCTTGACCGTGAATGCTCTCCCTTGGCGAGGAAGTACACCAGCACGGAAGGCATGCTGAACGAAAGCAGGAAGGACAGGATCGCCACATCGGCCTGCAACATGGAGAACACACCGCGCCCCTCCTCGTGCAACATGCGCGTGATGCACACGCCAGAAAGGAAGCTCAGCAGCACTGCAGGCACCTGTGCGCCAAAGGAGAACAGAATGCTCCGTTTGAGGGACATGAGAGATGCTACTGGCTCGCTATTGGACCACGATGTCCGAGGGCCTTCACCAAGGCCAACGTCCTACCTGGGCCGAAGATCGGTATTGCGGAAATGCCGCGGACACTGGGGCCCGTGCTTCCGTGGCACCGGACTTAAGAGGAGCTCGATACGCCGTGCGTCCACAAGGGATATCTTTCCCTGCCGAAATCCATCTCCCGCTCAGTTCCCTGAGCCGTTCAACTCCTGATGCCCATGTCGGAACACGTGGCCAATTTCTATGACGAGTTCGTTGACCAACAGGTCCGCAGTGGGGTGAACCGCCGCCACATGAAGATCATGGACTGGCTGCGCACCACCGGACTGCGTGCCGACGAGCGTGTGCTGGAGATCGGCTGTGGCATTGGCACCGTGACCTCCTTGCTTTGCGAAGCCGTGCCTAGGGGCAGCATCCTTGCGAACGACCTGAGCCCGAAAAGTGTGGAGACCGCCCAGCAAAGGTTATCGGCCCACAAGCATGTATCCTTCGTGGCGGGGGATGTGCTTGAACTGCCCATCGCAGGACCGTTCGAACTGATCCTGCTTCCGGACGTGCTGGAACACATCCCCTTGGACCTGCATGCGGCGCTGTTCCTGAAGTTGTCCAAGCTGCTGGCTAACGACGGCCGCATCGTGATCCACATCCCTTCTGCCCAGTACCTTGAATGGCTACATGCGCATGAGCCGGGATCACTGCAGATCATCGACCAGCCCCTGCACCTGGACACCATGCTGCCCAAGGCTGGCGCAGCGGGACTGTACGCGCACACGGTGCAGCATTATGGCCTTTGGACCAAGGACCCTGACGCAGTGCTCATCATCCTGCGCCCCTATCGGAACGAACTGCCCTTCAAACTTGCCGATCCAGAGGTCGGTTGGTTGGGCCGCATGCGCAGACGGCTCCATCAGCTGCGCGCTGGGCGCTCCTGATCGGTCGCTCTCCGTGTGGCAGGCCGTCCGCGGCGAACCTGAGATGGGACCGTCGGCGCCGCATGCCTCCGCGGTTCACCGTCCTCATAATCGCTGAACCGGAAGGGCCTTCCACGGCGGTCGGCCTCGCGTCGGCGGTCAAGGATGAAGCTGGTGATGAAGAGCGCGGAAACGAACAGCGGCAGGAGTGGGATCTTGAACCTGACCATTGCACCGAAATTGGGCGTGGTGATCGCGATCATGAACGCATAGCTGATGGAGAACAGATAGAACATCTGCAACATCGGGTTCTGGAACAATAAGGTGAACAGGAACACGATGCGCGACCTCATAAGGATGTAGAACGTAAGGAGCAACAGGAAGGTGTTCTCCAGTGCAGTGAGCAGCATCACCACGTTGTTCACCTCGACCAAGGCAGGTCGGTACAGGCCGGCAAAAACCGCCTGGGGGAACTTTGAGAAGACACTTCCCCAAGTCGGCTCGATCGCACCAAGGTCAAAGAAGTTCCGGCCATACTGTTCACTGCGCTTCATGTCCGATTGCGCAAGAATGATGGTATCCAGTGCCTGGTTCAGGGAGAACTTGCCAAGGCTGCCCTCAAGCTTGTTGAGGATGTAAAAGGAAAGTCCGCCCATGGAAAGAACTCCGACCGGGAGGATGAACAAGCGCACGAAGGCATTGCGGAACCGCTTCACCCGGTAGTACAGCACCCAAAGCAATCCGGATGGCACGATCATCATGAACACATAAGGCTTCATCGCCACCATCACGAAGGAGGCGAAGAGCAGATTGACCCAGGAACGGCTCAGGTCCCGCTTCAGGAAGAAGATGTTGTCCAGCGCATAGATGAACCAACACAATCCAGTGAAAGTGAAGGTGTCCTTCATGATGCCGGACCCCCAGAAGACAACGGACGGAAAAAAGAGGACGGACACGGCGAGCTGCCATTGCAGACTCGGAAAGTACCTGACCAACGTTCGGTAAAGCTGCCAAACACCACCGAAAGCCACGGTGCTCACCACGGCGACGGAAAGCAGGATGCTGTTCAGGGCGAACAGGGTGAGCACACTGACGAACCGGACGAGGATGTATGTCCTGTCATCGATGTACACATAGTCCAACGGATAGCCCGTGCGCTGGGTGAAGAACCGCGAGTAGTTCTCCATCGTGTTGTCTGCGAACAGTGCTTCCAGGTACAACGCCGGGTTCTCCCGGGCGACATTCGAGAGCGCGGTGCTGGCATTGAAATAGCTCAAGGTATCGCCGTTGCCGTAGTAGTAGATGTAGATGAGGGTGAACAAGACCCCACCGAGGATCTTCGCGTAAAGCGCCCACAGGTAATAGCGATACTCGGAATGCCTGCCGATCTGTAGGTTCTTCCGCCGGGAGAAGACCGTACCAATGATGACGATGTAGAGCGCCACCAATAGGTACTCCCATAGGTCGACATTGACAACGCGTGTGATCGGCTGCATAAGAGGCCCCGGTGCCGTTCAAAAGTAACCCGTCCGTTCCAGCCGATACAGGCAGGTGTCCTCATGGCGAGATCCGGCATCGGGCGCCAGCGCCGCCGATTAGCTTTACCACCAGTGCAGTGCCCCCCTTGGCCTACAACCTCAGCTCCCTCGACCAACGGCATGGACCTCCCCTTGATCAGTATCATCATGCCTGCGTTCAACGCGGAACGGTATGTTGGCAAGGCTGTAAGGTCAGTGCTCGATCAATCCTGGCATCATTGGGAGCTGATCATCATCAATGATGGAAGCACGGACGGGACCAAAGATGTGCTTGCCTCCTTCACGGATCCCCGGATCAAGGTCTTCCATCAACCCAATGCTGGCGTGAGCATCACACGCAACCGGGCATTGGACATGGCCCAGGGTGATTACGTGGCCTTCCTGGATGCCGATGACATCCTGCCGCCCCGAGGTCTCGGCTCACGCGCTGAGCTGCTCCTTGGCGATCCCAGTTGCGCATTCGCCGACGGGGCGGTGTTCGCCATGGAAGATGCCACAGGCGCACTGCGGCCGATCCATCAGCCCACCTTCCGCGGAATGGCCTTTCCGAAATTGATGGCCATGAGCCCCGAGGTCTTCTGCGGACAAACATGGATGCTACGACGGTCCGTGGTCGGAAGCGACCGCTTCCCCGAGGAAATGCGGCACGCGGAGGACCTCGCGTTCTACCTGAAACTGGCCCGGCGTGGACAGTACTGTGCGACAACAGAACCTGTTCTGTACTATCGCACGGGCCATGGATCGGCGATGTCTGACCTGGATGGGCTCGACAAGGGTTACCTGCAGTTGTACGCGTTCGCCGCCCACTTGGATCCTTCCCCCTCTCCGACCGACCTGGACCTCATGTGGAAGCGCATCCGCCGGGTGATGACGCGTGGTTATGCAAAGTCTGGAAGGCCCTGGAGCGCCTTGCGGACCTGGCTGCGCCGGCGCCCAATATGGACCGACCGGTAGGTCGAACAGCACTACCTATGCTGCGTCTCGGCCAGCAGTGTGCTGAACATATCATCATAGATCCGTTGGGCAATGTGCAGCCCACGGTACTCCCGCCCCACCCGCATACAGGCATCCCGCGTCCCGCTCAAGGTCATCAGGTCCTGCAAATGCTTGAACCCGGACTCCACACTTGACGCGCTGTGCGGGTCGAACACCGACCCACACTCAGGGTGCTCCTTCACGATGAGGTGATCATCGGCCACCCCATCGCAGATCAACACCGGAAGGCCTGCAGCCCAATACTCCCCGTTCTTCACCGGGGACATGTACGGACTGCTGGGCGAAGGCCGGACCAGGGAATACCCGAAGTCGGCGGCTGAAAGCCACCGCGGCACCCGATGATGTTCCTCAAAGCGCACAATGACGTGGCCGGGATCCAGGCCCACTTCACGCAGGCCCGCATCGATGGCCTCCCGCGGCTCCTTGGTCAACAGCACCAACCTGAAACGATCGCCGAACACCTGGTGGGCGATCTTGAAGATCTGATAGGACTCCTTGCCGAAATACAGCCCGCCGAACTTGCCGACATACACCCCCACCACCGCATCGCTCCAACCCAGCTCGGCCCGGAGTTCCTCTCGGGCCTGCGGGTCGTACCGGAACAGATCCAGGTCCGTGATGGAGGGGATCACACGGACCCTTCGCTGCGAATAGCCGGCTTGAAGAAGGTCCCTGGCAAAGTTGTTCGTGACGGTGACCAGGAACCTGGCATAGGACAACTGCTTTCGCTCCAGCCAGTCCGACAATGTGTAGTACAGGCCTTTCCTGGACCATGTGCCCGTGTCGGCCATATAATCCGAATGGGGCTCAAAAGACTCCACGATGAAGGGCACGCCCGTGAACCGATGGACCAGGTAGGCCATGCCACCAGCCAATGCGGCCTTCGAATCGATCACCTGGATATCCTGCTTGCGCACCAGGCGGACCATCACGAGGAAGAGCCGGATGAACAGGTCGATCTTGGACAGGATCCCCCTGCCCTTCCAACGCATGTTCACGGTGACGTGATGGACACCCTCCATGGAACTGATACCGGGAAGGGAAGGATCCCCACCGCGTTCCACGGTGACAAGCCAGACCTGATCGACCAACCTGCCTTCGGCCATCAGCTTGAGGTAGGGCAGGATGGTGCTCTGCACCAGGGGCTCCTCGGCGCTCCAATAGCTCAAGAACAGCAGACGAAGACCTTTGGCCATGAGGGATGCGGGCAGGGCCGGTAAATGTATCCCTCGTTGGCGAACGGGTACCTGAACGCAGGCGATCTGGACAGCACGCTACCTTCGCCTGGATGTCCAACGCGCGCCCCTGCCCGTGCTGCTCAGCCACGCACGTTCGTCACTTGCAGGCCCATGCCCGGCATCACCTGGCCCGGTGTCGCACCTGTGGCATGGTCTTCGCCCACCGGCCGCCCTCTGCACAAGAGCTCGAAGCCACCTACGGGAGCTACCCGGTCATTCCAGCGCTGAGCCCGCTCACCAAACAACGCTACCTCGAGCTCCTGGATGTGTTCGAGGGATACCGGAGCACGGGGCGCATCCTGGACGCGGGCTCCGGCAGCGGCTATTTTCTGGACACGGCCATGGAACGCGGCTGGGAAGCGCACGGCACCGAGTACGATCCGGCGGTAGTGGAGGCTTGTCGCGCCCGGGGCATCCACATGCAACAAGGGGTGTTAGACCCGGCCCATTATGCAGAGGGGTCGTTCGATGTGATCACCAGCTTCGAGGTGCTGGAACATCTGGTGGACCCGGCAACCGAATTGGCGCACATCACCAAGCTGCTCCGCCCCGGTGGCATCCTCTACCTCACCACCCCCAACTTCAATTCAGTGGCCAGGCACATTGCCGGTGATCGCTGGAACATCATCAACTACCCCGAGCATCTCAATTACTATACCCCACGGACCCTGGGCCGCTCCTTGAAAAAGGCCGGGCTCAACGTGGACCACATCAGGACCACGGGCATCAGTGTAATGCGGCTGCGCAACAGCCTGGTGGCCCCTCCCAAGGCGCAGGCGAACGCCGACCCGGGCAACGCGGACCAGGTGCTCCGCAACAAGATCGAGGGGAACCCCGTGCTAAGCTTGATGAAGTCAACGGCCAACGGCCTGCTGACCCTGACCGGAATGGGCGACACGATCAAGGTGTTCGCGACCAAGCCTCAGTGATGATAGGGGCTGCCCTGCAGGATCGCAGCCGCCCGGTACAGCTGTTCAGCAAACAGCACCCGCACCAGCTGGTGGGGAAAGGTCATCGGGGAGAGGGAAAGGACGAGGTCCGCCCGCTGTCGTACGGACTCGTCGAGGCCATAAGCCCCGCCCACCACGAAGGCGACCTGCTTGACCCCTTGGTCCCGCCAGCCTCCCAGCGCACGAGCGAACCCTCTGCTATCCAGCAGCTTACCCCGCTCATCCAGCACCACCACCTTCTCGCCGGGTCGCAAGGCAGCGAGGATGCGCTCGGCCTCCACCCGTTGCTGATGGGCAGGCTCCCCCCTTCCGGCCTCAGGCAGCACCACTTCCTCCACGGGCCACGTGCGCTTCACGCGGTCCAGGTAGTGGTCCACGCCATCAAGAACAAAGCCCCGCTCCGTGCGGCCCACCCATATCGTGCGTACCTTCATGATCCCACGGTTGTTGGAAACTGGGACGGACCGTTCGACCGATCGTGGCCCGGTATTTGCCAAATTTCGGCACAAATGCGCGTTGCGATGAACCGAACCCTCCTGCTCTTCGCCGCCCTGCTCATCGGTCTGGGCCTCAGGGCCCAGGATGCCGTGAAGGACCAGGTGGTGCAGGCCATGAAGACCGGCAATACCAAGGAGCTGGCCGCCCAGTTCATCCCCAACATCGACCTCACTGTAAAGGACGCCTCGGACATCTACAGCCGCACCCAGGCCGAGCAGATCCTCCGGAAGTTCTTCAACGAGCACCCCCCGGTGGACATGGTGATCGAGCACAAAGGGGAGAGCAAATTCGGCGACAAGTACTACATCGGCATCCTGCGCACCCGAACGGGCTACTTCCGGGTCACCTTCTTCCTGAAGCGCACCGAGGAGACCTACCAGGTGAAGCAGTTGCGCATCGAGAACAGCAAGAACGACCTTTGACCGTGCTGCCAGCGGGAACGGACGAGCTCATTGACCGGGCCCTTCGGGAGGACATCGGCAACGGCGATCATACCACATTGTCCACCATCCCCGCTGAAGCGCGGGGCGCGGCGCGTTTGCTGGTGAAGGACCATGGGGTCCTGGCGGGTGTGCAATTGGCCCAGGCCATCGGCCACCGCTTCGATCCGGACCTGCACTTCCGTGTGTTCCTGGAGGATGGGGCCCAGGTGGTCCCCGGCGATGTGGCCTTCACCGTGATGGGCTCCTCGCGCAGCATCCTCATCGTGGAGCGCCTGATGCTGAACTTCATGCAGCGCATGAGCGGCATCGCCACGCTCACCGCCCGTTTCGTGAAGGCGGTGGAGGGCACCGGCTGCCGCGTGCTGGACACCCGCAAGACCACGCCGGGCCTGCGCGCCATCGAGAAGTGGGCCGTGCGCATCGGCGGGGGGCACAACCACCGACATGGGCTGTACGACATGGTGATGATCAAGGACAACCACGCCGACATGGCCGGAGGGATCCCGCGGGCCATCGCATCGGCACGGGCCTACCTCACCGCCCACCAGCTGGACCTGCCCATTGAGGTGGAGACCCGTTCGCTGGCCGAGGTGGAGCAGGTGCTGGCCACGGGGGGCGTGCAGCGCATCATGCTGGACAACTTCACCCCTGCGCTGATGATCGAGGCCGTCAAGCTCATCGCCGGCCGCTACGAGACCGAAGCCTCCGGAGGCATCAACCTGGACACGGTGCGGTCCTATGCCGGGACGGGTGTGGACTTCGTTTCCGTGGGGGCGCTCACGCATAGTGTGCCCAGCCTTGACCTGAGCCTGAAAGCCATGTGACCATGGTCCGCCGGCTGAAACGAAAGGTCCTTTATTCCCGCTTCTTCCGCCGGACCGTTGGCTGGTCGCGGCGCCTCATCCTACCGGGCTTCGAGGGTTTCAGCCTGTACGAGATCTCGCGCTTCTTCTTCAATGCCCTCTTCAACGGTCGCCTCATCGACCGGGCCTCGGCCATCGCCTTCAAGACCTTCATGGCCTTCTTCCCGGCGGTGATCGTGCTGCTGACCCTGATCCCGTATGTGCCGGTGCCGGACTTCCAGGAGCGGCTGCTGGCCACCTTCCAGGAGATGCTGCCTCATGAAGTGTACACCTTCATCGAGAGCACCCTGCACGACCTGGTGGTGAAGAAGCACGGCACCCTGCTGTCCGTGAGCTTCATCGTGGGCATCTACCTGGCCAGCAACAGCATCGATGCGATCCTGGACGGCTTCAGCGGAAGCACCAACCTGGTGCGCTGGCATTCGGCACTCAAACAACGGCTGTTGAGCCTGGCCTTGCTGGTGATGATCTCTCTCCTCACCGTGCTGGCCATCCCTGTGCTTGCCTTCAGCGACCTGGTCATCGGTGAACTGCACCACATCCGTTTCTTCGCCAATGAGCTTCAGCTCTGGGCGGCACTTGGAGTGAAGTGGCTGGTGTCCATCCTGCTGGTGATGGTGGCCGTTTCGCTGCTCTACACCGCCGGCGACCCCACCACCCGCCGCTTCCGCACCTTCACACCCGGTTCCATCCTTGCGGTCTTCCTCATCCTGCTCATCTCGCAGGGCCTGGCCTTCGTGTTCAACAACATCACGGATTACAACGCACTCTATGGGTCCATCGGCGCCATCCTCGCAGTGCAGCTCTGGATCTACTTCAACATGATCGCCCTGCTGATCGGCTATGAGCTGAACGCGAGCATCTCGTGGGCGAAACACCACCACACCAAGCACCTGCACGTGCCCGAGGCCGTATCACCGGCCAACGGATAACTTGGGGGCACCATGCGCCCCCTCCTCCTGAGCCTTGCGCTGCTGTTCGTTTGCCACGCATCCGCGCAGCGTTTCGACCCCCTGCGCCCGCCCAATACATACCGCAACGCGGACAACCCGCACTATTGGAAGAACCGGCCTCCCCATCCCGGCTATTGGCAGCAGGATGTGCACTACCTGATCAAGGCCCGGTTGGATGACCGCCGCGATGCTGTGCAGGGCGAGCTCACCCTGTACTATCACAACAATTCTCCGGACACACTGCGGCACGTGTTCTTCCACCTCTACCAGGAGGCCTATGAACCTGGCTCCTACGCCGATCAGTTGGCGAACGGCCGGCGCGGCCGTGCACAACGCGACAGCCTGGAAGCGGGCACCACGCTCCATCAGCTGCTGGTGAACGGGACCACAGTGCGCACCGAGCAGGACAACACCGTGCTGAAGGCGTGGCTGAACGAGCCACTGCCACCCGGGGAACGGGCCACCTTCCGCATCACCTTCACCACGCAATGGTCGGCACAGGTGGATCGGCGCATGAAGCTGTTCCAGAGCTGGGGATGGAAGCACTACGATGGCGTGCATTGGTACCCACGGATCGCGGTGTACGACCGGCGCTTCGGCTGGGACACCCAGCAGCACCTGGGCAATGAGCTCTACGGCGACTTCGGCACCTTCGATGTGGAACTGGACCTGCCGCACCACTACATCGTGGAGGCCACCGGCTGGCTTCAGAACGAGGGCCAGGTGCTTCCGGCGGACCTGCGCCAGAAGCTGGACGTGACCAACTTCAAGGACAAACCGTGGAACGAAGCGCCTTCGGTGATCATCCCACCCGACAGCACCACGCGCAAGGTGTGGCGCTACCACGCCGAGAACGTGCATGACTTTGCCTTCACAGCGGACCCCACGTACCGCATCGGCGAGGCCACTTGGAACGGCATCCGCTGCATCGCGGTGGTGCAGGAGCCCCACGCAAGCGGATGGCAGAACGCTGCGGACTATTGTGCCCGCGTGATCGAGGCGCACAGCATGGCCTTCGGCATGTACGCCTATCCGAAGATGGTGGTGGCCGATGCGCGCGACGGCATGGAGTACCCCATGCTCACACTGGATAGCGGCCGCGACCCCGACTACCGCGGTCTGTTCGTGCACGAGATCGGGCACAACTGGTACTACGGGATGGTGGGCAGCAACGAGACCTATCGCGCGTTCATGGATGAAGGATTCACACAGTTCCTCACCAGCTGGGGTCTGGAGGCCATCGATGGGGATACGCTGGTGGAGGAGGCGCCCTCCAACTCCTACGAGGCCCGGTTCAGGTCGCCACAACTGGTGCGGGAATCCGAGGTCTACGACGGCTTCCAGCGCGACGCCGTGCGCGACCAGTTGCCACCACTGAACACGCACAGCGACGAGTTCGGGTACTGGGAACGCCGCGGGCATGGCGGATACGGGCACGCGTACACCAAGACCGCCACCATGCTGTACAACCTGCAATACGCTTTAGGCGACTCCCTCTTCCTTTCGGCCATGCGGCACTACTTCGACCAATGGCGCATGTGCCACCCCTACCCCGAGGACATGCGCCAGAGCTTCATCGACCACACACGCATGGACCTCAACTGGTTCTTCGACCAATGGTTGGACACCGGCAAACGGATCGACTATGCGGTGGCCGGTGTGAAGCACCGCTACCGGGACAGCGGCCAGGAGATCCGGCTTGTGCGCAAGGGCGAACTGCACATGCCCATCGACCTGCAGGTGATCGCCCGTGATGGGACCGTACACGACCTCCACATCCCCAACACGTGGGATGTGAAACGGACCACGGCGACCGTGCTTCCTCGATGGATCGGCTTCGACGACCTGCAACGCGAGTACCGCGCACAGGTGAACATCCCCAGTGGCATCGAACAGGTGATCATCGACCCCACGGACCGGCTGGCCGATGCCTACAAGGTGAACGACCGGCTGGTGCCACCCGTGAGCGTGAGCTTCGACCACCACCTGTGGCAACGACCGGACCGGCGCACCTACGAGGCCTTTGTACGGCCGGACCTGTGGTGGAACGGCTATGATGGTGCGAAGCTGGGCGTGCACCTGAACAGCAGCTACATGAAGTACAAGCACAAGGTGCACTTCACGGCCTGGCTGAACACCGGTCTTGGCCAACACCTGCCCCCGTCCAATGCGGCCGCGGACCTCGACAGCATACCGGGCAATACGGACACCAGGTTCGATGCATTGTCCGTGAACTTCCGCTATGAGAACGGCACCGAGAAGTTGCTCCGGGGCTCCTCGGTGTTCGTGCATGCGCGCGTGCTCGACGGTCTGCAGCGCTACGGGGCCGGATGGCGCTGGGAACTGCCGAACGGTGCCACGGTGGCGCAGGCCGAGCTGCTCTACTTCATCCGCCGCGACAGCACCGATCTCACCTACCTGCTCATGCCCGACCAATGGGAGCTGGACCAACTGAACGGTGTGGTGGACCTGAGCCTGCGTCATCGCTACCAGTATGAGCGCGGCACGGGGAACATCAAGCTGGAGCTGCGGAGCAGTGCGGTGGGAAGCGATGCGGCCTACAGCCAACTGCGGCTCACGGCGGTCAACATCAATGACCTCGGTCCCATCCAGGTGCGCACGCGTGGCTTCGGGCAGTACGGAAGCGGAGCCACACCCCGCGAGAGCGCGCTCTACCTAGCTGGTGCTTCACCTGAGGACATGATGGAGAACAAGTATGTCCGCAGCATCGGCTTTGTGCCGTACGACTGGCTGGGATACGGCAATGCGCCGAACCACTTCCACCATGGCGGAGGCCTGGGCCTGCGCGGCTATGCCGGCTACCTGGCACCGGAGACCGGCCCTGACGGCGAACTGGTGTTGACGCACTACGGCAACACGGGCATCTCGGCGAGCGCGGAAGTGGACCTGGATGGCCTGGTGAACTGGCGACCGGGCAAGGTGGCGCGCTACCTGCACCTGGACGTGTACCTGTTCGGCGATGCGGGCACCATGGGTTACCGCACAGCGAACGGCGATCTGGAACTGGCTGCGATCCGTGCCGATGCCGGTGCTGGTGCGGCGTTCACCATCAAGCGGTTCGGACCCTTGGTGGACATCAAGCCGCTGACCATCCGTTTCGATGTGCCCTTCCTGCTATCCGCACTGCCTGCCTCCGAGGCCGACCAACTGGCCTTCCGCTACGTGGTGGGCATCGGGCGGTCGTTCTGAGCACGGCGATCATACCGGCCGGGCGACCATGTCTCAAGGGCGTGCCAAGGACCGGACCAGTTCCAGGAAGCGTCTGCGCGTGGCCGGCGGGAACAGGGTCCTGATGCGGTCTCGTGCCGCCTGTGAACGATTCGCCTGGTCAGCAGATAGCGCCTCGGCGATCACTCCGGCCAGCAGGTCGGGATCGCGGCGGTCCAAGAAGTAGCCGGTATCCCCCACGATGTCCGGAAGCGCGGCCACGGGACTTACGATGGGCACACAACCGCACAGCATGGCCTCACACGGCGCACTGGGGAAGCCCTCCCACACGCTCAGCTGCAGGTAGAACTCATGCCGCGAATAGACCTCGGGTAACTGGTCGTAGGGCACGAACCCGACCAGTTCCACATTGGGCGGCACACGGTCGTAACGCATGGAAGGAACATGCCCCACCAAAGTGAAGCGTTGTGCAGGGAAGCGCTCCGCCATGGCGAAGAGCAGGTCCACTCCCTTGCGGGTGAAGTTGGATGCGTTCATCTGGGCCACGGTAAGAAACGACCCCTTGATCCGCTCGCCCGTTGGCCGCAGCCGCTCCGTATCATAGCCATAGGGAATGACCGTGCAGGGTGTGGTGTTCGCCGGGTCGAAGGCCTTGTAACCCTGCCGCACGGGATCACGTGGATCGGCGCTGTAATGCGGCTCGCTCACCACCAGGTTCTGGCTGCACGGCACCAGGTGCGTGGCCCAACGCAGCCCCGCGCGTGTCATGGCCCCCATGGGAAAGCGGTGGTGGGCACCGTACCGGAACGATGGGAAGGAGGCACAGTCGAAGCCACCCAGCACCACCACGGCCGGGGCGCGGAACAACCTGCCGAGCAAGGTGGGCAGGAACGCATGGAAGCCCCCGAACTGCGTGACGCTGATGGATGCGCCGGGTAGGTGCCGGAGCAGGAAGAAGGCGTGCTTGAGCAGAAAGAGCGGCGTGGCCCACTTCCTTCTCGGGGCGAAGACGAAGCTCACCACCTCGAACTCCTCGCTGAGCAAGGCCACATCATGCCGCGCGAACGAGGCCATGATCGTGGTGGTGTAGACGAGCTTGCGCTTTCCGGGCATGGCGTGCGAAACTACACCGGCGTTGGCCGACCTGAAGCCTGCGACCACCTTGTCCCCGGACTATATTTGGCCGCATCCACAGCGCTCCGATCCTGACAGCAACACCATCATCCCATGAGGATCAGTGAGCAATTATGCCTTGGCTTGAACCACGTCTTTCCCAAGCGGAAGATCGAAGGCCGGGGATCCCCTGCGGAATACACCCAGGCCCAACGCCAATGGGCTGAACGCAACTTCCGGCTATTCCGCGACCACGTTGACCTGGCTGGGAAACGCGTGCTCGACGCTGGTTGCGGTCCGGGCGGCAAGACCCTGTATTACGCCTCACTGGGTTGCAGCAGCATACTTGGCATCGACATCGATCCGGTCCGCATCGGTCACGCCCGCGGTTTCCTTTCGGCGCATCCGACACCGAACGTCTCCTTCCAGGTTGGAGACCTCTCCCGTCTGGACCTGCCCGACGATCATTTCGATGTGATCTTCCTGAACGATGTGTTCGAACACGTGGACCGACCGCTGTTGGAGCGCGTGCTCACCGAACTGAAACGTGTTCTGAAGCCGGGTGGCCGCATCTGCATGGAGTTCCCTCCGTGGACAAGCTTCGATGCCGCCCATCTCTACGACCACATTCACATCCCCTGGTGCCAGCTGATCTTCTCGGACCGGACACTGACCAATGTGTTGAAGCACCTCGACGCCAAGGGCCCCGACATTGGTAGCAGTTCGGTGATCGAGCATTACAATGAACTGAACCGCATCACCATCGAGGAGGCGCACGCCCTGTTCGACCGACTGCAATTCGACGTGGTCGAGTTCCGCCGTGAGCGCATCAAGGGCGTCACCCTTTTTGCGTTCTGGAACTGGCTGGATGCCCGGCTTACGCGCCGGGTGGTGGCGATCCTGAGCAAGTAGCCTCTATCGTTCCTGCTCGCGGACCCGAGATGCGCTCCCTGAACCAGGGGGTCAGCTGCTCTTCCGCTCCATCCTGCTCCGCAGACCCTTGACCATGGCCATGATCTCTGGAACCAAGCCCATCAAATACGCTGCGGGCCACAACAAGACCGTGATGATGGCCGAACGAAGGAGGATATCCCACACCGGATGACCGTTGAGCGCGATCCAAGGCACAACGAATGCGATGGCGAAGAGGATCACCAGGGCGAGCAAGGTGCGGCGATCGAAGGGCCACAACCCATACCGGTGATGCAGGAACCAGGTGCGGAAGATGCCCACCGAGACCAGGGACAGCAGGGTGGCCCACGCGGCCCCGACAATGCCCATGGAACGGATCAGGAAGTAGTTCGCGACAGCGTTGATGATCAGCATGGACCAGCTGCTCCACGCGTCGAGCAGGTAGGAACGTGACATGCTGATGATGCCGGTGCTCAGTCCGATGGCGCTGGTAAGCAGGTAGGCCAGTCCGATGATGGCGGCCACCGGCGCGGCAGCCGCGTATTCGGCAGGTAGAAGCTCGAAGAGGTCCGACGTGCAGGACCACATCAGCAGGAAAAGGTAGCCGCTCACCAGCAACTGCAGCAGGGATGACCGCCGGTACAGCATGTCAATGGTGGGCATATCCCGGCGCTTCCAGGCATCTGCGAGCAGTGGTACGGCCGCCTGTTGAAGAGCACGCCCCGGCGCGGCGATCACCGAGCCGAAGTAGAAGGCCACGGCATAGTGCGCCACGTAGCGCAGGCCATCACCCAGTAGTGCACCGATCATCAACTGGTCCATGTTGCCCAGTACGATACCCGCCAGACTGGCGGAGAAGGTGAAGCCGCTATAGCGCACGATACTGCGACGCAGCCGGCCCGGGAACCAGCGCTCCTTCCATCCGATCTGGAAATGACCGGCACGATGGAGGTCGGCCACCAGGAGCAAGGTGCACACCAGGAAGGCCCCGGCGTACAGGCTCATGAACAACCCGAAGGGCATGGGATGCAACGCCTGCACAGCGATGAGCACCGTCTGCATCACCCGCAGCACGAACTCGCGCAGGAAGGTGGGTTGCACGGTGCGGCGCAGCGAACGACTGTAGCTCCGCAGCAGGATGAAGAACACCTCGGCCAGCACAAGGGGCAGCAGTACCAAACCGTAGCTGCCATAGAGCGCGTTACGGTCCGCGAAGACATCCGAAAGCAGACCGTGGAACGCACCCAGCACCGTCACCGCGAACAAACCGGTCACTGTGCCGAAGAGCAGTAAAATGGACAACAAGCCCCTGTGCTTTCGTTCCGCATCGCGGAAGTAGGGGAAGTAGCGGATCACCGTGTTCTCAGCCCCCAGTTGCGCCAGTTGTGCCGCGATCGTGGCGATGGAGACCACCAGCCGCGTGAGGCCGAACTCATCGGCGCGGAGCACCTGGGGATAGAGCAGCACCACGTTCACGAAGCCCAGGCCGATGCCCGCGTAGGCGAGCAGGGTATTGATGGTGGCCTGTCTGGCGATGATGCCCATGCGGTGTCCCCGCAGACGGGGCGTTGCGAAAGTAGCGCACCCCCCAGTGCGGCTCACCGTCTGCCGGTGGCGGCATCGAGCAGTTGGACATAGGCCCCGGCCAGGCGGCGGCGGTCGAACCGCTCGCGGTCGGGCATCTCAAAGGCCCCATCACCCGCAAAGAGCGCGCAGAGAGCCTCGACCTGCGCTGGTGAAGGCTCACGGTCCACTCGCAGGTGTGGTGCGGTGACCACGCGTGCCACATCGCCACCGGCCGGTCCGATGGCCAGGATGGGACGGCCCACCGACAGGTACTCGTACAGCTTCCCCGGCAGGATCCCCGCGCTGTTCGGCGTATCGTTGATCGGCAGCAGCAGCACCCGTGCGCGCTGCATCTCACGCATGGCCGTGGCGTGGTCCACGCGCCCCAGCCGCTCCACATGGTCGCTTAGACCTGCAGCCGTGATGCTTTCCACGATGCTTCCATCCACCGGTCCCACGAAGCGGAGCACGAACCGCTCCCGGAATGCCGCATCCTGACGACAACGCTCGGCCAGCACACGCCACAGACCGGGGCAATCGCGCGTGGCGCTCATGGACCCGATGTGCACCAGGCTGTAGCGGTCATCCACCGGCATGGGTGGCGAAGGCAGGTCCTCCACATCGTAGCCGTTGGTGACCACCTCCACCGGCCGCCCACCGATGCGGGCCAGGTCGTCGGCCCAGCGCCAGCTCACCGTCACCACCCGATCGGCCTCCTGAAGGACGCTGCGCTCCATGCGATGGTGCAGTGAATCGGCCCAACGGGTCAACTTCAGCTGCTGGTAGAAGTCGATGTCGGTCCAAGGGTCGCGGAAGTCAGCGATCCAGGTAACGCCCAACGCGCGCTTCAGGCCCCGCCCGATGAGGTGCATGCTGTGCGGCGGTCCGGTGGTGATCACGGCATCCACCGGGTGCTTGCGCAGATGGTCCTTCAGGAAGTTGATGCTGGGCCGCACCCACCACACCCGCGCATCGGGAATGAAGAAATTGCTGCGCACCCAGAGGGCCAGGTCCTCCTTCCAACCACCGCCCCCCTGTTCGCGCAGGAAGGCGGTCTGCACGCGCTCGTCCTGGGCCTTGCCGGTAAAGCGCTTGTAAAGGCTGAAGGGCTCGGTGATCGGCCGCTGGATCACCTCCAGGTCGGGCGATACATCAGCCAGCAACGCGGGATCATCCGCCACCCTTTCCGGGTTGCTCGGTGTGTAGATCACCGGTGTCCACCCATGGCCGGGCAGGTACTTGCTGAACTTGAGCCAGCGGTACACGCCGGCCCCTCCATTGGGTGGCCAGTAGTAGGTGATGATCAGGACCCGCTTCATGCCTCTGCGGACCGCAGCGACCTGCCGACCACACCCAGCACCAGCAACAGCACCAGGAGGCTCGAGGCCAGCGCGATGTTCTGCGAGGCCTCGAACGCACGGCTCCTCACCTTGAACACCACCTTGTGCTCGCCAGCTGGTACGGCGAGTGCACGAAGCACATAGTCCGCTCGTACATGCGGCACCTCCTTGCCATCTATCGTCGCGACCCAGTCCGGTCCGTACCAGATGGCGCTGAACACCACCAGGCCGCCCGCCTGCGAGCGCACGGTGTAGCTCAGTTCGTTCGCGCGGTAGTTGTCCAAGGTCACACTGGCGGAAGGATCTGGGTTCACGCTCACCTCGCCCAGCACGTCCTTGAAGCGCTGGTCCACCAGGGCCGTGCGCGCCGGGTCGATGGTACCGAGGCTCGTGATCTCCTCATCCGCGTCCTTCACCCAACGCAGCTCGTCCACGAACCAGGCACTGCCCAGGGCATTGGTGTTGCGGATCGGAGCGCGTTCATCACTGTAGATGAGGTAGCGCGTGTTGAGCATGTTCAGCACCCCTTCGCGGGCGAGGAGGCTGTCCACCGCCTGCTGGGTGGTGCCGGAGCGCAGCAGGCCCGCCACGCGCTGGATGGCGGGCGCCAGATGGAACTCGATGAGGTCCTGGTAGCGCTTGAGCTTCGCCCCGTGATAACCGCCCACGCTCTTGTGGAAGTAGCTCACGCGCGAATCGTTGAAGGGATTGGCCAGGGTGAGCACCCGATGGTCGCTGTTGCGGCGCAGGCTGCCGAAGCGGGCGATGAGCTCCTCATCCTTGCCGACCATGCGCTCGCGCACCGGTGCTTCCGCGCGCAGATCGCGAATGCGCTGAAGGGTGTTCTTGAGATCGGCCTCCGCACCGGGGTTCCATTCCGCCTCCAGGATGGCCATGTCGGCGGCCGTGGGCTTGAACGGAAGCTCGATGGCGCGGGCATCCTCCCAGGCGAGGTAGCGGCCCCGGTCCTTCTCGTTGTTCACGTAGCGCTTGTCCACGCCCCACAGGTCCACCAGCACCAGCACGCCCAGCACAGGCAGCAGCACGTTGCGCGAGAGCTTGCCGCGGCCGAAGAGGAAGAGCAGCAGGCCACCGGCCAGCACAAAGCCGAAGCTGCGCCATGCATCGGCCGAGGCCACATCAGCCCGGTAAGACTTGATGTTCTCCACGAACGCGGACACCTCGGCCTCAGAGGCGATGCCGCCATCGATCCGGGCATTGAAGTTCTCACGCTCGGCATCGCTCAGCAGATCGGTGAAGGTGGCGGGCGAGACCGCGAAGACCAGCAGCATCAGACCCAGCACGCCGGCGGGGATCAGGAAGCGCCGTTCGGCGGCCTTGTCCCAGCCCCCCGACCGGACGAGGCGGTCGAGGTAGAGCATGCCCAGCACGGGAGCGGCCAGTTCCACGATGACCAGGATGATGGTGACCGCACGGAACTTGCTGTAGCCGGGCACCACATCGAGGAAGAAGTCCGTAAGCGGCATGTAGTGGCGCCCCCAGCTGAGCAGCAGGGTGAGGAACAGCGAACCGAACAAGGCATAGGCAAGCGTTTCACGCCACAGGAAAAGTCCAGCCACCAGATAGGCGATCACCAGCAGGCCGGCCAGCATGGGCTGCTGCACGACAAGGAGCACACCCACCAGCGGCAGTGCGCCGAGCACCCACCAACGCGCCGCACCTTCGGCCTGGGCCAGGGCCAGCAGCAACAGCAGGGCCACGATGGCGCCGATGTACACCGGACCCGAGGTGAAGGACTGATCACCCCAATAGCTGTTCACATAGCCACCCGCCTGATACTCCTGCATCAACGCACGCCGGAAGCCGGGATCGCTGACCCGGTTGAGGTCCTCCTGCGAACGGATGATGGACCCGGAGGCACCACCCTTGGCATTGGGTACCAGCAGCGTGAAGGACTCCTGCTTGCCGTAGCTCCACTGCGTCACGTAATCGCGGTCCAACCCGCTGGTGCGGATCTGGGAGGCCGACGTGCCATCTGCGGTGATGGTGAGCTCGCTGGGCCCGCGCGTGGTGTATTTCCCATACTCCCAGGTGGTCCACAGCATGCCGACGTTGCAGCCCAGGGCCATGACCACCGCCACCAAACCGTATCCCGCGCGCATCGCCAGGTCCTTCACCTGGCCTTCCCGTACGAAGCGCACCACTTCGGCGAGCGCGAAGAGGCCGAGCACGATGGCCAGATAGTAGGTGATCTGCACGTGGTTCATGGCGATCTCCAGACCCATGAACAGCGCCAGCAATGCCGCGCCGAGCAGCTTGTTCCCGCGGAAGAGCAGCCAGGTGGCCCCGAGCACCATGGGCATGTAGCCGATGGCGTTGGCCTTGCTGTTGTGGCCGGCTTCCAGTATCACGAAGAAGTAGGACGAGAACCCGAACGCCACGGCCCCGACGATCGACAACCACGGGTCGATGCGCAGGCAGCGCATCAGGATGTACATGCCCAGCAGGTAGAGGAAGAGGAAACTGGCCGGCCTGGGCAGGAACCCGTGGAAGACCTCATCGGCGAAGCGCAGCAGGTTCTTCGGCCAGGACACTGCGATCTGGTAGGCCGGCATGCCGCTGAACATGCTGCCCGTCCAAAGCGGGTCCTCATCGAACGCGGTGCGGTGCTCCAGCACCTCCTGCGCCATCCCCTGCCAGTTGCGCAGATCGCCCTGCACCAGCTGCTTCCCATCGAGCACCGGGCTGAAGTAGACCAGGCTCAACATGTAGAACACACCCAGCGCGACCAGTACGGGCACCAGGTTCTTCCAAGGGATCGCTTTCATGATTGGCGGTGGAGGATGGATCGGGGTGGCGGGGAGGTCATTTCACCTCCTCGAAATCGGCGTCGATGATGTTCGAACGGGGAGTGTCATCAGGCCGGGTGCGGCCGCCCATGGAAGAGGGTTCGATGCGCACATCCCCCGGACGGCGTCGGTCCATGGCGGGCTGCTGCTGCGGGCCCTGAGGACCGCGGGCGGCCTGACGCCGGAGCAACATGCGCAGCAACCACCAGATGGCGATGAGCACCAGGATGGTGCGGAACGTGCCCGAAAAACTGGCTTCGATCGCGGTCATGGCAGGAGGCCAAAGATAGCCGAACACCCGCCCCACGGCCGATCGCCGTACCTTCGCGGCCATTCAGCGCATTTTCAGCGCTTTTGCCCCTCCCTTTTGCCTACTGAGATGTCCTCCTTCGACGCGCTCGGTCTCCGCGCGGAGATCCTCCGTTCCCTTCACGAGATCGGCTTCACCACCCCCACCCCCGTTCAGGAACAGGCCATCCCCCTGCTGCTGAAGACCGAAAAGGACGTGGTGGCCCTGGCCCAGACCGGCACCGGCAAGACCGCAGCGTTCGGACTGCCGATGCTGGAGTTCCTTGACCCGCAGGACCGTTCCATCCAATGCCTGGTGCTGGCTCCCACGCGCGAGCTCTGCGTACAGATCTCCAAGGACCTCGAACGGTTCTCCTCCAACATGAAGGGCAGCCGCATCGTGGCCGTATACGGTGGTGCCAGCATCCGCGACCAGATCCGCGACATCCAGCGCGGTGCACAGGTGATCGTGGCCACACCCGGCCGACTGCTCGACCTGATCGGCCGCGATGCCGTGGACCTGGGCAGCGTGGACGTGGTGGTGCTCGACGAGGCCGATGAGATGCTGAACATGGGCTTCCAGGAGGACCTGACCGAGATCCTGGAGAAAACGCCCGAGGACAAGAAGACCTGGCTGTTCAGCGCCACCATGAGCAGCGAGGTGCGCCGCATTGCCAAACGCTACATGCGCGAGTTCGAGGAGGTGAGCGTGGGACCCGCGAACAGTGCCGCCGCAGCCATTCAGCACCAATACTGCGTGGTGCACAGCAAGGACCGCTTTGCCGCACTGAAGCGCTTCGTGGATGCCGATCCCGAGCTGTTCGGCATTGTGTTCTGCCGTACCAAGCACGAGACCCAGGACCTGGCCACCGCACTGGTGAAGGACGGCTACAACGCCGATGCCATCCACGGCGACCTCAGCCAGGCGCAGCGCGACCACGTGATGGGCCGCTACCGTGCCCGCAGCATCCGGATGCTGATCGCCACGGATGTGGCCGCACGCGGTATCGACGTGAAGGACGTGACCCACGTGTTCCACTTCGACCTGCCCGGCGAGGCCGAGAACTACACGCACCGCAGCGGACGAACCGGCCGGGCCGGTCGTGCGGGGATCTCGCTCAGCATCATCGGCGTGCGCGACGTGAACAAGATCCGACAGCTGGAACGTGCACTGAAGACCCACTTCACCTATGTGCGCGTACCCGGCGGTGCCGAGATCGGCAAACAACAGGTGGTGGCCTACATGAAGCGTTTGAAGAACGTGGAAGTGGACCATGAAGGGCTGGCCGAACTGCTCTCGGAGGCACGGGCAGAACTGATGAGCTTTGAAAAGGAGGAGCTCATCGACCGGTTCATGAGCCTCGCCTTCAACCGCATCATCGAGCAACACCGCACCGCGTTCGACCTGAACGTGGACATGAGCCGCAAGGACCACAGTGCCCGCGCTGAACGTCCTTCCTCGTTGGAGCGCTTCAGCACCGGGCGGCAGCTGTTCATCAACCTCGGCACCGCCGATGGTTTCGACAAGGGCAAGATGCTCGGCTACATCTGCGGCATGTCCGGCATCAGTGGCGAACTGATCGGCCGCATGCTGATCAAGGACGTGTACTCCTTCATCGACATTGAGCCCGACCACTTCGAACAGGTGCGGAACGCGTTCCACAACGCCAACTACAAGGGTCGCAGCGTACGCGTGGACGAGGCCGGTGGTGCCGGCAAGGGCGCTCCACGGCCGAGCGGTGGCGGATACAAAGGCGGCGGTGGCGAACGCTCAGGCGCTCCCTACCGTGGCGGAGGTGGCTACAAAGGCGGTGGCGGTGGTTACAAGGGCGGTGGTGATCGTGGAGACCGTGGTGACCGTCCTCAAGGCGGCGGTGGATACCGTGGCCGTGAGGATCGGGGCGGATTCCAGAAGAAGGAGGGCTTCTACGAGCCCAAACCACGCCTTCCCAAGAAGGGACGCTGAACGGGGCGAGGTGACCAACTCCTGCAGGTCGGTACACTGACATTGCCCAACTTTCGGCCCGCATGGAGATCGCGATCACCGGCGCATCCGGCTTCATCGGGCGGAACCTGATGCAGCGCTTGATGGAGCGTGCAAGGACCGGTGGTCCGGCGACCACGATCCGGACCCTGTACAGCGGGGACCAACCCTCTGCCGCGTGGATGTTCCCGAAGGACCTGGTGCGTAGGACACCGCTTTACGATGGTCGCGGCCAGGTGCATCCGGAAGCGTTGAACGGCGTGGACACCCTCGTGCATCTCGGCTGGTCCACCGTGCCGGCCACCGCCGAGCAGGACCCCCAGGCCGACCAACGCACCAACGTGGAAGGCGGTCTGCGTTTGCTCGAGGCCGTGCGCGCGGCGGGTGTCCGACGCGTGGTCTTCCTCTCCTCCGGGGGCACGGTCTATGGCCCTGCCGCTGACCTGCCCATCCGCGAGGATGCGCCGACACGGCCCATTTCGGCCTACGGCATCTCCAAGCTGCTCTTCGAATCGTACCTGGGCCTTGCCGCCAAGCAGCACGGCTTCGAGCACGTGATCCTCCGTCCCGGCAACGTATATGGCGATCCAGTGCCACGCCAGCGGCCGCAGGGCGTGATCGAGCACTGGATGGCGCGCATTGCGGCCGGCCGCCCCATCGAGCTTTGGAACCCGCTGTCGGTGACACGCGACCTGCTCCATGTGGACGATATGGTCACCGCCATCCTCGCCGCAGTGGAGCACCCCACAGGCCATGCCGTGCTGAACATTGGCACCGGTGTGGGCACCTCGCTTGGCGAACTGCTGGCCCTGTTGGAACGCGTGGTGGGCAGGCCCATCGCGACCGAGGTGCGGAGCGCCGCTGAGGCGGCGATACCGGTCAACGTGCTGGACCCTCGCAGGGCCATGCAGGTGCTCGGCTTCCAAGCCTCCGTTCCGCTCGCCACAGGGGTGGAACGGCTCTGGCTGCAGATCAACGAGGCACGATGACCCCTACAGGTGCTTCAGGGCCTCGCGCACGCTGAGCGGGGCCAGGGCATGCGTCCGCACGAAGCGACGCACCGCATCGGGGTCCACATCGCCAAGCTCACGCAGCGACCAGCCGATGGCCTTGCGGATGAAGAAGTCGGTATGGCCCGCATGCCGCTCGATGTTGGCGAAGAGCAACTCCTGGTCCGTATCCTTCTTCCACCGGTTCTGGAAGAGGATCGCCGTGCGGTTCAACCACAGGTCCTTGCTGGTGATCCAGCGCCTGTTCCACTTGGCCACCTCCTTCGGATGGCGCTTCAGGATGCCGCCCACCACATGGATGGCCAGTGCGTCCACGGTGTCCCACCAGCTCTTGGTCGTGATCAGTTCCTCCAGCAACGGCAGATGCTCCGGCCCGAGCTTGCGTGCGTGGGTCATCAACAGGTCCACCGCCATTTGGTGCATTTCCCGCTCCCGGCAGGTAA
>Ga0315900_10001329_pt1 | contig 39459 bp, 56 predicted proteins | sample LakEriMetagenome_FD_203521 | JGI IMG/M metagenome (GOLD analysis project Ga0315900, IMG submission 203521) | Freshwater fungal communities from buoy surface, Lake Erie, Ohio, United States - Buoy 12 MA114 | ecosystem: Environmental > Aquatic > Freshwater > Lake > Lake biofilm | place: USA: Lake...
GGCTTTTGCCTTGGCCTTTGCATCCGCCTTAGAACTGGCTCCCCACGCTTGCAACGATAAAAGAAGACGTGTCGGCTGTCCTTTTTCATCCCGCTCAGCCCCCGGCATATTACCCATCCGCGCAAGAAAACTCGCACGGCGAGGATTATCGCCCGACTTCACTGGAGGCTTCAACGTGCCACCCGTTGCAGCCTTGTAAGATGCACGGCCCTTCTCGTTCAGGCCGCCCTTGGGGTTCTGCCCCGCCTTACGGGTCCATGCTGGTGATTTCATCACACAATACCCCGTATAGAACGAGTCAATGGCTTCCCAGGTTTCCAATGGTAACCACGCCCACCGACAATAGCAGAATTACCCGCGAAAGTCAGGCAAACTGCATCGGACAAGTCGCAGGATCTACGAAGCCGCTTCCTGATCCCGTCCTTGGACTCGACAACGATCTTCCCGTTGCTCGTGAAGCTGTATTTCGGGGCGACGATCTCTTGCCGTAAGGACTCATCCTTCGGCAGCTTCACCGAACGGGTAGCCAGCCAGTCCTTCATCTGCAACCAAAGTTCGTCCCGCAACTTGTTTGCGTTCGGGTTCATGGCCGAACTCTCGGACACGTTCACGTCCCGGACATTCAGCCCCAACTCACGCAGACGGTCCGCAACCCCGGACCCGAGCCCAATCGTATCAACGCAAATCTCTTCTGGGTTATCGAGCTTCGCCTCATGGACCACAACGCCTACGGTCTGCATCAAATCCAGACCACCCCATGATTTTACTTCGATAACCGTATTTCCCTTGCGCTTGCACAAGGCCGTCCTATCGGTCCCGAAACGGGCGACATCGAGACCATACACAAGAGGGTCCGTCATGTTGGTTACGACATCTCTCGACATCGCCCCATCCACCAAATCAGCCGGGATCAATGTATCGTCATCGGCCAGCGCAAACTCGCCCAGAACGCGTATCCTGAAAGCGTTGCTGTCCTCGCCATACGTCATCTTGATCTGACGAACGAAGTCTCCGCTCACCAGCGGATTGTCGATGCAGCTCACGTGCATCCGGTTCCAATCGGACGCCAGCTCATGATGCGTCTTGTAGAACAGCCCGCTGTTGCGCGTCGGGTTGCTGATCAGGATCGTCGTTGCTGAGTGTCCCGACATCGAGCCCGCAGCAGCCTCGAACACAGCTTCCGGCACCGCGCTTGCCTCGTCCACGACCAGAAGTACGTGTTCGGAGTGAACGCCAGCCAGCGCCTCCGGCCTCTCCGCGCTGCTGGTCCTCGCGCTGATGAAGCTGCTCTCAGGCGCGGCCTTAAACGTGATCTTGTCGCTGAAGACCTCAAAGCTGTCCTTCAAAACCGGCGGCAGCTTGTTCAGCCACGACTTCAGCTCCGAAAAAAGCGCGTCGTAAAGCTGGCTCGCCGTCGGTGCGGTGACGATAGATTTCTGTGGATATCTACAGCATTGATGCCAGATCAGCGCCCAAGAACAAGCTGTCGACTTCCCGACGCCATGCCCGGCACGCACGCTTATCCGCCGCTCGCCCTTCGCGATCTTGCGAAGGAACTCCTCCTGCCACGGCTGCGGCTGCGCCCCGAGCACGTTCTTCACAAAGCCCACGGGGTCGTCCCCGTAGAGCTCTATGAATTCTATGAATGTATTTTTTTGGGCCATGGGGTTTTCCTACGCCCATAGGGGGGTGGGGGGTGTCTATTTTTTGTGTGTAGCGGGTGGGGTGGGTGCATCTGCAACCGCCCCCGGCCCTTCGGGGGGTGCGGGGGGTGTTCCGGCCTCGCTCGTGTTATCAGGCGCTATCACCTCGGCCTCGATGACGTCATTCCCGCGCAACCCTTCTATATAAAGGGCCGCATTGCCAGCGATTTCAGTGGCTTGTGCTTCTAGCACTTGGCGCTTCTTCTTCTCGGCGAGGTGTTGTAACGCCTCCAGATGCAAAACGTGGGTCGATGTAACATCGACTTGCACATTTTGCTTCACTTTCCCGAGGTTTCGGTCAAGCACTTCTTTGGCCGCGCCCAAGGCTGCTGACGGATTTGGGTCGTCCAGAAGCCGCTCAAGGGTCGCGATAGCCTTCGGCGTCAGCCCCTCGAGGTTGCGCAGCATCCGAAGCTGCTTCGGCGCAAGGCCGGTCGCGTTGAGCGGCTTCTGCCCCGGCAGCAAGCGGCCCTTCGCGTCTCTCAACGGCTTGTAACCTTCGTTCGTCGCCATAGTCGCCACTATAGGATAGCCCCTAAAACTTTGGTGCCTGTGAAATATCACAAGCACATCTCTAACCCGAACGCGCCTATCCCGTCACCCACGCATTCACCTATCAATTCCGTCAAAACGATAGGAACAAACGATTATGCATATAGGGCAGCTTGCCCTATTCTATCAACAGTCGCCAACACAACGGCGCAACATTCGGAGCGAGACAATGGCCAAGATCCACGACAACGCAAAGCTGATTGGCGAACTTAAGTTCGCGAACGATTTCCGCAATCAGCTTTGGATTTCCTACAATCACAACACTGGCGAGCCTATCGTTTGGCAAAGAGTAAAATCGCCCACGGGCAAGTGGACCGACTTCAAGCGCGCGACCGGTCGCAACATTTCAAAAATGGTCGCTGAGATGAAAATGCTCTTTGAAACAGGTCGCGCCGAATGGGCGCAGGTTAACGACGTTTATTTGGCGGCCTTTCACGAGGCCGCCTAACAAGCGGCGCACCTATCAATTTCCCCCAAACAATCGGAACAAACGATTATACACATAGGGCAGCCTGCCCTATATTCACTATCAGTCGCCAACGAACTGGCGCTCTTTCCTCGGAGGCTCCCGTGCTTTCTTTCCCCAAGTCCATCGCCAACAACCCGGCTCGCAAGGGCGAACTCGCTGCTGGCAAGCAGTTGTTTGGTGACTGCAGCAGGTACGCAGTCGCGCCTGTCCACACTCGCTTCGATGCTGTGGAATGGTTCGTTTGGGATGCGGAACATCCCACCTCCGAAATGTTCCGCCCTGCTGTGATCAGGCAGGCTGCGACACTCGAAGAGGCCGTCAAAGGCCTCTGACAAGCAGGGCCGCCTAACAAGCGACCCACCTATCAATTCCGCCCGAACGATAGGAACAAACGATTATACACATAGGGCGCATTGCCCTACATTCACTATCAGTCGCCCACGCAATGGCGCAATCTCAAAGGATCTTCACCATGAAAAGCGCAATCATATATCGCGGTCCTTCCCTTCTCGACGGCGCGCCCATCGTTGTTATCGCCATTGACTCGGCGCGCAACACAAAAACCGGCCGCATGGTCCAGACCTATATCCTTCGCGCCGATATGGACCCTCGCGAAGCTAACAAGACTGGCGCGGATTTTTCGATTTGCGGGACATGTCCGCATCGCGGGACGCCGACGACCGACGCCGACGCGAAGCAAGCTAAGGGTCGTTCCTGCTACGTGTTGCTAGGGCAAGGCGTTCTTATCGCCTACAAAGCAATGCTTCGCGGCGTGTATCCCGAAGTCACTGGACACGCCGCCATTGCTGCGATTGGCAAGGGAAAGCTTGTGCGCCTTGGCACCTATGGCGACCCCGCCGCTGTTCCTTCCTACATTTGGGAAAGCTTGATCAGCGAAGCCGCAGCGCACACTGCGTATAGCCACCAAGCTTCGCGCAATGGTTCGTCGTTCAACGCATCGTTCATGATGCAAAGCGCCGACTCGAAAGCCGAAGCCGAAGCCGCATGGGCGAACGGTCGTCGCACCTTTCGCGTTGTCCAGTCTGTCTCCGATATCGTCGCTGGTAGCGAGATTTTGTGTCCCGCCAGCAAGGAGGCCGGTCGTCGCGTGACTTGCTCGCAATGCAAGCTTTGCGGCGGCTCGAGCATTGGCGCGAAGTCAATCGCCATTCCGGCCCATGGTTCCGGCGCAAAGTATGCGGCTTAAGGCCTAACAAGCGCCGCCTAACAAGCGGCGCAACCCTCCCCACAACCTAAAAGGAAAAACGCAATGGTTATCTCGGATAAAGCCGCTCTCGCCCTTAAAGAAGCCGTCGCAAGCAAGGGCAAGCATAAAGGCCTGCTACTCTCGAAAGCGCCGCCCTCGCGCTCGCTTGCTTATGCGGCTTGGCAAGCCGCGCAAATGTGCTGCAACCCCTATAAGGTTAGCATCGCTGGCATGATCTTTATGAGCGACGAACAACGCGAGATTTACAATGAGATCCTCGCGATATTCGAAGGCCTCGGAATAAAAAGACTGGACCGAGACAGAAACAACCTCGAGCGACTTGGCGCATGGTGAAGGCCTGAAAATCAATCGCCCACGCAAGGGCGCAACATTAGGAGCAAGAAAATGTGGGATACAGTTTGGACGTTCAAGACCGCGCGTTTCGAGATTGGTCTTGAGTTTGGGCCGGACCACGATATTGACCTGTCGTGGGACGACGACGGAACGACGCGCGAAGGCCTTGAGCGCGGGACGCTTTTCGCGTTCACGGCGCGTGTTTACGTAAAATTGGACGGCGCCACCATAGGCGAGGATTACTTAGGAGGATGTGTTTACGCAAGCGAGCGTGACTTCATGCGCGACGGCTATTTTCGCGACATGGTCAGATGCGCCACAGCCGAAGCGCGAGCGCATATCGCCAACGTCCCTATATTGCGCGCCGCCTAAATCCCCAACTCATCACCCCCGCGCGGAATGCTGACCCTTGTCACTTCCGCGCCGGGAAAGGCTTGCTTCACACCTGCAATCCTTCCCTTCAAAACTTCATACGCCGTGAGAAGCTCGTGAACCGTCACCACGTTCTCCGGGGAGACGCCGGACACGCGCGCCGCGTGCGAAACATCGGCGCGATCCCATGCGACAACATAAGCCTTGCCCTCGAAGTTCACGCCGACCGTTCGCACGGGCAGCTTGTCGGCTTCCAACTCGCTGGCGACCTGATCGAGCTTTTGCCAGCCGCGAATCATAACCGCCGCTCGCTTCGCCACCTCCGCCGGATCGTTCGCGTATATCGCTTGGTCCAGTTTGGCCTTCGCGGAACCGAACAGGGCGGCAACGTCCGGCGGGACAAGCCGTGTCAGTCGCCCAACACCCCACTTCGCCTCAAATTCAACCGCCACTCGATCGAGCGGTTTTAGAGCCTCGCTGACAGCCTCGCACGCTGCGAGGTACTCCGGGGTCACAATTGTCTTAGACCCCGCTCCTGACCCTTCTAATCGCTTCCCAGACGCCTTCGCCATTCCTACCCCTCCTCAACCTTGGAAACCCTACCATGCCAATCCTGCGCGCCACCTTGGACCTGATCGCCGCCGCCTCATTTATCGCTTTCTGCGTCGTCCTCTCTTTCGCTGTCGGAGGCTGACGTGACCGACGCCTCTACCCCCATCAGAAACACGCACCCAAGAACTCCCCGCCAACTTCGCGCTGCCTTGTCCGAACGCGGACTGTCGCAACAGGGCCTCGCACGGCTCGCTGGCGTTGACCCCCGAACAACCCGCCGTTGGTGCGACGAACGCGCGGGCTCCGACCGACAGCTTGGCCTTGGACCCATCGCTATCATCAGCCTAGCTTTGGACCGCTTCGACGCTTCCAATCGAGCCGCAGCTTCGACCGGCTCCAATGATACCGCATCTTCCCTTCACACAATTCCCACAACGTAAGACCTGGACATCGGGCGTAAGACGTAAGACCCCTAAGGGGGGTCTTACGTTTCTTACGCACCGCCTTTGTCGTTTCTTACGCTTTCTTACGCTTTCTTACGCACTTCTTACGCCTTTCTTACGCTCTTTCTTACGCCTAAATATTCCTATCTTACGCCTATCTTACGCCTAAATATTCCTATCTTACGCTTTCTTACGCCAATCTTACGGTCTCTTACGCACCCCAAAAGCGCCTACAGACGCTCCCGAAGGGGCAAGATGCAGGCTCATTCAGTGCGTCAGCCACACCCAATCGTTCCATTTTTCGACCAGTCTTTTGTCCTTTAGCTTTAGCTTTACGTCCCGCCACGCATTACGCTCTTGTGCTCCTGCTTCAGCCGTCGTGACTTGCTTCCAATAGTTACGCCACAGGCTTTCGCGAACGCATTTTACGCCGGGCGGGATGTGCTCGCCTGCTATGGCCGGTAGCTCTCCGGCTTCCGCTATGGCCTTCACGAGCGCCTCCATGGCTTGGCCCTGGTACCCATCCGGCCTGTTTTGGACAGAGCTGCGGATCGCTTCCTTGTTCAGGGCGTCGTTCGTAATGGGGTCGAGGGCCAGGGACGTGATGTCCGGGTCAATGTCGGACAGGCTGACGAGATTTAGCTTGAAGCCGAAGCGAAGCATGTCCTCTCCGTCCTTTTGCTTTGTGATTGTCAGGGCTCCGATACGCTCCTTGCTGGCGTCAGCGCTGACCCGTTCGCAGTGCAACTCCGTATCCACCGCCCCGAGCAAGGCGGAACTGCCACGCATGGTCTGATCGTTGTTCTTGGCGCTGTGGTGGATGATGGTGACGCAGCAGTTAAACTCCGCTTGGATCGCTCCCAAGATGGCGATGCAAGCTCCCACGTCCTTGGCGCTGTTTTCGTCGCCTATGAAGATACGGGCGAAGGTGTCGAGGATGATGAGCGAGGGCGTAACGCTTCTCTCCCTGATCGCCGCGAACAGGGCTTCCATGTCCTCCAGCGATGTCGAAAGGTTGAGCTGCGCCTTTACAAAATGGATCGGCAAGTTGTCGGGCAGGCCGTGCTGTTGGATTAGAGCATCCCTGCGGCGTTTCAGGCCTGCCCCGCCTTCGCCTGCTACGTAAACGACGTGGCCGGGCTTGGTCTCCTTACCGAAAGTCTCCCGACCGCTTGCAACACCTGCCGCGAGGTACAGGGCCGCGAAGCTCTTGCCGCTCCCCGGCTTCCCATAAATCGCGACGAAAGATGCAGCAGGCAGGATGTCCTTCACAAGCCAGCGGATCGGCTCATCCTTCAGCGACCCCCACGGGATAAGCTCCACCCGCTTCTTGGGCTTGCTTTGTTCACTTGCGCCATCGCTGCCGGGCTGTACGATAAACGGTTCCGCGCTGGTTACGGGCTGCGCGAAGCCCTCCACCTGGCGCGAAGAGATCTGCTCCACGATGGACGGTTCCTGCGCACGCGGTAAGAGAGCGCGGGCCGCTGCTTTTTTATCCCCGCCGTATTGCAGCGTGGTCACAAGGTCGAACGGATCGCACACGCGGTTCGACAACGGATCTGCGCTCCCATGATGGCTGTACGTCAGCCAATGGCCTTGGCTCCCCCGAAAGACGACGACACCATGGGTGCGGCTCTCACTCCCCGGCCTCATGTAGCGGTAGGTCTGCGTGCGCCGGTCGAAGTAGCCGAACCTATATCCCGCGCCTTCTAGAACGCCTTGGACCCATTGCAGGGTTGCCGCGTCATTAAACGCCTTGAAGCTTTCTGCGGCTTCCGTGCGCGGCTTCTGGGCGGTCTTGGCGGCGTGGATCTCCGCTTCCGCTCGCTTCTTGCCCGCCGCCCACTCTAGGGCCGCCACGACATCGAAGGGGAGGCCGTCGTTACGCACCGCCACAAAGTGCGCCTTGTCCTCTTCCGTGCGCACACGGGGCAGAAACCACGGCTGGCTCCACCTGCGCGCCTCCACCACGTCCGAAAGGTAGATCCCTTCGCCGTGTAGCTGCGCCAGCAGGAAGTCGAGGCAGTCGCTTAGCTCCTCGCTGTTCTTGAGGTATGCAGGAATTGCAATCCTGTATTTCCAGAAGTCGTCCTGCGGACGTGCGCTGTGGGACGTGTGCGCAACGAACGTGATCCCCATGCGCGTGAGAGCGTCGGCTACGACAGGAAGCGGCGGGGCTCCAGACGTGATCTCGCCGGTTGTCGGATCAAACGTGCTGTCCGCGTCAAGGATCAGCAACTCGGCTTCGATCAGGTTCTCATCCGAACGCTTAGGCGCGCGCAGCTTCCCGCCTCGGATGTAGTAGGAGCCGTCCTTGTTCCCGACGCGCGGCGACATCAGCCGGTCGCAGAACCCCTCCCAAGTGTAGGCTTTGACGTGGAGAGAGACATCCGTTGCCCCGTTCAGCGCATAAGCCAGCAGCATGGTGTTCTCTTCCGTCGCGTGCGTCGTCTCGAGTTTCATCGTCCCTCTCCCAAAGACGCCGCCCACATGGGGCGGCGCTGTTGTTGTGTCTCGGTTCGGCGTCAGAACTCTTCGTCAGCAGCCGGTGCAGGAGCAGGCTTGGCTGCGGGCATTGGCTTGGGGGCCGGAGCTTCCGCTTTGCCCCCAAAAGCTGCCGGAGGGTCAATCCAAGCCGTTATTGACCACTTGGGAACGCGGAAACGCAACTCCCCTTGATCCTTCGTTTGCAGCTTTATGATCTCGGTCCCCGACACTTCGACAACCGGCATCTTGCCGGGGTTCTTTTCCGCGCCGGAGATGTAGGAGTCATGCAGGCTGTTGATCGCCCGCAAGACGTTCTTCGACGTGTGGGAGAACTCCCGCAAGCCGTGGTCCTTCATGAAGATCTTCATGCGGACACCCTGCTTGTGATCTGGCGAAGGCTGCGGGGGCAAACGCTCACCGATCTTCGAGAGGGTGAAATTGACCGCGCCGGGCTTGAAAGAGATCCAACCGACTTCAAGGTTTTCCATGTCCACGACGAACTTGAAGGGCTTCTCGATTTCAATCTCTGTCTTGTCCCAAGTGCCATCGCTCTGAGGCTCACGATTGACGGCGATGAAATCGCCAGCCTTCGCGTCGAACTTGAGCACGGGGAGAAAGCTGCCGCCTTCCTTCTTTTCCAATTCCAAACCAATAGCCATTTTGCTTTTCCTTTGACGAGTTTCCGTTGAGCCCCAACGGTAGGGATTAGATGTGCGACCAATTCCTACCGCGCAGGATGAATTGGACCATTCGACGGTCAACATCGAACTGCTTCGCGAGCTTTCGTTTCGAGAGCGTCGCCATTGATCGCATCTTGAGAACTTCTGCGGGCGTCAGCTTTTTCGCTGCGCGTCCCTTTTTCTGTTTGTCGGCATGGTTCTGTGCATTGGTTCCAAGCGACAGGTGGTCAGGGTTTACGCACAGTCGAACGTCGCACTTGTGCATGATGTGTAGATCATCAACGATCTCGCCGCAGAACATCCTGTAAGCCTGCCGGGGAGCTGTATCCACTTTCCCGTCAAACCAGAACATGCCGTAGCCATTGCTCGCCACGCCACCGGTCCAGAGCCAGCACCCGCTATTGGGCTCTGGCGAGACTTTCGCCATGAATCTGTCTTCCGCATTTTTCATTTTGACCCCTTGAGTCTTTGATTGCCACTGCTACCCCGTGGCCGGGATTAGAATTTCAGTGCGCCGTGATACGCGATAAGGCAGCTTTCTGCTCTACCGTCGTCTTTGACCCGCGCGAACTCCCCTGCGTGCTTCGGGAAAAGCTCCGTCGCACGCTGACGGCTGCCATGCTTGCCTTCCCGCACCTGCATGGCCTTACGCCATTGCTGCGGGGTAACGTAGGTCACGGGGATGTTGAGAGCAGCAAGCACGCCCTCCACGACGCCGAAGGATCTGCCAAAAGCAAACATCGAGGTGACGCCTTGCCCTGGACGGGCCGCAACCTTCTCCACAATGGCGCGCCTTACATCGATGCCGCGAACAAGCATCGCCAGCCGCTGCGGTGACACTTCCCGCTTGGCCTTCCCGTTCCTTTCTACCTCGTGAACAGGCATGTCGAAGATGGTTAGCTGCCCCTTCTCGTAATCGAAGAAGGCCAGCGCGCCATTCAAGCCAGGGTCAATTCCGAGGATCATCTCTCCACCTTCACCTTAAGCCCGAACTCCTTGGCGAGGGCCAGCATCGTGTCCGTTTGCATGTTGCCGCCCCTCGCCTTGATCGAGTGCAGGGTCGCGGACGACAACCCCACGTTGCGAGCGATCTGGCGGCAGGATTTCCCCGACCGCTTGATCTCTTTCTCAAGCACTTCGTAAAGCTGACGGCTCGTCTGTATCATCATCGATGGACCTCCTGTCCCGAGACCATCGCGCATCTTCTTCGGAGCCGTCAATTTAGATTTCCTTCTCATTCATCAAAAGGCAGACTTAATGCCCAGCCGGGCAAGGTCAGCTTCAGGATGTCGTCGCTGTATCGCGCAACAGGTGGCGTTGCCGACATCGCTTCCTTGAAAGCGTGCGCAGCTTTCCTCATCAACACGTCTCCGCTTTGGAACGCGGGCCGGTCGATTTCGTAAACGCCAGTCATGTGCGGGGCTTCGCTCTCCACCGCGATGAAAACGAAACGACTGAGCGGCCTGCCCGTGATCGCCTCGTATCCGTTCGCGTAGTGCGCAGCTTGCAGATGGTACTGAAAGGTGCCGATCTGCCGGGAGAAGCCGCCGGGCGTAGCATCCTGGCACGTCTTCAGGTCGAACATCACGTCTCCGCACAGATAGTCCACGCGCGCTTTGCATGGGACGCCATACTGTTCCCACAGCATCGTGGACTCCGCGCTTCCGCCTTTCATGTATTCCATCACCATCGGGTGATTGAGAGCAGCCGCAGCGATCGCCTTCGCTTTCTCGTACTGAAACTCATCGATGACGATCTTACCCTCGTGCTCTTCCTCGAAGTTGGCGAGGGCTTCCTTGCCGAACTTCGTACGTTTGTCCACGCGAGGCGCGACAGCGAACTCCTGCTCAAACTTCTCCGGCTCGAAGACCAGGGTGTGGCAGAGCGTCCCGAGCCGCATCGCTGCTGACGGCTCCCGAGGGTTGCTCATCGCCGCGAGATAATGCAGCGGGCTCCGCAGAAGCAGCTTCGCTGACGACGCGCTGAGCGCCCTGATCTTGTGATACTCGCTTGCGGGTAGACTTTTGATGAGTTCCATTCGTTCTCTCCTCTGCGCCTTCTGCGCGCCACTCTCCGCACCAGTAATCTCTCGTCACGCGCACCGTCTGCGGGAAGCGGTGGCACATGAAGTAGCCGCCCACTTTCACAGGCGCGAACTTGCAGGTTAAGCAATTATCCATCACTTCCCCTCCTTCATGTTACTGTCCATGTTTACGTGCAGACGGTGCAGGAGCCGAGATGCCGCCGCAAGCCGCAGGACCGCCTCTTCTGTGGTTGAGATCGCAGTCATAACCGACCCGTCAACAAGCACACCGCAAGCGGCTACGTCCTGCAAGGTTCCATCTTTGGCATCGGCCAACATCTGCTCCAGCCTCTCGACGCAACTCTGGTTCACAGGCTTCTCTATCTGGACGACTTTCATGTGCTCTCCTTCTCTGCGAGGGCGGCGCGGGCTTCATTTATGGCGTCGCTGGGAACGGATTGACAGCGGTCATAGGTATCAACCTGCCACCAGTCCCATGCCTCCACAATGTGGAGGAGGTTCTCCCGCAGCCGCCCGACCTCTTGACCGAGCGTCACGATGTCGAGAGCTTGCTTGCTGCTGTGCTCCCGCGCCTCCTCCAACTTCACTATCGTCTTCCCGTGTTGACGTTCTTCCTCGACGAGGTCGTTCTCTAATTGCGCCACGTAGTAGCGCAAATACCTGATCTCCTTCGCTGCATCGCGGCGCATAGACATTGCGCCGTCGATCCTGTGGTCTTCAAGCAGATCACAAATGTCCCTGTCGTCTGTCATCCTGCTTTCACCCCTCTTCTCTTGGCCGCGAGCCGAAAGCTCTGCGTCATGCACTCCCGCGAGCAGAACAACCTCGTTCGTCTCTTCAACCTCTCACCGCACCAAGTACAGCGCACGAATTGAAGGCTGTTTGCCTTGCCAACATCCGCGCACGCTTTGCTGCAAAATCGCTTTTCGTTCCCCTTTCCATCGACAAGCTCTGACGGATAGAAGTAACTCTTCTTATTGCACTGCACACACCTGTGTTCGAACATCATAGCCAGAACGCCTCGCCTCTCGTCTTCGCCGGGCGAACGTGAAACGAGTTCACTTGCTGCAACGAGTGAACAACCGTTGTGTGATCGCGACCGATAAACCTACCGATCTGCGGCGTGCTCCAGCCGCGCAAATGCAACAGCCATGTGATCGCGCGACGCGGCGGCTGGCGAGAATGGAACCTGCTGCGCCCGATGATCCCCAACCATGGCGTATCGTAAGCGATGAGGATCTGCTGAATGGAAAACCGCAGATCATCCGAACATTGCGGAAGCCCGTACATCAGTTCGGACATCCGACGCTTAGTGGCTGCGTCTTTCGTCTCGACCTTCGGCTTCGGCGGGATATGACAAACCGCCTGCTTGCGTGGCAGAGATGCAGGCGCACTTATCCGCGCGCGGACCTCACGATAGTGAGCCGCCCAGTCTTGATTTTCCATTACTCGCTCTCCGTTAGTAAACGCGCGCGTTTCTCACAAGCGCCGTGTACTTGGTCTTGTAACGCTCGTCCCTGCCACTCAGCCGCCGCTTCCAACCGCCAACACCAGACACATGACACAAGGCCATCTGATGCTCTGTTCTAACTCCGCTGGCGATGCACAGCCGCATGTGCGCCACGCCAGCAGAGGCTCCGTAGTGTACATCCCTCAACCGTGCAGGATCGTAACCCATGGCTCGCGCTGTCCCCGGCATGACCTGCATCACGCCTTGCGCTCGTCCATGCCTCGTCTTTGGGCCTACAGCCGCAGGGTTAAACCGCGACTCGACGTAGGCGATCTGCAACGCGACAGGCACCCACTTATCTCCCAACTGCTTGCGTGCCTCGTCAGCGACGATCTTCTTAACGTGCGCACGCTCAGGCGAAGACCTGACAGTCCTTTGAGAAGCGACAGGCTTCGCAGCCTGTCTCGCGGCTTCTTCCCTCCAATAATCCGCGTGCGACTGTTCAGCCATGGCGGGAGTAGCAGAAAGGATAAAAGCCAAAGCGATCTTCTTCATTACAAAGTCTCCAGTGGGCCTCGGCCTAAGCCGAGCAAAGCCCGGCATTTTAGGACAAGCGTGCCACAATGCTCAACCCGGCCTGCGCGAAAACAAAAAGTCGTGGTAGTTACGCTTCATCACAATTCCGACGACTTGATCCTTTGTGACCGGCTCAACCACATCATCGTCGATGACATACGGCTTGTAGTGGTAGTACTCCATGTGCTCGACCATCCCAGAGATAGACGTGTCAGACACGCCCTTGAGACAGTCTGCGTTGATCTCCATGATGATTTCGGGTGAGAAGCTCTCCAGAAGACCAGCCATCCCGTCGATAGCGAAAGGCTCAGCGCCTTCGATGTCCATCTTCACAAGATCCAAACGCTTGAGGTCTGGCAACACGCTGTCGAGTTCCACCGTTGGGACGATGCTTCGACCTTTTAGCGGCGTAAACGAGTCCACCGTCCTCATAGGGGTGCCGCCGAGATTGTCTCCAAAGTCGTGCTGCATCTGCATGAGGCCGGGGCTTTTTGAGACAGCGTAGGGCAGTACATCGATGCGGCTTTGCAGGCCGCTCTCGACAATCGACGCCATCATATATGGGAGGACAATAGGGTTTGCCTCGACAGCGATAACCCTGCCATCTCCGTTGTATTCCTGCATCTTGTTTGCTGCGAGCAATGTGAAAAAGCCTAGGTTCGCCCCAACATCCAAAAACACGCCATTCGAAGGCAAGTTATGTATGATGTATCGCTCGATATGGCTTTCCCATCCGCCTGTATGCAGGATGCTAGAAGACACGCCTTCGTCTTCCAAGCAGACGTAGATCGGTCGTGCGAACCACGTCTGCGTCTTTACCCATCTACTCATCACTCACCCCTTACACGCGAGATCGCAGCCTGCCCCAGTGGGGTATCTGACAACATCCCGAGAGCAGACATATAGGTATCGATCAGCGCCTGCTCTTCGTCACGCTGCGCAGCGTCCTTCTTGCGGATCGCGAGCACCTTGCGGATGATCTTCACGTCGTAGCCGTTCGACTTTGCCTCAGTGAAGATTTCCTTGATGTCAGCAGCGAGCAGCGAGCGGTCGTCCTCCAGCTTCTCGATGCGGTCGATGATGGATTGCAACTGATTGTTGTTCATTTGCCAGCCTCCAGTTCGCGAACGACAAGCTGCGCGTAGCCAGCGATGTCGCGCCAGTGGTCCACTTCGTTCGGATCGCCCGACAAGATGCGCCCGATCTTGGAGGCGATCATATCCAAGCACTCTTTCTGCGGCATCGTCAGTTCTTCGAACTTGACGCCGTAATACCTAAAGTCACCCTTCATGATCTGCGCCAAACGCGCGACATCCACGTAATCGCCGTGCGTCTTTGCGCGTGTATCCAGCAGTTCAACAACGTCTCCCATGCGACCCTCCCTAGTGAATATGCGCCACGAGTTCATTCTTCACGGATTGCAGCGAGCGGCCATAAATGATGTGGCCGAGAACGGAAACGCCGCGAAACAATCGTTCCTGGCTCTTGTACCGGGACACCTTCGAGATGTACCCGACCTCCATCCCTGCATACTTCACAGTGTAAGTTCCATCCTCGTTCCGAATCACGTTGACCATGGCGGACTCCTCTTTCCGACTTGACGATCCTAAGTGATCGTTTTAGTTATCGTCAAGTGTCAATTTGAGTGAGCGGCGAGAAATGTTGAAGCGAGCGTTTGACCAGTGGCTGACCGAGCGGCGTGGCCTTGGGCTTATCGGGCTGAAAACTGCGCAGAATTACAGCGAGTTCTGCGCCGATTTTCTGCGGCTCCATGGCGCACGAGATGTGGCCGAGATCACGCCACAGGTCGTCACCCTGTGGTACATCGAGCGCCTGCGAACCTGCTCGGCCTCGACCGTGCGAACGGCCCATCAGGTGCTTTGCGGCTTCTTCAAGTGGGCAGTCGAGCAGGGGATGTCGCCCACTTCTCCCATGTCCAAGGTGACGCAGCCCCGCAAAGCCGCAGCAGAACGCAAGGCGCTGGACGAAGAGCAGATGCGTCGGCTGCTGGCCTACGTCGCGGACAAACCAATGGTGGGGCTCGCTATCCGCCTCGCGCTCGCTACCGGGCTGCGCCGTGGTGAGTTGCTGGCCTTGCGAAGGCGTGATCTGGATCTGATCGCGGGTAAGGTCTTCGTCACCAAGGCGATCGTGAAGATTGGCAGGTGCGAGATCGAGAGCAAGCCGAAGTCGGCGGCTGGTGTTCGTGTCGTCAGCTTGCCGCCTAGCATCTGCGAGGAGTTGCGGGTACTATCAAGAACCGCTGACGCGCCCCTCCTCCTCTCGCGCAGCGGCGAACGCCCATCGCTCGCGCACCTCTCCCGCGCAGTGACTGAAGCGATGCAGGCAGTCGGGCTGGGTGAGGGTTACTGCCTTCATTCAGCCCGACACTCCCACGCCACAGCCTTGCTGCGGAAGAAGCTGCCGGTAAAAGCAGTTTCGCAGCGCCTCGGCCACTCCGATGTGACCACGACGCTGCGAACCTATGCCCACGTCTTCGCTTCCGATGATGCAGAGCTTGCGGACGCGGTGGAGGAGCTTATCTCCGGCCAAGCATCTCCGGCCTGAACGCTGCGGCTCCACCAGGAGGCCGTTCGGACTCTGCCCCCGGCGCAACCAGCAAGACACGCATCGCTGACAAAGCCTCGCGTGTCATTGGATCAATCACTCGTTGGCCACCAGACGGAGTGAACTGCGCCGCTCTTTCCAAAATCGCGATCAGTTCATCCGGCGAGTCGGACTTAAGAGCATTTGCCATTACAGCGTTTACCTTGTCGGCGGGTAGCTTCGAGACAAGGTTCCTGAAATAGCCAGACATGATGTTCGCCGTCTGCATACTTGCGCCGCCACCAGTTGAGAAGGCAGAACCAGCATTGGCACCGACAACGCGTGCAGCAAGCTCAATCGCCTGCCCATAGGCAGTGCCGAACTTGTTAACCTCAATGCCTGTCGTATCCGCGATCTCGCGCTCAATTCCGCGCTTCACGAGGCCTTCAATCTGCGTACGCTGCGGGCCTGTGAGGATCTTGTTGCGCTCCAGTGTCCCGAGAATGCTTAGACCGCGATCAGACACAGCATCCGTTAGGATCTCGCTGAGCTTACCATAGGACAGCCCAGAAGCTCGGCTCGTCGCCTGATCGACAGCATAACGCATCGTAGCTGCTCGCAAGCCGCCGACAGCTTCCTGCCCGCCACGAAGGGCAAGCGTCGAAAGACGGGTTAGCTCGCGAACCGGGTTCGCAGATGCAATTGCAGATGCGACCGCATTTTGCGGGTTTTCTCCTGCGGCAAGAACGCGGGCGAAAGCAGCCGTGCGGTCAGCAGCCTTCGAAGCATCTCCGGTCTGCTTCAGAATATCGCGGACAGCCTTATCACCCTGCTTCTGGACTTCCGACACGGCTTGCGCCGCTGCCTTCTCGGCAGTCGGAACTGCTGCACCAGCGGTTTCCGCTGCTCGCTGCGCTTCAGCAGCCCGCCTGATGCTATCACGCACCTGCGGGAACTGCTCAAGGATTGCCGCATTGTCGCGGATAAATGCGTCAGCGCGACGGGGGATCACCGCCCCAGTTGTAGGGTCGATGATGCGCTCAGTCAGCGTCCGCAGGAAGTCCTGCTGGATCGCCTGCATGGCCGGACCTTGGTCCGCAACCGCTGTTCTAAGCTCAGACAGTTGCGCAGCCACACGCTCTGGCTGCCCAGAAGTCGCCGCTTCTAGGGTTAGTTCAGGGCGAATACGCCTAGCCCCAGAAGGCTTCGTCCCGAGGATGTCTCCCGCAAAGCTGCGCGACAATCTGTCATTTAGCGCGCGAGAAAATGCCAAAGCTGTTTGGATTTCAGGGGAGCCAAGCGTGCTCAAATCATCAAGAACCGCATCTGAAAGCTGCTGAGCAATCCGAGCATCCTTGAAGTTGTTTTGAGCCCTAAACTCTCGCGCATATTCTAGGAGTGAACTCCTCAACTTGAGAAGTTCACCTGACGTAACGGGTTCCTGTTTTTCTACGGCAGATTTGTATCTGCTGAAAACACGGTCCACTATGCCTGGCATGTTTTCTTCAGGCAGCATATCAGACCGCAACTCATCGTATTTATTCACTCCGGCTTGCGGGAGAATAGGGTCTTCCTTCGGGACGTTGCGGTAGAGTTGCCTTTCTTCAGCGCGCGCTTTTGCTACAGCGTCCTCTACAAGATTGGTCGCTTGTACGTTAAGTCCGCGGGCCTGACCCGAAGTTAATGGCGCGATAGGCGCAACAGCCTCTGCCGCTTCGCCTGCACGTTGCGCAGCAATCTGGCGAGCACCACCAACAGCGGCTTCGCCAGCTTCGCTAGTGCGTTTGATAAGAGCCTGCGCCTTATTCTCAGCGTTTGTAATCAAGCTATCCAAACGCTGGTCAAATGCGCGCTTTTGTGTCGTTGCCGCCTGCGTAAGAGCCTGCATCTGGCCTGGCTGGAAAGCCTCGCGAACCCCGGTCTGGATGTTTTGTGCGACCTGCTCGCGAGATGCAGCAAGCGCGTTTGCAAGCTCAGTATCGCTACCGGCGAGATACCTTTGAACACCAGTGATCGCCCGGCTCTGGGCAAGTTCAGCAGGGAGAGCACCTTGGACCACATCTGGAGTGCGCAGCCTCTGGATGATCTGCTCCGGCGCTTCGCCTGCCTGCTGGAGTAGCGGAGCAAGTTGACGCCCCGCAGTTACGCGAGCGGCCTCGTCCGTACCTGGGATAGCGGTGGCGAACTGACCAGCGCCCGCACGGCCTCCCGCGAGCCCGGCTGCTACGCCTGCTGCTCCGAGAAGGCCGCCGCCGAACTGACCAGCCATCTGTGCTAATTCGCTACCTGGCGCGACAACTTCTGCGCCATACGCGCCAAGAGAAGCACCTACAGTTGCCGGCAACTGGGAGGCCAAGAAGTAAGGGTTAGAAGCCGCATCTGCGACCATCTGCCGAACAGCCTGCGCTCCAGCCGCACCAACACCTGTTGTTGCAGGAGCAGCCAACGCACGTTCAACAGTCTGAGCGATAGGAGCGCCACGAGCCGCCAGACTTAGCCCACCGATGAACGGAAGCGCCGCACCTGAAGCCTCGCCAGCCCTAGCTGACGCTCTGAACTCAGGAGGGATCTCCTCGATTGTTTCGTACTGGTAACGCGCTCCAGGAGCACTCAGGCCGGTTGCGGCACCGACGCGCTCTTGCGCACCACCGATGGCCTGACGGACTGTCTGCCCAAGGGTGCGATCCTGCCGCCCTGTGACTAGGTTCATCAACTGGCCGGGAAGATCCAGTGGAGACGTAAGTCCACGCATGGCACCTTGAAGGCCATACACAGCAGCGCCTTTTATGCCTTGGGCTCCTTGAGAAGCATCTTCTAGCTGGAAGCCAGCAGGGAGACCGCCATCTTCAAGGATAAAGCCTTCAGGAAGTTCCGCCATCACATTGCCTCCCAGCGACCGTTTCTGAATACTCGACGCTCGCCAGTTTGAGGATTGACTGCCGTCTGGCCTTCACGGAAACGCGCAGCAGGAGCTTGCTCTCTTGCGGCAGGGGCTGCTCCCTTCGTCAGGCTATCGATTACAACATTAATGTTGTCTCGGTTGCGCCGCAAATCACGATAAGCCTGCGCCGCCTTCACCTTGTCAGCGTTAGAGGCACCGGACCTCTCGCTGCCGATGAAGAGAAGATCGTTCATGTCCGACTCAATTAGCTGACGGACAGAAGAGAACTTGTTTACCGCCTCAGCAGGGCTCGTAAAGACAGCGGCAGGCGTCGGCAAAAGCTCTTGGATGCGCTGCTGCGTTGACTTCAGGTTTTTACCTGCAACTTCGGCTGACGTTGCGCTGATAAGGCTATTGCGCAGCGTGTTGACCTCAGAGATAGCCTTCCCTGCTTCCTGCGTCTCAAGGTTCTCCGTGCCAGCAACGCCACGAATCTTCCCCGCAGCCCAGTTGAACGCACCGGGAAGCCCGAAAGCCCTGGTGTAGTCAACATCACGGTTGATGGAGGAAAATCTGTTTTGCTCGGGCGCAGGAGCAGCAGCCCCTGTAAGAGGAGGAGCTCCAGGCGGCCTAGCAGCAGCCGGAGGAGTTGCGACACCAGAAGGCGGCACTGCCGGAGTTTCCGCCTCGCCGAAACCGAAGTCCCTTGTCGGCGTGATGCGGACAAGCCCCTGGGGCGTCTTGCGATAGATGTCTTGCCCAGCGGTGAGGTAGTTCCCCTCCTCAAGCTGCTGCTCAAGCCGCTGCCGCTGAAGCTCTTTCATCCGCCGGTCTTCCGGCGACATCGCTACGTCTGCCAAAGTCTTTTGACGCAGGATCTGCCGGTTGTCGGATGCAGACGCAAGCGGCTTGAACCCGTACTTTCTTTCAAAGGCAGCAGGGTCTCGCATCTCATTGCGAACGGCCTCTAGTTCGCGCGTCTCTTGGAGTGCTCCCTGCTGCTGCGCCGTCATCAGACGAGCCTGCGAAGCCTTGAAGATGTCGGACTGCATCCCGCCGAGAGCAGGGCCGACACCGGCAAGAAGCTGCGCCCGCTGCTGCCCGCTCATCGGCTGACCGGCGGCGAGAAGAAGAGCGGATACGTTCGCCAGCGTGTTGATGCCAGCCTGGCGCACGTCGGCTTCCGGCACCCCGTACTGCGGATTGATCGCGTTCGGGTCCGCGTACCGCCCGCCACCGAGGAAGAAGTCGCCTATCCCGCCGAGCAATCCGTCAGCCATCTCTTATCTCCTTAGCCCAGCAGTCCAAGCTGCCGAGCCGCTTGATCCGCACGGAAGAAATCAGCCGCGCTCTCAGGGTCGCCCCAATTTACACTCTGCGGGAGGAACCCGCCAGAAGCCATCGGACCCTGCGGCGACATCACGACCGGCATGTTGTTTGACTGGTAATTCGGGCCACCGAGAAGCCGCTGCATAAAGCCTTCGCGCACAGAGGGTGCGGCAGGCGCAGGTGCGATCTGCATCGGGGCAGCAGCAGGACGCGGAGGAGGCATGGGCGGCACTGGCGCAACAGGCATGGGTTGAGCCATGGGCTGCGGCTGCAAGGCCATAGGCATCCCCGCCCCCATCATCATCGGCGCTGGGGCAGGCCTTGCGACAGGAGGCGGCTGAGAAATCGGCATCCCAGCCCCGTAGGACGACAACGTGTCAAACATTTGCTGGCGCTCAGGTGTCGGCGTGACAGGCGCACGACCGCCAACCTGCTGCATGATGAAGTCCATCAAAGTCGCCATCAGAGAAGCCCTCTTCCAATCTGGATCGGCACGACACGCCCACGAACAACGGAAGGCTGAAGCAGAGACGGGCGCTGCTGCGCCCCCATTTGCTGCCCATAAGACGACAAAGCAGAGAAGGCGCGCATGGCGTCGTTCGCGCGGGACAGATCGCTCTGCATCCGGCGCTGCTCGTCCATCTGCTGCTGCACCTCCTGAGGAGGCAAAGGCGTCGGGGCGTCAACCAAGCTAGGAGCAAGGAAGTTACCGAACCTTCTAGCCGTGGTCCCTAGATCAGTCGCGTAGACAGGGGCTGCAGGTTGCGGAGCGGGAGCCGCAGCGACAGGAGCGACCGCTCCCGCAGGGGAGCCAACCTGCGCTGTGTCTGCGGTTAATGGGCGAGCACTGCCACCGCCTTCAGCAATCGGCCTATTGAACCAATCTACAGCTTTGTTCGGATTATCTTTCAGCCCAACCCACGTCGGAGCAAGAACGCGCATAATATCAGGAGCCATCCCACGCTCGCGCAGATCGGCTTCTAAGTCGCGACCGGTTCTCTTCTTGTAATCCTCAACGCCCAGACGCCAAGCCATCGCGTCCTGAGCCTCGGGAGAGAAGGAGCCGCCGCCCAATCGATCATATGTGGTTGCGGTAATTTGATAGCGCCCAGCAGCACTGGAAGGCCCCTTCGGCCCACGCTCGAAGATGCGCGGGTGCTGCTCGAACCCAGTGAACGTCGCACCTCCTTGCGGGGTATAACGCACATCATAGCGCCCGGCGCTTTCTGGACCGGCAATCGCGTTCAAAAATCTCTGCCGGACTTCCTGTGGCGTCATGCTGACGGCCCCCACTGTGTGCGGATTGCTTGGTCTATAATACCAAGACGCCGCTTGATCTCCAATTTCTTATCCACCGGCAGGTTTTCAATACGCTTCCGGTTGTCGCTCAGGTAAGCCGTGCAATCCCAACAATCGCGCCCGGTCTTTTCTCCCTGCAAGTAGCCAGGAGCCAACTCGGCCCCGACTTCCTTGAGGTATGAGAATACCTGCTGCGTAGACCAGTCGTAGATCGGCATCAGCATCGTGACGCCGTAAACCGTATCTCCATCTTTCGACGGAGATTTGTGATCGTCAGCCCTACGCTGCCCCTTGATCGCCTTGGTAGCCCCGCAGTCCAAGATGGCCTTGTGCAACGGAAACCAGATGTTCTCAGCGCAGCAATTCAGGTACGGCTGCATCACCTGAATGTCTGAACCGTACAAGGCTTTGCCCAGAGCCGTGTTCTGAACCGGAAGAACGTCAACAGGCCACCCATGCTGCGCGACGTTGAACGGCTGATCCGACTTCACCTCGATGAAATGCGGCAACCGCTTCTTCCAGCCTTCCATGTACTCGACCATCTCAGGATACGCAGCGCCCGTGTTCACCCAGATGACGGGCAGGCGATCCCATAGATCACGATACAGATACAGGCAGGCCAAGCTGTCCTTTCCGCCAGAAAAGAGCAGCGCGGTGTCCATCAGAACGTACCAAGGGCAGCAAGGCCAGACAGGAACGTGCCAGCGCCACCAAGGCCAGAGAGAAGGTTGCTTCCCTGCGGGCTCGGAGCCGTCTGCGTCGTCGTCTGCCCGTAAGGCGTAGCGCCCAGAGCCGCGAGACGCAGATTGAGAGCCTGCGTCGGATAATCCCGCTGCTCTGCAAAGCGAGCGTATGCATCCTGAAGTTGCTGCTGCTCCAGCGCCTGCCGCTGCGCGCCGACAGCCCCGAGCGCGCCGACATCGGTAATCCCGGCCTGCTGTGCCTGCTGGGCGAGGTTGCCGAGCACACCAGCGCCCTGCAACCCAAGCCCCGCACCCGCAAGACCGGCCTGCTGGTTCGCAAGAGAAGCCTGCATCGCGCGAGCCTGATCGGCCTGCTGGAGAGCCGCAGCCTGCTGGAAACCCTGCGAACGAAGCTGTGCGGAAAGATCGCCCATCGCGCGGGAGGCTTCAGCCGCAGCCACGCCTTCTTGGATGCCTTGCCGGGAGCCACCGAAGGCACGAGCCTGAATGGCCTGCGATGCAATCTGGTTCTGCGTCTGAGCAAGCTGCCGTTGCAGGGCATCCCCTGCCCGCTGCTCGACTTCAGCGAGATAGGGGTTCATGTAGCCTTGGATGTTGCCGGTCAGGAAGCTGGGAGCCGTAACCTGCTGCGGCTGATAGAAGGCACCTTGGGCGGCGGCTCCAGTAGCAGCGGTCAACGCAGGACGGTAAGCCCCAAGGTTCGCCTGCGCCATCTGGAAGGCTTGCTCTTGCTCGGGAGCAAAGCCAGCCACCGTGGAGCCGCCGTAAGCCTGATAAGGGCGGGAGGCGATCTCATCCGCAATACGCAGGTTCTGCTGCGCTGCGGTCTGAACCCACTCGGGAAGCTCAGTCTTCTGAACCGTCGTCTGAGGCCCTGAACTTTTGCCCATCTCAATCTCCCAGCGGCAGGGCGTATGTCACGCCGACCTTGGCCCAACCATGACGAGGAAGCACTTTCTGCCACCCCAGCCTTCCAGACATTACCATAAAAGAGCACCCGTGTTTATGCCCGAAATCGGCAACCATGGGCTGAAGCGCCATCACCTCATCCAGATCACCGAACGCCAGAAACACGTTTAACTCACGCTTCCTTGGATGATCCACGATCTGCGTCACAACCATCGCGTTAACTGACCAGAACGCCTGCATCTTCCCGGTATCAAGAGCCTCGATCACATCCGCAACGGTATGCGTCCCGCCCGCGAGATCGAGGGCTTTCTGCATCTTAGAAAGTAGGCGCGCCGTTCTGTCCAAGTGGCACCGATGTTGTTGTCAGATTGCCAGCGTTATCTACGGACACTTTATAGACCGAACCATTAGGCGACTGCAAAAGCACCCCATCGACCGCCTCAATGCGGGTAACGGTCAGCCCCGCGAACTGCTCGACCGAAGCAAAAGACCGCGTGAGATAGCCGGGATCGTAATTCGGGGGAGGCGGCGGAATAGCAATTCTCATCTCTGGCCTCCAGCCATGATGTTAAGGCGGATCTGCCCGATGCTCCACTCGGCGTCTTGCGTGGCCTCAATCTGCAATCGGAACTCCCGCCCAGTCGCGCGCATATCCGTATACCCGTCAGCCCTCGGCTGGTACGGACCATGCGTCGTCTGCGCGCCTTCAGGCGTGAAGGAGGTTATCATCTGCAACTGCGTGCTGTCGTACCCATAGCCGCTGTCCGTCATCGCCTGGCGAACATGAACCAGCGAGTTCCCGTCCGTGATGTTCACCGCTCCAGTTGTCGCGTATCGATCAGTCCCGATCGGGACACCCGCAGCGGTCCAGCCGCTTTCCTGATAGTAAAGATCGTTCGCGCTGTCGGCAGCGATAGGGTACCTGAATACGCCTGCGCCATAAGCCGCAGTGCGATCCATCGAGCCAATGGACCACCAGCCCTCTGCGTAGTTGTAGATGACGTACTTATCCGGGGTTGGGGAGCCGGGGGACGGATACCAGAACCACACCTCGGGGAAAATGTTGTTTTCAGACCCGTTCGTATATTTCGGACCATAGTCCGGGTCGATATTGTCGAACACGTATGCGCCGACATCGCACGCCAGCGGCTTGATGACGCCGCCATCGTACATCCAGAAGCTCTCCGTCCCCATCCATACACAACGGCCTGCGTATGTCGCGAACGCCTTGGGGGCGATCAGCCCGCAACCGAACCCGATGCGGTCAATCCCGTAGACGTAGGGAAGCCCGATGTAGCGCATCAGCCATGCTTCGTCCTGCGTCCAGATCAGCGTGCCTTCGCGCACCGGAGCGCACATCACAAGACGGCTGGACGTGTCGAGATCAAGGAAGCCCGCAGTGTTCGTCGTGCTCGCGAAGTCCCAATCTGCGTAATCTTCGCGAGAGGACCAAGCCACGCGCCTGTTGTTGCCGCCAGCGCCGATCAGCACAGCGTGGCGCTCAGGCGTGACGATCATCGCTCGGTTATTCTGTGGGCAAGCAGGCGTAATCGCGGCAACTCCGCCCGTTCCGGTCTGGTTCGTTCCGCTGTCGTTGACAGTGAAGGTGGTTGAGGACGGGACAGAAACAACAGTGAAAGTATCGTTAAATGTTGACTCTGTGTTTCCAGTTACAACAATTACGTCGCCCGCTGTGTAACCATGGTTTGCGTTCGTTGTAAACGTGATGACGTTTGAGACGCGCGAACCTGAGACGATGCCCTCAACCCCGGCCTCATTGGCAACAGTTTCGCTCGCGTCGTAGTGCAGCAAGCGTCCGTCACTGGAGGCGACGGCGAGAAGATCACCGCCCCAGTTATCGAATGTCCACGAGAACGAAGGGATGAAGGCGTCAGCAGCAGGCCGACGATCTACAATCGGCAGCGTCGCTGTCCCGCCGGACGAAGAAGCGTTCGCAGCCGTCTGCGCGTAGGTGAACGTGGTGGTCCCAGTGCGCGTGATCGTGAACGTGCCGTTGAAGCTGGCGTCAGTCACACCTGCAATAAGAACGGACGTTCCAGTCTGGAACTGGTGCGTGGTCGAGGTTGTAATCGTGACGACGTTAGAAGACCGCACAGCCGTAGAGATCGTGTCCGTCGGGTCATCCAAGCCGTAGTAGTGCTCGCCATAATCGGCAGCGCCATAAGCCCCGTACAGACCCTCCGTCTCACCAGTAAACCCTGACGGGGTAATATCGGTGTAAGACGCACCCTCCAGAGCATACAGCTTATTGCTGAGCCCGATGGCGGCATAAGGGACGTTTAGGGGAGTGGTCCAAGCGAAGATGCCGCGAACAGCCGCGCTGAACGGGGTGTCGGTAATACGCTCCCAGCCCCCGACCGGCAGCAAGGCACCAGAACGCCACCGGACCAAGTTGGCGTCGTACCAGCGCCCCTTTGATTGCAGAGGCGTGATCGCCCTAACAACGCCGGGAGGGATGTTCAGCGGGATAAGGGGCATTTAACTCTTCCCGAAGAAGTGTGTCGCAAGCCAAGAGATGCCGCCGCCGAGAAGGGCCGCGATGCCGATCAGGGTACGCCATCCGCCCTTCACCTGCGCGAAGTCGTCACGGATCTGGCGAACATCGTTTTTCAGATCCCGCATCTCGCGGTTCAGGACTTCCAACTGGGCTTTCATAGATCCCAAGTCCTGATGCAAATCTGCTTGATCCATCTCATCGTCCCGTGCAGTAAGCGTCGCGTCTGGCGTTGTTCAGTTTAACACCTTCGATGGTCTGTGGCGTATCTTTTGTGGACCAAGAGATAGGCTGCCACACAAGGCATTCAGTCGCGACGATACCCGTCGTTCTGGAGCAACTCGCCACGAGCAATCCGCTCACGGCCACGAGCGTCAGCCTCAATGGCAGCCCTGAGGCGGCGTGTCTCTTCATCCCGTTGCTCCTGTCTCAGTTTCTCTACGCCTTCCCTGCGCCCTTTGACGTAGGCCATGAACAAGAAAGAGAAAGCTGCTGCAACAGCCGCAGCCATGCGCCCGATAGGCGAGAAGATGAACCGAAGCCAGATCATTCCGCCTGCTCCTTTGCCCACTTCTTGATGCGCTCACGCATGATCCACGCCCCAGCGCAGATGGCGACAACAGCGAAAGCAATCACGATAAGCTGAGCATGGCCTTCCAGCGCGCTCACAGCCGTGATGCCCGCACCTGCTCCAGCGGCAACCTGCGCTGCGCTGGCCTGCATCGTCGTGCTCTCGGTCAGCTTCTTCTTCGGAGGCTTCGCGTCCATCCACCGCTTGACGTTAAAGCCAGGGCAAGCCTTAGCGGCAACTTCGTTGTGGCCACGAACGCTCACGCCATCTGCGCGATGGCTGATGTCGGAGATCAACTCCCGCAGCGCCTTGGCCTGCTTGGAGGTGAAGTTCTTCTCAAAGGCATCGTTCTCCGAAGATCCGTGGCCTCCGATCAGGCAGATGCCGATAGATCCTTTGTTATGCCCGCGAACGTGTGCGCCCTCTGTCGTCTCAGGGCGGCCAATCGCAACTTCCCCGTTCCGGTCGATGACGTAGTGATACCCTATTGATCCCCAGCCACGCTGCTTGTGCCAGCGAGCAATCTCGGAGACCTTCGCGCTCAAGGGATATGTCTCCATCCAGTCCGGGCGAGTAGCCGAGCAATGGACGAAGATCGTATCGACCGGAACGGAGCCCTGCTTGAGCATAGGTCAACTCCATGTGATCTTGACGGTTCCGGGGCCACCATCGGCATCAGGGACGCCGGAAGCTCCATCACCGCCCGCACCGACAGTAAGGGAAATTGTAGACCCTACATAACCAGTTGTAGTGTAGGAAACGTAGCCGCCACCACCGCCACCAGACGCTGATCGGAAGTTCCCGCCTGGAGACAGCGTGCTATACCCTGCCCCGCCGCCGCCCGGAGTTCCGCCGCGCCCGCCGTTGGTAAGGTAGTATCCGCCAGCGCCGCCGCCGGGGCCACCACCAGCACCACCTGTAGGGTATGGCTGTGCCTGTGCAGATGAACCTCCGCTTGCAGTCGTAGATCCAGCAGGGCCAGAACCAGTACCACCGACAGACGACGGCCCGTTCCAAAGAAGGCCGCCCTGCCCACCCGTAGCGGTAAGAGTTCCCTGCGCTATGACAGCGGTCGAAGTATTGCCATTTCCGCCGTTCGCCAGATTTCCTAGATTGTAAAAAGAACCACCGCCACCACTGCCCCACACCTCGATTGTGATCGTGTTGTAGGAAGGCACATCGAACGTGAAAGAACCGGGTGTCGCATACGTCTGCGACCCCGGTACAACCGTTTTCGTAGTGGCGACAAGTTGCAGGATGCTCATGTAACGCCACCGCCTATAATCACGAAGACGTTGGAAGCAACACATAGGACAGTGCAGAGCCCATACTGGGCAAGCGTCCTATTTCCCGTTGTCGCTGTCCCGACAAGCCGCAGAGTGACGCTAGATCCTTGCGTGATGGTCTGGGCAGATCCGCTGTTGTTATAGATGCTGATTGCGTCCCCAACGGAGAACACGGATGCAGGTACGGTTACGCCGCCAGTCGTAATGCTGATGTGCTTACCCGCATCGCTCGCGACCAAAACATAAGAAGATGTCTGCGCGTTTTGCGGGATGAGACGCACATCGCCCTTGCTGTCGGCAACGGTCGTGAACGTACCAGCAGCAGGCGTAGATCCGCCGATGATGGCGTTGTTTATCGTCCCGCCGCTGATGGTTGCTGTATTGACGACAGGGCTCGTCAACGTCTTGTTGGTCAGCGTGTCTGTGGTTGCCCGTCCGACAAGCGTGTCCGTCGATGTCGGAAGGGTAACAGTCCCCGTGTTCGAGATGGTCGAGATCACAGGAGCCGTCAGCGTCTTGTTCGTCAGCGTCTGCGTGCTGTCGGTATTGACGACTGTTTTGCGGCCAGCGCCCGTGCCAATCGTCAGCAAGTCGTCGTCGCTGTCCCAAACGACAGAGCCTTCAGCGGTCTGAGATGGCGAAGAAGCCGCCGGGATAACGAGGCTACCCGAGACGGTCGCGCTGCCGCTTACCGTCAGAGTACCAGCGACGTTGAGCGTCTTCCCAGAGCCGACATTAAGACCAACAGACGTACCGGACCCAGCCGCCGCAAATAGGGCGTCGATGGTGTCCATGTCGTTGTTGAGCTTCGTTCCCCACGAGTCCTTGGAAGCGCCAACTTCCGGCTTCGTGAGGTTGAGGTTCGTTGTAAACGAGTCAGCCATAATAGACCCTCTTAGTCCGAGCGATTAGCGGCGATCCGCTATGCAAAGCCTTGTACGAGTCTTGGTTCAAAGCCTCGACACGCTGGGAGTAGAACTGAGCAAAAACGCCAATGCGCTGGTCGTCAATGAGGAACGGCGCGGCATGGACCAGAGCCCCGTAAAGATAGACATCCGGGGACTTCGTGAGCAGCCAATTCGTCGTGTTCAGATCACTCAGAGCGGGGATCTTCGAGTAGTAGATCAGGTCAATGTCTTCGTTCGTCGCAGGTGGAGGAACGAGACGGATGACATCCTCGACAATCGTGTAGAACCTCGGCTGCGTCAGAAGCTGCTCCGAGACAACGATGTCGGCCTCGTCCAAAGTGATGTAGCGCAAGGGCGTCTGCCCGCCATCGATCTTTAGGTTGATTGCCTCAAGCCAATCTGCAGGCAACGCGACATCACCGAGCGTAGACGTGATCGTGGACTGAACGATCATCTCTCGACAACGAATGCGCGTGTTAAGGTCAGCCTCAACGAACTGGATGAACATGGGGATCTGAGAAGTCAGATCCCCACGGTTCAGATAGTCGGCAATCGCGCTCTGGAGTGTCGAGTAGTTGGTGATCGCGCCCATCAGCTAGTGATCCTGTGAGTTCGGAAAGGGAGCGCCTCTTCCGACTTGAGCCACTTCCGAAGGGCCGTCCTGTCTTCCAAGATGCCCCGCTTCTTCAGATCAAAGTACACCATCATGGGAAGAGACGCCACCCGGACCATCCCATCCGGCAGTTTCTCTGTGTTGCTGATCGCTTCTCGATCCGCTTTGTTCTGGGCCGCGATCTGGTCGATGTTCACCACATCCTCGAAGATCAGCTTCTGGTCTGTCGTGATGTGCATCTTGGTCAGCGTGCCGCTGATGCTGTCGTATCCCAGGTTAAACGAACCGGGAGCATATTCCTCTGCCATGGACGTGCTTCCACCTCTTGCCAGATCTGATCTCGGAAATGATGCCAGCAGATACGCCGTACCTTTCCGCCAAATCTATACCCCTTTCGTCCGATTTTATAATCTCTCGGACATCTGCCTCTGTCAGCTTAGATAGAGGGCGCTCTGAACCTTTTTGAGGGATTTTTGCCCCTCCTCTGAGACGACCGCGAGACCGGCAATCAGCGACATTTTGCTTCTGCGTGCCAGGGTAAAGATGCTCTGGGTTAACGCAAAATGTGTTGTCGCACTTATGCAGGGCATTTAGCTCGCCTAAACATCCATGGACACTCTCACACGAGATCCTATGCGCATAGATGTTTTTCTTCTTAAACTTAAGCTGAGGATATTTTCCGTTCGTAGTCCCAAGCCAAAGCCAGCAGCCGCTGTTCGGCTCCGGGATACTGTTCAGGATTACACGCTCCATCAGACCAAGATTGTGCTTCCCCATATCAGCTCCAAAAAGTAGGGGCCGACTAGCGGCCCCTACGATTTAGATCACGAGGGGATCAGGTTTGCAATACATGCGTGTGCTTTCTCGCTGCGGACACGCAGCCCGTACTCGACAACCATTTCCTTCTTGTCCGAGTCGCCGGTCTTGGCGAGGTCGAACGTGCGGAACGGACGCAGGTACGAGATCGAAGCGTACTCCGGGTCCAGCACGAAGGCGAAGTTGCCGGGCTGGAAGCGGTTCGGAACGATGGAGACCTCGCCGAAGTCGCCGAGATACACGTCAGCCGTGGCGATGATCTTCATCGGCGTAGCGGAGGTGTAGTTAATGCGCTGCTGAGCAAGGCCAGCGAACGCGGAGGCGACAGTCTTGTTGTAGGCGTTGACCATGAAGATTTTGGGGTCACCGCCCTGCACCCAGACCTGCTGGATAGCAGTCTTGAGCATGGTCTCAGTCAGAGCAACGTCCGTCGAGGTCGAAAGGCTCGTCCACGCGGTCGAAGGGAAGCCGTTACCGCCGGAACCAGACATCGAGGAAACGGTAGCGCCGTTCGCCTGCGAGTTAGTGATGAGCCACGTCGGGAGACCAGCGGTCTTACGAGCGGTGGACGTGCTGTTGCCCGCGACGCCAGCCTGGTTGCTGGTGACGATGGCCTCCATGTCGCGCTTCAGCTCCTTCGCCGCCTTGGCGGTCTGGTAGGCCATCTGCGTGCGCATACCGGCGTTGTTCACCGAGTCATCGGTGCCGGAGACGGAGATCACCTTCGTGCTGATCTGCGTGTAGTTGCCGACGCGGACAGTCGGGTCAAACTCAGCGTTGCCAGCATCCGCACCTTCAACGGCAGCGTTCGCCGTATTCGCCGCAGCGAGGGCGTCCGTCTGCCACTCGAAATAGGTGTTCTCGCAAGTGTCACGGCCAATGTTCGAGATGAACGGCGTGTCAACGGGCGAGATGTCATAGATGATGTTCGCGAGGTCTTCACGGATGGAGTTCGGACCGTCGTAGGTCGTAACCTTGGAAACAGAGGTCATCGTTTTACTTCCTGTCTAGCATGGCGAAGATGGCAGCCGCGTCGTTGACGTGGCCGGTTGATTTGAGACGCTGTTTTACCTTCGCAATTTCCGTCGTCTGCTTAGGCGATGACGCGAGGTTGCCGGCTCTCATCGGCTTCGGCGCAGAGCCCTTGCTGGGTTGCGGTCGATTAGCCTGAAGAGCATCGTACTTACGCGCCTTCTCAAGAACGATGATTGCTCGGGGGTCCGTAGCAGCCGCTAACTCGTCATCCGAGTAGCCGACTGTCTTGCCGTATTCCCGCAGAGACTTCTGCGCGGCAGACCACCTTGCCTCATCCTTCCACTCGGGCATCTTCTCGAAGATGTACTTTCGTCCTTCTTCAACAATCTGCCTAAGCTGCTCTTGCTGCTCACGAGCCTGCTGCGCCTTGATTACCGCCTCCTGCTGCTGCACCGCAGCAAGTTGGGCTTTGTAATCACGCCACTGCTTCTCAATGATCGGGAAGTTGATCGGGTCTTCCTGATGCAGCCTCTGCCAGTCCGGTTCCTGCGGGAGATACCTTTCCATCTCCTGCCGTAGCGCACTCACAGCTTCCGCATAAGCGGCCTTCTCGCCTTCCGTCGCCTGACGTATCGACTCGACCTCTCGCCTTTGCTCTGCAAGGGCTTGGGTCTTGCGCTGGTAATCCGCCTGACGCTGATACCCATCACGAGCCTCTTTCAGGGTGACTTTCTGCGCCTTGCCGTCGATTACGACGGTGACGAGAGCGTCATCTGGAAGATCCTCACTTGAGGCATCCCCATCAGAACCAGAGTCGCTGTCTTCACCGCCCTCGTCGGACACCTCATCGGTGGCCTCACCCTCTAAGGGCTGCGCGTCATAAGACAACTTCTCTGTCGCCTCAGTCTCTTCGACTGCGGCAGGAGCCTCTGTGTTCGCATTCTTCTCCGGTTGCGGCGCACCGTCCATCAAAGACGCGAAACGAGCAGTGGCATCTGCAAGACCGAGTTCGCTGGGCCGCGATTGTTCGGCATTAGACAAAATATTACTCCATTGTTACGCTTTTCTCAAGCGCCTGTTAAACCTCACCACGTCCGGCTCTGCGGCAAGCGCAGTTAGCTCGGACTGGAATGAGGCTATGGCGCGAACCATGTGGTACGCGTCCAATCTCTTAGCGTCGGCTTCGGGCGGTGATGACGCCCAGTCATCCACCGCCCGCTCCTTCAGCCGCCGCAAAACTTCCTGCACCGCCCTGTCGTTCGCCAGTCCCTTTGCGGCGATCCAAAGCGTTTCTTGCTCAAACGTACTCACTGGACCACCGGCATGTTAGGCTGCTGCGATGAGAACATGGCTTGGATCTCTGCACGCTGGCGATCCACCTCGCCCTTGATAAGGGCCATATCCACCTGCGTGTTGTACTTGGCTTGGATCTCGGCAGCCTTGAGCATGGCGTCAACGTAGAGTTTATCCCGTTCCAGATCCGCAGACGCAATCGCCTTCTGGCGCTCCAACTCCTGCTTGGCGGCGCTGATAACAATGTCGGCCTTGATTTTCTCAGCCTCGACCTGCGCGAGAAGCTGCGCGGGATCTGGCTGCTGCCCCTTCTGCGCCTGCTGTTGCATAAATGCCGCAACATCATCGGGGGTAACAGGCTTCCAGAACTTCGCTGGGTCCATAAACCCGGACAGCTTCGTGATCTCAGCCAAGGTATCGCGGTATTGCTCCAACGACACCAGCGGATTGTACGGGCCGAAGTTGGCGATGATCTCCTTCTGCTGGGCCGAGATGGCTTGCAGGAACATCATCCGCTGATCGTCCGAGCCACGCCCAAGGGCGATGTTGACGATCATGTCCATCTTCGCGTCCCAGCCGCGCGGATCAATCGGGACGAACTGGTTACGCAGCCGGATTATCTTCGGCTTGTCCTGATGCTGAATTACCATCTGGAGCACGCCTTGGAAGCATCTCTTGATGCCATCCGAGAACAAACGCGCGATCATCTCGATGCGGTCCTGAGACGCGCTCAACTGCGCCTGCACAGCCGCGCGCGTCGTGGACTGGAGCACGTCAGCATCCAGCCCCTGAGACGTGCGGGAGATACCCGTGCGCTGCGTCTTCACTTCATCCAGATAGGCCATGACGCCAAGCGCCTGCTGGCCGACGAACGGCTCAGACAATGGCTGCACCATGCCTGGCGCACGAGCACGGATCACAGCGCCCGTCTCGACGTTCATCACGTCGTCAAGGTTCACCTGCCCCTCGACAACCACCGTGCGGGGATGGATCGACTGCGCCAAGCTGTCGAGCGTGTTCCGCATGATAGAGGACTTGATAAGCTGCAAGTCCATGGTCTGATCGGCAATCGACTTGCCGAAGATCGTGTGCGGTGTCGGGTCCGGCTCAAGCAAAGCAAACGGAGCCTGCTGGACGACTTCCTGATGGAGGATATAGCCGCCGTTACCGACAGAGCAGACCTTGTGAAGCTCAGCGATCCCGTCGCCGTCCTTATCCACGCGGATATAGGACTCGACGTAGAACACCTTATCGGTGCTCTCATCGTTCTGGTTCGTGATGCCGAAGAACGACTGGTCAGCCGGGTTTCTGACGATGACTTCGTTGTTCATCTCGAAGCCGCCGGTTCCAGCGTTCATCTCGATGATGTCGCGGGGGTAACCCATAGCGACAAGCTCAGAGATCGTCGCCAGCTTACGCCGCCCGATGTAGAGAGCGTCATCAAGGCTTGTGGCCTCGTTATCGATCAGGAACTGCTCAGGTGGGATAGCCTCGATCCGATACTTCGGCTCGCGCTTGATCCGCTTGATGGACATCGAAATGCGGGACTCACCCGTGTTCGCGTCAATCTCCTCCGTCAACGTATCCATCTCGACCGTAGGATCGGCAAGGATGAAGTTGACCTCTGCCATGGAGAGACCGGAGTAGCTGTAATACTCGACGGTTTCTTCATCGTGCTTGTACCAGGTCAGGACGCCGGTCTTAAGGAGCAGAGCGTCCTTGATCGCATCGTGAAGGATGCGGAAACCGGGGTTCTCCTGGTAAAATATATAGTTCACGAGATCGGTGGCCTGCTCCGCAGCGGCCACGTCCTCCGCGCCACGCGGGACGAACTCAAGGATCTTGTCCCCGCCCGTGAAGATGCGGAGCAGGGACGGGAGCATCGCGAGAACGGTGTCGCGGACTTCCGTCAGCACCACCTGCGAGCGACCGTCCTCTTCGTTCCCGAAGGGGTCGCCAAGGTAGTATGCCATCGCCCGCTCGCGCTCGGGAGCGAGGTAGCTGTCGATGTACGTGCCGGAGTCCTCAATCGCCTGAAAGACGATGTAGCGGAACTCCTCGTCCGACATCGGCTCCTGCACCTCACCGGGAGAACCTTCCTCTTCCGGGGCGCGTTCGTTGGAGCCCAAGGCAAAACCCGTCTTGGGATTGTATCCGCGATTGATCGCACCACCAGCACTCTGGGGGATCAGATCAGGGTCATAGCCTTGGGCCATCGATCACTTTCCCTTTTTCTTCTTCGCCATCCCAGCCTCTGAGAGAGCGATTGCAACCGCCTGCTTGCGTGACTTTACCACAGGGCCGCCCTTTCCACTATGAAGGGTACCACCCTTGAACTCTCTAAGAACCTTAGACACCTTCTTCTGACCCTTCATCGGATTTCTCCTGGCAAGCAGCCACATGCTCGTGGCTGAACTCAAAGGAACCTATGTGCCGGATCAACTTACTGGCGTCATGGTCCACATGCACTTTGAACCCATGGGCCTTGGCAAGCTGGCAGAAGTAGATGTCTTCGCCAATGAACGCCCGCGCTGACTTGGAGTACACGACTTGGAACCAAGGCTGCGGCAGCTTCTGAAAGACCTCCGTCTTGACCAGCATCGCGCCCATGCCGATGGCGTCCACCACCTCGACGCCTTCGCGATCATGAGAAGTCACGAACTCCATCATGGAGAAGTCGGACCACGCGACAGTTTTAGGCGGCATCCTGCGGGTCGAGTAGTTGCAGGCCACGATGTCCTTATCGCGAGCAATCAGACGCTGCGCCAGATCGCGCGGGAACCGCATGTCGCTATCCAAAAACAGCGCATAGTCGGCTTTATGCTGCAAAGCCATCATCGCGAGTTTCTGGCGCTGGTCAGCGATCAGCGTCCCGTTAACCATATGAAGGTTAATCGCGGAGCCTTCTGGAGCCTTCGCGTAGAAGTACATCGACAGCATCGCCAGATCGTAGGCGAAGAACGAATGGACAGTCTCCCGCGCAGGTATGCAGATTGATAGGTTCAAAACAGCCTCCTCAAACTGTCTTTGGACATTCTGAGGATCACAGCTTTCTGGTCCATAAGTCCATAGCTGAAGACGACATTATCGCCGTCGATGGCAAGTCCTGAACAGAACTCTACGCGCTCCTCCTCAAAGGAGAACTTCCTACTGATCTTCTTGGGCCGCATGTCGGCATCGAACAGGACAAGGAAGTGGCGATAGAAGTGCAGCCGCTTCCTGTGGTCGATGGTCTTGTTGTGGATCACCGCGATGTATCCGTCCTCATAAGGACAGACGCAGGAAGATCCAGACAAGTCGGTGGACCATCCGTCCAAGGGCGGGGCTTTGTCCACGAGTTTCAATTCGTCGCCATCCAGCTTGTACAGCTCGAAAGGTGCGACGAAGTAGACGAAATACAGATCGTTGCCACGAACCAGCGGCATCCAGTTTTTCTCAACCGCCGCTGCTTTCGGGGACTTGATGAACACCGGATCGGCCAGACGGTCGTCATCCATCCAGCACAGGACCATCGTGTTCTTCGGCGTTGGCGTATAATGCAACGCAGAGCCTAAAACGCGCGGCGATCCTTGATGGACGAACAGCCGTAGATCTTCGATCCCGTCTAAGGCGCGCTCGTCCTTGCGAAGATGCCGATCCTCAAGGAACCAATAGCTGCGAAGTTCCATATCGCGCGAGAAGTACGCGATATAGTTCTGGCTATCAGGCGTCCTCGACGGCGCAGATCCGATGGTGAAGTGATACCCACGCTCTAAGTCGTAATTGCAGCCGCGAACCGTGGCGAGGTACTCGAACCCATAGACTGCGAAGGAAGGATTGCATGGGAGATACTGCGTCAACGCGGGTATCTCAACCCGCGTGAACTCCTGGCCCATCTGCGTGAGGATCATTTGTATTCCTCTTCGTCCTCGTACTCGCCTTCCTCGCCTTCTTCCTCTTCGGCTTCTTCATCCTCAATCGGGCCACCGACAATCCATGCAGCGCAAGTCCGGTCAGAGGCGCATTTGAAGTCGAATATCTCGCAGAAGCCGAGATCACCGGCCTCCACAACATCCATGGCGTCCTTCATGTCCTCGGAGATACCGGCCTCGATGCAATTCTCCATGCGGTCCGTCTTGTTGAAAGCCGCACAGTTGCCGCACCGCATCGTCTTAGCTTCGTCAGCAGGGACATCCCACTTAGCCGCCAGCTTCGCCCAATACGCCTCGTTAGGCTCATTCGGGTTCATCGGCCCGTAGTATGCCTTCTCAATCGCCTTCCCACGGTTCTTGAGGTTCAGGGTGATGTCGCGAGTAGCCATGGGGCAGGAGCGATCCATCTCGCCCTCGCCCATCATTTCCTTCATTCGCGGAGAAAGAAGACCGTTCGGCATCTCAGGCATCACAGAACTCCTATTGGGGGATTGATGATCTGCAAGCCCAGCCGCCCCATAGCAGTGAACGGCTCCTGCTCCGTCACGTCAGCAGCAGCAAACAGCGCATCAACGTCGGCTTGCGTGCAAGCAACGCCCGTCTCGACGCAGTGGTTGTAGACAGCCACAGGATCGCCCGGCTCGCTGCCGGTCATTACCCATGTGCCGTCCTGATCCTGCTGCCACGTCTGGCATGGGACGAGATAGCCATATTCCGGCGGAACATAGCCCGACGAGATGTAATGAGAAGCGGGCTCTGCGCCGGTCGCGGACAGAGGCGTAATCCACATTCCAGAACCACCGGGGCCGAAGCTGGCGGCGATTTGCCGGGCCAGTTCGACGTTGGCGGCGGGGACGATAAGGGTGCGAAAGATGTCAGGCATAGGCCCTCCGGTATTCCCCGTGATATTTTTCAACGCCACTCAGATATGCGGCGTGTGCCTCTTCACGAGTTTTGAAATACCCCAGAGAAACACGTTCGTTGTTGAAGCAGATGCGAGCATTATAGAGACCTGTCGGCGCGTGCAAGCACACGCCCCTGAAGCCAAGGCTATTCTTCTTTGACGGTCTCTTATTCATGTTTTGCTGAGATCGCGTAACAACTCTTAAGTTGCTAGGGCGATTGTGGCGCATATTTCCGTCTATGTGGTCAATCTCGCCAATGCAGTCACCGTGAATGAACGCATAGACGACACGGTGAACTAAGAAACGGCGCTTGTTAACCTGAACATCGCTATAGCCGTCTTTGCGGGTTCTGCCCGCTACCGCGCCAATCACTACCTTTTTGCAAATCTTTTTTCTCCACAGCAGAGTGCCATCCTCTTCGTTAAGAGAAAGCCACTCTTTTAACATCGCTACATCTGCCGAAGTGATTGGATGTATGCGCATGTCAGTAAGCCTTTGTTCGGGCGTTGACCCACGTCTCGGTGTCGCTGATCTGCTGGGCGGTAAGATTTGCGCCGAAACGGGCGATCAAACTGTAGACGCGACCGTTAAGAAGGCCCGCTCCTGTGCCAACATTTAATGCGTAGGCGAGATAGTTGCCTGTTCCCTGTGAACTAGACGACGTTGCAATCTGGACAGTATTTCGACTCAGTGTTGCCGTTGGTCCAGATATAGAGCCAATACCCGTGAGGACAGTAGTCTCAGGTCCAACAAATGCACTTGAGTCTATGGTTACGCGCACAGTACCCTTGCTGATAAATGCATAGTCAGCAGCAGCGCCGGTATTAAATGGCGCATACATCCCAAGTGTTCCGTCATTTGACGAAGTAGATGAACTTAACTGCAAAACTGTCCCTGTACCAGAATCGCTTAACTTTCTTACGCCCGAGAACGCCTGAACCTTATCTGTTCCCGGCGTAATCGTCCCCGTCGCCATGCTGTCGTCCGTACCATCGAAACGCAGGTACAGCGGAAAGCCGGTCGTGTCGTAGTCGGTGGAGGTGTTCACACGCTGGTAGACGGGTAGCCCAACGCCGTCGTTGGCGACGCGGAGGTCTGCGCCCCAGACAAGAATACCATCGGTGCCATTACCGGTATCTGGACCGTCCGGGTTTCCAGATGTCCATGCTGTTACGCGCGGGAAGACGCAAGGAAAGCGTGAGAAGCCAGCCGTCGATGGCATCGTCGCGGTAACGGTGATCCGATACCAACCATTCCCTTCGCTCACGATAGATGAACTTACGATCACAAAGCCATTAGCTACGGCACTGCGCGACACCGTTTGCGTATCAAGGTCGTAGGAAACAGCGCCGAATGTGCCGGATGAAAACAGCCAGCCCACCACCACATAACGCGCGCCTGATTTTTTGACAGACGCGGATACTGTGTAAGAAGTTGATGCAGCCAAAGCAGTCATGTCTTGGTACAACTGCACGTTAGCCTGTGCGCCGTTGTTCACCACTGCAAGATCGGCGGTATTTGTCCCGTCTGGGGCGATTCCTTGATTAGAAGTAACGGTGACGCCAAGTTTTGTCCAAACAGCGTTTTCAAACTCCTGCGTTCTCGTCAGCAAGTTCACCCGCGCGCTCAGCACCGGCCTTGCAGCGGAGGTGGACTGGGTAGCGTGGTTGCCGGGAGTCCACTCACCGTTCAAGCCAGTTGTGATTTTCTGATACGCAGACGCGGAGGATGCGGCTTCTAGCTGCGCGCCCCACACAAGCAGATTAGCCGTTGCGCCGGTCGTGTTGCCGATAATACCGAAAACAGAACCCCCGCCTCCACCCGTTTCCGTGTGCGTAAACGTAAACCGCTGCCATGCATCGGTAGCAACCAGATCACCGCTGAAGCCGTAAGGTGTTGCACCCCGAACATTCGCAAACAACTGGAACGTCTGGTCAGACGCCGCGTTGCGCTTAACATAAACGCTAAACGTCCATGTGTTAGTCGTGATTTCACCAACAGAAAACTGTTGGTAAATGTTGCTGCCAGTACCGGATGTTGTAACACGGACGCTATCCGCTGTAGTCGTTCCGTCTGGGGCTACGGCGACATTTAATCCAGTAACAGACCCGCCGCCAAAAGTAAGCCAATTCGGAAACGCAAAATCTTCAGTGTAAGTGAAACGGTTCCGACGCGCTGTGGGCGTGCCTTTACTTTTGTCGAACATCAACCCAACAGCCTGCTCCACCGCCGTCACAGGCGTGGTGCCTGCGCTGTCTTGGAAAAGCGTGGTCAGGTCGCTCGGGTCGTACCAGACGCCCTGCTCGCCTGCAGCAAAAAGGGAGGCGGGGCTAAACGACGACAGAAGTGTAGACCGCATCCCCAGAAGCATCAGATAAGCCCTACAAGGTTAGTGGCCGTCGTCGCGTTCAGCACCTTCTGGGTACGAACCCAGATGTACTGGCCGACAGGGACAGCAGTGAACGTCACCGTCTGACCATCTTCGGTCTGAACCACAACATTCCCCGTACCGCCAACGTAGATATACGAGTAAGCGTTAGAGGCGGTATCAGACTTCGTAATCGCCGTGGCAGAAGTAGGGATTGAACCCTGCACCCCAGGATTGGACATGGCTAATCTCCAGATAATCCGTGACCAATCTACCACAGCGAAGGTGTCAAGACAAAAGGCTACTTCTTCTTGGAAGCAGCCCGCATGTTATCGACCAAGTTCGGGTAGCTTCGGCCCGCCTTCTTCGCTGCGGCCTTCGCGGAAGCCTTCTGGGAAGAAGTCAGCTTCTTGTCCGACTTGGTAGGATCCTTCGTCTTCCAGACCGGCTTCTTCATGGCTTCTTTCCCTTATTTCGCGCGGAGATGGCTTTTGCCTTGGCCTTTGCATCCGCCTTAGAACTGGCTCCCCACGCTTGCAACGATAAAAGAAGACGTGTCGGCTGTCCTTTTTCATCCCGCTCAGCCCCCGGCATATTACCCATCCGCGCAAGGAAACTCGCACGGCGAGGATTATCGCCCGACTTCACTGGAGGCTTCAACGTGCCACCCGTTGCAGCCTTGTAAGATGCACGGCCCTTCTCGTTCAGGCCGCCCTTGGGGTTCTGCCTCGCCTTACGGG
>Ga0315900_10001335_pt1 | contig 39372 bp, 27 predicted proteins | sample LakEriMetagenome_FD_203521 | JGI IMG/M metagenome (GOLD analysis project Ga0315900, IMG submission 203521) | Freshwater fungal communities from buoy surface, Lake Erie, Ohio, United States - Buoy 12 MA114 | ecosystem: Environmental > Aquatic > Freshwater > Lake > Lake biofilm | place: USA: Lake...
CCGGCTCCGGCCCCCGCGCCGGCCGCCACCACCCCGGCCGCCCCCGCTGCCACCCCCGCCCCCGCCCCCGCCACCCCCGCTGCGGAGACCGTCGTGAACACCGAGAAGCGCGACAACGGCCTGCTCATTGAGGACCTCAAGCTTGGCGAGGGGTATCAGGTCGCCGCGGGCGGCGCCGTCGTCGCCCACTACCGGGGCACGCTCAAGGCCGACGGCACCGAGTTTGACTCCTCGCTCAAGCGGGGCCAGCCCATCGCCTTCCCGCTCAACGGTGTGATCAAGGGCTGGCAGGAGGGCGTCCCCGGCATGAAGGTCGGCGGCAAGCGTCGCCTCACCATCCCCGCCGCCCTGGCCTACGGCGAGAAGGGCGTGAAGGACCGCTCCGGCAAGGAGGTCATCCCCGCCAACGCTGATCTGGTCTTCGAGATCGAACTGGTCAACGCGCTGGAGATCACCGACCTGACCGTCGGCGAGGGCGCCGAGGCCAAGCCCTCCAGCACCGTCGTCGCCCACTACAAGGGCACGCTCAAGTCCGACGGCACCGAGTTTGACTCTTCCTATTCCCGGGGCGAGCCGGCCACCTTCCCGCTCAACGGCGTGATCCGCGGCTGGCAGTGGGGCGTGCCGGGCATGAAGGTCGGCGGCAAGCGCAAGCTGATCATCCCCTGGCAGATGGCCTACGGCGAGCAGGGCAGCCCGCCCAAGATCGGCCCCCGCGCCGACCTGGTCTTCGAGATCGAACTCAAGGAAGTGAAGTAACCAGCCCTTCGGCCGGCGCAGGTGGGGGTGTGGGGGGTGTGGAGGGGGGGAGGGGGGTGGGGGTTGATCGTCGGCCCGGGCGTGCGGACACGTTCGCCCGGGCTTTGCCAGGCAGCCCAAACGTCCGCCGGTGGCGGGTTCGCCACAGCAGTGGGGGGGGCGGCGGGTGGGGGGATCCAGCGGGTGGGCCATAGAAAGGACCGCAGCATGTCCCAGTCCGGATCACCGTCGTCGTCGGGCCCCAAGACCTTGCCGGGTGGTGTGGTGGTGGAGGACCTGGTCGTGGGCACCGGCGTCACCTGCAAGGCCGGGGCCGTGGTCACCGTCCACTACCGGGGCACGCTCACCAGCGGCAAGGTCTTCGACGAGAGCTTCGGCGGCGACCCGGTGGAGTTCCCGCTGGATCAGTTGATCGAGGGCTGGCAGGACGGCATCCCCGGCATGAAGGTCGGCGGCCGCCGCAAACTCACCGTCCCCTGGCAGAAGGCCTACGGCGCCGAGGGCATGCCCCCGGAGATCCCGCCCAAGGCCAACCTGGTCTTCGAGATCGAACTGCTCGACGTCGACTGAGTTGGCCCGCACCCCCCCGCGGCCCACCGCCCGGCCGGGTGCCTTGTTTGACCATTTGTCTCTTTGACCATTTCTCCCCCTCCCCGCCCCTACTCTCCCTCCCATCCCCCGTCCCCCTGTCTGGAGTTTGTCCGGATGTCGTTCACGCTCAAGCCGTACGAAGGGTTCGATGTCGACGTTGACAACACCGACTACTTGCGCAAGCACGTGGACACCGGCGAACGCTGGGTGCTCAACTTCGGCCCTCAGCACCCCGCCACCCACACCACCCTTCGTCTGGTACTGGAACTCGACGGCGAGCGTGTGGTCCGCTGCACGCCGCACATCGGCTACCTCCACTCCGGCTTTGAGAAGCTCGCCGAGCATCTGGATTACAACCAGTACGTGACCATCGTCAGCCGGATGGACTACGGCAGCCCCATCTGCAACGACATGGCCTGGCACCACGCGGTGGAGAGCCTGTTCGACATCGAGATCACCCCCCGCTGCAAGGCCCTGCGGACGATCATGTTCGAGATGGGCCGCTGCCTGAACCACCTGCTGTGCGTGGGCGCCGCCGTGCTGGACCTGGGCGGCTTCTCGCCGTTCATCTGGTGCTTCAACGCCCGCGAGAGCATCTACGACGTCTGCGACTACGTCTCCGGCCAGCGCTTCCACCCCGACTGGACGCGCGTCGGCGGCCTGATGCAGGACCTGCCGGATACCGAGAAGTTCATCGCCCTGTGCAAGCGTTCGCTGGCCGAGATCCGCAAGGCCACCGATGAGCTGTGCATCATGGTCGAGCGCAACCGCATCTTCATGGACCGCACCCAGGGCATCGGCGTGATCAGCAAGCAAGACGCCATCGCCTGGTCGCTCAGCGGCCCCATGGCCCGCGCCTCGGGCATCAAGCGCGACGTCCGCAAGGACTTCCCGTACCTCTGCTACGCCGACAACTGGGACAATCAGGGCGCCGAGGCCGTCAAGTTCCAGGTCCCCGTCGCCACCGAGGGCGACGCCTACAGCCGCTTCCTCGTCCGCGTGCAGGAGATGTACCAGAGCATCAAGATCGTCGAGCAGCTCCTGGGCCGCATCCCCGGCGGGCCGGTCGACACCTACTCCGACGCCAAGATGGTCAAGCCGCCCAAGAACGAGGTCTACGGCTCCATCGAAGGCCTCATCCAGCACTTTGAACTGATCATGTCCAACCGGGGCTGGAAGGCCCCCGTCGCCGAGGGCTACGCCTGCGTCGAGAGCCCCAACGGCGAACTCGGCTACTACATCGTCGCCGACGGCACCGCCCGCCCCTGGCGCGTGAAGGTCCGCCCGCCCATCTTCATCAACTACTCCACCATGGCCAAGCTCACCGAGGGCCACATGGTCAGCGACGTCGTCGTCGTCATCGGCTCCATCAACGTCATCGCCGCCGAACTGGACCGCTAGTCGGCTCCGTCGGCTGAACGCCCCGCGCCATCAACCGGCCAGTCCGCCGCCGCGCCGCTGTACCTGCGCCCGCGCCGCCGCGCTGCGGACAGCCGCTCCGCGCGCAGCCCACGCACGCAAGCCCTCCCCAAACAAACAGCCCCGGGACGGCCCGGGGCTGCAGGGGATGCTTGGTTGTCCAACTCCATCAGCGCCGGCCGACGAACGTCCAATCGGCCCGGTCCGCGTAGTTCGACCACTTGCGCATGTCGCGGAGGTCTTCGATCGCTTGCACTTCCGCGTGCCCATCGGCGAAGGCCGCCGTTGTCTTTCCGAAGTGACGCGCGTCGAGGTTGCCCCAAGTTCCGGGCGTCCGCGTCTTGTTGAACACGTTGGACGCGTTCCAAGCAGGCCCAGTAGCACTGGTCGCGCCGCGCTGGGCCGGGAACGGCCGGGGTGGAGTCACCAGCCAGTAGCCCGGGCGGATGGTGCCGGAGTCAGGCGGGGACTGTCCGTACCCCCACCAAGACCCGTCACGCACATCGCCGCCTCGCGATGAAGCGAACACCAGCATCTGTGACGGGAAGCGGATCTGCGACAGACGCTTGACGTAGAACTCACCGAGTCCGCTCGGAGCGGAGCCGTTGGACTGCCCGAAGGGGTCACGGGTGAACGCGCCGTGGCTGTACGAGCCGCCGACGAACACGCCGTTCATGCCGAAGCTCGGGTGGAAGGCGAACGCGGCTTGCGCTGAATCGCTGCCATACTCGGCCCACCCGTTGACGATCCGCGTGGGCGTTTTGGTGCGGCCAAAGAAGTTCTCAAACGTCGGGCGATCAATCTGCAATTCCGCAATCGGATAATCGGTCCACGTGCGCAGGTGCCAGACCCAGGTCTTGGCCGCCGATCCCTCAATCATGTAGATGGAGCTCGGGAACGGGTCCGTCGGCCGAAGCAGGTACTGTGCGGGTGTGGTCGGGCTGGGATGCACCCACAGCCACTGCGGACCCGCCGGCACAACCCTGTCCTTGCCATCGGTGGCATAGGCCGTCCAAGCGTTGAGCAGCTGCCGCTCAGACGCCAGTTCCTTGATCATCCGCGCATTCTGCCGCGCCTGCGCCAGGGCCGGCAGCAGGATGGCGATCAGCATCGCGATGATCGCGATGACGACCAGCAGTTCAATCAAGGTAAAGCCCAGTCGCCGCACACGAGTCCCGTGGTTCATGGTCGAGTCTCCAGAGCCGCCCGTGCGATGCAAACGCGTCGCAGGGCCTTGCGTGATCCGTCAGGGGGTCCTGCCGTCAACTCAGGCCGGATCACCAGAACAGCGTCCGGCTCCCCCTTCCCCCTGTTCACCTCCCCCAGTTCACCCCTCCCAGATCACCTCCCCTGTTCACCCGCTCCCGATCGCTCCAACCGCATCCGCGCCGCCAGCAAACGCGGACAGCACCTGCGCACCACGCCACATTCGCCCCGGCACGCGGCGGTTTCACCGCCTTCAGCCTACCTCATCTTGTTCCGCCCGGACAGCACAGGCATGCACGCGGCGGGCCCATTTTGCCCGCCACGATCAAAATGCCCAAATATGGGCATGAAAAAGGCCACCCCCAAATCGGTGGCATGTTTCGCCCATTTCCACCCCCTGTTCGCCCCGCAGCCTCCCGCCGTTCACAGGCCGTTCGCGCCAGCGGTTTCCCCGGGCCCGCTGACGCTCGGGACTGATCACCAGCCCGCAGGTCCGTGCACCGGGGGTTGACGGCAGCCGCCGGGGCGAAGCGGTTACACTCCCGGCGGTGCCTTCTTCCGCCCGGCCCTCGGCCGGCTCACCCCAGTCCGGATGTGTTGCTCATGGCTGACCCGATCGCCTCGGCCGGCGCTGCCGGCGTTGCCGCCCCGCCGTCCCTCGCCCGCCCCCAGTTGCTCTACCTCTGGCTGGTGTCGCTGTTTGTCACCTGCCTGCTGATCGCCAACATCGTCGGCTCCAAGTTCTTCTCGTTCGGGTCGGTCAACCTCTTCGGCACCGAGATCTTCATCGAGCACTCGGTGGGCATGTTCTGCTTCCCGGTCACCTTCCTGCTCACCGACCTGCTCAACGAGTATTACGGGCCCAAGGGCGCCCGGCGTGCCACGCTCATCGGCCTGGCCATGTCGATGGTGGCCCTGGCGTTCATCACCCTGGCCACCTCGGCCCCGCCCGCGCCCGAGACGCGCACGTTCGTCCCCGAAGCCCAGTTCGACCGCGTGCTCTCCAACAGCACGGTGATGATCTTCGCCTCCATGATCGCCTACGTCGTCGGCCAGCTCACCGACATCTTCACCTTCCAGGCCGCCAAGCGCCTCACCGGCGGCAAACTCCTCTGGCTCCGCGCCACCGGCAGCACCGTTATCAGCCAGGCGGTGGACAGTCTGGCGATCATGACTGTCATCGTCTTCTCCAGCCAACTCGCCGACGGCAGCAGCACCGGCTGGGGCTTTGCACTGGTCGCCGCCCTCAAGGGCTACCTCATCAAGTTCTCCATCGCCGTCAGCATCACCCCGCTGCTCTACCTCGGCCGCAGCGTGGTCGAGGGCGTCACCGGGCTGCGTCCGCTCCCCGCTGAATCGCGGGGCCGCAGCCACGCCTGATTCAAGCCCCGCCGGTCTTTCCCGGCGCAGGGGCGACTCACCAAATCTTGGCATGCACCTTGGCGTCCGGGGTGATGCCCGCACGCACGGCCCCGCGGCAAACGGGTACCCTCACCCGCCACCATCTGTCCGGTTCGGTCGGTCGCCCGTGCCGCCGACCCCGGCCAAGGAGTTTGCGTTCATGACCACCCCCAGCCCCCTCACCCCCGATCAGTTGCTCGCCGCCTTGAACTGGCGCTACGCCGTCAAGGCCTTTGACCCCAGCAAGAAGATCCCCGCCGCCACCTGGGCAGCGCTCGAGCAGGCCATGGTCCTCGCCCCGTCCTCCTTCGGCCTGCAGCCGTGGAAGTTCGTGATCGTCTCTGACCCGGCCGTCCGCGCCAAGCTGCGCCCGCTGTCCTGGAACCAGTCTCAGGTCACCGACGCCAGCCACTTTGTGGTCTTCGCCACCCAGGTGGGCATGACCGAGGCCCAGATCAACCGCTACGCCGACGAGATCGCCCGCCAGCGCGGCCCCAGCCAGGACGTGGAGAACTACCGCGGCATGATGCTCGGCTTCCTCAAGGGCCTGCCCCCCGGCACCGACACCACCGCGTGGAACACCAAGCAGGTCTACCTGGCCCTCGGCCAGTTCATGGCCGCCGCCGCCGTGCTGGGCGTCGACACCTGCCCCATGGAGGGCATCACCCACGCCAAGTACGACGAGATCCTCAACCTGCCGGCCCAGGGCTACCGCACCTGCGTCGCCTGCGCCGTCGGCTACCGCTCGGATGCGGATTGGCTGGCCAAGCTCAAGAAGGTCCGCTACCCGGCCGAGCAGGTCATCCTGCGGGTGTAAGTTGACTCCTCGCAGACTGCCCGCCGGCCGCTGCTGGAAACCGGCCGACACTGGCCGGGGCGGCGCGCGGTGTTGATTGCAGGGGGGCTTCGCCAGACAGATCTCACAGCCGTCGACCGCTGTCGCTGCGCACGCGCTGCCGCCTGCAAACGCTACGGCACGAGCACGGACTGGCAGACCGGCCAGCCGCTTGATAGCGGGTTGATCACCCGCCGGACGTTTGAAAGCCTGCATGCCCGCGATGATGTTCCGAACATGCACCTTGCTGATGGTGTGAGGAACGTTCGGTCATTCCGGTTTGAGCCGCTGCTTCAGTGGGCCACTGCATCATGCGCATTTCAATGTGACCAGCCATCAGAAAGGCATGCGGATGCCGCCATTATGCCGCTTGCCGCCGGCTGTTCATGCGAATCGCCCGCAGGTCTCAAGCCGGCCTCTTGCGGATGCCGCAACTGCACGACCACGCTTCGCTGACCCGGCAGCAAAGGCAGCTTGTCCCCCGAGGCGGTCCTAGCGGCAGGCTGACAAGGCTTGCGGTTGTTGTTTGGCAACCTGATGACGGCCGGACTACATGTTCTGTATCTAGACGATATCAAAACGAAAAACACGAGTCCAGACAGGCAGACTGTGCAATGAAAAGCCAAGGGCTATTGACATGAATCCGGGTTTCCGCTAAGCTCCAATTCGCGTTCAGAGCGGACCAGCAGTCAAACACAATCTGGTCATCCAAAGTTCTTAGTGGGAGTGAAACATGGTGATGCGGTGCTTGTTGGCATGTGGCGTTGTGCTGGCCGCCCTGTTCAGCGGAGGTTGCGCAACCATCCTGAATTCCGATACTCAGCAGGTGGCCTTCGACTCAGATCCGCCCGGAGCGACCATCAAGATTGACGGCGCCGCGTATGGCAAGACGCCGTCCACCATTCCGGTGCCTCGCCGGGGCTTTGACAAGACCGTTGAGATCTCGCTCGACGGCTACAAGACCGAGGTATTCACGCTCAAGAACAACGCCATCAATGGCGCCACGCTGCTGAATGTCCTCTGGTTTCCCGGAGCGATCGTCGACGGCATCTCCGGCCGCGGTGGCTCATATCAGAACACCGTGCGAGTGGTTCTGGAGAAAGGGAGCGGTGTTCAGGATCGCCGAGCGGAGCAGGAGAATCTCGAGAAGAAAGCTGCGCAGCCGGCTTCAAACACCTCGCCCTGACGGGCGGTGTCTCGCATCCTCTGCCGCGGAGCCGGCTGTTTCAAGGCGGGCGCTTGCGTGGGGCTGGCAAGCATGCGGTCTGGGCGATGGCCTGAAGACTGCCCGGTCCGGCCCAGCAATGTGACCAAGTCTCGTACGGAGACGATGCTCCCCCTTCACAGCACCTTCAGCCCGACGCGCTTCTCCAGTTCATCGGTCGGCTTGGCCACCAGGTCGTAGCCGTCAAAGCCCACGATCGTGCACCGCACCACCTCGCCGGGGGCCAGCGCCTTGCGGCTCTGCACGTACGTCACCGAGTCGATGCTCGGCGCCTGCGCGAACGTGCGGCCCTGATACAGCCGCCCGCCCTGGCCTACGCCCGCCGTCGCCCGCCCGGCCGAGCCGGTCGCCTGGTCGATCAGCACATCCATCCGCACGCCGGTGGTCGCCGGGCGGTGCTCGTCAAACTGCTCGGCCAGGGCACGGTTGGCGGCGAAGGCCACCTCCTGCTGCGCCGCCATCACCTCATCGCGACGGCGAGCCTTGACCTCCGCCGGCACCGCCAGCGCCGGGTCGGCCTCCATGGTGCCCGCCCGCGTGCCCGGCTCGCGGCTGTATTCAAACACGCCCACCGCGCTGAACTTCTGCTCGCGCACAAAGTCCACCAGCTCGCGGTGGTCCTGCTCGGTCTCGCCCGGAAAGCCGCTGATGAACGTGGTGCGGATGGCGATCCCCGGGATCCGCGACCGCAGCTTCTCAAGCAGGGCCTCGGTGTGCTCGCGGGTGATGTGCCGGCGCATCGATTGCAGCATCCGCGTGCTGGCGTGCTGCAAGGGCATGTCGATGTACTTCAGCACCCGGGGCGTGCCGGCGATGGCGTCGATGCACGCGTCGGAGAAGTTGCTCGGGTAGGCGTACATCAGCCGCACCCAGCCCTCGCCCACACTCAGTTCGTCAAACGCGCCGCTGACGGCCTTGAGCATGCCCGGCAGGCCCACGCCCGCATCCATGCCGATGCCGATGTCGTCGCCGTAACTGGTGGTGTCCTGCCCGATCAGGTGCAGTTCCACCGCCCCGTCGGCGATCAGTTCCCGCGCCTCGGCGGTCAGCGCGTCCAGCGGCTTGGAGCGCATCTTTCCGCGGATGCTCGGGATGGTGCAGAAGGCGCAGTTCTGGTTGCACCCCTCGCTGATCCGCAGGTACGCGTAGTGCCGGGGCGTCAGCCGCAGCCGCGTGCGGTCATCCTCAAAGTACCCCACGCCCTTGCCATCCTTGCCGTTGACGGTCAGGCCGATGGTCTTCATCCCGCGCTCATCCGCGGCCGTCAGCGCGTTGGCGTTGATCCAGTACTTGGGCTGGTCCGGCGAGGCGGCGATGTTCGCCCGCGCCCGCCCGGCCAGGTTCTTGGTGCCCCGCACCGCCTCGGTGATGCGGTCGCGATCAAACACGCCCACCATCGCGTCGATCCCCGGGGCCCACTCGAGCATCTTGGCGCGGTGCCGCTGCACCAGGCACCCCGCCACCACCACCCGCCCCACCTGCCCCTGTTCCTTGCGCTTGATGGCGTCGTGGATCACCGCCAGTGATTCGTCCTTGCTGGCCTCCAGGAAGCCGCAGGTGTTGACCACCACGGTCTCCACCGCCCCGCCGTCGTCCACCACGTCATACGCCACCGGCGTGTGCCCGTCCTCCACCAGCAGGCCGAGCATCTTCTCGCTGTCCACCAGGTTCTTCGGGCACCCCAGCGACACGAACGCCACCGTGCCGTCGCTCGGCGCCACCGGCAGGCTCACCGTCTTGGGGGTGCGGGCCGGGGCCTTGGTGGCACGAGCGCGTGCCCCACCGGCGGGCGCGGCTTTGCCGCGGGCGGCGCCGCCCCGTTGGGCCTTCTTGGGGGCGGTGCTGCGCTTGGCAGCGCCGGAACCGGGGCGGGAACGGGATGACGAACGCGGCTTGGCCATGGGAAGGGTGAGTTTATGCGGAGGGGCTCGGGTGCCTTGGGCGGGTGACGGGTCGGTGGGATTCGCCGCATATGCGAACTGGCGGTCTGGTGTGAGAGCGCAAGCGATGCGGGAGGCCGAGCGGCCGCTCAAGATCCGCGGGAGTTGCCGGTGGGGTGTGGGTGGCTCCTTGCCATGGGATGTGTCGCGTGGATGTGCCTGGAGAAGTGCCCAGACTTCAAGCTGAAGATAAGGCTTTGTTCTGGTGTCGGGTCGTCGCCCTGCAATTCCATGGGGGGGTGTGTGTGGATAAGTTGAAGCTTCCCGGGCGTGTCTGTGAGCCGGGGGCGGGGTGGTGCGCAACCGCCCGCAGAGTGGGCGCGCGGAAAGGGCGGGAGGTCGGTGTCGTCCGTACAAGAACCTTACCATAGAGCGTGGCCGATGCAAGAGAATTGATCGGATTTTGTGCGGGTATTTTCCGGTGGGGCACGCACCCACCGGACGGATGCGTCAGGTGCGTTCGGGGACATGGTTTACACCTGCGGCTCGACGGGACAGGATCTAGCTGGACACGGGGATGGCACGCTGCCTGTCGATCGCTCGAGACGATCAGCGGCTGCCAGTCGGGGAGTGCGGTTGGGGACTGCGGCTGTTCAGGCCCCCGTTGTTGGGTTCAGTCGGGCTATGGCAGCAAGCACGTCATTGAGCTCGCTCTTCAACCCGCAGAAGCCGGCACGGCTTGAGAGAGCCTTCTTCGCGAGCGGACCCAGGGTTCCCCACGGCTGGGATCCGACCCAGCGAACTGGCCGCAGGTGGGCGTGATCCAGGCCGGCCTGCGGCTGGAAGCGGTACGCGCCGGTGATATGTCCGAAGTGGACCATCTGGGTGCGTTTGGACTTGTAGACGATCCAGTCTTGCCGCTCGACCTCATGAACGAACTGAAGGTACTGCCGTGCCCACCTGCTGGTGGTGCCAGCGACTTCGCCGGGGAAGACCGTCCGAAACCGTTGCTTGAACGCCGCGAGGTTGTTCGGGATCGATGAGAGGTCACCCAAGTCCTCGCCATCGAGGGCGACCGTGCCGCCGAGGAACATCACCTCCGCCTCGCTGCGCTCGCCAGCACGGATGCACCAGATTCGCAAGGCGCGTTCATCCATAACTTCCCCTGAGTTTCCTGCAGCGGCCGTTGGGAATCTGGTCAACCCAGCCGGAGAAGCCCCAGACGCAACCCCCCAGCCCTTGTCGCGAGCCGGGCCCATCGGCGGCGGACGCGCAGGCGTCAGCGGGCCGGAGACACGTCATCTTGATGATGCGTCCTCCAGAACCAGCCGCACACGATGCAGGCGGAGCATGGCGTACGGGGTCATGCACTTGATGCCGACGCCCGCGCACGCGTCAGGCACCTTGATCTTCTTCTTGCTGGGAGTGGTAGCCGGCTTCTCCAGCGTGACGACGGTGTGCCCGCCCGCCAGCGCCTGCGCGACGAGGTACGAATCGGCGACGTCGAGAAACTCGCTCTACGCTGCCTGCTGGAATCCGGCTGTGAGCGCCCACTGGCTCACGCGCTGAAAGGCATCGCTGAAGGCGTTGTCCGGACGGAGGAAGAAGGCGGTTGGCCGGGTCGCCGCCCACTGACTGAGGTCGTCTTGCTGGGCCCCGATCTCCTCGGCCACCCGCTCGATGGACCGGATGGTGCCGGCCTTGGCCTCGCGCATCAGCCAGTCCCAGTATCCTGGAACGAAGTCCATGCCATAGAACCGGCGCTTGGCCTCGATGAACACACCTGTGTCCAGCAGATACGCCATCAGACGGCCCCCTCACGCACGTACTCGGCCAATCCAAGTTCTTCGCCGAAGCGATCAATGGTCTTGACGCTCTTGAAGCCGAGAAGCCGTGAAGCCTCAGTGAACGTGGCGCGTCCCTCCCAGGTCGCCGCGATCAGCGCCCTGCCGAATCGAGGGCTTACGCGCACGCGCCCGGTGGCAAATGGGTCGCCGCCGGTGCTCTTCGCTTTCTTGCTGGCCATCTCAGCCCGGAGCCGCTTGGTCTCGTCGTCAAACGCGGCCTGAAACGCCGGTCGGGTAAGCCCGCCCGCATCCAGCATTCGCCGAAGGACGACAAGCGTGCTGACCTTGTACACCCTGCTCAGCCGCTGCACCTCCGGCCGGAGCTCCGCTCGGCGGTTGTACGCCTGGCGGAAGCCATCGAGCGGGACGAGCATCTCCGCCGCGACCGCATTGCACCAGCGTTCGATCAGGGCGCGTTGCGGCACCGACGAGGCCGGCGTCACATCCGAGACGCCCGACTGGCCAAGCCAGAGGTGGGCCAATTCGTGGGCGAGGGTGAACATCTGGCCGGACTTGGTGTCGGCGCCGTTGATGAAGATGAGGGGGGCAAGGTCGTCGCTGAGGGCAAACCCTCGGAACTCGGCGGTGTCGAGCGGGCGATGGGTGTTCTGCCCGACGATGCCGCTGACCATGACCAAGATGCCGGCCCGGTCGGCGGCGTCGATCATGTTTCGAAGGGCGTTCAGGAAGGTGGCAGCCTCCGCGCGAGCGTCGAGATCAAAGCCGACTGTCTGACGCATGCGAGCGGCGGTGTCAACGACGTCGCTCTGCACGGTGGCGGAGCCGACGAACTGGAGCCGTTCCTCGCCCAGAACCAGCGCGTTCTGGCGGTACCAATCTTGGCGCTGCTGGCAGAGGTGGATGGTGTCGAGCAGGTCGGGGGACGGGCGCCCGAGCCGTTCACTGCCGATGGTTCTTAAGTCCGGGATCGGGACGTTCTCAACCGGGGGCTTGGGCAAAAAGAGCAGGCCGATCGGCGTCCGCGTCGCTCTGGCATACTCCTCAAGCTGCTTCAGCGTCGGCTGAATCTCGCCTTGCCGCCATGCATCGAGTTTGGGGAAGCGATCGGCGAGCATGCCGACGGCGAGCCCGGCACGCTCGCGGGCCCAATCAAGCAGCTCGGGTTTGACGGCGACTCGCGTCATCGCTTCTGCCTGACAAGCGTAGCAAGGGGATCTATGGACTCGGTGGGGGGAATTCGGCTGCGATGCATCGGCCCCCAGAGGGGAGTCGCCATCGAGCATCAGTTGAGCGCCGACAGTGCGGCCGTGGGCAGCCGCTGCTCGCCGGGCGGATGTGCGTTCAATCCGCCCGCCAGATCGCCGCACACCCCACCGCCTCGGTCACCCGCAGGCTCACCAGTTTCGGCTGCCGCTCCGGCGGCAGGGGGGCGCCCATGCGGTTGACGGCCGCCGCCAGCCGGCTGGCCAGATACCGCGCCACGTTCTCGGCCGTGGGGTTCAGTTCGGTGAACGGGGCCACCTCGTTGAGGTTGCGGTTGTGAAACGCCGCCAGGATCTCATCCAGCGCGTGCTTGACGGCGTGGAAGTCCAGCAGCAGCCCCTCGTCGTCCAGCGTGCGGGCCTGAATCACCGCCGTCACGTGCCAGTCGTGCCCGTGCAGGGGCTCGCGGACCCCGCCGATGGTGATGGCGTGCGCCGCCGAGAAGTGCGATTGCAGTTCGATCTGAAACATGGCGGATCAGCCTTCAGACGCGTCGGTGGGTGGGGGCCGGTTGGCGTAGGGGTCGTCGGCGGCCCCGCTGGGCGGCGGGTCGTCGTCATCGGGCCGCTTGCCGGCCACGCGCGAGGCCGGCAGCACCCGCAGCAGGATGACCCCCAGCTCGTACAGCAGATACAGCGGGATCACCAGCAGGATCATCGACAGCGGGTCGGGCGTCGGCGTGAGGATCGCCCCCACCACAGCGCACACCACCAGCGCGTGCCGGCGATACTTGCCCAGCCACGCCGGGCTGATGATCCCTGCCCACCCCAGCAGCAGCACCGCCACCGGCAACTGGAACGAGATGGCAAACGCCAGCGACAGCCCGAAGAACAGGTCCAGGTAGTCCTTCACGCGATACTGCGGCGTGATCAGCGACGGCTTGATCAGCGCCGTGCCCCGCACCTCCACGCCCCCTTCGGGGGTCGGGAAGGCCACCCGCAGGGCGTGGTGCCGCGTGTTGATCCACATGTGCCCGGGCTTGACGACCTCCGCCGGCGGGTCATCGGTCAGCACCAGCGTCGGCTCGGGCATGCTCACGCCCGGCGGCAGCGGCGCGGTGGCGTAGGTCTGCGGGGCCAGGTTCTGCCCGAAGCCCACCAGCCACTTCAGCCCCACCGGCAGCATGACAAAGTACATCATCATCAGCCCGGCGATCGTCAGCACCACCGACAGCGGGGCCAGCACATACGCGAACCGCCGCTCATGGGCGTACAGCCCCGGGGCGACGAACCGCCAGGCCTGGTAGATGATCCACGGAGCCCCCACCGCGCCGGCGACGATGATCGACAATTTGAAGTACGAACCGAACGACTCGAGCACCTGCGTCTCGATCAGGCTCTCGCTCTGCCCCGTCGCCGCCAGGCTCTCGCGCAGCGGACGGGTGATCAGTTCGATCAACTGGTCCGCGAAGATCAGCGAGGTCAGCACGATGGGCAGCAGCCCGAACAGCGCATGGATCAGCCGCTTGCGCAGCTCCTCCAGGTGCTCGCCCAGGCCCATCACGGCCTCTTTGTTCCGGCGTTCAATGATCGGATCCAGCACGCGCGGCACGTCCGGTTTCTCAGCCCCGTCAGCGCCGTTCGGCCGGCGGCCCCGGCTGTCACGGGCCGCCGCCGCAGCCGGCCCGGCTTACTTGCCGGCAGCTTCCACCGCGGCCTTGAGGGCCTCGGCCGTCGGCGCCGCCTCGAAGAACGCCGCCACCTTGCCGTCCTTGTTCAGCACCACCACCGAGGGGAAGCCGCGGACGTTGAAGGCTTCTGCCGTCGCGTCGCCGCCCACCGCCGAGCGGATGGAGAGCTTGTTGTCGGCGATCCACTTCTGCGCCAGGGGCTCGTCGCCGTCATCGCGGGCGGCGATGGCGAAGACCTTCACGTCCTTGTTCTGCTCGGCGACGGCCTGCAGGGACTTGCCCATGTCGGCCGAGGCCTTGACCATCGGCGACCAGAAGCCCAGCACCGCCACCGAGCCCTTGATCTCCTCGCCGGTCAGCTTGCCGCCGCCGGCCAGCTTCAGGTCCAGCGCGGGCGCCGCCGTGCCCGCCGGCAGGCCGCCGGCCGGGGCCGAAGGCGCTGTCGCCGCCGGGGTGATCGTCGGCACCGCCGCCTCCTGCTTGTCGAACTTCCAGCCGTCGGGCGTCGGCACCGTCAGAGCCTCAGGCTTGATCGCGTCGGTGCTCAGGTCGAACATCTCCCAACGCAGCACCACGCGGCTGTTGGCCCCGCCGATCACCCGCGAGATCTCGTACATCCGGGGCAGGTTGTCGGCCACCGAGATGGCGATGGTGTGGAAGACCTTTTCCGGCTCCACTTCCACCACGATCACATTGCACGCCTCCCCGCGGATCTCCTTGGCCTCGCCCATGGTGATCTTGCGGGCCCGGATCTCCTTGGCGAACGGCTCGGAGTCCAGCAGCGGCGCCGGCAGGATGATCTGCCGCACCCGGCCCAGATGCTTGTTGCCGTCGTTGTTGGGCGCGAAGGGCCGCTGGAACACGGTCTTCTTCTCCGCGTCCGCCCACATCGCCTGACCCTTGTAGATCGAGGCCTCGAAGGTCGTCTCCGGCTCGCCGGCCAGTTCCGCCTTCCCCTTGGCGTGCAGCGCCATCGTCGCCGGCGAACCGCCGCCCCCGGGCGACAACTGCGACTCGCTCCGCAGGAACGTCACCCGCGCCTCCCCGCCCAGCTTCATCCCGCCCACGCCCTCGGTCGTCCGCTTGCCCGTGAACGTCAGCCCCTGCAGCCCGCTGATCGCCTTGGCCGAGTCCACCAGCATCGCCTTGGCCGCCTCGTCCACCTGGCCCACCGCGGTGCCCGAAAGCACAAAGACCAGGGCGGCGGGGGCGACAACGCTCATGCAAACAATGCGGTTCATCAATGGCTCCGAGAAAAAAAGCGCCCGCAGTCGCCGGTTTCGGTCGGGCAGAAGCCCGGCCGTTCCGGCCCGTTGGGCTCGAAACTGGCCCGGATGATACACGGCGGCCTCACTCTGGCTTCGCCGCCGCCCGGCCGATGGGTTCAGCCCGCCGGCCCAATCAGGCCGGTGACCGCCAGCTCAAGCCCGCATCGGACCTCCCGCCCGCACGGTTCATCAGTCCAGCCTCGCTGCCAGCGTGGTGGACCGCCGCGGCCATGGTTGAATGACCGCAAGGGGTTAGCGGACGCTGGGGCGTTCATGGATCATCACCCGAGTCCGGTCGACCTCATGGACGCAATGCATATGCAGCCTGTTCGCTTGACCCCGCGCCGCTACGCTGCTCCGCCACGCACACCGGCTCGGCTCGCCGTTGCCGATCCCCCGCCCGCCCCCGCACCCCGCCCCGTGCTTGGTATCCCGCGTTTTGGGTGTGTTGTAAATCCATGCTATGCCTGAGTTTGAGTTAGGTCTGCTGGCCATCCTCTTCGGTGTCGCCCTGGTCGCAGGGTGCATCGATGCCATCGCCGGAGGCGGCGGGCTGATCACCATTCCCACCCTGCTCTGGGCCGGTCTGCCCCCGGCCATGGCCCTGGGCACCAACAAACTCCAGAGTTCTGCCGGCTCGTTCTCCGCCAGTCTGCACTTCATCCGCGCCAAAGCCGTGGACTTCCGCCAGTTCTGGCCCGCCTTCCTGGCCGCCCTGCTGGGCGGCGCAGCCGGGGCGGCGCTGGTGCAACTGGTCAACCCCGGTTTCCTGCGGGGGGTCATCCCCTGGCTGCTCATCGGCATTGCCGTGTACATGGTGCTCGCCAAGCGCGTCGGCGAGGTGGAACGCCACCGCCGCATGGGCGTGTGGGCCTTCGCCGGCCTGATCGGCTTCGGCGTCGGTCTCTATGACGGCTTTTTCGGCCCGGGCACGGGCACGTTCTTCGCGCTCGGGTGCGTCGCCCTGCTGGGCATGACCCTGCCGGTCGCCACTGCCCACAGCAAGGTCCTCAACTTCGCCAGCAACCTCGCCTCGCTCATCCTGTTCCTCATCGGCGGCAAGATCCTCTGGGTGCCGGGCCTGACCATGGCCGCAGGACAGTTCATCGGCGCCCAGATCGGCGCCCGCATGGTCCTCAAGAACGGTCCCGGATTCATCCGCGCCGTGCTGATCACCGTGGCGCTGGCCATGGCCGCCCGCCTGCTGCTCTGGCCCTGACCACCACCCGCCCGCTGCGGCGCAGGGCCCGCCTCAGGCGCCGGCCACCCGCTGCAGCAGGTATTCCTCGCGCGGCTCGTCGGCCCGCAGCACCTCAAAGCCGTGCTCGCGGAACCAGCCCAGCCAGGTCTCCACCGGCACGCACGTCAGGTGCAGGTGCGTGCCGGCCAGAAACTTCCACCACTTGTTGCGGTCCTGCCTCGGGTTGATCTTCACCGCGATCCACCGCTTGGCCACCCGCGTCATCTCCGCCACCGCCCGCGGCGCATCCTCCGGACGCATGTGCTCCAGGCAGTCCGTCGACAGCACCAGATCGAACGCCCGATCCCCAAACGGCAGATCGGTGGCGCTGGCCACCCGCGCATCGCGCCCCAGTTTCTGGGCCGATTTCACCGCCACCTCGCTGATGTCCACCCCCACCGCCTGCACGCCCTGCTGCGAGAAGTACTCCAGCGTCCAACCGGTCGAGCAGCCGACGTCCAGCATGCTCGTCGGCTTCAGCTCGGCCATCGCCGACTTGCTCAGTTCCTTGGCGTGGCTGTAATCCCGGCCGCGGTGATAGCCAAGACGGTACAGACGGTTGTAAATGCGGCCGTAAAAAGCCGCGCGGTTCTGCTGCTCGTTGCTCATGGGGCGTTGCTGTCCAAAGGCTGCGGCGCGGGGTGCGCTGCGGTTCACAGTACCAGATCTTCGCATGCCGGAAGTTTCCTGGCCGGGAGATTCCCCGACTCCAGGCGGCATTCATACGCGCCTCCTCCCCCAGTTCGGACGCTAAACCCGCAGCATCACCACGCCCGACAGTCCCGGTCCGGCCCCGGACCAGCATCGACCCTCCGCGCCCGCCCGAGCCTGCGCCCGCCCTTGGTTTCCGGTCACCGGCCATCCGCACCACGTTCGCCACACCACCCCCGCCGGGGGCCTGGGCCGTTGCCCGCAGGTCCGTCCGTACCCATCCGCATCGCTGTGGCTGCACCCCGCCTCCCCGATCCGGTCCGCTTCGCCCGCCTCGCCACCCGGTCGCGGGCCTTCCGAAGGTCGGTCCGCTCCGACCGGCTGGTTCGGGCACGCCCACACCCACTCGGCATGGCCCACCCCCGTCCCGCACCCGCCTCCATCGCCTCCGTCGCGGCACCATTCCACCGCCCCGGCCGCCTGCATCAGCAGGCCGGTCTGAGCCAGCACCGCCAGCACAACCGCCAGCAGCCGCCACCAGGTTGATCTGGGCCGAATCACCGCCGGATAAGGTAGACATCCCCACGCACCCGGCGGTTGGCCGTCCCAACCGATGGGCCGCTGTCCATCCCCCAGCCGCCGGTTTCAACTCGTCGGCAGGTTGCGTGAGCAGCCCGCCGATGGATGGGGCGGGAGTGGGGGGGAGGGGGCAGCAGGGGGCAGCAGAGGGCAGCAGGGAGCCGGGAGGGTGGCGGCACGGGGGCCGTCGCCCACCACCCCTACTATCGGTCCGTTCCGATCCCGTTTGGGCTCGGTACGGGCCCACCAATGGAGACGGTTCTTCGCGGCATTGCGGTTTCCCCTGGCATCGCCATCGGCGAGGTGTTCGTCCTGGACGATCAGCGTCGTCGCATTCCCCGGCGGCTGGTGCCCGCTTCGCAGGTGCCCGACGAACACCGCCGGCTTGACGCCGCCCTGGCCGCCTCGATCAGCGAACTGATGGTCATCCGTGAACGCACCGGCAAGGAACTGGGCGACGAGGCCGCCAAGATCTTCGCGTTCCACGTGGGCATGCTGGCCGACCGCACGCTCACCCGGCCCATGCACGACCAGATCGACCGCGAGCTGGTCACCGCCGAATACGCCGTCTTCACCGGCATGACGGCCCTGGCCGAACGATTCACCAGTCTGGGCGATGCCGCCTTCAAGACCAAGGTCGATGACGTTCACGACCTCTCCGCCCGCGTCCTCAAGCACCTCATCGGCGAGCACACCACCAAGCTCGCCTCCCTCAAGCACCGCGCCATCGTGCTCGCCCGCGACCTGACCCCCAGCCAGGCTGCCGCCTTCAACCGCAGCCAGGTGCTCGGATTTGTCACCGACACCGGCGGCCGAACCGGGCACACCGGCATCTTCGCCCGCGCCATGCAGATTCCGGCGGTCGTCGGCTGTCTGAATGCCAGCGTCGAGGCCGTGGAGGGCACCCCGGTCATCCTCGACGGCGACAGCGGCCTGGTCATCCTCGACCCCGAGGAAAAAACCCTCGCCAAGTACCACGCCTGGCAGGAACGCCGTCGCCTGTTCTCTGTCAGCCTCAAGGAACTGGCCGACCTGCCGTGCGTCACCCGCGACGGCATGCCCATTGACCTGCAGGGCAACATTGAATTTCCGGAGGAAATACCCAACATCCTCTCCAGCGGCGGGCACGGCGTCGGCCTGTATCGCACCGAGTTCCTCTACCTCACCCGCGACAGCCAGCCCACCGAGGAGGACCACTTCGCCGCCTATTCGCAGTGCGTCAAACTGCTCGACGGCCGCCCGCTGACCATCCGCACCATGGACCTGGGCGCCGACAAATACACTCAGGATCAGGCGGAAAACCCCGAGCGCAACCCCATGCTCGGCTGCCGCTCGATCCGCTACTGCCTGCAGAATCAGCCGATGTTCAAGGCCCAGTTGCGGGCCATCCTCCGGGCCGCCGCCCTCCGGCCCGACACCGTCCGCATCATGTTTCCGCTGGTGACCACCCAGGATGAATTCCGCCGGGCCCGGTTCTTCCTCAACGATGTCATGGAGGACCTCCGCGAAGAGGGGGTGCCGATCGACTCGGGCATCAAGGTGGGGATGATGGTGGAAGTGCCCGCCGCCGCCCTTTGCGCCGACGCTTTCGCCCATCAGGCCGACTTTTTCTCCATCGGCACCAATGATCTTGTGCAGTACACCCTGGCGGTGGACCGAACCAATGAGCTGGTCGCGGGGATGTACAACCCGGCCAGTCCGGCTGTTGTTCGGCTCATCGCCCACACCGTCCGGGCCGGTCGCGATGCCCGCATCCCCGTCAGCTGCTGCGGCGAGTCCGCCGGGGAGTTGGAATACACAATGTTGTTGCTGGGCTTGGGCTTGCGTACGCTCTCCGCGTCCGCAGCGTCCCTGCCCGCTCTTAAGCGGCTCATCCGCAGCGTGACCATTGAGCAGTGCGAAGTGGTGGCCGAGAAGGCCGCAACCTTCGATTCCGATGTCGCGGTCAGCAGTTATCTGCGGGACGTGACCAGGAAGATCATTCCCGAGGCGTTCGACGGTCGTGCCGTCGACGTCTGACGGGCGAGGGCAGTGTTTGCCGGGCCAAGGGGGTCCGGCGGCCCCGTCCGCAAGGCCTTGGGAGACAACCGACCGGTGCCCGCCTTGCCGGCGCGCACCAGAAACGACGGACGCCTCGCCCTGTGCGGGCGCGACCGACGGCCCCGGACACCGGCCCCTCCTTGAGGGACCGATCCAACGGGCCCGGCGCCCACCACAGACGCGAGGCCGACCAACGCGGCCCGGCGAGCACGCCGGACCGGGGCGAGCAACCGTGATGGGCACGGGGGCCGGGTGCGGGGGGGGCGGCGGGCGGGGTGGCAGCGGGGGGGGATGGACGGTCGACCGGCGCGAACCGCTGTTTCGCTCACCAGTCCCCGCCCGGGCCCTTCGCTCACGCTCACCCTTGTCCGCACCTTGCTCCGCACCACCGCCTTGCCCCTGACGCACTTCGCGTGCCCGGGGACATCCGGCCGACCGCAGGGTCCGTCCAGTCGTTTCTGAACCGTTCGCCGGCACGCCGGGCCCCGGGAGGGGCGTTCCGGGCGTTGCGCCATTCTCTCGCGACACGCGTCGCGCGGCGCAGCGGCTGTCCCGGAGGGGTCCGTTTTTTCTTCAAGGAGCCGCAGTCGGGACAATCGTCTGCGGCGGCAAGTCCATGTCCAATCAACCCAAGCGTGAACTGATCATCAACTACGTGCCCGGCGAAGAGTGCCGTGTCGCCGTCGTCCAGGGCGGCAAGCTCGAGGAGTTCTACTCCGAGCGTCGCGACGCCATCTCCCACGTCGGCAACATCTACGTCGGTCGCGTCACCAACGTCGAGCCGGCCATCCAGGCCGCCTTCGTCGAGTTCGGTCTCGACCAGGCCGGCTTCCTGCACACCTCCGACGTTCACCCGCGGTACTTCCCCGGCGAGGACGCCGAGACCACCGAACGCGTCGGCAAGAAGACTCCCCGCCGCGAACGCCCGCCCATCCAGGAGTGCTTCCGCCGGGGCGACGAGGTCATCGTCCAGGTCCTCAAAGAGGGCGTCGGCAGCAAGGGCCCCACCGTCACCAGCTACCTGAGCATCCCCGGCCGCTACCTGGTCATGATGCCCGGCATGGACCGCGTCGGCGTCTCCCGCAAGGTCGAGGACGAGGAACTCCGCACCAAGATGAAGGCCATCCTCGACCAGCTCGAGCTGCCCGAGGGCTTCGGCTTCATCGTCCGCACCGCCGGCCTTGACAAGAGCAAGACCGAACTCAAGCGCGACCTGGCCTATCTCGTCCGCCTCCAGAAGGACATGGAACGCCGCCGCAAGTCCGGCAGCAAGCCCCGCCTGCTCTACAGCGAGAGCGACCTGCTCGTCCGCTCCCTCCGCGACATGATCACCGGCGAGACCGAGCGCGTCGTCATCGACTCGGCGCCCGCCGTCGAACGCGCCGCCCGATTCCTCAAAATCGTCTCCCCCCGCTCCACCACCCGCATCGTCCACTACACCGGCAACACCCCCATCTTCCACGCCATGGGCGTCGAAGAGCAGATCCGCAACATCTACTCCCGCGAGGTTCCCCTCCCCTCCGGCGGCCGTCTGGTCATCGACGAGACCGAGGCCCTGGTCGCCATCGACGTCAACTCCGGCAAGCACCGCGACGCCTCCGACAGCGAGACCAACGCCCTGAAGACCAACCTCGAGGCCGTCGAGGAGATCGCCCGACAGCTCCGCCTCCGCGACCTCGGCGGCATCGTCGTCAACGACCTCATCGATATGCGGGCCGCCCGCCACCGCAAGGAGGTCGAGAGCAAGTTCGAGGAACTGATGAAGAACGACCGTGCACGCAGCACGCTCGCCTCCATCAGCGAGTTCGGCGTGCTCGAAATGACCCGCCAGCGCATGCGCGGCAGCCACGAGAGCCAGCACTTCCACGACTGCCCCATGTGCCGCGGACGGGGCCTGATCCAGAAGGCCGACAGCGTCGCCGCCGACGCCCTGCGCGAGGCCGCCGCCATCCTCGATCACGATCGCGTCGCCCGCGTCGAAATGGTTGTCAACCCCCGCATCGCCGGTGAGCTGCTCAGCGGCAAGCGCATGGCCCTGCTGCGGCTCGAGAAGCGCATGGGCAAGCCCGTGTCCGTCCGCCTCTCCGACGCCACCCCGCTGGACCGCGTTTCGCTCTACGCCTACGACGCGAGCGGCAACGATGTCGACGTCGACCGTCTTCCCCGTTACCGCCTCACCGACCAGGTCCTCAAGGCCTGGGAGGATGCCGGCGCCGACGCCGAGATCCTCGAGGAAGAAGAGCAGTTCGACTTCGGCCCTGAGATCGATCACGCCCCCGCCGACGAGCCCCACCCCATCGAGTCCGCCGGAGGACCGGAAGACCTGGAAGGCCCGAACCTCTCGCTGGAAGCTGCCCGCCGAGGCGGCAAGCGGGGCCGCGGCCGACGCGGCCGGGGCGGCAAGGGCGAAGGCCGCGGGGATGGTCGCGATCAGGGTCGTGCTGAAGGCCGTGGTGAAGGCCGCGGCCGCGCTCCTGACCGCATCAGCCCCGAGCATTCCCCGCACCGCCAGGACGTGCGGCCGGTCACCGGCGTCGCCCCCGCCGCCATCAGCGGCCCGCGCATGGTCATCGAGCCCGCCCCCGGCGATGCCGAGGCTGGCGCCCCCGCCGGCGAGCCCGGCCGCCAGGGTGAAGACTTCGGCCCGCACGACGGCGACCACGCCGATGGTCCGCCCCAGCTCGGTCCCGATGGTCAGCCCCTGCCCGACAGCGAACGCCGCGGCCGTCGCCGCCGTCGCCGCCGTCGCGGTCGCGGTGGCGCCGGTGGTGGCCAGTCAGATGCACCGGTCGGCGCAGCCATGGGACCCGGCGGCGCACCTGCGCCGCGTTCGGCCCCCGTGTTCGACGACGGCGACGGCTTCTTCGATCCGCGACCGGTGGACGAAGCCCCGCTGCCCATGGGCGACGGCACGCCGTCCATGCCCGTGCCCATGCCCGCCGGAGGCTTCGCCCCCGGCACCATCATGCCCGCCGACGACACCCTCGATGACGGCTCCGACGGCCCCGAGGGCGCCGACGGTCCCGACGGCGACGATGCCGATGGCTTCGGCCCCGGCCAGCCCGGCGAAGGCTCCGCCGGCGAACCCCGCCTTGGCCCCGATGGCCAGCCCCTGCCCGACAGCGAGCGCCGCGGCCGTCGTCGCCGCCGTCGCCGTCGCGGTCGCGGCGGCCGAGGCGGCCCCGGCGGCCCCGGTGCCGAAGGTGGCGCCGGCCCGATCGACGGCGGAGCCCCCGCTGGCGAGCCCGGCGTGCGCCCCAGCCCCGTGGGCGCTGCCCCCGTCGACGGCCCCGGCCCGGCCGATGCCCCGCGTCCGCCCAGGCCCCCCCGCAACGACCGTCGCGAAGGCCGCCGCGATGATCGCCGCGACGGCCGCCCCCGCGACGACCGACCCCGCGAGCCGGCCGTCAATCAGGGATTCGTGCCGCCGCCCCCGCGTCCGGCCCCGCCGCCCGCCTCGCCCGCACCCGAGCCCAAGCCGCTCGGTGGCGAGCCGGCGCCCGCAGCCCCCAAGCCGCGTTCGCTGTACGGCTTCAACCGCAAGCTCAAGCCCGGCGAGATCGGTCGCATCAAGCGCGACTGACCCGCCGCACGCTCCGTCCGGCCGGGCAACACTTCCTGGTCCATGGGTCGAGCTGACGATCCCGTCGCCGCCCGCCGCCTGGCCCTTCAGGTGGTGCAGCGGCTCCGCTCAGCCCCCGGTGTTCCCGGGGGCTTTGTTGCGTACTTCGCCGGCGGCTGCGTCCGCGACGAACTGCTCGGCCTCCACCCGACCGACTTCGACGTCGCCACCAGCGCCACGCCGCAGCAGGTCGCGGCCCTCTTCCCCCGCTCGCGGCTGGTCGGCGAGGCCTTCGGCGTGGTGCTGGTGCCCATGAGCGAGGGTGGCCCCGGGGGGGCGAAAGGCAAGGGCGCCGCATCGGCCCAGATCGAAGTCGCCACCTTCCGCTCCGACGGCGTCTATTCCGACCGCCGCCGCCCCGACTCGATCACCTTCTCCACCCCCGAGCAAGACGCCCAGCGCCGCGACTTCACCATCAACGCCCTGTTCCTTGATCCCCTCGCCCCGCCCGAGCCCGGCTCGCCGGTCAACGGCCGCCTGATCGACTACGTCGGCGGCGCAACTGATCTGGCCGCCCGCGTGCTGCGTGCCGTGGGCGACCCCCACGCCCGCCTCGCTGAGGACCATCTCCGCGCTTTGCGGGCCGTCCGCTTTGCGGCCCGCCTGGGCTTTGCCATCGACCCCGCCACCGCCGCGGCCATCACCCAGCACGCCTCCGGCCTCACCGGCGTCAGCCGCGAACGCATCGGTGAAGAGGTGCGTCGCATGCTCTCCCCGGCCGCCCCCGGCTGGGCCCCCGGCGCCCGCGCCGCCGCCGTGCACTGGCTCACCCGCCTGCAACTCGCCGACGTGGTGCTCACTGATGCTCCCGCCGCCTCACCCGAGTGCTCGCGTCTGGCCGCCCTGCCGCCATCGGCCGGGTTCCCCACCGCCCTGGTCGCCTGGCTGCTGGATCGCCACCTTGGCCCCGCCGTCGCCTCGGCCCAGGCCTCGCTCGAGCCGCCCCGCGCCCGCCGCCTGATCACCACCGTCCGCGACGCCCTCTGCCTGAGCAACGACGAAACCGACGGCCTGACCGCCATCGTCCAGGTCCATCACGCCCTGCTGCACGCCTGGCCCGCCGCGTCGGTCGCCGCCGCCAAGCGGCTGGCCGTCCGCCCCGGCTTCGCCCAGGCCCTGGCCGTCGTCGCCACCTCCGCCCCTGATCGGGCCCAGGCCATCGCCAGCCGGGTGGAAGAGCTCAAAGTTCTCGGACCAGGCCTCGCCCCCGACCCCCTGATCACCGGCGACGACCTCATCCGGGCAGGGTTCCGTCCGGGTCCCCTGTTCAAGCGAATCCTCGATCAGGTCTACGACCACCAGCTCGAGGCCCGGATATCCACCCCCGAGCAGGCATTGTCATTCGCGCGGGAACTCGCCGGCCCCTCAGGCGTCTAATCATTCCGGCGTACCCCTAACAGGGTGGACACACGTCCGGTTCCGGTCGCTCCACGACCTCGCGATCATGCAATCGTGGGATGGCGCGAACCCGGACGATCGGCCGCTGTAGAACACATTTCATCCGCAGACCAGCCCCTCGGAGGCCCGTGCATGAACAAGCGCAACACCACCGCCCGCCTGATTGCTGCCTTTGCCCTCACAATGGGCATGGGCACCCTGCCGATGATCGGCGGGCATTCGGGTCTCGCCCTGGCCCAAGCCACCCAGTCCGCCCCGGCCGCCGCGGCCGAACCCAAGGTCGGCGACACCGTGGTCATCACGCTGGCCAACGGCACCACCGTTGAGGGCGTGGTCACGGCGATCGACAACCGCCAGATCAAGATCCAGCGTGTCATGGCCGGCGGCATCAAGGCCGACGTCGGCTACCAGCGCACCGAGATCCGCAGCCTCACCCTCAAGCCAGCGGCCGCTCCGGCGCCGGCCTCCACCCCGGCCTCCACCCCCGCCTCCACCCCCGCCACGGCACCGACTGCACCTTCGCCCGCCGCACCTGCTGCCCAGCCCGCAGCCTCCCCGGCTCCGGCTCCCGGCGCAACCTCTGTCTATGTGCTGCCCCTGGGCGGCCAGTTCGGCCGAGATGTCTCCGCCACCCCGCTGCGTCAGGCCCTGCGCGACATCAAGCGTGCTCAGCCCGACATCCTGGTCGTCCGCGTGGACTTCAACTTCGCCATCAACGTCATGGGAGACAACGTCGAGTTCCTGCCCGACCCCCAGGCCATCTGGCAGCTTGAAACCGCCCGCCAGCTCTCCACCATCCTCACCGACGAAATCCGCGACGACGCCACCTGGACCAAGAAGCCCCGCCTGGTGATGTGGGTGCGTCGCGCCTTGGGCGCCGCCGCCTTCCTGCCCTTCGTGGCCCCCGATGTCTACTTCACCACCGACGGCCTCCAGGGCGGCATCGGCAACCTCGAGCTGGCCGCCGGCGGAGACGAGGACTACCGCGAGAAGATCTTCGGCATCATGCTCGCCCGTGCTGAGGGCCTGGCCATCAAGGGCGGGCACGAGCCCCTGCTTGTGCAGGCCATGGCCCGCACCCGCTACTCGCTGAGCTTCTCGATGGTCAACGGCGAGCCCCGCTTCTTCGAGGACACCACCGGCGACACCATCCTGACCGATGACGGCGACCGAGAAGCCGGCCGCAATGACAGCCTCCAAGACGTCGTTCGTTTTCAGGGCAACGACTGGCTGACTCTCAAGGCCGCCGTCGCCCAGCAGATCGGCTACTCCAGTGGCACCGTCGACCGTCTTGAGGACCTGATGGACGACCTCGGTGTCGCCCGCAACTACACGCTGGTCCGCAGCCGCGCCGGCGCGGTCTTCGAAGGCTGGCGCCGCTCCGTCGCCCAGGGCGAGGGCGAGTTCAACCGCCTGTGGCGCGACTTCAACGAGATCGAGGTGCGGGGCGAGTCCGCCGCCGAGCGCAACACCCAGCGCGGCCGCCAGCTCTCCACCCTCCGCAAGATGCAGGAGTTGCTCAAGGACTACGCCGAGGCCATGGACCCGGAGAACATCGGCGGCGGTGTGGACCAGTGGAACGGCCGCCTTGAAGTCATCTCGGAGCAGATCCGCCAGCAGATGCGCGTCGACCGCTGAGCCTCCCCGCCCGTCCGTTTGCCGCACCAGACCTGATTCATCCGTCCCCGCAAAGGACCATCACCCATGAACAAGTTCCTCCGCAACCTCACCGCCGCGTTCGTCCTGGGGGCTGCCCTGCTGGGCAGCGTCGGCATGCCCTCCTCGGCCCTGGCCGACAAGCTCCACCTCCGCGACGGCAGCGTCATCGACGGCACCATCATCCGCGAGGATGACACCTTCTACGTGATCCAGCTCGTCAAGGACGGCAAGACCGTCACCGAGTTCATCGCCAAGGACGACGTCCGCCGCGTCGAGCGCGAGAGCCAGACCCCCGCCACGACCCCGGCCACCACCCCCGCTGCGACCCCCGCGCCGGCCTCCACCCCCGCGCCCGCGGCCCAGCCGGCCCCGCAGCCCGGCCCCGCCGCGGCGCCCGCCGCGACGCCGGCCGCCGGCAAGGACGCCAAGCCCGCCCCCAAGCTCACCGGCAAGGTCAACCGCGTCGCCATCCTCAACTTCGGCCCCCCCAGCTCCTGGCAGGGCAAGGTCGGCGACACCGTCGGCACCGAGATCAGCGCCGCCGCCTGGGAGCGCGCCATCCCGCTGCTCGAGAAGGACAACATCGACACCGTCATTGTCCGCATCAACTCCGGCGGCGGTCTGCTGCTCGAGGTTGAGAACTTCCACCGGGTCTTCCACGAGCGGTACAAGTCCCGCTTCCGCACCGTCGCCTGGGTCGAGTCGGCCATCTCCGCCGCCGCCATGAGCCCCTGGGTCCTCGAAGAGATCTACATGATGCCCGAGGGCAGCATCGGCGGCGCCACCGGTCACCGCAACGGCGTCGCCATGCGCGGCATCGAACTCGAGCAGGTCCTCGCCCAGATGGAGCGGGCCTCCGAACTCGGCCGGCGCCACCCCTTCATCGCCCGCGCCATGCAGATCCTCTCCCCCCTCTCCGCCAAGATCGACGAGAACGGCGAGGTCCGCTGGTTCAACGACGAGTCCGGCATCGTCGTCAACCGCAGCGACCGCGTCCTCACCTTCAACGCCCTGAACGCCATCCGCTTCAAGGTCGCCCGCGGCATGGCCGCCACCGTCCCCGAGTTGATGACCGCCATGGGCATCAGCGAGTACACCATCGCTGGCGAGCAGGCGACGGCGATGATCGACGACTCCATGCGAAACAACGACCGCACCTCCAAGCGGTTCGAGGAGTTCTACACCAAGTATGAGATCTGCGCTCAGGGCGCCGAGCAGCTCAACGACCGCAACGCCCGCATGACCGAAGTCGGCCGTGCCCGCAACTTCCTCCGTCAGATGCGAGGCATGGTCGAGGAAAACCCCAACTTCGGCCTGCTCAACGGCACCGATGCCCAGTGGTTCGCCAACCAAGAGGACCGCCTCCGCCGCCTCGCCCGCTAAACGCAGCGCCCGACAACGTGTCTCTCCTTCGCGCGAACCCGGCCCCACAGCCGGGTTCGCTGCTTTTCCGGCCCGCTGCGGCGCACGCCGACCGCCCCTGTCCGCCCGCCTTTTCGCCCGCCCCACACCCACACCGGCAGCGTTCACTCGCCCGCATTGCGGTAGTGTCAGATCATCCCGCATCAAGGGGTGATCACGCCCGATCTTCACGCGCTCTCGACCAATCTCCACGCAATCGCGGTGGCTCGCCTCGCCCACCTGATCGGGGATTCTGCACCCGCCGGCCATTCCGCCCGGAACCCGCCGCCCCCTCCTGCGTCGTACCACCCGGCGGGCGATCCGTTGGCCGCGGCACACCGCCGTCGTCCGCAGACCGTCCGGCCCCGTCCGTTCATCCGTCCCGTATTCCCGCGTGAGGCCCCACCTATGGCACGTCGCCCCCTCTCCCTCGTGACCAAACTGATCGCCGGTGGCCTTCTCGCCGGCCTGCCCCTGCTGGCGCCCGCCATCGGCGTACTCGCCCCCGCGTCCCCCGCCCTGGCCCAGTCCGGCGAACAGAAGATCGCCGGGGTCGCCGTCAAGGTCGGCGACACCGTCACGCTGACTCTGGCCGACGGCCGCACCATCACCGGCGAGGTCACCGCCGTCACCGGCAACCAGATCAAGGTCAAGTCCAAGGTCGCCGGCATCGCCGCCGAGACCTCCTACAACGCCTCGGAGATCAAGAGCCTCACCGTCGGCGCCGCCCAGCCCGCCACCGCCCCGGCCACCACGCCGTCCGGCACCCCCCGGCCCGACGCTCCCGCCAAGCCCAACACCACCGCGCCCGCCACAGAGCCCAAGGACGACCAGGCTCAGGGCCCCAGCGTCTACTTCGTCCCCATCGTCGGTGAGTTCGGCCGCGATTGCGCCGCAACCCCCATGCGCGAGACGATCCGCGACGCCCGCAAGTTCCAGCCCGACTTCCTGATCTTCGTCTTCGACTCCGAGTTCGCCTTCCGTCGCGAGGAGAGCAACGAGCTTGACCTCTCCCAGGCCGAACTGGCCTGGCAGGGCGGCCTCGAGGCGGCCCTGAACATGGCCGAGATCATCCAGGACGAGATCCGTGACGATCCCAAGTGGGTCAAGAAGCCCACCCCCGTCGCGTGGGTCCGCCGCGGCATGGGGCCCACGGCCTTCCTGATCATGTCGTTCAAGAACATCTACATGTCCTCCGGCACCAAGATCGGCGGCATCGGCTACCTGAACCTGCTGATGGCGGGCGTTGGCGATGTCACCGTGCAGGAGAAGCAGCGCTCGCTGCGGTTCGGTCGCGCCGCCGGCCTGTTCGACAAGGGCGGGCACGACCTCAAGCTCCTGCGGGCCATGGCCCGCTCGGAGTACGAGCTCTCGTTCAGCATGGTCAACGGCAAGCCCGCCTTCTTCGAGAACCTCACCGGCGATGAAGTCCTCACCGACAACGGCGACCCCCAGGAGGGCAAGGCCGATCTGCTCTCTGACGCCATCCGCGGCCGCGGCAACGACGTGCTCAACATCACGCCCGAAGTTGCCCTGAAGCTCGGCGTCTCCAAGGGCACCGTCAACTCCCGCGAAGAGCTCTTCTACGCACTGGGCATCGAGCGGCAGGTCCGCGATCTGTCCAAGGACGCCAAGGCCGCCAAGATCCAGAGCGAATGGTCCCGGGGCGTCGGCGAGGCCGAGGCCGAGATCAACCGCCTGCTGGCCGAACTGCAGCGCACCCCGGTTCAAGGCGCCACCGCCACCGAGCGCAACGCCGTCCGCGGCCGCCGCATCGGCATGCTCAACAAGATCAAGTCCACCTACGAGGCGTACAAGGAATCGGTCGACCCGAACCGCTTCGGTTCGTCATCCAACAAGGAACTGGTGGTCCAGTCCAATATCCAGATCGACATGCTCAAGCAGCAGATCCGACTGGACCGCGATTGATCGCCCCCCGGTTCCCCCGTCCGCACCCCCGCGCTGACCGCACCCCCGCCCCGACAGCACACCACACCGCTCCGCCGCCGGAGCCATCGGAGTTCAGATATGACCCGCCCGTTCCGCCGCCTCACGAGCCTTCTGGCCGGCCTGACCCTCGCGGTCGGCCTGCTGGCGATGCCGGTGCCCGCACTGGCCGACAAGATCCACCTCCGCGACGGCACCGTGCTCGACGGCACCGTCGTCCGCGAGGAGGGTGACTTCTACGTCATCGAGATCGTCAAGGACGGCAAGAAGGTCACCGAGTTCATCGCCAAAGACGACGTTCGCAAGATCGACCGCGAGGCCCCCAAGAAGGAGGAGCCCAAGAAGGACGCTCCCAAGCCCGAGGCCGTCAAGCCCGAGGCCGTCAAGCCCGACGCCCCCAAGCCCGAAGCGGCCAAGTCCGACGAGAAGAAGGAACCCGCCAAGCCCGACGCCGCCGCCCCGGCCAAGGACGCCAAGGACCCCAAGGCCGCCCGCCAACTCACCGGCAAGGCCAACCGGGTCGCGTTCCTGAACTTCGGCGGCCCGCGCTCCTGGCAGGGCGAGATCGACTCGATGGTCGGTCGCGCCATCGTTTCCGCCTCCTGGCGCAAGGTCATCCCCATGCTGGAGAAGGACAACGTCGACACCGTCGTCGTCCGCATCAACTCCGGCGGCGGCTACACCGCCGAGATGATGCCCTTCAACCAGATCTTTCAGTTCGAGTACAAGCCCCGCTTCCGCACCGTCCTCTGGGTCGAGTCGGCCATCTCCTGCGCCGCCATGAGCCCCTGGCCGATCGAAGAGATCTACATGACCCCCGGAGGCAACATCGGCGGCTGCACCGAGTGGTACGGCAACCTCCAGCTCTCCGATCCGGTCAGCCAGGAAACCCGCTTGGCGGAGATGGAGCAGGCCAGCGCCTGGGCCAAGCGCAGCCCGTTCATCATGCGGTCCATGCAGATCCGCGAGCCCCTCTCCTGCACCGTCAACGAGGACGGCTCGGTCGACTGGTTCCAGGACCTCTCCGGCAAGATCGTCGTCAACCCCTTCGGCGAGGTCCTCACCCTCAGCCCCAACCTCGCCGTGCAGACCAAGTTCGCCAAGGGCATCGCCGCCACCACCGAAGAGCTGATGGAGCTCATGGGCATCAGCGAATACGTCGTTGCCGGTCAGGAGGCCACCAAGTACATCGACAACAACATGCGGGATTGCCACAACACCTTCACCCGCATCCAGGAGCTCGACTCCCGCTACGCCCGCGCTGTACAGGCCGCCGCCTCCATCCAGGATCGCAACCTGCGCATGGGTGAGATCGGCGTCGCCCGCGGCGCCCTCCGCGACATGCAGCGATGGATGAGCGTCAACCCCAACTTCGTCTGGATCCTCAACCGTCCCCCCCAGTGGTTCCGCCAGCAGGAGGACATCCTCCGCGAACTCTCCCGCTGAGTTTCCTCATCCGTCGTCCGCTCAACCACACCAACCTCCGCGGCCCTGCCCCTCCGGGTGGGGCCGCTTGCTTTGTGCCCAACGTTGCCACAGCGCGAGCCCCCCGCACCCCGCCACCCCCGCCACCCCGCCACCCCCGCCACCCCGCCACCCCCGCCACCCCCGGGTCACCCCTCCGCAACCCCGCCCGGTCCACGCTCATCGCCCTTTGCACGAGGGCAGCATCCCCTGACGCTCGCGGGGTGTACCATCGCCCCGACCTCCATGCCCGCCGTTGTGCTCTACTTCCAGGTCCACCAGCCCTTCCGCCTCCGGCGGTACTCGGTCTTCGACTCCGACCCCTTCTACTTCGACCAGCAGAAAAACGGCGACATCTGCCGCAAAGTTGCAGACAAGTGCTATCGCCCCGCCACCGCTCTTCTGCTTGAGCTCATCCGCCGGCACGGGGGCGATTTCCGCGTCGCCTTCTCCCTCACCGGCACCGTCCTGGACCAGTTCCAGCAGCACACCCCCGACCTGATCGACGCCTTCGCCCGCCTGTGCGACACCGGCTGCGTGGAACTCCTCGCCGAGACCACCCACCACTCGCTGGCCTTCCTCTACAGCCGCGAGGAGTTCGCCGCCCAAGTCAACGCCCACTCCGCCCGCATGGCCGCCCTGTTCGGCCAGACGCCCCGCGTCTTCCGCAACACCGAGCTGATCTACAACAACGACCTCGCCCACTACATCGCCACCATGACCACCCCCGACGGCAAGCCCCGTTTCGCCGGCGTGCTCTGCGAGGGCACCGACTGGCACCTCGGCCGCCGCTCCCCCGGCGTGGTCTACCGCCCGCCCCACACCGGCGCCGGGCCCGGGGGCCGCCCCTTCGCCCTGCTGCTCAAGAACCACCGCCTCTCTGATGACATCGCCTTCCGCTTCGGCGACCGCAACTCGCCCAGCTACCCCCTCACCGCCGAGTCCTTCGCCCGGGCCCTCTCCGCCCCGCCGGCAGATGCTCAGTCCGCTCCCGCCGCCCCTCCCGCCCCTCCCGCCCCTTCCGCCCCCCCGGCCCCCCCGGCCCAGGTCTGCAACCTCTTCATGGACTTTGAGACCTTCGGCGAGCACCAGTGGGCCGACACCGGCATCTTCACCTTCTTAGAGCAGCTCCCCGCCGCCGTGCTCGCCGCCGGATCCGGCAACAGCTTCCTCACCCCCAGCCAGGCCCTTGAACGCTTCGCCCCCGCCGACACCTACGACGTGCCCCACATGATCTCCTGGGCCGATAGCGAACGCGACCTCTCCGCCTGGCTCGGCAACGCCATGCAGAGCAACGCCCTCAACGAGGTCTACCGGCTTGAGCGCCTGGTCAAGCAGCGTGTCGCCCGCCTCCGCGTCGCCGCCGTCGCCCCCGAGGCCGTCGGCGCCGGCTCGGACTCCGGTTCCGGCCAGGCCCGCGATGCTGACGCCCTCCTGGAAGACTGGCGCAAGCTCACCACCAGCGACCACTTCTACTACATGAGCACCAAGTACTGGGCCGACGGCGACGTCCACACGTACTTCTCCCCGTACGACAGCCCCTACGACGCCTACATCAACTTCATGAACGTGCTGGACAACCTCCGCACCCGCGCCTCGGCCTGACCCGCCCCCGCCTCCCTCGCGCCTGATCACCCATGCCCTTCGCCCCCATCCCCGAGATCTTGGACGAACTCCGCGCCGGCCGCATGGTCGTCCTCACCGACGACGAAGACCGCGAGAACGAGGGCGACCTGGTCCTCCCCGCCCAGTTCGTCACCCCCGAGGCCATCACCTTCATGCTCACGGTCGCCCGGGGCTACCTCTGCGTCTCGCTCACCGAGGCCGACTGCGACCGCCTCGACCTCCATCCGCAGAGCAGCACCAACACCACCGTCCGGGGCACAGCGTTCACCGTCTCGCTCGACCTGCACCCCAAGCACGGCGGCACCACCGGCGTGAGCGCCAAAGAACGCGCCCGCTGCATCGCGATGCTCACCGACCCCGCCTTCGGCAAGGACGACTTCGTCCGCCCCGGGCACATCAACCCCCTCCGCTCCCGCAACGGCGGCGTCCTGGTCCGCACCGGCCAGACCGAGGGCTCGCTGGACCTCTGCCGCCTCGCCGGCCTCCACCCCGCCGCCGTGATCATCGAAGTCATGCGCGACGATGGCGAGATGGCCCGCCTGCCCGACCTGCAGCAGCTCTGCGCCCGCCACAACCTCAAGATGTGCTCGGTCGCCCAGATCATCTCCCACCGCCTCGCCCGCGAGAGCCTCGTCCGCCGCCTGCCCCCGGTCTCCGGCACCCCCGTCCGCACGCCCATGGGCACGTTCAACCTCGTCGCCTTTGAGAGCATGGTCGACCCGCTGCCGCACCTGGCCCTGTGCGTGGGCGACGTGGGCGCGGTTGACGCCGCCGGCCGCGCCATCGAGAACCCCGCCCCCGCGCTGGTCCGCATGCACCGCCGCCACACCCTGGGCGACATCTTCTCCGTGCTCGATGCCTCCTCCGCCGGCCCCACCTCCGACACCCTGCGGGCCTCGATGCAGATGATCCAGCAGGCCGGCCGCGGCGCCCTGGTCTACCTCCGGCCTGAAGGTGGCGCAGGCAACGCCCCGACCGACGGCCCCACCGCCGCCCTCGAGTCGCTCATCAACACCCTCCGCCACCGCCACGCCCCGGTGCCCGACCCCGACACTCCCGATCTGGTCGCCCGCCTGCCCGCCGACCACGCCATGGCCGGCGTTCCCCGCCACATGCGCGAGTTCGGCATCGGCGTGCAGATCCTCCGCCAACTCGGCCTGCGATCCGTCCGGCTCATCTCCAACCACCGCACCGAACTGCCCGGCCTGGACGCCTTCGGCCTGGAAATCGCCGAGTACGTCCCCGTCGCCCGCTGAGCCGCCCCACGCCCAGCGCCACGCCACGCTCCCGCCGCCTCGGGCCGCACACAGGCAGCGCCGCACACCGGGCGGGCCTCACACCGGGCGGGCCTCACACCGCCCCGGGGTTACCATGCCCCCATGGCCACCGCACCCCGGACCACCCTCCCCCTCGCGCTCGCCCTCTTGGCCATGCCGCTGGCCCCGGCGCTGCCCCTGCACGCCCAGCCCGCGCCAGCTGCCCCCGCCCCGGCACCCGCACCCGCACCCGCGCCCGCACCAGCCGCGCCGGCCGCGCCATCCACTCCCCCCGCACCAAACCCCGCACCCGCCGCGGCACCCGCCCAACAGCAGATCGCCCCCCAGGTCAAACTCGCCCTCCGCGTCCGCGTCACCGAGCAGAACCTCGCCGTCACCCCGGCCCTGGTCATCGTGCCCGACGGCCGCTCCTACCTCGCCGCCCTGCGCCAGTGGAGCCTCACCAACCGCTTCCCCGTCCTCATTGACGACGGCACGCCCCGCGCCGCCGAGCAGATCGCCCGCTTCGTCCGGGGCTTCGCCCCGTCAGACATCGTCCGCTGGTCCGCACCCGAGGCCGACGCACCCGCCTGGCCCGCCGCCGCTGATGGCCCGGGCCGCGCCGCCGCGCTCGAGTCCGTCGTCGCCGCCGCCTGGTCCGCCAAGGGGGCCGACCGCGCCGCCCTGCTCACCCAGTGGCGCTCCCTCCGCTTCACCCCGCCGGGCCTGGTCCTCTGGCACCCGGCCGACCCCGCCTGGACCGCCGCGGTGGCGCTGGCCGCCGGTCGGGGCCAGTTGCTCGTTGCCCTCGGCCCCGGCACCAAGACCGATCAGGTCAACGGCACCATGGAAGGCCCGGAACTGCTCAAACTCGCCGAGGCCATCGAGGCCGCCGCCGCCGGCTCCGGCTTCCCCTTCCGCGCCCTGGGTGATGACATCGACGCCCTGACCCTCTGCGTCGGCCTGCCCGGCCGCACCACCTTCGCCGTCGGCAGCGTGCCGGCGGGCATGGGCAACTTCACCGCCAAGCCCGGCGAGCCCCTGGCCACCACCGATCTGCTCGGCCGCCCCATCGAGAGCGGCCTGGTCACCGCGCAGCGCTGGGCCTGGGTCGGTCAGATCTTCGGCTCAGAGGCCGACTCCGCCTATGCCGCCATGTCCGCCCTGTTCACCGCGCCCCGTGCTGCGTTCCTCTACGACGCATATGGCAACGAAGAGGGCTTCCGGCTCTTCTCCATGGCCGAGACCGCCAAGGCCATCGACGGCTCCGGCGTCACCACCTCGGTCATCGGCGGCGACCGCCGCAGCGTGCAGACCTGGCGCGAGATCACCGCCGGTGCGCTCGCCCCCACACCAGCGCGGCGCAACCCGGCGGGAAGTGGGGGGGCCAAGAACGCGCCCGTCGCGTCGGTACGGGGCGGGCTTGACGCCGGCCTGATCGCCGTGAACTCCATGGGCAACCCCGATTTCTTCGGCGCCGGCAACGGCGACGCCCTCGTCGGCGACATCCCCGACCTGCGCGTCCCCGCCGCCGTGCACTTTGTCCACTCGTTCTCCGCCGCCTTCGCCGCCGACCCCAACACCGTCGCCGGCCGCTGGCTCGCCCACGGAGCCTTCGCCTATGTCGGCTCCGTGCACGAGCCCTTCCTCAACGCCTTCGTTCCCACGCCCATCTTCGCCCGCCGCGTCTTCGCCCCCATGCCCTGGGGCGTCGCGGCCAGGCTTGACAACGCCCCGCCCTGGCGCGTCACCGTCCTGGGCGACCCGCTCTACACGCCCGTCGGCCCGCACCCCGCCGGCGTCGGGCAAGACGCCGCCAAGCGCCGCATCCCCCCCGGCCCCGGCCTGCCCGAGGCCCTCAAGGCCGCCCCCGCGCTCGACGCCCAGCTCCGCGAGATGCTCACCGCCAAGCAGCTCGAGCCCGCCCTGCGCACCCTCGTGCTCCTGGGGCGTGATCGTGATGCCCTTCGCCTGGCCATGGCCGCCATCCAGGCCGCCCGCCAGCCCAACTCGCCCGCCTTCACCGCGCCCATGGCCGTCACCGCCGCCGGCGCCGCCTACCGCGAGGGCGACTGGGCCGCGGTGCTCCAGTTCGCCGAGGTGCTCAGCGAGCAGGACGCGGTCTTCGCAGGCAAGGACGGTGCACCGCCCTCCGGCCGCCATGTGGCCGACCTCGCGTGGCAGGCCGCCTGGCCCAACCGCACCGCCCTGAACGACCGCCAGATCAACCTCATGCGCACGCTGGTGCGTACCGACGCCGGGCTCCGCCAACTCACCCGCGACGCCGAAGAGGTCGCCCGCATGGTCGCCGGCAAGTCCGGTGCCGGCGGAGCCAAGCGCTTCCTCTCCGATCTGCGGGGTCGCCAGTCCAGCACCGAGGCCCGCGCCGCCATCGACGAGCTGCTCAGCAAGCTCGACTGATCAGCCCGCGATCGCCGCGTTCTGCACCCCGTCGCGCGCCCTTCACTCCGGCGTCACCGTCGCCCGCCCTTGGCGTGCACCCGTCTCCGCCGCCTTCTGCGACACCCGCGGATCGCCCGTGAGCTGAATCGCAATCGTGTGCTCCGCCAGTCCGCCGCTGGGCAGATCGCGCACCTGCACCTTCACGTTGTACGCCCCCATCGACAGATGCCGCGGGATCTCAATCCGCCGCACCAGGAACAGATCACGCCGGATGTTCCGCGAGGTCTCGCGGATGGTCACCGGCGAAGGGTCCCACGCCTTCACGCCGTCGGCGGTGAAGATGTCCACATCCAGGCTGAGTTCCACCGCGTACCGCTCCTCCGGGTTCAGTGTTCCGCCCTCGCTGCTGGTCGCCGTCGCCGGCGCGTTGGAGAACCCCTCGACCTCCACATACGCCACCAGCGGGTGCGCCCGCCCGGCCAGAAAGGTCATCGCCGGCGCCTCGGTGTAGCGGCCATACCCCGCCACAGAATCGCACAACGCCGCCCGGGGCACGCTCAGCCGCCCGCTCGCCGAGGTCCGCGCGTGCAGGTCGGCGATCACCGTCGCCATCGCCGCCGCGTCCGGCTCGGTGCTCCCCTCGCTCATGGTCCGCAGTTGCCGCAGCGAGTCCCCGAGCGCCTCCACCACCGCCGCCTGCCGCTCACTCAACCCCTGCCGCGCTGCCAGCCACGTCGCCGCCGGCGGCTCGGTCACACCCCGCAATGCCGCTGCTGCGATCGCCTTGGCCACCGGCCCGCTCTGCCCGCCGCGCGATTTCTCGCTGGCCGCCAGCAGCCGCTCCGCCAGCGCCTCCGGGCTCTGCCTGGTCGCATCCTCACCCGCGCCCGCGTTGCCGCCTGCGTTGCCCCCCGCCGGCCGCAGCGTCACCCGGTGCGCCGCCGAGCCGCCCCCCTGACCGCCCCCCTGACCGCCCGCCGAACCGCCCGCAGCCTCAGCCGTCGCCGAAGCCGCAGCAGTGGGGGTGCTGGCGTTCACCGTTGCGCCCGGCGCGTTCGTCGTCGCTGCCGTTGCGTTCGTCGTCGCTGCCGTTGCCGCGGTCGGCTTGCCCGCCGCCCGCCCGCCCGCCGCCGTCTGGGCCGTTGCCCCGCCGCCCTCGGTCGCTTCCACCCGTGCTTCATCCCCGCCCGCGCTGCTGCTCCGCCCCTGCGCCCGCTTGGCCATCAGTTCTTCCAGGTCCTTGGCCGCCTTGGCCATCGGGTCCGTGCTCGGCGCCGGGTCATCATCCAGCCCCGACACGCTCACCTCCGCCCGCTGCTGCGCCTGCCCCCCGCCGCTGGCGCACGCGCTCAGCACCAGCCCCGCACCCGCCAGCCCCGCGCCCGCCAGCAGCGCCGCCGGGGTCATGCCCACCACACGCCAGGTTCGTTCCGTCCTCATGCCGCGGCCTCCGGCCAGTGCGTGCCCAGTGCTCGACGCTGCGCCCGCCTGCCCGCCTGGGGTCATCGCCCCATGCAGCCCGCAGGCGCACCGCCGCTTCGCCCCGAGGTTCCACCTCGATCGCGTGCATGATGCATCGGCCGATCACCGCGCCGGTCTTGCAAACGCGCGGGCCATCCGCAGCGTCAGAACCTGCATGCGGCGCAGGGGATCACCCTGTCCTGACTTCACCGCCGCGTCCGTCGCCACCGCGCTGTGCAGCAGCGTCGCCGTCGTCGTCGTGCTCACCCGCCGCGCCACGTCCATCGCCGCATCCTTCCCCGGCCCCCACAAACGCAGCTTCCCCACCACGCTCATCGGGTTGTCCCCCCGCTTGAGCATCCGCGCCGCCGCGTCGATCTTCCGCGCCAGGTCCACATACGCGTAACTCAGCCCCGCTTCGTCGTGCTGCGAGATCTCCACCGCCGCCTTCAAGTCCGCCATCGCCCGCCGCGGATCGCCCGACAGCAGGCTCGACTGCATCGCCCAGATCGTCTCCTCGCGCGACATCTCCACCAGCAGGTCCACCAATTTGGGCCCGATCGCCGGCGCCGACCCCGCCGGGCAGAACGCCACCGCCGCCAGCCGCAGCTTCTCCACGCAACTGCGCAACAGCCCCACCGATCCGCCCACCGCGTCCACCAGCCGCTGCGCTGCCTCCACGCTCATCGGTGTCGCCAGCGGCTTGCCCCTGGCCTTGCCGGCCGGGTCCTCCTTGGCCAGCGCCATCACCAGCGCCACCGCCTCGTCCTTGCTCAAAGGCTCGCACTTGCGCGACATCCCCCCGTTGGCCAGCGCAGCCTTCTCCAGCTTTCCGCCCGTCCACTTGCCCGCCGCCCGCAACACCAGCGTCGTCGCCGGCTCCGGGCTCTCGCAATACGCCTGGAACATCTCCCGCACCGTCTTCTCACCCGGTGCGCTCCCCTCCTCGTCGTCCTCCTTCACAAACTCCTCGGCGTTGTTCACGATCACCAGCTTCCGCTGCACCATCAGCCCCAGCGACCGGCACTCGTCCAGCACGTCCGCCGCCCGCGCCCCCGGCGCCTCAAACATCACCGTGTCAAACTCGCCGTGCGTCGCCTTGAGCTGCGCCCGCAGGTCGTCCACCACCTCCGCCTGTGCCGAGCGGTCGCTGCCGTACAGAATCACCACCGGCGGAATCTTCCCGCCGCCCCTGCTGCCCGACCCCGCCCCCGCCGCTGCGGGCTCGGTTCCAACCTCATCTGCTGCCGCTTTGGTGCTGCGCTTGGCCACGGTCGGCCAGTGTACCGGCCGCGCCGCCCCCACAACGTTGCACCCTCGCCCCCCGCCCCCCGCCACCC
>Ga0315900_10001340_pt1 | contig 39305 bp, 24 predicted proteins | sample LakEriMetagenome_FD_203521 | JGI IMG/M metagenome (GOLD analysis project Ga0315900, IMG submission 203521) | Freshwater fungal communities from buoy surface, Lake Erie, Ohio, United States - Buoy 12 MA114 | ecosystem: Environmental > Aquatic > Freshwater > Lake > Lake biofilm | place: USA: Lake...
ATGCCGCACTCCCGGGCCGCCACGTCCTTGATCAGGTCGATCGCCCCGTGGAGGTTGGCCCGGGCGGTGTCGGCGAGGGTCAGAACCAGGCAGGTCTGCCGGGCCTGGAGGTCGTCCGCCGGGGAATGAGCCTCCACGCCGGCCGGCGGCGGGCCGATCAGGGCCCCGGTGAGCCGGGAAATCGCCTCCACACGGTCGAGGTTCAGCGGCTCTTGGGTCATCCGCTCGACCGCCCGGGGGCCCGTCTGGGCCGCCCGGAAGTAGAGCGGCCGGTCGATCCGGGAGGCCTCCTCGGGGGGCGGGATCAGCTTCTGGGCCAGCATCTCCAGCCGGGGGTCGGCCATCGTGCAGCCGTCCCAGCTGACGAGGATGAACTCCTCGCCGGCGAAGTTCTGGCGGAAAAACCGGTAGGTCTGGGTTTCGGGGTATTCGAGGGGCAGCCAGCCCTTCACGTCGTTGCGGTTGTTCCCCTTGGCCTTGATCGCCCCGACTACCACCAAGGGCAGCAGGAAGACCAGGACGGCCATGATCCCGACGCTATGACGCTGGTAGAAGTTTGGTCCGTGGTGCGACATCGAGGCCGTCCGAGGCTGTACGCCGGGCCGTTTTCGCCGGTTCCGGACGGTCAACCCTACAGGTGTTTCAGGCCCCAGTCCATATCGTTTGCCCCGTCACGGGGGCGTTTTTCAGGCCGCTCCCATGCCGTAAGTGGTTTGCAGGGAGGAGTTTCCGCACACCGCACAGCCTCTTCAGGCGGCACGAGCCGCCACGGAAGACCGGAAAATCAGTCGGAAGCCCGCTCGGCGGCTTGGAAACCGCATGTTTTGTGGGATCCGTCGCAAAATGGCCGGGCCTGGGACTGCCCGCAGCGGCACAGGGCGACCGCCCGCTTGCCGACCGGCAGGGCGAACTCCCGCCCTTCGTGGTCGGTCACCCGCAGCCGCAGCCCATGGAAGGCCTCTCCGGTGGGCATTTCCACGACCAGAGGGCCGTGCTCCCGGCAGCGGATCGTGACGGCGTCGGGCGGCAGGAGGCGGCCCGACTGGCCGCCGACCGCATCCCCGGGCCCGGAGCCGTTCATGGCTGGCCCTCCCCGCCGGCCACCCCGGACTCGTCCACGATCTCGATCACGAGCACAGCGGCCTTCTCGCCTTTGCCTGCCGGAGCGGCGGGCCGGATGCTCCCTGGCGGCCCGCCCAGCAAGCGTCCACCGCCCCCACCAGCGGCGACGGCATTCTTATTTTCGTCCCGGGCCATGTCTGCGAGGCTCGGACGGTCTGCCTTCCCGAACTCGCCACCCTTTCCTGGAACTGCTTCGGCGGCATCCAGGGAGGTGGGAGACCGGGGGGCTCGATCCGCCCCGCGTCTTCTGTCGGGGCCCACGGGCACCTCGAGGGCGGAGGCCAGCCTGGCGAGTGCCTCCGGCGGGCCGGAGAGCACGAGCCGATCGATCGGCGGGCCGCCAGGTCCCTCTGACTTTTCGGCGGGCGCTGCGAGCCGCTTCTGCACAAGCCTTTCAAGGCCGTCCGCCTGGGCCGCGTCACCCGGTTTCCCGGGGTCGCTGGCCGACCACCGCGCCACCCCGCCACTGGACGCCACCAGCTCGTCGAGCCGGCGGCGGTCGGCGACGGTGCGGATCCGGTAGATCACGGTGCGGATCTGCGACTCCGGCGCCGCCCGCAAATCCCCCAGACTTCGGGCCGGGGCCGCCGGCGGAGCCGCATCCACAACCGGCGCAGCCTTGGCGGCCGAAGCGGCATCGGCCTCTTCGGTGGCTGTAACGTGTTCGAGCCAGATGTCCGTGCCCGCGGCCTGCCGTTTCTGCTCTGCCGGTTGTTCGTTCCGTGTCTCCCGCCGCCCTTCATTCGCCCGCTGGCCTTCGACGAGCGCCACCTCGCGGTCGCCCGGTCCGCCCGGCCTGTTGATCACGATCGCCGTCAGCAGGCCAGCCGCCAGCGCGCCGAAGAGAACCATCCACGGCCAGCGGTGCCGCATCGGCTCGTCCACCGGCTCCGCGGCACCGGCACGGGCCTCGGCGATCTCCTCCTCGAGCCGCTCACGCTCGATCCGCCGCCACTCGGCCTCTACCGCAGCATCGTCGTCGGCCGCGTCGCCGGCCCCATCGAGGGCCGCGAGCACGTCCTCCACGAAGCCGGCCGGGAGCGGCGACGCCGGCAGCGCCGCCAGCATCTCGCGTTGGCGCCGCAGGTCGGCGACGATTCGCGTCAGTTCCGGCGACGCGGCCACGAGCCGCGCGATCTGCGTCGCTTCGGCCTCGGGCAGGCGGCCGTCGAGCCACTCGCTCACACGCGGGTCGTCCGCAGACAACGGCGAATTGAAGCGGGCTTCGTTCATGACGTTCCTCGATCGGCGGGCGCCAGCAGCCGCCGCAGTTCCAGCCGGCCCCGATGCAGCCGGCTGCGGACCGTGCCCAGTGGGATGTCGAGCGTCGCGGCGATCTCCTCGTAACCGGCCCCCTGCATGTCGGAGAGGACGACGACCTCCCGATAGCGGCAGTCGAGCCGTTGGAGCGCCGCCGCGACCTGGCGGGCGAGCTCCTCCTGCTCCAGCCGCGCGGAAACGTGGGCCACCTTCGCCGCCGGAGCGAGCGCGGGCCGGCCAGCGGCCGGCGGCGCGTCGAGCGACGCCACGGGCCGACGCCGGCGACCGGCCGCGGCCGCGTGGTTGCATGCGATTCGATGCAGCCACGTGGAGAAGGCACTGCGCTGCTCGAAGGTCGCGAGTTTGCGGTACGCCGACACGAATGTCTCCTGGGCGAGGTCGCGGGCCTGCTCCCGACAGCCCGTCAGCCGCTCGAGGAGCGCCAGGACTCGCGCCTGGTGCCGCTCCACGAGGGCCGCGAACGCCTGCCGGTCGCCGGTCACGGCCGCAGCCACGAGCGCAGCGTCGCCCGCGGCCCCGGTGGGTGCCGACGACGGCTGCGATTGGCTGGGGTGGCTGCCCACGTACGAACGCCCTGGAACGATTGGATGCGCAACCGGGACGAAAGGTTCCCGCCCGCGTTTCCCGCCGGTTTTCCCCAATGTCGCCGCCCGGGGGACGGCCGTCAAAGGCCGTGCGGCCGGGGGCCTGCTGCGGCCCGCGCGGGCTATGTCGAGGAACTGCGCGGCTTTCTCGCGAGCACCCGCCCGCGGCTCGCCCAATGACTGGGGCGAACTCGTCCAGGCCCATGACCGGGCGTCCTTATTGAACGGTTCCGCAATGCGTAACTTGAGGTAGACTCCCGTCCCATTCCGGAGAACTCTTTCATGCGACGATATGCCCGGCTCTGCGGTCTCCTGCTCGCCGTGACGACTGCCCATGCGGCCGACTCCACGCCCAAGGCGGAGATTCCCGCTCCCGGGGCCGACGGCTGGATCAGCCTCTTCAACGGCCGTGATCTCACCGGCTGGGAGGGCCTCCCCGGCTACTGGACCGTGACCGACGGGGCCATCCAGTGCGCGGAGACCAAGGAAAACTCCAAGCAGACGAACCTCATCCTCCTCTGCTCCAAAGATAACCCGGAGAAGTTCGCCAACTTCGAGATCCGCTACCGCTACCGGTGGATCACCCCGGGAGGGAACTCTGGTCTGCAGATCCGCGGCCGAATCGACAACCCGAAGATGTTCCATGTCGGCGGCTACCAGGCCGACATCGACGCCGGCAACAATCACACGGGCATCATCTACGACGAGGGCGGCGTGGCCGGCGGGCGGGGGATCATGAGCAAGGTGGGCTTTCGGACCACCTGGGATAGCGACAACCAGCGCCGCGAGGAACCGCTCGCCAAGACGACCGCCGAGATCAAGGCCGCGATTCGCCCGGTGGGCGAATGGAACGACGCGGTGGTGGTGGCCGCCGGCAGACGGATCACCTACAGCACCAACGGCCAGGTCACGACGGAACTCGTCGACGACAGCCCGAAGGCCTGTAAGGACGGCGTCATCGGCCTGCAGATGCACGGCGGCTACACGATGACCCTGCAGTTCAAGGACATCGCGATCCGCTTCCTCGAACAGCCCTGACACTCAGCGGGCCGCCTTGCCGCCGAGCCTCTACAGCGACTGCAGGTAGCCGACGAGGTCCGCGAACTCCCGCGGACTCAGCGGGCGATGCTGCCCGTCGGGCATCAGCGATTTCTTCTGCACGACCCGCTCGTCGACGTCCACTTTCTTGACCCGCGTCTCGGCGTCCGGCATGACGATGCGGAGCGTGTCCTTCTCCTCCTTCACCAGGCCGTTCAAGACCCTGCCGTCCTGCATCACGATCGTCTCGATCTCGAACCCGGTCTTGATCACCTTCGAGGGCTCCAGCACCGATTCGATCAGGTAGTCGATCTTTTGGGTCTTGCCGATGCCGGCGAGCGGCGGGGCCCGCTCCGTGCCCTGAGAGCCGGCGGAATGGCACTTCACGCACCCGGTCCGCTCGAAGACCCGGCGGCCGAGGGCGTCGCCCGCCGGGGTCCGGGTGGCGGCCAGCGCGGCCGTGCGGAACGCGGCGTCGTCAGCGGTGACGGCCGCCGGATCGACCTGCGGCGCGATCGGCTTGTCGATCTTCAAGGCCGTGGCCACCGCCGCCAGGTCGGCCCGCACATCCGGCAGCCGCTTGACCAGCGCGGCCGACGCGTCCTGGAGGACTTTGGTCATCGTGGCGTTGCCGGCGAACTGCCGCCACGACCGCACGGCATCGGCCACGAGCAACGGATCGCCTTCGGCCAGCAGCCGAGCCCAGTCGTCGATCCGCGGCTCCGCCTCGACCGCCATGAGCGTGGTCAGATCCGCGAGCCGATCGGCGGGGTGGCGCTTGTCCTGCGGATTGCGGACCCGCTTCCAGAGCGAATCGGCCAGGGACGCGGCCTTCGTGCCATGCAGCCTGGCGAGACGGTGCGCCGCCCCGCGCACGCCGCCGTCATTGTCGCCAAGCATCCGCCCGATGGTCTGCAAGGCGAACGGCGAGGCCCCGTCGGTCTCCAGCAGTTCGAGCAGGGTCAGCGAGTCCCGCGGCGACTTGATGACAATCTCACCAGCCTCGACGGCTTTGAGAAAACGCCGCACCGCCTCGCCATCAACCGCCTCGCCCTTCTTGTCCGTCATGGCACGAAGCACGAGCAGCGCCCGGCCGGTGCCCCCCGCGGGGAGATCGTTCCGCCGCACCAGGCCGCGCAGGCCTTCCAGTACCTCGGGCGATCTGTGCAGCTGTGCCAAATCCAGCAGCAGCTCCGTCTCGGTGGGGCCCGGATCCGCAAGTGACCTTCCCAGCACGGCTCGGCCGGCCGCGGCCCCCAGATCGATCGCGATCAGCCCCGCCAGCCGCAGGTTTGGGTCACTGTCGCGAACGAGGCTCGTCAACGTCGATTCGTCGATCACCGGCGCCAGGATCGAGGCCGCCTCATACCGCAGGTGGACGTCGCTCGCAGCACCGGCCTTCAGCGCGGCGACCGCGGCCGCGGCCCGCTCCTCCGGGCGCACGCGGGCCCGGGCCGCGGCGACCCGCACGGCCGGATCGGCGTCGCCGGCGAGCTGACTGGCGACCGCGTCGGCCTTGTCGACGCCGTAGCGGCGGAGGAGGTTGATCGCCAGCCGCCGCACCCGCCAATCGCCATGCTTGACCCCGCTCTCGATGGCGGCTAAAGACTCGGGCGTGGCGATCTGCACGAGCGCCCACAGGGCGTTCGCCGCTCCGAGTGAGTCCGCCCCGCCGGCCGCATGGGCCGCGAGCGCGGGAATGGCGTCGTTCGCCTGCGCCACGAGCGTTCGCGTCGCCTGCTGCCGGACCAGGTGATCGGGCGAGCCGAGGGCCGACACGGCATAGGCCCGGCCCTTCACGGCATCCTTCCATTCCGGGGCGTCGAGCCGATGCTGCACGACCGGCTTGTCGCCGCCCGTGTACCGCACCCGCCAGACCCGGCCGGTGAGATCGCTTTCGTCGTCTCTGCCGTACCAGTCGGCCACCAGCAGGCTGCCGTCGCGGTCGCAGAGCACGTGGCTGCAGCGGAAGTGCGGGTCGCGGCAGACGATGAACTCCTCCTGCTCCGCGATGTCGTTGCGGGCGTCAGGCACGAAGCGAAAGATCGTCCGATTCGCGCCGTTGAACCCGTGGCCGCCCCAGTTGTCCACCAGCAGGCTGCCCTGATACGCCGGTGGGAAGTTCGCCCCGGAGTACCGCATCAGTTGCGTGCACGCCCCGCGGGGCAGTTCGAAACACGGGGCGGCGAGCGGGTGCCGGCCGGCGAGCCACTCGTAGCCGACGCTGCGGGTCTTCAGATAGTAGTCGACGCCCTCGATGACGCGGATGAACCGGTTCGGGTTGCCCTCGCCGTTGGACAACTGCCAGAGCTGGCCGAACGGGTCGTACTCAAACCCGTAGGGCACCCGCAGCCCGCTGACGAGCCGCTCCATCTTCGAGCCGTCCGGCTTCATCCGCATGACGATGCCGTCATTGCTGCGCCCGGAGATCCGCTCCTTGTCGTCGGCCGTCCGCCGAATGTCGATGTTGTGATCGCCCACGCTCATGTACAGATCCCCCTCCGGGCCCCATTCCAGCACGAACATGCCGAACGGGTTCCAGGCCTTGTTCCTGTCGACGGCGATGGTCTGCCGGTTGACACCGATCGGCTGGTTGGCGGGCCCGCGGAGGAACGCGGCGACCTCCTTCGCGGCGGCCTCGTCCGCGGCAGCCGCCGGTGGAGCGGCCGCCGCCGGCGCGGTCGCCAATCCGGAATCGTCGATGTCGAACCGATAGAGAAAATTGTTCGCCGTGGCCCACAGCTGATTGCCGCGGATCGCCATGCCCATCACCGGGTCGTCGAAGCCGTCGGCCACGAGGACGCGGCGGAAGCCCTTGCCGTCCGGCAGCGGATCCAGCCGCACGATCGGGTTCGGTGCCGCCCCCGCCAGCGGCGTGCCCTTGTCGCCGTAGCGATAGGTGTGGCTTTCGGAGACGTACAGCCGGCCCTGCTCGTCGAGGGCGATGCACACCGGGTTGATGATCGTGGGCTCGCTGACGACGAGTTCGACCGTGAACCCCTCGGGAACGGCGAAGTGCCCGATCTGCTCGCGGGCGGGAATGTAGCGATCGATCTTCTTGGGGGGTGTTGCCGGCGCGGCAGCAGGTTGTTCGGCCTGAGCAGGCTGCGGTCCGCAGCAGACGCCACACACCGCCACGAGGGCCAACAGCCGGACGCGATCACCATGCATGCCGAACTCCTCCTCAGGGAAATGGCCCGGGAACCACCGCCGATCTCCTGAAGGCTACAGCGGCACGGTGACTGCCGCCAGCGCGGCCGGCACCGCGCGGATGCCGACCGCGGTCGGGCGTTTGGCTGACGTTCTTCTGCTCACCGGGCCTTCCGTCCCGGGCTACGGGGCGCCGGGCTTCCAGCGGGTGCCGTAGCCACGCCGGGCGAGCCACGCCGAGATCGCCGGGTTCGGGCCGGCCGGGTTGTAGACGAGGAAGCTGTTGCCCGCGAACGACAGACCCGTAGTCAGGCCATAGTATGGCTGCAGCGACGGGTCGTAGAACAATGGGTTGTTGGGCCAGTTCGACAGGTTCGGGTAGCTGCCCGTGCCGACGATCGGGAACGGGAACCGCGCGCCCGCCCAGCGATTCTCCCAGATGTTGTTGCGATAGCGGATGTTGCCCGCCGTGATGCAGCCACCGATCTCGCTCCCATAGGGCTGCCCGTTCTGCAGCGGGAAAAAGGAGTACGGGCCCGACGCGAGGTTGAAGTTGAGGCCGTCGAAGAGGCTGAAGTCGGCCCCCATCCAGAACACCCCCTGCTGGTTGTCGTACTGCAGGTTGTCTTTCGCAATCACCCAGCGCGTGCCGCCGTCGGTGTAGATGATGTTGCTGCCGCCGAGCGGCCGCTTGGCGAACATCTGGTTGCCCTGGATCAGCGTGGCGTCGGCCCAGCCGCGGCCCTGGGCGCCGGTGGTGTAGATCGCGCCGCCGTCGTAGACCTGGGTCACGAAGTTCGTGATCACGTTGCCGACCACGCGGGTTCCGCCGAGCGCGGTGGGCACGCCGAGCGCGGCCGGCAGCCAGCCGCCGGTGGTGCTGTTGGGCAGCCCCGGGAACCGGGGATTGTCGATCATCCCCCAGCCCCAGCCGATCTGCATGCCGGACCACGACGTGTCGCTGATGCGGTTGTTCTCGATCCGCGTGTTGCGGGCGAAGCCGACGAAGATCCCGGCCGCGTCGACGTAGTCCTCGCCGGTCCCCTGGATCGTGTTCTGGAGGATCGCCACATCGCGGACCTCGGCCCGCGGATCATCGGGGAAGGCGTCGGTGCCCCGGACGGTGATCCGCCGATCGGCGTCGATCACCCACTTGGACTGCGTCGTCAGCGGATTGATCGAGGGATCGACCCGGCACCACGAGGCGCCGCCGACGGTGATGGCGGACGACGAAATCGCCGCGAACCTGTTGCCGATCACGCGCGTGGATTGGACGCCTTTCCCGAGCTGCAGGCCCACGCCGCCAAGGTTGCGGAACACGTTCGCCCGGAACTCGACGTTGCGGGCGAACGACACGGCCACGTTGCCGGGCGTGGCCTTCGTGAACTGGCTGTGGCCGACGGTCGTGGGTTTGTTGAGGAAGTCGCCGGTGACCGGGTTCTTGCCCGCGTCCACGAGCACGCCCGCCTGGTCGGGCACGTAGCCCGCACCGTAGCTCGGGTCGAGCCAGGTGGCGCCTGAGAACGTGATCCCCCGAAAGGCGAGGTTTCGCACGGGATTGGCGGCCGTGCCCCGCACCTGGAGCAGCGACTCCGCGACGGGGATCTCGATCCGCTGCAAGTTGGGGTTCACGGACTGGGCGCAAACGATGTACAGGCTCTTGCCGACGCGGTCGTAGTACCACTCGTTCGGCTGGTCGAGGAACCGGTAGGAATTGGCGAATTGCGTGATCCGCCAGGGGTTCCAGATGGCCGGCTCCAGGGGCTCGAGCGGTGGGCCGCCCGGAGGGGCCGGCTGCCCGGGGGTGACGACCAACGGAGCCACGCCGAGCGACGCGGCCCGCCAGGGATCCGCCTGCATCGTGATCATGCCCACCGGGATGCCGTCGCCCGGGAAGTCGACGACCTGCAGCGGGTCGAAGCCGCCGATCGACTGCACGGGCATGCGGAACTCGCGCCACTGCATCCGTGCGACCGCCTCGATCTCTTGCTGCCGCAGCCCGAACACGTCGGGGATTCCTGCGGGCTCGACATCGTCCCACGTGGTCGGATCCCGCCAGTCAGATGCATTCGTGTTGTTCACGTCCGCGGGGTTGGAATAGGCGATGCCGTTGATGGGCGTCGCCGTGCCCCGGAAGGAGTACTGGCCGATGAACGGCCGGAAGCCGTAGGGATACTGCGGCACCAGGTCCTCGGGCATCGCCGACGGCATCGTCTCGGCGATCGTGCCCCGGACGCCGTCGATGTAAAGCTGCCGGGCGCGGAACTCTGGAAAACCCAGGATATCGGTGCGGCCCGCGTTCGACAGGCTGCTGACGTTGGCCTTCCAGACCACGTTGGTTCCCAGGCCGTCGAGTCCGGGGTTGACCACGGGCGTCCAGCCCGTGACCTGCCGCGAGCCGGAAAACACGGGCGTCTCGCCCGCCGCCGCCCGCCAGGTGACGGTGCGACCGTTCTTGCCCGAGTCGGCCGCGTTGAAGGTCAGCGCCGTGCTGAAGTCGTAGGTGCCTCCCCGAACGTTGACCACGATGTTGCGGCGTTGGGGGCCGGCGGCGAGCCGCGACCGGATCGCGTCGCGGGCCTGCTCCAGCGAGGTGAACGGATTGGTCAGCGAGCCGAGCGGCGCGGAGCTGGGGGGCGGCGGGGTGGCCGCCACCCAGAACTGATCGACGGCCAACGCGATCCGCGAGTCGAGCCGCTCGACGGCGAGGCGGGTCGGCCGGCTCCGACGGGCAGCGCGGCGGCAACCGCGCAGGCCGCTGCCAAAGTACTGTGCGAGCGTCATGCTTTCCGTTCCTGAGGTTCCCCGCCCCGATGGCAATGCCAGCCCTTCCAAGAGGCTACCCTCGCGATCGGGCCGGCTCAAAATGGCGTCGGGGCGCGGCCTGGCCGTCAACGGCCGTGCGGCCGGGGGCCGGCTGTGGCCCGCGCAGGGATGGGCTGACGGGCGATCCACCACCACAGCGCAGCGGCGAGCAGGAGGAGCACCAGAGACACCAGCTGCGAGATCGACAGCGGCGTGCCGAGCGCCGGCGGCTCGTCGATGCGGATCGCTTCGAGCAGCAGCCGTGAGAGCGGATGCAGCGTGAGCACCAGCGCAAAGACCTCGCCCGGCCGCCGGGCCAGGGGCGTGAAGGCGATCGCGAGGGCCGCGAGCAGCGCCGCGTCGATCGCGGCGTAGAGCTGCGCGGGATGCACGGGCAGGCTCCATGGCGGTGGCTGCCCGGCCGCGGCAGCCGGGAGCAGGCCGCGGGCGGCCTGGTCGAGCCACGGCGGGCTCTCCGGCGGAAACCGCACGGCCCAGGGGAGGTCGCACGCTCCGCCGTAGCAGCAGCCGTTCAGGAAGCAGCCCACGCGGCCGAGCGCCAGGCCGACGAGCAAGCCCGGCGCGATCACGTCGGCGAGCGGCAAGATCGGCAGCCCGCGGCGCCGCGCGAAGAGCCAGGCGGCGAGGGCCGCGGTGGGCAGCGAGCCGAAGACGACGAGGCCCCCCTGGGCGATGTTGAGCACCTGCCCGAGCGACGCCACCAGGCTGCGATCGGGTGGAAAGAACTGGTGGTGATACTCGATGACGTAAAACAGTCGCGCGCCCACGAGGCCCCAGAGGAAAATCTCCATGCCCAGCGCGAGGATCGTGTCGGCGTCGATGCCGACGGCGCGGCCGCGGCGCACGGAGAGCCAGATGCCGGCCGCCGCCGCCACGAGCAGCATCACACCGTAGCCGCGGATCGGCACGCCCGCCCCGTCGTCGAGCGCCGGCAGGCCCCAGAAGATGAACGCGCCGGCCGCCGCCAGCGGCACGCCGAGCGTCATTACCGCCCGCGTGAGTCCCTCGCGGGCAGCCGTCCAGGCCAGACCGCCGGCCCCGAGCACGGCCCACAGTGCGAGCAGGCCGCCCCAGCCAAACAGCGGCAGCGAGCCGAGGTGCGCGGGAATGTGAAACAGCGTCGATTGCATCAGCCGTCTCCGTCGGACCGTGGCGCCAGTGCGCGGTTGTCGATCAACCGCGTCGCGCCCAGCCGGCCGGCGACGAGCGCCACCGCCGGCCGCCCCGCGGTCGGCGGCGCCAGCGACTCCGCATCGACGACCGTGGCATAGTCGATCGCCACACCCGCGGCCACGAGCGGCTCGCGCATCGCCGCCTCGATCGCCGCCACGTCGGCCCCGGCCTCCCATGCGGCCGCGGCCCGCTCCAGGGCGGCGCACAGCGCCGTGGCCCGGGCCCGCTCGGCAGCCGAGAGATAGGCGTTGCGGGAGCTCATCGCCAGGCCGTCGGCCTCGCGCACCGTCGGGCACACGACGATCGCAACCGGCAGGCCGAGATCACGGACCATCCGCCTGACGACGAGCGTCTGCTGCCAATCCTTGGCGCCGAAATAGGCGACGTCCGCCGGCACCGCCAGCAACAGCCGACAGACCACCGTGGCCACGCCGGAGAAGTGACCGGGCCGAACCGCCCCCTCGAATCCGCCGGCCGGCCCCTCGACGACGATCCGCGTGGCGTCGTCGGGCGGGTAGACGGCCGCGGCCTCGGGCGCGTAGACCCAGCGGACGCCATGCGGCTCGAGCAGCGCCAGGTCGGCGGCGAGCGTCCGTGGATAGCGGGTGAAATCCTCCCCGGGGCCGAACTGCGTCGGATTGACGAAGATCGACACGGCGACGTCGTCGCACTCCCGCGCGGCCCGCTCCACGAGGCTCACATGCCCGGCATGCAGCGCGCCCATCGTGGGCACGAAACCGATCCGCCGACCGGCCGCACGGGCGGCCACGACTGCCTGCCGCATGGCCGCGGGGGTGCCGATGAGCGGGATCGCCCCAGGCATCAGACCATCGCCTCGACGGCCGCGGTGGCCTCGGCCACGGCCCGCGCGAGATCGCACGCATCGACGGTGACCACCGCCTTGGGCGCCAGCGGACTGCGCGGACCTGGCCCCCGCAGGCGGCGCACGAGCCGCTCCTGGACCGCCGCGAGCGCCGCGCTCGTCGTCGCCGAGCCACAGAGCGTGGCCGTGTCCGGCTGGTGGCCGGCGAAGCCGTCGCCGCGGTGGCCGATCCGCCGAGAGTGGCAGGCGATCCGCTCCTCGAGCACGTCGACGGGGGCGACCAGGAGGATGGCGACGTGGGGCACGGGCGCCCGCCGTGCCGCGCGTTCGAGCGCCGTATCGAGCCGCGCCGCATCGGTCGGCGACAGCCCGCCAGCGGCCGCTGCAGCGATGGCGTCGAGGCAGTAGTCGATCACGGTGCCGTGCGGATCGTCCGGCCACGCCGCCGCTGCGAGCGGCTCCACCCAGGCGGCGAGCAGGTCGTGCCATGGCTCCGCGCCCACCGCCGGCACGGGAATCGGCAACGGGCGCGGCGCGTGGATCACCCGGGCCAGCACCGCGTCACCGACGGCAGCGGCGACCTCGGCCGCCCCGCTGCCCGGCGCGCCCACCACCGCGACCAGCGGATGCGAAGCCGAGATGTTGTCGAGCAGCGTGCGCAGCGAGCAGGCGGCGAGCGGATGCTCGAAATCGGCGGCGATCTCCACCGCCGGCTCGAGCACGAACCGCCGCGTCGCCATCCGCGGATGGGGCACGGTGAGCGTCGTCTCATCGACGACGAGGTCGCCATAGAGCAGGAGGTCGAGGTCGAGCGTCCGCTCCCCCCAGCGTTCCGTCCGCTCGCGGTGCAGGGTGTTTTCGACTGCGGCCAGCATCCCGAGCACGTCGTGGGGCCCGAGGTCGGTCTCCAGGAGGCAGGCGCCGTTGAGATAGGGAGACTGGCCGACCGGCCCACCCACCGGGCGGGTCTCACGAAAGCGGCTCACGGCCAGCATGCGCACGCCCGGCATGAACCGCAGCAGTTCGATGGCGCGGTCGAGTTGTTCACGCCGCCGGCCGAGATTCGACCCGCACCCAACGAGGCATCGTGCCATGGCTGTTCCCGCGACCTTGAACGGAGCGGGACATTCTACCGGCTGCGGCACCACAGCCGGCAACTGCGTCGCTCGGACGCGGTGCGGGGCCGGAAAACGGGGGGGACATCCAGGCCACGACCAAGGTCGTCGACTGTCGATCCCTCAAGTCGTCGCCCCCCTTTGTGTCTTTCCGACTCCGCACCGATGCTTGCGATTCAATCCTCGCGGACTGGCGCCGCGACTCCCCAAGGGTGCGTCTCACGTGCCGTGCCGCGTATGCTGCGGCGGTCGCCAGCGACCGATGGGCGTGATTCTGGGGAGCCGCTCGGGCTTGTCAAGGACGCGCGGGCATCGCCGCACCACGCGCGGCTCCATGGCCGCGAACGATGCAGTCGGGAGGTGCGAAAGCCGCCTGCCGTCAGCGCCGGCAACGCCAGCATTGCCGCGGCTCGGAAAAAATGCTGTGCTGCTCCGCGGCGGAAACGGCAGTCCCTTCAATCCCGGAACGTTCATGAGCCGTTTTTTCGACGATCCGCACGAGGCCGACAATCCTGCCGATCCGCCGGCGTGGAGCGACGACGTCGCGCCGCTCGCCGACGCTGTCGAGACAGGCGCCGCGAACGGTGGCGCAGAGGCGGAACGGGCGGCGCCGCCGGACTCCTACTGGAGCCTCTCGCGCACGCCGCTGACGAGTCTGGTGTTCGCCCTGCCGCTCGTGCTGGCCTACGAGGGAGGCGTGCTCCTGCTGGGCCGCGGATCGCCGCGCAACGGCGCCGACGTCTGGCTGCGGCAGCTGCTCGATGCCCTCGGTTTCGGGGCCTATTTCCTGCTCCCGGCACTCACGGTGCTGGGGCTGCTCGCCTGGCACCACATCGAGCACGACCGCTGGCACTTCAGCCCCGCCGTGCTCGCGGGAATGGCCGGGGAATGCGTGCTCTGGGCCGCGACCCTCGTCGGCCTGGCCCGCCTTCAGGATCGGCTCTGGCCCTTGGCCGCGGCAGCCGGCTGGGACGGCATTTTCGCCCGCCTGATCGGGTTCTGCGGGGCCGGTCTCTACGAGGAGGTGCTCTTCCGGCTGCTCCTCCTACCCCTGCTGATCTGGCTCTGCGAGCGGCTCGGGGCGGCGCCTGTCACGGCGGCGATCGTCGGGCTCGTGACCTCCAGCCTGCTGTTCAGCGCGGCCCACTACGTCGGCCCGCTGGGCGAGCACTTCGAGCTCTACAGCTTCACCTTTCGCACACTGGCCGGCATGTTCTTCGCGATCCTGTTCGTCGTCCGCGGCTTCGGCATCGCCGCCGGCACGCACGCGGTATACGACGTGCTCGTGGGCCTCGTCTGACCGCGCGGCCCGTCGCGGGCGGCGCCCTTGGATCTTGTCAAGAGTTGGCGGCGCTTTTTCCCGGCGGCATGCCGTGGCGGTTTTTCACCGCATCCTGGCGCCGGTCGCGCTCGGCTTGGAGGCTCTGGAGGCAGCGCCGTATAATCCTGCCCATCGGCGGGAGGTTCTTGGAGGACCGCGGTCGTCCCGTGGTCCATCGCGAGTTGCCGGAGTCGTTGCCATCGTGCTCTCGGTTCGCCCCAAGGTCGCGGAGCTTGTCTTCCAGCTCTACGGCCGCGTGCTCCATCCGGAGCTGTTCGTGATCTGCGCCACGCGATCGGTCGATCGCGGCGGGTATGCGGCCACGATCGCGATCACCGAGGCCGGCCATCTGATCTCCTGGCGCAAGGACGGCCTGACGCTCACCGAGGTGGCCACGAGCCTCGCCCAGCCGCTCCCGCAGAAGCGGCGGCTGCTCTCGCACCGCATCGCCGGCGAGCGCAGCGACCGCCTGGAGTGCCGGGGCGGCGCCGGCTATCAGACCTGCTTCCAGCTCGAGACGGTCGCGCAGGAGGTGTTCTGGTCGTTCCAACAGGAGCTCGTCGTCGAGGGGTCGAAGCGGGGGCTCCTGCACCGCTTCGAATCCGGCGGCCGGCTGGCCCTGGGCGGCCTGTCGTGGATCAACGTCGAGACCCGCCCCCGCAGCCTGCTGGTGCAGACCTACCATACGTTTCCCGACGATCTGGCGATCGTGAAGAGCCAGTCGCTCTTCGAGTGCCCCTGACGACCCCCTCTCCCGCCCTGCGGTCCACCATGCCCAAGTCCCAGGCCCAATCCGCCCCGTCCGGCGCCGCCACCCGGCGGAGCCGTGTCCTGATCGCGGACGACAACGAGCCCAACCGCGAGCTGCTCGAGGTCTATCTCGCTGACATCGACTGCGAAATCGCCACGGCGGTGGACGGCGCCGACACGCTCGACAAAGTCGCGGCGTTCAAGCCCGACGTCATCCTCCTCGACGTCATGATGCCGAAGCTCTCTGGCTTCGAGGTCTGCCAACGGCTCAAGTCCGACCCGGCGACGAGCCCGACGATGATCCTGATGGTGACGGCGCTCGGCGAGCTCGGCGACATCGAGCGGGCCGTGGACGCGGGCACCGACGACTTCCTCTCCAAGCCGGTGAACCGCGTCGAGCTCGTGAAGCGGGTCGAGAACATGCTCAAGCTGCGGCACGTCTCCGACGAGCTGGAGCGGCTGCGGAGCTACATCCGCACCATGGACGACGACCAGCCGCCGCGGTGACTGCGTGACGTCGTGCGGCACGGAAGGCCGGATGGCTTTCACACCCGGTGTCCCCGGGTTGCCACCCGGGGCTTCTTGGGTCTGCCCGCCACGCCAACGAAAATCCCCCGGCGGGACTTTTGACGTTGTGCCGCCATCCAGTCCCAAGGCCTCATGCCTTGAAAAAACTGCACCGTTTCGGCTGGAGCGGCGGTCTCTGACCGTCGCATCCGGCCTTTGGCTCCACAACCCGCGTTCGCAAGCCTGTAGCGTCGGTCTCGAAACGGAAAGGGCATGCGGAAATCGACGCAACATCCAAAGGCGGAAACCGGGCACGACGGTCAGAGACCGCCGCTACAGGCCGGAATGCCGCGGGCTTCTTGGGTCCGTGACGGGCTCCACCATCACCGGGGCGCGAGACCGACGTGCCCGAGCACGCGGACCGTCGCGGGCGAGCGGTTGAGGACGTAGAAGTGAACGCCGGGCACGCCGGCGGCCATCAGTTCCTCCACCTGCCGCGCCGCGTAGGACACCCCCGCCTCGAACTGGGCGGCCTCGTCGTCGCCGGCGGCCTCGAAGGGCCGCGTGAAGGCCTCCGGCAGCCGGGCCTTGCACAGTCCGGCGATCCGCCGGATCTGGGCATAGTTGGTGACCGGCATCACGCCCGGCACGATCGGCGCCGCGATCCCGATCGCCGTGCAGCGGTCGCGAAACCGCAGGAAGTCGTCATTGTCGTAGAAGAGCTGCGTGACGACGATATCGCCGCCGGCGTCGCACTTCCGCTTCAGGTTCTCGAGGTCGGCCGCGGGGCTGGCTGCCTCCTGATGCGTCTCGGGATACCCGGCCACGAGAATGTCGAACTCGGGAAACTCGCCGCGGATCAGGGCCACCAGCTCCGCCGCGTACTGCAGGCCGCCGGCCACGGGCCGGAATGACTGCTCGCCCTGCGGCGGGTCGCCGCGCAGCGCGACGATCGCCGCCACGCCCTGATCGCGGGCCGCGGCCAGATAGGCCCGCAATTCGGCGACGGTGCTGCCGACGCAGGTGAGGTGGCTGGCCACGGGCACGCCGTGCCGGCGGCGGACACCGGCGACGATGTCGAGCGTCTTGCCGCGGGTCGAGCCGCCGGCACCGTAGGTGCAGGTCACGAGTTGCGGCCCGTAGGCCATCAGCTCCTCGACCGTCCGCCACATCGTCGCCTCCGACTCGGCGGTCTTTGGCGGAAAGAGCTCGAACGACAGGCCGAAGCGGCCGTTCCCGTAGGCTTCCTTGATCGACACGTGGTATTCCCTTCTCGACTGCAGATCCCGAACCACCGGCGACGGGCATTGTAAGCCGCCGCCCGCGGCGCGACACGGCGCTCGCCGGGCCGCCCCGATCAGGCGGCGCCCGCGGGCGTCGCCAACGCCGCGAGCAGGTCGCGGTCCGCCCGCTGCATCTCCAGCCCCCGGCGAGCCATCATCCGCTCCAGGATCGTGGCCGCCTGCTCGGCCGTGGCGCGACTCCCACCCGGGCCGCCCACGAGCATGTTGTGAAACGCGGGCACCAGTTCCGGCGGATTGCCACCGACCGTGGCGGCCGCGCCGATGCGGGCCCCGCAGGCGAGCGACGTGTTGACGGCCGACTTCACGAAGTCGCCGACCAGCGCGCCGAGGAACTGCCGGCCCGTGTTGATCGTGGCCCGACTGCCGTCGGGCAGCAGGTCGTGCAGCCGCACTGGGCCGTAGGTCACCTTCAGGTTGCCGGTGATCGTGCCCGCGGCGAGGTTCGTCCAACTGCCGATGTGACTGTGGCCGAGGTAGCCGTCGTGCGGCTTGTTGGAAAAAGGCTCCATGACGCTCGCCTCGACCTCGCCGCCGACCCGGCACGCGCGGCCGATGGCCGCCCCGGACCGCAGCCAGGCGTGCGGGCTGATCCGTGCGTCCGGACCGATCCAGGCCGGCCCGTCGAGGCACACGAACGGCCCGACATCCGCACCGCGGTCCACGACCACCGGCCCGCGTCGCACGGCGACCCAATCGGCGACGGTCGCGCCTTCCGCCACGAACAGGCCGGGGCGGATCTCGGCATACCCGCCGCCGTCGATCCGCAGCGCGAGGGAGTCGGCGAGCACAGCCTCGTGCGCGGAGACGACGTCGTGCATCTGCTCGAGCAGCGTGAGGGCGGCGGCGTGCTCGGGCAGAGCCACGGCGTCGATGCCGTCGATCGCGTCGCCACCCCGCTCGATCACCGCATCGAGGACCGCCCGGTCCGCCCCGTGACCGGCCGCCGCGGGATGGAGCAAAGCGGCCGCGACATCCTGGCCCGCCCGCACGACGCAGCGACGGCCGGCCTCGACGATCGACCGCAGGGCGACGAGGTGGCCGCGACTCGGCACCAGCCGGGCGTTGACCAGGAGCGTCGGCACGCCGTGCGTGGACGCCGGAGCCGCGGGGGCCGCATCGGCCGCTCCGCCCCAGATCGCGATCCGTCCGCCAGTGAGGGCGGCAAGATGGCGGGCGAGGTGCGGCCGGACGATGCGGCGCACGGGCCCCAGGTGCCCGAGCAGCTCGAAGAGCGTGTGGGTGCCGATCGTGACGTCGCAGGCGGGCCGGGCGGCCACGACCACGCCGAGCCGGGTGACCGTGCGATCCTCGAAGACGACGACGTTCATGAGAGGGGCCCTGTCCACTGCGAGCGGCTCAACTGTACCGCGTCTGGCAAAGCCGTGCGCGGCGGCGTAGTCTGGAGTGGCGGCGACGCCCTCACGAGCCGGAGTGGCGGAATGGCAGACGCGGCGGACTCAAAATCCGTTGCCCGCAAGGGCGTGTGGGTTCAAGTCCCACCTCCGGCATTCTTCGCAACGTGATCCGCAGACCCGCCGGCAGGCGGTCGGCTGCCAACAGGGCCCGACGACCCGTTGCACAGGGCATCGTCCCGTCACCGTTCCAACAAGTCCCGGGTGGAACCCCCGGGGACACCGGGCATGAAAACCACCCGGTCATCCATGCCGCAGGCGGCCGCGGGTTCGCGTGAACCATGTTCCGGGGCGGGCGGGATTCATTCCGCGGCTGCGGGCGGCGGCTCGATCCGCAGCATCGGCTTCAAGGCCCGATAGGTGCTCGGGCCGATGCCGTCCACCTCGAGGAGGTCGGTGAGCCGGCGGTACGGCCGCCGCTCGATGATCCGGTTGGCGAGCGTCTCGCCCACGTGCGGCAGCCGCATCAGGTCCGCCCGCGAGGCCGAGTTGATCTCGACGACGAAGCCCGGCGGCGGCCCGGCGCCGTCGACCGCCACGGCCAGCTCACGCGCCTCCTCCCGCTCGCGGCGACGCTCGGCCGGCAGGGCAGCCCAGTCTGTGTGGGCCCAGATGCCGGCGCCCCGCTGGGCGGCCTGGAGCTCCAGGTCGGCGAGCGTCTCCCGGTACTCCTCCGCCGAGTCGCCCGCGAGCGTCGTGCGGCCGACTCCATAGGCCCGGGCCAGGCCGGCCGAGACGAGGTGGGCGGCGAGATCGCGGCCCGCGGCGTCGAACACGAAGGCGTAGATCCGCTTGTGGCGGCCGTCGCCGCGGGCGTCGGCGAAGCTCGTATGAATCGTGAACGGCCGCGCCAAACACCGCCGCGTCTCCGCCGTCGCCTGACGGGCGAGATCCTTGGCCAACGCGATCGAGGCCGCCGCGTCGGGCCTTACGGCGGTGATCCCGAAGTACCGCCGCTGGCTGCGCAGCCGCCGGGCGTCGGTCTCGCCGCTGACATGCTGCTCCAGGCAGTCGGCGGCGTAGAGCCGAACAGTGTGCACCTCGCCATCGGGCGTGCGCACCGCAAAGCTGTCGCCGTCGGCCCATTCGGCGGCCACGAGCGTGCAGCCCTCGATGGCCACGAGGTCCGCGGCGGCCGCGACGCCCGTCACACAGACCGCGGCCCAGCATATGATCGCCCAGCGTCGAGCAGGCATCGTTACGCCACCGGTTCAGCCCCCGAGATCGGCCTCGAGCCGGGCCAGCCGATCGCGGAGGTCGGTCACGGTTCGCTCCAGTTCGGCCACGCGGTCGGCCAGAGCGTCGGAGGCCGGCGCATCCGTGACCGGTGCGACGGCCCGCGGCGCCGGCACCTCGGCCACGGACTGCGCGGGTAGCTGCTCCTCCTCGGCGGCGACCGCGGCCGGAGGGGGCGCTACGGCAGCCGCGCCCCCCGCCATGCCCAACTGCATCCGCACCTTCTCCAGCTTCTCCGCCGGCAGGAGGCCGTGCGTCAGCATCCGCCCCCGGCCCGGCGGCGAGAGCCAGACGATGAGCCCGCTGTCGGCGAGCCGATCGAGATGCCCGCGAAGGATGTCGAGGTCGGCGATCGGGTCCATGCGGCTGGCCCGGCCGCGGAGGTCGCCTTCGGTCTGCTCACCGCGCAGCAGGAGCTCACCGAGGATCGCCAGTTCCTCCTTCTCGACTCCCAGCCATTCGTAGGCCAGGTGGCGATACCGCGGGATCTTTCCGCTGCCGTAGACCTCGGCCATCGCCCCGCACTTCCGCAGGCCCGCCACGGCCCGCATCACCTGCTCCTCGTCGAGCGTCATCACCGGGTCGCGGTTGCTTTTCTGGTTGCAGCCGGTGACCAACGCGTTGAGCGAGAGCGGATACTGGTCGGGCGTGGTCTTCGCCTTCTCGATGAGCACGCCGAGCACCCGCCGCTCGTTGGCGTCGAGCGGACGGATCGTGCCGGCGCCGGAGGCGGGCGGCGGATCGGTCTGGGATGGGTGGTCGGTCACGAGACTCCGATCGAAGTCTAGGCGATCAGGTCGGGGATCACGCGGGCGTGATCCACGCCGGTGAGCCGGAAGTCGAGGCCGAGGTGACGGTAGGTGAGCCGCTCGTGGTCGAAGCCCATCAGGTGCAGCACCGTCGCATGGAAGTCGCGGATGTGGACCGGATCCTTGACGATGTTGTAGGAGAAGTCGTCGGTCTCGCCGTAGATCTGCCCGGGTCGCGAGCCGCCGCCGGCCATCCACATCGTGAAGCAGCGGGGATGGTGGTCGCGGCCGTAGTTCTCCCTGGAAAGCCCCCCCTGGGAGTAGACCGTGCGGCCGAACTCGCCGCCCCAGATGATGAGCGTCTCGTCCAAGAGGCCGCGGGCCTTCAGGTCCTGCACGAGCCCGTAGCAGGGCTGATCGATGTCCTTGCAGCCGTTCGTCAGCCGACCCACCACGTTGGCGTGGTGATCCCAGTGGTTCAGATAGATCTGGACGAACCGCACGCCCCGCTCCACCATCCGCCGCGCCATGAGCACGGAGTTGGCGAAAGATCCGGGGTTTTTCACCTGGTCGCCATACAGGGCGAGCGTGCTCTCCGATTCGCCCGCGAGATTCGTCAGTTCGGGCACGCTCGACTGCATCCGAAACGCCATTTCGTACTGGGCGATCCGCGTCCGCGTCTCGGGATCGCCGATCTGCTCGAGCGTGCGTTGATTCAAGGCCTGGAGACCGTCGAGCGTCTTCCGCCGCACCTCGGCCGACACCCCGGGCGGGTTGTTGATGTAGAGGATCGGATCGCCGGCACTGCGGAGGCTCACGCCCGCATGCTCGCCCGGCAGGAAGCCGCTTCCCCACAGCCGGGCGCCGATCGCCTGTGCCTGCTCCGGCTTCGTCGAACGCGCCACCAGCACGACGAACGTGGGCAGGTCCTTGTTGAGCGAGCCCAGGCCGTAGCTGAGCCACGCGCCGAGGCACGGGCGGCCGGCAATCTGATTGCCGGTCTGCATGAAGGTGATCGCCGGCTCGTGATTGATCGCCTCGGTGTGCATGCTTCTGATGAAGCACATCTCGTCGACCATCTTGGCCGTGTAGGGCAGCAGTTCCGTCACCCACATGCCGCACTGGCCGTGCTGGGCGAACTTGAACTTCGACGGCGCGATCGGAAATCGCGACTGGCCCGAAGTCATCGTCGTCAGCCGCTGGCCTTTGCGGATGCTCTCAGGGAGATCCTTGTCGTACCACTCGTCCATCTTCGGCTTGTAGTCGTACATGTCCTGCTGCGGCGGGCCGCCCACCATGTGCAGGTAGATCACATGCTTCGCCTGCGGGGCGAAATGCGGGCCGACCGCCCCCGCCACCCGCTCCACGCCGGCGGATGGCGTCGCGGTGCCGCCGTGGCCGTGCTCGGCGAGCAGCGTCGCCAGGGCGGCCCCGCCCAGCAGATGACTGCCCTGCGCGAAGAACCGGCGGCGGGTGAGGCTGAGGCCGAGCTCATCGACCGGCGACAGAATGGGTGGATTCATCGCAGATTCCTCACTTGCACAGGAACTCGTCGAGGTTCATGACTTCGTTCGTCAGCATCGTCCAGGCAGCGAGCTGTGGGGCGTCGCCCGTCGTCGTTTTGGCGTCTCCCACGGCGACGAGTTTGGCAGCTTGGTCGGGATGCGCGGCATACCAGGCCGAAAGGTCGGCGAGCGATCGCGTCACGATCGCCCGTTCGTCGGCGGCGAACGGCCGCGACAGCACCCGCGTGGCGATGAAGTCGATCCGCGCGTCGTCGGTGCCGGCCGCCTGGATGGCGCGATCGGCCAGCACCCGGGCCGCCTCCACGAACTGCGTGTCGTTGAGCGTCACGAGGGCCTGGAGCGGCGTGTTGGTCCGCTCCCGCTTCACCGTGCAGTTCTCCCGCGACGGGGCGTTGAAGATCTCCATCGACGCCGGCGGCGCCGTCCGCTTCCAGAACCAGTACATGCTCCGACGATAGACGGCGTCTCCCTTGTCTCGCTGGTAACGGTTCGTGTTGCCCCCCATCGAGACGGCCTCCCAGACGCCATCCGGCTGGTAGGGCTTCACGCTCGGGCCGCCGATCTGCCGCACGAGCAGGCCGCTGGCGGCAAGCGCCGCGTCGCGGACCATCTCGGCGTCCATCCGAAACCGCGGGCCCCGCGAGAGCAGCCGGTTGGCGTTGTCTTTCGCGAGTTTGTCAGGCGTGGCGGCGGCGGACTGCCGGTAGGTGGCGCTCGTGAGCATCAGCCGGAACAGTTTCTTCACGTCCCAGCCGCTCTCACGGAACTCGACGGCCAGCCAGTCGAGCAGTTCCTGATGGCTCGGCAGTTCGCCGGTGATGCCGAAGTCGCCGGCGGTCCGCACGAGGCCCGTGCCGAACACCTCCTGCCAGAACCGGTTCACCGTCACCCGTGCGGTGAGCGGGTGATCCTCGAGCAGGAGCCATTTCGCCAGGCCGAGCCGATTCTTCGGCAGTTCCGCCGGGAAGGCCGGCAGGATCGCGGGCGTGCCGGGCGTGACCTCATCCTTCCGCTTGTCGTATTCGCCGCGGTCGAGAATGTAGGCCTTCGCCATCTCGTCCTTCTCGTGCATCACGTGGGCGATCGTGCCCCGTTTGCGGATCTCGGCATGTTCACCCTCGAGTTTCGCCACGGCAGCCTTGGCCGCCTTGGAGGGCTCGTCGAAGTTCGCATGCCACCAGTCAAAGAGCCCGCCGGCTGCCTTCACCCGCTCCTCGGCAGGGAGCTTCACGATCTGCGCGAGTGCCTGGGCACGGGAGAGGCTCTCCACCTCGCCGGCCGAGAGAGCGCGGCCCCACAGCTCAATGCCCGCCAGGCCCACGCCGTGGGCCGTCGCCGCCTCCGACCGGCCGCCGATCACCAGCGGCGTATCGGTCTTGATCGTGCTCTTCTTGAAGGACTTGGTCTCGGCCTTCGCATTCTGCGGCTTGCCGTCGTAGAAGATCTTCACGCCCTCGGCCTTGCCCGAGCCGTCGTACGTGACCGAGACCAGCGTCCAGGCGTCGGCCGTGAGCTGCGACGACGACACCACCTTGATCGCGTCGTCGGGGTAGGCATGGACGAGATGGAACCCGACCCGGCGACGCTCCACGCCGACATCCCAACCCCGCTGGGAGCCCTGCTCGTCCATCCGCGCGAGCACGGCATACGCGGTGTCGTTGGCCGGCGGCCGGATCCAAAACGTCACGCTGAAGGGCTGGTCGTGCTCGAAGTCGCCGGCGGCGTCGAGCTCGGCCGCCCGTCCGTCGAGCAGCACCGCAGCCGCCCCGCTCGGCCCGGCCTGCCACTTCGTGGTCGTGGTCAGCGGCAGGTCTGTTTCCTTGCCCCCGATTCTGGCGCGGGTCTTCGTGCCCTCCCCTTCGAGGAGGTCGAGTTCGAGAAGCGGCGTGTCTTGCGGGGCGGTCTTCGCCACGGCATCCGGCGTCGCCGCCCTGATCCAGCCTTCGAACTCCGGCCGGGACGCCTGCTTGCGGGCCTCCCCCGCCTTTCGGGCAGCGGCCAGTTCGCCCTCGATGGCCGTAAACCGCGAGCGATCTTCCGGCTTCGGCACCACGACGATCGGGGGCGTGTCTTGGACGTTGCCGTCCATCGCTTTCTGCGTCGTGTTGTTGAAGAACGCGGCGAGCTCGTAAAACTCCTTCTGCGACAGCGGGTCGAACTTGTGATCGTGGCAGACGGCGCAGCCCGTCGTCAGGCCCAGCCACACGGCGGAGGTCGTCTCGGTGCGGTCGCGAGAGTAGAGCACGAGGTATTCCTCGTCGATGGCTCCCCCTTCGCTGGTCGTGATGTTGCAGCGGTTGAAGCCGCTGGCGATCTGCCGCTCGAGGATGTCGTCTGGACTACCCTTGGCCTCCTTGGCCACGAGGTCGCCGGCAAGCTGCAAGATCGTGAACTGGTCGAACGGAAGATTTCGATTGAACGCATTGGCCACCCACTGCCGGTAGGTCCACATCTCGCGGTAGTTGTCCATGTGGATGCCGTGCGTGTCGGCGTAGCGGGCATAGTCGAGCCAGTGGCGGCCGCGGTGCTCGCCCCACTCGGGTGCGGCGAGCAACTGATCGACGAACTGCTCGTAGGCATCGGGCCGCGGGTCGGCGACGAACGCCTCCACCACCGCCGGCTCCGGCGGCAGGCCAGTGATGTCGAGCGAAACCCGCCGCGCCAGCGTCCGACGGTCGGCCTCGGCGGCCGGCGCGAGCCCTTCGGCCTCCAACCGCGCCAGAATGAACCGGTCGATCGGGTTCTTGACCCACGACTGGTTCTTCACGGCCGGCAACTCGGGTCGCTTGGGCGGGATGAACGACCAGTGCGGCTGGTATTCGGCGCCCGCGGCGATCCACCGCTTGAGCAGGTCTTTCTGTTCCGCCGAGAGCACCTTCTTCACGGCCGGCGGCGGCATCACCTCGTCGGGATCGACGGAGAAGATGCGGTCGAGGGCCACGCTCGAATCAGGATCTCCAGGAGCGATGGCACCGCTTTCGATCGCCGCGTCGCGGTCGTCGAGCCGGAGGCCGGCCTTGCGGCCGGCGCTGTCGGCTCCGTGGCAGCCGAAGCAGTTCTCGACGAGGATCGGGCGGATGTCGCGGTTGAATGACGGTCCATCGGCCGCGGCGGACGACAGGACCGAGGCACCCCACGCCAACGCGCAGACGGCGGCGGCAAAGCAGCCGTGAGATGCGGGGGCGGAGCGGCTCATCGAACCTCCTGGTCGCGGACAGGCCGGGCCGGCGGCGGCCGACGCGACATTCAGCGTGCTCTTCCAAGGGTGTCGGCGTTGCGCTCCGCCAGACAACCTGCAATTCAACAATCCATATATAGCACCCTCCCAGCCCTCGGGCCACGCCGTCGGCACCCGCCGCGACCGCGGAAAAACGACAAAAAAGGCCTCCCGCGGGCCGCAGAGCGGGGGGCGCGGCCGGTGCGGAGGAAAAACCTCGGAACCTTTCCGCAACCGGGCGCGTCCAATGCACGAGTCCGTTCCTGCCTCGCCCCGCAGCCGTCCGGGAACGAACGTTTTTCTCCAGCCGCATACACTTTCGCTCACCTTCTGGAGACCCGTCCCATGCCCGCCACCGTACGAGAGATCGTTTCCGGGAGCCGCGGCTCCGGTCCCGCCCGCACTGCGGCCGTCCTATTTCTGCTGGTCGCCCTCGGAGGTCACTTCGCGATGCAACACTCCGCCGGCGACGAGAAACTGCCTGCCCCCGCCGACCGCCCCGCGGCCTGGAAGGCCGTGCAGAAGGCGCTCGACGAAGGCAAGCCGAAGACGGCCCTGCAGGCTCTCGCGGGAGTCGAGGCCGCGGCGGTGCAGGCCCAGGCCTGGGACGAGGCGGCCCGAGCGATCGCCACGCGGGTGCTCGCCGAGACGGGCGACCGGCCCGGTGACGACCCGGAGCGGGTGATCCGCCTCGCCGCCGCGATCGAGAAGGCACCCGCCGAGACCAAACACGTGCTCGAGGCCATCCGGGCCAACTGGACCTGGGGCTATTTCCAGATGAACCGCTGGCGGTATCAAGGCCGCACGCAGGGGGGCGCCGACACCAAAGACCTCGCGAAGCTCGCCGAGTGGGACCTGCCCGGCATCGTCGCCGAGATCCGCAGGCGGTTCGCCGTCGCGGTCGGGGCTCCCGGCAGCCCGGAGCGGGCGGCCCTGCAAAAGCTCCCGGTCGCCGCGTGGTCGGCCCTCATCGAGAAGGGCACGATGGCCGACGCCTACCGGCCCACGGTGTGGGACGTGATCGTCCGCGACGCGATCGAGTTTTCAAGCTCCGGCGAGCGCGGGCTCGTGGCCCCGGAGGACGCGTTCGAGGTCGCCGCCACGTCACCCGCCCTCGGCACGGCCGAGGAGTTTTTGAACTGGCAGCCGGAGGCCGACAAGAAGGTCACCGACACCGACTCGCCGCTCCTCGACACGATCCGGCTTTATCGCGACCTCATCGCCTTCCACAAAGCCGACGCCGAACGCACGGCCTTCCTCGCGGCCGACCTCGATCGGATCCTGTGGGCGAGCGGCGTGGCCGTGGCCGCTGGCGACGCGGGCGATCTCTTTGACCGCAAGGAGGCGGCCCACCGCGGCTTCGTCGAACGGGCGGGCGACCACGAGACGGCCTCCCTCGGCCGCTTTCACCTCGCGAGCCTCATCCGGCAGGGCGACGGGCAGCATGACGGGCAGGGCGAGCCGGGCGACCTGGTCGAGGCGCGGAAGATCGCCGCCGCCGGGGCCGAGGCGCATCCCAAGAGCCCGGGCGGCGCGATGTGCCGCAGCCTGGTCGTCGAGATCGAGAGCCGCGAGCTGCAGCTGTTCACGGAATCGACCTGGGCCGCGCCGTTCCCCGTGATCCGCGTCAGCTACCGCAACCTCGCCAAGGTCCACCTCCGACTGGCGAAAGCCGACTTCATGGCACGGCTCAAGGCAGGCAAGCCGCACGCCCAATGGCTCGACGACGCCGACCGCCGGGCGATCCTCGCCCTGCCCGCCGTCAAGGAGCACGCCGCCGACCTGCCGGCCACCGATGACTACCGGCAGCGGCACCACGACCTGCCGGTCGCGGCAACGTTCGACGCCGTCACACTCGAGCCCGGCGACTACTGGGTGATCGCCAGTCACAAGGCCGACTTCGGCGAGAAGGACAACGTCGTGTTTGCGACGCTGGTGCGGGTGACGAACCTGGCGATCGTGGCCGAGCAGGGAGCCGGCGTGTTCGCGGCCGACGTGCAGGCCGCCGGGAACGAACGCCAACGCGAGATCCGGCGGGCCCGGCAGGGCGGGCCCGTCGCGGTCGCAGGCCATGTCGTCAACGTCGCCTCGGGCGAGCCCGTGGCCGGCGCGCAGGTGCAGGTCTTCGTCCGCGGCGAGCAGGGCGGCCCACCCCCCTTCGCCGCGGCCGGCACCGCGACCACCGACAAGGACGGCCGCTACGAACTCTCCGCCCCACAGCAGAAGGAGATCGTCGTCGTCGCCACGGCCGACCTCGGCGGCAAGCGGCACGCGACCGCCACCGACTCGACGCATGCCTGGCGGCAGGAGCGGCCCGCGGTCACGAAGTCGCTCGTGCTCGTCACCGACCGCGGCATCCACCGCCCCGGCCAGATCGTCCACTACAAGGGCATCGCCTGCGCGAGCGACTTCGAGAAGGCCGACTACCACGCCGTGGCCGACCGCACGATCGAGGTCACGTTCCGCGACGCCAATGGCCGCGAGATCGCCAAGGCCACCCACAAGACCAGCGTTAACGGCTCGTTCCACGGCAATTTTCCGATCGCCACCGGGGCCCTGCCGGGGCAGTGGTCGATCCAGGCCCAGGCGCCGGGCAACGACGGCTTCGGCGGCGGCGTGGCCGTTCGCGTCGAGGAGTACAAGCGGCCGAAGTTCCTCGTGAAGCTCGCGGCGCCGGAAAAGTCGCCGCCGCTCGGCGGCGAGGTTTCGCTCTCCGGCACGGCCACCACCTACACGGGCCTGCCGGTGTCGGCGGCGAAGGTGAGTTGGCACGTCACGCGGCAGGTCCGCTGGCCCTTCTGGTGCCGCTGGTTTTTCCCCTGGCTGCCCTTCGACGCGGGCGGACAGCGGATCGCCCGCGGCACGGCCGTCACCGACGACGCCGGAAAGTTCACGGTCACGTTCACGGCCCAGCCCGACCGCTCGGTGCCCAAGGAGTCGCTGCCGGTGTTCACGTATGCCGTCGTGGCCGACGTCACGGATACCAGCGGCGAAACCCGCAGCGACACGCGGAGCGTGAGCGTCGGCTACACCGAGGTCGAGGCGAGCGTGTCGGCCGCCGAATGGCAGGCCACGGGGGAGGGGGGCAAGCCCGCCGCCGTGAAGCTCACGGTCGGCACGACCACGCTCGACGGCCAGCCCCGCGAGGCGGCCGGCACGCTCACCGTGTCGCGGCTCGTGCAGCCGGCCGAGGTGGCCCGAGGCGATCTCTTGGGCGGCCACGGCGGGCCTGGGCCGCGGCCGTTCCGCGGCCGTGGCAAGCGCGTCGGCCCGGCCGGCCGGCGGCCCGTTGCACCAAACCCTGCCGACCCGCAGACCTGGGCCACGGGCGAGGCGGCGTTCACGCAGAAACTCACGACCGACAAGGCCACGGGCAAGATCGAGGCCACGGTCGAATTGCCGGCGGGCATCTACAAGGGGGTGTTCGAGATCCCGGCGGCCGGCGACGTGCCGGCGGTGAAGGCCGAGCAGCTGATCGAGGTGGTCGATCCGACCGCGCCGCGGTATGGCGTGAAGCGGGCGTTCGTGATGAAGCAGGCGAAGCAGTCGGTCGAGCCGACCAGTGAGTTCTCGGCCCTCGTCGGCACGGGCTACGAGGCAGGCCGGGCGCTCGTCGAGATCGCCCAGGCCGGCAAGATCCTCGCGCGGTATTGGACCGAGCCGGGCCGGACGCAGTGGCCGGTGAGCCTGAAGGTCACCGACGCCCATCGCGGCGGTTTCACCGTGCGGGCCTGGATGGTCCGCGACGGCCGGCTCCATTCCGAGAGCCGCACGATCGACGTGCCGTGGACCAACAAAAAACTCGCCATCGAGTGGGAGCGGTTCACCCGCAGGCTCGAGCCGGGGGCGAAGGAGATCTGGCGGGCGAAGATCACGAGCGTGGCCGATCCGGTGGCCGGGCCGGCGGCCCCGGTCGCGGCCGAGTTCCTCGCGCTCGCCTACGACCAGTCGCTCGACGCGCTGGCCGCGCATGCCTGGCCGGGCGACCTGATGGGGATGTTTCGCCGCGAGGCGAGCTGGCTGAACCTGTCGTTCACCAACCGCGGCGAGGGCCTGGGTCACATCCGCGGCCAGTTCGACGTGCCGCAGGTGATCGTGCCGCAGGTCACCTACCGCGTGCTGCGGGATCCGTTCGGCACGCCGGCGATGGGCTGGCACGGGGGCAAGGGTGGTGGCGGCGGCCGAATGCTCATGCGGGGCCGGAACGGCATGGAGCTCGCATTTGCTGCGCCTGCTGCGGAGATTATGGCTGATGGGGACGGGGCCACGATGGACGCCCGGAAAGCCGCCAACAAACCAGGCCGTGGTCCGGGCGGCGAAATCGAAGACCAGGACAAAGCCGGCGACCCGCAGGGTCCCGGCGGCCAGCCGGGCCCGGCCGCGGCCGCCCCGCCGCCGCCGCGGAAGAACCTCGTCGAGACGGCGTTCTTCCTGCCCGCGCTCTCGAGCGGGAAGGATGGCGTGGTGTCGATCGAGTTCACGCTCCCCGACACGCTCACGACCTGGCAGTTCAAGGGCCTGGCCCACGATGCGGCGCTCCGCAGCGGGGCAATTGTCGATAGCTGCGTGTCTATAAAAGACCTGATGGTCGAGCCGGTCATGCCCCGCTTCCTCCGCGCGGGCGACGTCGTGCAGATCCCGGTCAAGCTCAGCAACAAGTCCACTGGCCGGCTCGCCGGGACGGTGAAGTTCGCGCTCGCCGACGCCCGCACCGATGCGGACCGTTCGGGGCTGATCGTCGGCGAAACCAGCCTGCCCTTCGACCTCGCCGCCGGCGAGTCGAAGCCGGTCGTGTTCACCGTCAAGGTGGCCGACGGCACCGAGACGCTCCGCTATCTCGCCACCGGCGCCGCCGGCAAGGCGGCCGATGGCGAGGAAGCCTTCATTCCGGTCCTGCCCCGCAAGGTGCTCGTCAGCGAGTCGGTGCCCGTCACGATCCGCGGGCCCGGCACGCGGAAGGTGTCGCTCGATCGGCTCGCCCAAAGCGCCGGCACCGACATCCAGAGCCAGTCGCTCGTCGTCCAGGCGACGTCGAACCCGGCCTGGTACGCCGTCCTCGCCCTGCCCTCGATCATGGAGCAGTCGGACGAGAGCACCGAGACGCTCTTCACCAGGCTCTACGCCAACGCGCTCGCCCGGCACCTGGCCACGAGCGACCCGCGGATCGGCAGGGTGTTCGAGCAGTGGAAGGGCACGGCGGCGCTGGAAAGCCCGCTGGAAAAGAACGCCGACCTCGTGAAGACGCTCCTCGCCGAGACGCCGTGGGTCCGCGACGCGGTGGACGAGAAGGAGGCCCGGGCCCGGATCGCGCTGCTCTTCGACGCCACGCGGGCCGAGAACGAGACGCAGGCCGCCCTCACGCGGCTGGCCTCGCTGCGGAACGGCGACGGCGGCTGGCCCTGGTTCCCCGGCGGGCGAACCTGCGACAGCGTGACGCTCGGCATCGTGGCGGGCTTCGGCCGGCTGCGGGCGGCGGGCGCCAAACTCGACATGCAGCCGGCGCTGCAGACGATCCCCTGGCTCGACGGCCGGCTCGTCGAGGAGAGGCGCCGGGCCGAAAAGCTCTGGAAGGGCAAGCCCGACGAGATCGTGCTCACGCCGTTGGGCGTCTACGCCCTCTACGCGCGGAGCTTCTTCACGGCCGACGCGCCGCCGCAGGGCGAGGCGGCCGCGGCGATCCAGTGGGCCTTCGACGTGGCCCGCAAGTCGTGGATGAAGCTCGACGGCCGGCTCACGCAGGGGCAGCTGGCGATCGCCCTGGCCCGCTCGGGTGACAAGCCGACGGCACTTTCCATCATCGACAGCCTCAGGCAGCGGGCGGTGGACGCCGACGTGAAGCCGGGTGAGGAAAAGGAGAGCTGGCAGGGGATGTGGTGGCGGGACCCGCACCCCGGCTGGTGGAGCTGGCACTACGCCCCGATCGCATCGCAGTCGATCCTCATCGAGGCCTTCGACGAGGTGGCCGGCGACAAGGACGCGGTCGAGGCGATGAAGGTCTGGCTGCTCTCGCAAAAACGCACCAGCCGCTGGAAGAACAGCCGCACGACGGCCGACGCCGTCGGGGCCCTCCTCGGCCGGGGCGATGACCTGCTCGCCGCGCAGGAACTCGTGACGGTGGACGTGGGGGGCGAGCGGATCGAGCCCGCGCAGGTCGAGGCCGGGACCGGCTTCTTCGAGGAGCGGTTCACCCGCCGCGAGATCACTCCCGCGATGGCGGCCATCACCATGACGACGCAGGCAAAGGGGCTGGCCTTCGGCGGTGTCCACTGGCAGTACCTCGACGACATCTCGAAGGTGCCGGCGGCGGGCCGCGACGAGCTGGCCATCGAGAAGCAGCTGTTCGTGAAGCGGATGACGAAGGCCGGACCGGAGCTCGTGCCGGTCAAGCAAGGCGGCGAGGCCAAGGTCGAGCTCGGCGACGAGCTCGTCGTGCGGCTCGTGGTGACGAGCGACCGCGACTACGAGTTCCTGGAGCTCGCCGACCATCGGCCGAGCATCACGGAGCCGGTGGACGTGCTCTCCGGATGGCGATACGGCGACGGCGCCGCCTGGTACGTGGCGATCCGCGACGCCGCGACGCAGCTGTTCTTCGAGCGGCTGCCGCGGGGCACGCACGTCTTCGAGTATTCGCTGCGGGCGGCCCACCGGGGCACGGCGTCGAGCGGCTTCGCGCGGATCCAGAGCCGCTACGCCCCCGAGTTCAACGCCCACTCCGCGAGCGTGGCCCTCGAGGTGAAGTGACCTGAAATCGGGAAATAGGGGACGGGAGCCGATTTCGCAAAGGAGATTCGTCATGAAGAAACTGCTTGGAGTTGTTTGGCCGATGATGGCGGCGGTGTTGCTGATGGCGCTTCTGACGGCGTCCGCGTCGGCCACACCACCGGCCGTGGAATTGGCCGTAGACGGCACGATCAAGGCGATCCCCGATGCCAAGACCGGCGTGATCGAGGGCAGGATTGTGGATGAGATGGGCAAGCCGGTCGGCGCAGCGACGGTGATGCTCGGCTCGCCGCCGCGCACCGATGCGCCGCAGAAAAGGCTGGCGACCGTCGAAACCGATCGCCATGGCATGTTTCGCTTCGACAGCGTGCCTCCGGACATCGGGTATGTCATCGCCGGCGAAACAAAGGACCGGAGGGGTGCGAAGAACGCGATCGACGTCAAGGCAGGCACGCTGACGGACATCGGGCCGCTTGTGATCAAGCCCGGTCCGCGGTTCTGAGCCGCCCCCGTGGAGATTCGCAGACGCCTGGCCATGGGAGACGGCATGCTTCCTCGCGCAGCAGTGCATCAAGACATGTCGGAACGGTTGTCGATGAACCTGCGCGGTCGTTGAGACGTTTCTGCGGCTCTGCCGCGCGTCGCTGAAGGTTCTCACGTGGTCGGGCGAGGGGCTCGCGCCCAAGAGCCCGTTCACGGCTCGGATGCCACAAGCGACTCGACAACGCGTTGCACCGACTGCGGGTAGCGGGAGCGGACTGCTGCCGGGATCGTCAGGCGGTCGAGCCCGCGGAACGTATACACGCTCCGCGGATCGAACCCGCCGCGGCGGAGCATGTAGACCAGATCAAAGAGGGCCTGCTCCGGCGGCGCCATGCTGTCGTCCGCGGGCCGGGCGTGGATCCGCGGACTCACGCAGATGAACACGAGCGCGCCTAAGGGTGTGCTCCGCCGCCGCGAGCGGTTGTGCCTGCGACGGGTGAAGCAGTCGATCTCGCGAGGCTGCTGGGTAATGAATCCGTGACGGGCAAGGGCGTAACTGCCCGTCACGTAGGCGTCGCCGTCGATGGCATGGGCCAGTTCCTCGGCCGTCACGCCCTCAGGCAGCCCGTATCGGCCGGGGGCCCAGCGGCGGATCACCCCCTGCCGCACGAGCCGGCCCAGCTGGACGTTGATCACCGTCGGCGACACGTCCGCCACGTTCGCCAGTTCGGCCACGGAGAACACGCTCTTGCCGTAACGGGCTCGTTGCTCGGTGAGAAACCTGCCCCACTCGACCGACTTCATGCTGTCGGCCCCTCCGCAGCGAGAAGTCCGGCCAGGGTCGTGCGGACGCTTTCGAGCACGGCCCGGCCACCACCGGAATCGACGAGGGTCGCCGCGGCGGGCGGGTCGAGTTGGGACCGGATCACGACGTCGATCGTCTTGGCGTGATGGGCCGGGGATCGTGCCAGATCGTCGAGCCGGCGGCGGACGAGCTCTTCACCGACTCTCAGTCGCTCGAGTTTCTCGCGGATTCGGGCGGCTGCGTCAGGGGCGGCGTGGTTTGCAAACAGGTGCAGGTCGATCAGGTCGCGATGCTCTAGGTGCGTCCGGGTGACGATGGCGATGACCTTCGATTCCAGCATGTCGGCGTCGGAGGCGGTGCGGTAGACGATGCCGTCGGCCGTCCGAGCCACCGGCGGATCGGCACACTCGATCCGCAGGATATCGACGGGAATTTCGATGCGTCCGAGCGACGAGCCGAGCTTCCAGAACGCAAGATCGATCGTCGCCACGGCGGGGGACTCGTGGCCGGCGACACGGGCCGGCGAAACGCTGCCTTCCATGCCGAGTTGGCGGCGAACATCGGGAAGGAGCCGTCGCCCGAAGGCCGTGATCAGTTCTCCCTGCTTCGCAACGAGATCGCCGTGCCAGTGGTAGTCGATGTCGATCGAGCGGCGGACTCCGCGGTCGAGCAGTCGGTATCGAAACCCCCCGACGAGCCGCAGACCCACGCCCGCCGGCTGCGTCGCCACGACCGCCGCGACCATCCGCTGAATCCGCTCGGAAACCTCTGGGCCCAAGCCTTCCATCGCAATCCCTCGAGCCGCGTAACAAAACAAATCTAATTGGCTTCGATGTGTTACGCAATGAAAAGGAGCTGCCGGCCACAAAATCGGGAGAAGCTGGCGGTTTGCCTGTCCAGGCTAACCGGCGGCGGGCGGGTCGAGCTGGGACCGGATCACGGCGTCGATCGTCTTGGCATGAGCCTGGCGACGGCCGTTAAGCGAAAATTTCCTTCACGACGCGGCCGTGGACGTCGGTGAGGCGGTAGTCGCGGCCGCTGTAGTGGTAGGTGAGTTTCTCGTGGTCGAGCCCCATGAGGTGGAGCAGCGTCGCGTGGAGGTCGTGGACGTGCACCCGGCTCTCGATGGCCTTGAAGCCGAACTCGTCGGTGGCCCCGAGCACCATCCCGCCGCGGACGCCGCCGCCGGCGAGCCACATCGTGAAGCCGTAGTGGTTGTGGTCGCGGCCGGATGCGCCTTCGGTGGTCGGCGTGCGGCCGAACTCGCCCCCCCAGACCACGAGCGTGTCGTCCAGCAGTCCCCGCTGCTTGAGGTCTTGGAGGAGCGCGGCGATCGGCTGGTCGACCGCGGCGGCGAGCGCCTGTTGTCCCTTGGAGTTGTTTCCGTGGGTGTCCCAGGGCTGGCTAGGGCCGGTGTAGATCTGCACCACCCGCACGCCCCGCTCGAGCAGGCGGCGGGAGAGCAGGCAGTTGCGGGCGAACGTGTGGCCATTCACGGGACCGTGGGCATGGTACATGGAAATCGGCCTGGTGATCCCGTAGGCGTCGTGGGTCGCAGCGGTCTCCTGCGAGATGTCGAACGCCTCGGAGGCCGCGGTCTGCATCCGATAGGCCAGTTCCAACGATGCGATCCGCGAGGTGAAGGCGTTGTCCTCGCCCCGCTGCCGCAGGTGGATCGAGTTGAGATGCTGCGCGAAGTCGAGCCGCTGCCGCTGGGCATCGACGGCGGCGTACGGGTCGGCGAGGTTATCGAGCACTTTCCGCGGGTCGTACTTGTCTCTCGGGAGCAAGACCTGGCAGCCCTGGTAGATGCCCGGCAGGAACCGGCTGCTCCAGTTCGACGGGCCGTTCACCGGCTGGCCTTCGCCGAGCACGATGAAGCCAGGAAGGTTTTCGTTGGGTGAGCCGAGCCCGTAGAGCAGCCAGGAGCCGTAGGACGGCCGGATCGGCTGCGGGTAGCCGGTGAACATCAGCCAGTTCGAGGCCTCGTGCACCGGCGTGTTGGTGTGCATCGAGCGAATCACGCACAGGTCGTCGGCATGCCGGGCGAGATGCGGAAAGAGTTCGCTGATCTCCATGCCCGACTGGCCGTGTTTGGAGAACCGGAAGGGCGACGGCATGAGCCCCGTGGTCGTTCGCTCGGTGGCGAGATTGACGGCATCGGGCCGCTGGCCGGCGTACTTCTCGAGCGCCGGCTTCGGGTCGAACGTGTCGATATGCGAGGGACCGCCGTTCATCCACAGGTGGATGATCCGCTTGGCGCGGGGGGCGAAGTGCGGCGGTTTGGCCGCCAGCGGGCCTGTGGCGGCCGATGCCTCGGCACCGAGCACAGCGTCCTGATCGGCACCAAGCACCGCGGCCAGGCTCGCGATGCCGATGCTCTGCGCCGTGGTGGCGAGCAGGTCGCGGCGGGTGATCACGTGGGGTTCCATGGCAGACGCTCCGGTAGGAAAGGAAGGCGGCGGGCCAGCCCCTTTACGGCAGGAAGAGGAACTCATTTGCGAGCAGGATCCCATGGCACACCTGCGGCCAGTCGTTCCCGTTCGCCTGAAGGTAGCCGAGCACCGCCTGCCGTTCCTCGGGCGCGGGGCTGCGGGCGAAGGCGAGCTTCCAGGCCCGGTCGACGCGGGCGGTGTCGTCGGCCGCCTCTTTGCCGAGCCGCTCGGCAAAGGCCTTCGACATGGCCACGATGAAGGGGCTGTTGAGGGCGAAGAGCTGCTGCTGCGGAATCGTCGTCACCGTCCGGCGCTCGTTCGTGACGTTGGGCTCGGGCACGTCGAAGAGCGTGAGCGTGGGGTTGGGCTGGAAGCGGCTGACGAAGCTGTAGAGCGTGCGGCGGCCTTGGGAGGGATCCTCGGGACGAACCTCCTTTTTCCCGTCGGCGGTCAGCGGCGGGCCGCCGAGCGTGCGATCGAGCTTTCCGGCGACGGCCAGCATCGCATCCCGCCAGGCCTCGAATTCGAGCCGCCGGGGCGTCATCCGCCAGAGCAGCTGGTTGTCGCCGTCGAGCCGCTGGTTGGCGGCGTCGGGCTGGCTCGAGAGCCTGTAGGTGGCCGAGAGCGTGATCTCGCGAACCAGCCACTTCGTCGACCAGCCATGCTCCATGAACCGCACGGCGAGCGTGTCGAGCAGCTCCGGATGCGAGGGCCGCTCGCCGAGATGGCCAAAGTTGGAGAGCGTGCCGACCAAGCCGCGGCCGAAGAGGTGGTGCCAGACGCGGTTGACGAACACTCTCGCGGTGAGCGGATTGTCGCGGCTGGCGATCGCGGTGGCGAGGTCGAGCCGGGTGAACGCAGCGGCGGAGGTGCCCGAGGCCGCGGGCCGCGAGAGCACCTGGAGGAACCCGGGCGGCGCCGTGACGCCGAGCTGATCGGGATTGCCGCGGATGTTGATCTTCATCGGCACCCCGCCGCCGTTCACGGCATACGCCAGCGGCGGGTCCGGCGGCTCCGTCTTCGCATGCTCGGCCTGTTCGCGGGTGAGCGACTCGTGACGCTGCTTCGCCTCCGCCGTGAAGAATGCCGAGAGCTCCTCGAGCTTGAGCGTGAAGGGAGCTTTGTTGTTCTGGAACAGGATCTTGAGGGCCAGGTCGTGCTCCGGCTTCAGCGGCTCCGGCTTCGGCTTCTTCTCCTGCTGCTCGCGGCGGAGCCGGTCGAGGTCCGCGAAAGCCTCGGCGACGACCGCGGCCGCCCGCTGCGATGCCGCGGCGATCGCGGGCGGAACGTCGACGTCGCCATCACGTACCGTCGCCGTGGGAGCGGCTGCCACCACCGCCTCCTGCCAAGCCTTGAGCGAGTCGCCGCCGTTGACGAGCTGTTTCAAGCCGACGGACTTCGCCAGATTGCCGAGGAGGATGGGATCGAGGCCGAGCCGCTTCGCAAGACCCGGCACATCATCCGGGAGCTTCCGCGCGGCGAGGACATGCGCCCGCCACGCCGCCTCCAGGTAGACAGCGAGCTTCACAAGTTCCGCCCGCGCGACCCGTTCAGACTCTGCACTGATGATCTGGTTGACCTGCGATTGGAGTTCAGACTTCCGCGCCAGCCAGTCCTGCCGTGCCTTGATTTGTTCCGGACTGGCGAGCGGCAACACCACGTTCCTCTTGCCGCCGTTGTAGGCCGCGGCGAGGGAGTAGTAATCGCGGGTCGGAATCGGGTCGAACTTGTGGTCGTGGCAGCGTGCGCACGACACCGTCAGGCCGAGCAGGCCGCGGGTGACGGTGTCGACCCGGTCGTCGAGCTCGTCGGCGGACTTCTTATTCACCATGCCCACGGCGTTGCCGCTGAACTGCTGCCCCAGGCCCTGGAAGCCGAGGCCGGCGAGCCGCGTGAAATGATCGTCCTTCGGTTCCGCGAGCATGTCGCCGGCGAGCTGCAGGCGGAGGAACTGGTCGTAGGGCATGTCGGCGTTGAATGCGTTCACAACCCAATCGCGGTAGCGAAACGCGTGCGGTGCCTGTACAGCTTCGATCGTGCCGCCCAGGTCGTTCGTGTAACGGGCGACGTCGAGCCAGTGCCGGGCCAAGCGTTCGCCGAAGTGCGGGCTGGCGAGCAGCCGCTCGACGACCGTCGCGAAGGCCTCCGACGACCGGTCGGCGAGGAATGCGTCGAGCTCCTCGGGAGTGGGCGGCAGTCCGGTGAGGTCGAAGGTCACCCGCCGCAGCCACTCCTCGCGGGTCGCCGCCGGCACGGGCGTGACACCCTTCGCCTCGTGGGTCGCGCGGATGAACCAGTCGAGTTCCCGCGCGGGCCAGGCGGTGTCGCGCACCGCCGGCCGGGGATGGGCCACCGGAGGAATGAACGACCAGAACTTCCGCCCCGCCTCGATGTCGATCGCGCCGGACGCCACGGCGGCCCCGTCGCGCGGGTCGGCAGCGCCGTTCTTCACCCACGTGACGAAGTCGGCGATCACGTCGGCGGAGAGTTTCTCGCCGGGGGGCATCTCCAGACCCTCGTGCTTGAGAGCCTTGATGAGGGTGCTGGCGCTCACGTCGCTCGGCACGACGGCCGGCCCGCTCTCGCCCCCCTGGCGGATCCCGGCCCGGGAGTCGAGGGCCAGCTTCCCCTCCAGGTTGCCGGACTTCGCCGCCTCGGCCGAGTGGCACTCGTAACAATGCTCGACCAGCACCGGCCGGATCTTCTTCTCGAAAAACTCGAGCTTGGCGGCGTCGGGCGCCGCCGCCAGAGTCGCGCCGGCGGCAGCCTCGGCCGCCATCGCGTCGGTCGGCGCCGCCAGGGCGAGGAGCATCAGGAGTGACGGGGACACACGTCGCATCTCGCACACCGACCTTCCTTTTCGTGGACAGATATTCTTAATAATATCGGCATCTCAACCGGGATCCAAACAGTCGGACTCCGGGGCCCGGAAGGGCATTCCACCCCGCGGCGGGCGGCGGACGAAACTCGTGAAGCTCGGCTGGAACACGCCGCCGGCGTGGGAGCACCGGCGCCGGCACCGCGGGGTGTTTGCGCCCCACCCCCCTCTGCGGTGGCGACATCCTGCTCACCTCCTTCCACCCAAGCCGGAGCCCATCCGGACGATCCTCACCCACATGTTGCTTCATGCGGCGAACCGCTTGAACTCCCTTTCGTCTCTCCAGCGCGGAGACCGCCGACCGACCGGGGCGAGCCCGTGACACGGCGACCGCGGCTCCACCGCCGCCAAGCGGCCTATACTTCGCGGCCATGCGTGCCGTCGTCGTTTTCGGTCTCGGGCGGTTCGGGCTTCAGGTCGTGGAGGCCTTGCGCGGCTGCGGCTGCCCGGTGACGGTCGTCTCGGACGACGCGACGAGCCCGGAACGGATCGACCGCGCCCTGGCTGCCGGAGCCCGGTTCGTGCGCGGCGACTTCCGCACCCGCACGACCCGCCGCGAGGCGGAGGTCGCCACCGCCCAGGCGGTCGTGCTCACGACGGCCAACGACATCGACAACCTGGAGGCGGCGCTCGAAGTCCGTGGCGAGGCGCCGGCGGTCCGCGTCGTGATGCGGCATTCCCACGCGCGGTTGGCGCGGCGGTTCGAATCCGACTTCGGGATCACCGCCGCCCTGGCCCCCGCGGACATCGCCGCCGCCGCCTTCGTCGCGGCCGCGCTGGCTCCACCGACGGGCGAGGCGGCACTCCTGCCGACCGCGGGCCGGCCCGCGGCCATCGCCCGGCGGCCCAT